>Ga0315902_10001067_pt1 | contig 44603 bp, 58 predicted proteins | sample LakEriMetagenome_9_FD_203523 | JGI IMG/M metagenome (GOLD analysis project Ga0315902, IMG submission 203523) | Freshwater fungal communities from buoy surface, Lake Erie, Ohio, United States - Buoy 12 MA117 | ecosystem: Environmental > Aquatic > Freshwater > Lake > Lake biofilm | place: USA...
ACCAAACACCACCCAACCTCCATGTTCGTCATCAACTATGAGATTGTGGATTGATTCTATTATTTGCTTTTCAGCCCAGCGTTCTAGTTTTTGTTCTCGGGTCATTTCAGTACGTAGTGTGTGACCAGCCAGCCAACTATGCCAGCTAAAAATGTTATGATTCCCAGGCCCCAGGAAATCAGTTGATTATTGCGTTTTTCAGCCATGTCATGCACAATTTCATGCACTTCTTTGACCACTATTTTTACATCGTCAATGTCTTTTTGCACTGTGCTGATTTGCAGTTCCAGTGCTTTGTATCGCTCAGCACATAACTCAACGTGTGCTTCAAGGCTTTTCTTTTCGATGTCTGTAGTATCTGGCATGATCAATTATTTATGGCACGGAACCAAATATTTTGATCAGCTCCTTGTGTGCACAACATGGGCAAAATATCAGTTTGTTCGTTTAAATTAGTTACCATGGGCACGCCTGCACAGTCTCTATACAAGGCTGCATGCGGATCACTGTGCCCGTCAACATGAAACGCATCTTCATTGGCAACTTCAAAAGTAAACTGCCAGCGACCATCTACACACTGTGGAGCCGACAGTTCTTCAGGTTGTGTGCGCAACCCAATTACCTGCAACAGGGTTTCTAAATTTCGCTGTTGATTTCTACTGCGATTCCAGTCATTTTGATTTTGAATCAACTGTCCGTGCCGATCATTAAAGGGAATTTGTGACACCCTGAAATTACCAGTTACACCAGTGGCTGAACAATCAAACAGGGTTTCACACATTACTTTCATCGTGTGATATTTAACGACAAAGAAAAACCCTGGATTTTTTACATCCAGGGTTGTTTAGAACAAGTCTAAAATTAAGCAGACAACTTGAAGCCGTTAGCTGTTGCGCTGTCCAACTGATAACCAGTGAAGGTAATGTTGGCAGCTGCCAAAGCTGTAGCAGCGTTAGCAAATGCGCCAGTTGGGTAGTATGCAATTGACAAAGCAGTTGTGTCAACTTGGTACATAGCCACTGTGCAAGTTTGTTGCAGAGCTTGAATAACGTTAGCAACGTATTCTTGAACGCCAGACTGAGTAGCCATGCTGTTGTTAGCAACAAAGCGAACGAAGTCAAGCTTGGGACCAGCTGGTTGAACTGTAGCAGTAGCGCCAGTGGTGCTGGTAGAAGCAGCGATAGGACCGTTTTGTACGTCTAGTGCAAATACTGGTTGTGCATCACCGTTTACGGGGGTAATATAAGCCATGATAAATTTCCTTTAAAGTTAGTGGTCTCGGTGGACCTGCTTTTATTTAGCCTTTTGGTAAAAATTATGCCTGTTGGGGGTTATTTTGAGCACGATTTCTAGCGGTGAAATCAAAGCGATTCACAGCTTTGCCGTAGCCTGCTGGGGTAGCCATGACCCATCCTTCGTGTCCTGGGTCCTTGAGATCCAAGCTGCTCAAAATGTCCAACTTGAGATTGTGCAACATGATAAAAATTGTAAATGCCGCTGCCAAAGCTTGTTGGTTGGTACTGGGGTTTTTGAGGTATTCCACAATGTTAGCAAACTTTTTGGGTGTCACTGTCTGTTGCAAATACTGCCCAAAGCCACCTACCAAGTTAGAAAAATCGCCAGTGTAGCCTGCATACTGAGGGTTGATGCGTTTGTTGATGTAGTCCACACACAGCTTGGCCAAGTCAGTGATCTGTGCTGCTCGCAGTTCAGCAGGGTTGAACAGTATGTCAATGGCAGCACCATGTGTGCTCAACATCTGTTTTATTTCTTTTGTTTTGTCATTGTTGAGCTCAAGGCTTTTGCCATAAATGGGTGTGATCAGCAACAGTCCAGGGACTTCGTTAAAACTCACGCGGCTCAAGGGTTGCTTGGCTTCGCCTTGGTCAGCATACATGGTGTGCATGGCAATGCCAATTTGACTGTTGCCAATTTTTTGGCCTAGGGCTGATTTGGCTGGAATACGATACTGCACAGTGTTGGGCTTGAACACATAGTTACCGGCCTCCACAGCTGGAGTTTCCATGTACAACAAGTCACCTTTGACATAACCACGAAAGTTTTCTGGTGTGGCTGCTTCCAACACTGGCCATAATGTAGCATAGAGCTGTATGAGTTCGCCTCGCTCGCCGGATCTACGATTTTGAATGTCAGCCATCATTTCAGGGCTAGTGGCAAGACCATCGTATCCCTTGGCTTCAAAGCCGGATCCATCTGTCAACACAAACTCACCAGTGGCAGGTTTGCGTCCAAATATCACCGCTGGTTTGCCGTCCCACTTTACGCTGGTGGTCTTTTGTGGTGCTTCGGCTGCTTGGCTTACAATTTCTAGAGCTTGCTCTCCGCCTCTGCGACCATTGCGAAATATTAAATCTTCAATGTGTTCAATGCCCTTGGCTCTGCCGCCGACGCCGGCTGCTTCGGCTTCGTACAGCCTGTAGGGATTGGTAGTCTCTTGCTCGATCAACGGTGTCATGCCTTGGTTTACAATTCTGTCTCGTAGCTTGGCCAAGAAGTGCACATCTGAGTGTTCCTTGACTGCCATATTGGGTTCTTGCAAACCTTCGCGCTGTAGATACTCTCTAAAGTCTGCCAGTTTGGCATCACGATCAGGATCATTAGCCAAAGCTGCATATATGTTTTCTACGTTTTTGAGATTTTCTTTGGTGGCGCCTTGCCCCAGCAAGTATTCGGCCACTTGATTGGGATCCATGCTGACCAACTGATTGTTGGCTCTGCTGAACATACCATTGGCACCTACTTTGAGTCCCAGTTGCTTGGCAATAGAACTCATCAACACATTACGGTTCATGCCCTTGTAAGCAGAATTGGCGCCACCAGCATAGAAAAATGTTCCCCAATCAAGGTTAGGAAAAAACATAAAATCAGTCTGCACAAATCCTTGCGAAGGATCGCCGTTGATTGGGGTGCGCAGGTGTACTTCGCCTTTGGAAGCAACATACTGTCTTGGATCAAGCTTGTTGCGTTGGGCCCACTGTGTAAGCAATGTGGTCAACTGTTGTTTGCTGACTTGGTTGCTGTCCACAGCCAAATCAAGGTCTCCCGATGATGCTTTTTTACCAGTGCTGCCTAACCAACGCACAGATTGGCCTTGATCATCTACGTCTGAGCTGAAGTCAATACCAGTCAAGGCTTCGACCCACTGTATGGTGCCAGGTACGTCGGCTTGATTAATTCTTTGTGTGAGTGGTTGTCCTTGAGCGTCTTTGAAAACGTTGCCACCTTCCAGTAAAGTTTTCAAAGTTTTCATACGCCAAGTTTCTCCAAGGCTGCTTTCATGGCTTTCATTTGTTCCAGTTGATCTGGGTCACTAACCCTGGCTGTCTGCTTGCCAATCAGTACTTCTCCACGAGGCCCTAGTGTCACTGGTGGTTGAACCCCCGGGGTTGCCGCTGGGCCCTGAGACATAAATTCTTCTGCAATCTGAGCGTTCATGATAGTCCTGGCCATTTCTAACCAAGCCTGCTTCATTTGCTCAGGTGTTGAATTGGGATCAATACTGGCTTTGATAACTGCATCTTTGGCATCTGACATCCACTGTTTATGCTTTGCCCCTTCCTCGCCCTGCCAAGAATTTATGTTCTTGATGTTGAATCCCAGCAATGAACTCACATTGGCATCCAAGTCTTGTTCAACTTCTGGTGCTTTTAACTGTGAAGCATTGAGTGCTGGTGGCCTTGAGGCTGCCATTGCAGCTTTGAGTGTTTCCAACCAAGAAGCTTCGGCCTTGGTGGCCAACAATGCAACCTGTGGACTGTTAACATCAAATGCTGCATTGGCACGTTGCCCAGGGGCAACTGTACCACCGCCAGGAGTATTGGGGTTTGCGCCAGGCAGCAGTTTCTGAGTAATTGCCCCCATAAATCCTTTGCCCACTATGCCGGCTTTGGCTCCCACACTGCCCGGGGCTGCTTCGGTCACTGTTTTTTTACTGGTAATTTCATAAATCTGCATGAGTTCTCCTGACTGATCTAGCAAACTTACTGGTGTCACGTTGGCGGATTGCATTGAGTAATTTTCTTTGCAAATTTTCAGACTGTTCAGGTGTGTACTCTGCGTCAATTTGTTCCATTAACCGTATAGCGTTTTCGATCAAGGTCTTGGCTCGGTTTTCTATCAAAAGACGGCGATCACGCTCTACATAGAGTGATTCCAATTCTTCCAAAATACTGCGTGTTTTTTTCTGCATCGCTTGGGGGCCTTTGTATTATTTAGCGGATTTGGGTTAGCAATAAATATTGATAGTACGCAAGGATATTTTATGACCAGCCAGATTAACCCCAATAACATTGACGGCAACTACCCAGTTGCCGGTGTGCCCAACAACACCCAAGGTTTCAGAGACAATTTCACCAACACATCAACAAATTTTCAATATGCGTCTGATGAAATCACTGAACTGCAAAGCAAAGGAGTGTTCAAAGCCGCACTCACAGGCACCACGCTTGACAACAACATGAATGATGGGTTAATCTACTCTGTAAAATTAGAAGACGTTAGTTGGACTTATGTGCAAAACACTGCGACATCTGGTTCAATTACACTGGATTACAGTGCTGGTCAATACCAGTATGTCAGCACCAGCGGTTCAATCAGCCTTGGATTTTCTAACTGGCCTATTTCTGGCACAGCAGGAATGCTACAGGTAGCTGTCAATGTTACCAACACAGCGCACACTTTGACATTGCCTGCGGCTGTTACCTTGGGAACAACTGGTATCCAGGGTTATTCTGGCGGAGTCATTACGTTTGCCGCAGTAGGCACATATCAATTTGCATTTACTACCTCAGATAGCGGAACAATCATTACTGTCTATGATCTAAATCGTCCATTAAACTACTTTACTAATGAAATTACATCAGCATCATCTATCAAATCCATTAGCCCCACTGCTGGTATAGGATATGGCACTGGTGCTGGCGGCACAGTAACTCAGGCCACAAACAAAAGCACTGGCGTTACACTGAACAAAGTATCTGGTCAGATTACCATGAACAATGCTTCACTGGCAGCGGCCGCAGAGGTTAGCTTTACTTTTACCAACAGTACTATTGCTGCCACTGATGTAGTCGTTACTGCCATCAGTTCAGGTGCCACAGCCGGTGCATACAACACTCACGTTGATGCAATTGCTGCGGGCAGTTGTAGAATTAGCATCACTAACTTTTCAGCTGGTCCCTTGTCTGAAGCCATTGTGATTAACTTTGTTGTTATCAAAGGCGTTAGTGCTTAATTACTTTTGATCTGTCCCAGCAGTTGTTTTAGTTTTGAGCTTTGAACATCTGCTGTTACTTTAGGCCCCTGCTCCCATGCAGGGGTTCCTGTTGCACGTTCCCATTTTGGTGGTGAGTTTTCTTCTGGGGTGTCAGCAGCCTTGACTTGGCTTCGTGCCTTGATTGAATCCATAATGGAACTTTGTGGTCGGTTGTACCCTGTTCCCTCGTCCCCGCCTTCATCAGTAATGCGCATAGTTTCAATGTTGTACTCCAAATCGATTTTTTGACCAACGCCGGTCGAGCTTCGTGACTTCATGCATTGAATTTGGTACTTGCCACGTTCCTTCATTGCTCGGCTTGTGAAAATGCCAAACACGTTATCTGCTGTGTTGATCTTGGAAATACCACCCGAGATGTGTGAATGATCAAATTCAATTTCTTCCACAGCGGATCTGTTTAACTGACTTGCAGTTACCATTAGGATTCCTAGCTCTTTGGCCAAGTTGCGTAGTTCTTCACTCACATACTTGTCTTTCACAAACAAGTCATTGGGTGACACCTTGGCACTAACAGGCATCAGCAAGTCCAAGTAGTCAATCATCACAAAGTCAACTCGCTTGCCTGTTTGAATTTGATACTCTTTCAAATAAGCACGGATGTCATTGATGTTTGATTGTGCAGGCAAACCTTTCACTTGATAGTTGCCGGACTTCTTGGACACCAGCTTGACCTTGAGCTCTGTAGTGTCTATGTCCTTGCGGATATCTTTTGTTGACATATTGGTCAACATAGCATCAGTACGCAATGATGTAAGTTCTTCACTCAGTTCTAGTGTGATATACACGCCACTGAGCCCTTGCTGTAGCCAGTTTAGTGCAATGTTCATCATTACCAAGCTCTTGCCCGAGCCTGATCCACCCGCAAAGATGTTAAGTTCACCACGACTGAAACCGCCATACAGCAATCTGTCCAACTGTGGCCAGCCTGTGCTTACTTGTCCGCCTGAGTTGAAGTATTTTTCAATGCGACTCTTAGGATCAGCAAAGTAGTCTGTGCCCATGTCCTTAGTGAGTGATATCTGTACTGCATCTTTGATGAGTTTTTCAACTGGATCATATTCGCCTTTTTCCAACAAGTCTGCGGCTTTCAAAATAGCACGTTCTAGTTCTTGACGTCGAGTAAATGCTTCAAACTCGCCCATGAACCAGTCAAAGTGTCCTTCGTTTAAGTCTGGCACAGCCTGTAGTTTGATACCAGTTGTGGCTGAAATCTGTGTGCGATCAGGCAGAGTCTTGTGTTTGTCTGAATGTTCTTTGATGAACTCAGCCGCAGGTCTCAAACTTTTGTCAAAGTTCTGCGGGTTGTAGATGTTCTGAACACGCACATAGCTCTGTGCATCTTCCAACATCATTTCTAAAAATAGACGTTGTACGTCAAGCCCGTATTCTTTTAACAAAGTTTGTCCTTTATGCTTGTTTCAAAAAAATGTCGATTGCCGGCAGGTCCGTGATGCCCGTGCCATCCAAAATTGTCATAGTCTGCTGGCTGGTTAATGTTTAAATTAACGTCATACATAGAGCCATCAAATAATTTACACCTGTTATGAGCTACACAATAATCTAGTATGTATTGACTTGGTCCCCAGTGATTGTTTGGATTTAAATTTTTACTGAGATTTACAACAATGTAGTTAGCGTTACAGGAATCCAACCACTGAGTTATTAAAAATATCTGTCGCAAAACTTGGGTTTCAATCCAACTACGATCACTGATCAACACTGACAATCGATCAAGTTCTTTGTACTGTAAATTTACCAATCCATGATGGCTTGCGACATTACTGGGCTGTGCCTGCCACGTTTTTGTATCAAATACGGAACTTACTAGTGCCGTGTCTTTGTAATCGTCGAATACAGTGATCCTTTCCAAGGGCGGCAGGCCAATGACAAAAAAGTCTTGATCAAAGTTGTATCTTTGCTGTTCACCTATTAACATTTGACACACACTATCAAAACTTATTTTAGGTCTGCTACAATTAATCACAGTATCAACACCCAGCGTAGAAGCAGTTAACCCCCAAAAACTTTCTTGTGGGGAAACGCAAACATCTGGTGTACTGTAACTGTCGCCAAACACCCAAAGTCTATTGTATTTTTTTGACAAGTTGACGTTTCCTTATCTCTATTTTGATTCGGCTGGTTTCTCTCGCGGCCATAATAGTTAGCAAGGCTCCTAGTCGACCTAGTTTTATCACAGCGTCGTTGACATCTTTGCAACCTTCGGGCCAATCAGGTATGCTCACTGCCCACCCCAGTTCCACAGCACGGTCAATCAGTTCTATACCTGCGACATCTTGGTCTGGCACCACTGTAACCTCACGTCCAAGACTGCGAATCAATCTTGCTTGTGCATCACTGATGGTATTGTGCATCACAGCAAGCCCGCCAATTGACAGTGCATCAAAGATACCTTCCATCACAAGCACATGTTGCCAATCTGCATGTTGCAAGTCAGTGCCAAACACATAGCCCGGCTGTGAGTGATTGATGTACTTGGGCTGTTTGTCATCCATGAATCTAGCAGTCCAACCAATCACCTTGTTGTCATATGTGAACGGAACTAGTACAAACGGTCTTACCCAATGAATACCATCAGTCTTGATTGCAGTCATTATGGGAAAGTCTTCTGGCACTCCACGCCGACGAATGTAATCCCAATATGCCGGAAACTCTGGAGTAACTACTTCGCAAAACGGAGGAAAATCATCTGCTTCTTCAAACTCAATACTACTTAATACGTTGAATGTGTGTTGACGATCTTCCAGTATGCCGTGTATGCTACGATGGCGCAGACTTTCAAGATTGAGCATTTCAATTTCATTGTCTGGCACGCCCATCCATGACAATAATCTTTTGGCTTTGAAACTAACTGTGCGTCCCAGAACAAAACTAGCGGTGTAACTACAGTTGAAGCAGTGATAACTCCAGCCCTGTTCAGTTGCCTTGATACCGCCACGTCCACGTTTGTCTGCACTGTTGCCGTTGTGAGTGCAACACACTGCATTGAAACTCAACCAGCCCTGTGGGCTGGGCTTTCTTTTAGCAGGTAGGTAAGCAAGGATATCAAGCATCTATTGATTGTAGCATAAATGCCAGCAACAATCAACGATATTGGAGATTAGTAATGTAGCCGGTGGTGATCATGATTGTGGCTTGCTGTGTGCCTTGATATTGAATTGGCAAATATCCCGAACCACCATTAGTCAACACAATGGTTGACACTTGGCCATCAGCACCAATGGTGGCCACTGCTTCGGCACCACTGCCGTTGCCCAGTATTTGAATCTTGGGCGCAGCCGCATAGCCCTGACCTGGATTGGTCAAACTGATCCCAGTTACCACTCCTTCGGGCGAAACTTGTGCAGTGGCCTGTGCGCCAAATCCCTGGCTGTTGTTAAAGGCTGCACGTAGCAAGGGATGATATCCCACTATATTAAAATATTGAGTGCTGGTTTCGTCAAAGAAATCATAGGAAGATGATGCGTTGTACCAAACAGATTGATAGTTTTGTGCAGCTTCAAATTTGATTGTTCCGGTGTAGTGATCTAGATCCATTTTCACCGTGGTCAGTGCTGTGCCATTGGTTTCAATAAAACTGCTGTAAAATTCTGTAAGCTGTGTGGTGTTGACTGGCGGCGGCTGCAATGCCCAGTCAGGCCAGTTGGTTGGTCCTGGTGTCAGTTGCTGTGCTTTGCCATAAATTGTGGGTATGGTCAGTTCTGCACTGGGTACAAAAGTAGGAAACACGCTGTCAGCAATGTCACAGTTGGCTCGGGCCTGTGAGTTTGCGTTGACATACACTGCCTGCACGTAATCACCCGAAGTACGCTGTATGCTGTAGCTGGCAGGCTGTGCCACAAAATTAATAGTATCTTGTGTGTCTAAAACCACTTTGACACGCCCCAAGGGTGCACTCAATGTAGTCATTTCTTTTTCTAGCAACAGTCGGTCGCCAGTTTGATTCAACAAACGAAACACAAATGTTGATCCTGTGATGTTTACAGGTTTTTCTTCTTGATTGATAAATTCAAACAATAGGACGTTGTCCACGCCCTTGTTTATGGTTAAAGTTTTTGCGTACACTGGATCATACCTCGCTGTGAAATACCCACCGCTGGTGTCTATCAAAAGTACCCGGGTTATTTGTTGATATAAGTACGCAGTGGTTGAATACATAGGAGCCTCAACAAGTATTTATGGGCAATACAATCTTCGATAAGCTGGCGGAAAAATATCCCTTTATCACCCTCTGCGTGTACGCCAACGCAGAGTATGTGGGAATAGTGCAAAATCGCGACGAAACAATTACAACTATCTACGATTTTGGTGCCATCATTAATCAAGATGACAAACTGGAATTTTTAGAACTGGCTGGTACTTGGTGGTGGGAAAGCAATCGTAGCATACCCATCAACATTTTCTTGCGAGCAGATTGGGACAAATTCCGTTGGACTTTGCGCACATTCAGCAACAAAGATCTTGAAATCTTACATGGCCCAATTTGCAGTTTACAGGACATAGCCCGCAAAAAAGGCAAACGCAAATCAATTACCCTGGTTAGACGTATGGATTAAGTTCATGTGCAGAGCTACCAAGGCTGCATAACTTACTGCATGTGACTTTTTAAAAGTATAGCCCCTACTGTCATCACCATCCCATACTGACGCAAACACTTCGGCCCAAGAGCGATTTTGCAAGTGTGCTTTGCCCGGACGTATGATACTGATAAACGCAGCCATTCTAGGTATTGAATCAGGCTTCATGGTGCGTAGCAAATCAGTGTAGTTTCCAATGTGCACCAGTCGAGAAGCCCAAGCTTGATCTTGCCACAGTCTTGACCATGGCGGGGTAGCGTCAAGCATCTGCCGATAATGCGCAGGATCACGGACCAATTTGTACACTGTCATGTTCAACAGATCTATTTTAAAATATCCACGTTGTTCTGCTGATTCGTAATCTATGGCTGCACAGCCATTAGCAATGTCTTGTGGAATGTCTGTGACATAGATGCCCGAATTGTGTCGGCGCACCTGCCCTTGGTGCACTTGCCTGGCTGGTATGTGTTGGATCAGTTTCAACACAGCCGATCTGTCCGGCACATCAATGTCAATGTCTGCGCTCATTTTGAATCAGTTTCACAAAGTGCAGTTACAACTTGCAGTTTCTCCTTGGCCAGCTGCACTGCCGCTAGAGCATCTGCTACTGTGGGGTGTTGTGCTGCCAAGTGCGCAATGCGCAGTTCTTCTTGTCGCTTGCTGTTGGCCCAATCTAACAGGGTTTCGGCGTCTGATGAGAGTGAAATCATAGGATGTGCTGAGTGAATTGGCTGCCACGAATTGCCATCGTTTACTTCCAAACAGTTCATGCTGGCGCTCCATCGTACCATGCCTGCACCGCTGGCACCCGGACTGATGTATGGATTGGTGTTCATGCCACCAGACACTTGAATGTATTTGCTGCCGCTAATATTTCTAATCATAATGCAATTATAGCCACAAGGCCAATGTAAGTCAACTGATGTGCCATCTGATCTAGACCCAAGTGTGCCCAGAAGCTGGGATTCTGAAGGTCTCTATTGCCCCAGTTCATCTTGGCCCAGTCAATGTGATAATGTAGCACAGCATCTATCACACCCATCATTATGCTGGCGGCCCAGTATACAGGGCCTAACACACACCCAACACATAGGGCTGTGCCAATGCCCTGTTTGAGACTGTGCCGCATGCCCAGCCAGTGTCCGTATTGGCCTTTGTGATTGACTTCTGCCATGCTCTGATCCACAAAGTCAATGTACCAGTGTTTGATCTGCAAGAGTATGAGTGTTAAAAATATCACTGCTTCCATGTTACCAACCTGCCTTGTTCAATATGTCTTTTGCGTATTCTTGATCCGCTGGGTAGTTGTGAAACTTCTTTTGCCATACATCTGAGTCAATGTAAGGCCATACCATGCTGATCTGATCAGGAGAGAGTTCACCCAAGAACTGTTGTCCTGACTCTGCATTATAAATGATCCAGGGACTTATACGCCCAGACGTTATTGCATAACACATTGCATTGGCATTTCCGTACCGCAAACAGTCTTGTGGTTGTGCTTGGTGATTTTCAGCCCAATCTAATCCAAACTCAATTGCTCGGGCCAATGCGTCATCCACTGCTTCTACTGGCAAGTACCAGGTCAAGTATTCAGTGTAGATTGCATCACTGCACCAATGATCAATTTTTTTGTTTTGCTTCAATAACCAATCCATGAATCTTGCCGGAGCAATAACCTTTGTGTTTACACAATAGCGACCAAACTTTACAAATGCATTGTAATAACTTGAATCGCAAAAGTCATCATAAGTTTTCAGTTTTGCTGATCCTTGGTGCACTTCATAAAAACGTATAAATCCCTGGAATCCAAGTCTTACACCTGCTTCATCTTTTTGAGTGCGTCGTCGTTTGGGTTCACACATGTGAACCGCAATACTAGTTTCTTTAACAAACTCTTTTTTACAATAATCGCACACAAAACTCATGCTAGTAGTTTACGCTCTTGAATGTAGTTTGTCAAATATTCGTTTAGTTTTTGATGATGTCCAACAGCTGGATGTGTCATGTCTGGTGGCACGTATGGTGCTTTGGGGCCATAATCTTTTGGCAGTACTTCTTGATCAGCTTGCCAAGCGGTGGCACGCCAGGCAAACCCGCCCACAATTTCAGGCTGATCAAATAATGCTAATCTAGGGTCATTTAACAAATCTGTGTATAAATTATCGGCTTGTTGAAACATCAACACTCGATGTCCTCTAATTTTCAAACTGTCAATTGTGCTGAGCATACGGTACATGAGATCTTCGGCACGATCCAAAATGCTGTAAACTTCAGTCTTGAGTTTGGTATCTACAAACTGCTCGGACTCTTTTTGGTTCCAACCTGTTTGCCATCTGTGGGCAAACTCTTGATTTTGTGGATTTACCCATCGTCCTTCAAAATCATTTTCTGGTTCGCAGATGGGTATTTCTAATCTGCTGAGAAATGTCATGCCCAACACATACAAGGTTGGTGGTGCTGTGTAACTGTGCTTAAGAGTGGTGCGCAGTATTCTACTGTTAGCACTGCCACTGACAGCAATGCTAGCAGCTTGTGCAATTCCTAGCCGCTGTGCTAGATCTTGATGACCGTTACCCAATGCATAAGAATGCATATAGCTGCATCCGTTTACAACCAACTGTTGTATCATTTATTCTTCGCCAAGATCTCGTTGATACTGTTTGATTTCTTTGTCTGACACAATCTGCATCATGACATCTATCTCGTCATCTTTGTAAGTAGGGTATATGGCTTGTAATGCTTTGCGGCGTGCACTAGCGCCAGGCTCTTTTTTCTTGGGCGCAATCCAAGGATGTCTTGGCGTACCCATATCAGGACTCACTGTTGTGGCCATGAGCCATTGTAGCTTGGGATGTTTGCTTACATCAAAAAAGTGTTTGTTCAATCTCTCATTGGTGGCAATCACATAAAACTCTTGAAGTTCTCTTGAGCCTTCCACTGCCGAACCCCAGCGTATCATGAGATAGTTGGAAAACTTTTTCCGCTCTTCTGCGGTGAGATCGTCGTAGAATGATCTAACCTTGCGGTCAAACATCTTCATCTCATTGGCAATGGTCAGTTTATCGCTCATCAGTCTTGGTCAATTTATAGATCATTATAGCACGTTCTAGTGCGTCTTGTAAAGTGGGATTGTTACGAGCCTCACGCCGAATTTCGCCCCACATCTTGTCTTCCATTAGATGATCAAGCAAGGGTCGGCCGTCTGAGGTTTGTTTATCGTAGGATATTTGATGTCCAGTCACAGGATCGTATCCATATCCAACCAGCACACGGTCAGCAGGATTAGCACCAACCTCACGAGCATACACTTCATTACCGTTGCGTTCGTAAATGTAAGTAGCACCCGGTTTAAGGGTTCCCATATTGGTAGCCGTATTGTAGGTGTGCCCAACGCAGAAAACGCTCTAGGCCTTCACGATCGTCAGGATAACTTTCCAGATACACTCTGGCCAGTCTATTGATGATTTCAAATAGTTCAGGTTCAGTGTAGGGCATTTACCAGGCCTTGTTATAGTCCACAATCTCGCAGTTGCGACTGACGTCTTTAACAAAGTACACACAGTCAGGTTCTTCATCATCGTTTAGCGGCACAGCCAACATCTGACCATTTTTAAGTTTGGGTGCATACCATGACACTTCGTGGTACACATCTAGTATTTCAATATCAGGAAAGCTGGGCCTAAAACTGGTCAGCGGATTGAATTGGAACACTTTAAATCCACGGTCATTAATCGACGTTAACGGCAACACTTCAAGGTCTCCCATGTCTGGCTCACCTATTAGGATTTGCCAGTCCATGGGCATTCTCAACGTGTACTCACCTATGCGCAGTACCAAGGCAGGTGCATTAAAACTTTCTAAGAATATCAAAGGAATAAAGTGATAGTCTGGGTCTGCTGGATTGCTGTTGTCTAAAATAGCAAACCGCATGTCATCAACTTCTTCTGGAAGATGATCTAGGTCGTAGTACTGATTGTCTAAAGTTAATATTCTCATATTGTTGTAGTTTACACTTTTTGTTTACTGCTGTCAAGTCTTTTCAAAATTACACCACAGTCCAAAGTCTGGTGCACCACTTGCCAGCCCTGTGCCAGCAGGTACACCACAGCAGGGCCGCATTTGCCAATCCAACAGTCGTTGTAACAGTAGGTGTCATCAAATGCCACAACTGCTTTTGGTGCCAGGCAGCGATACAATAGCATTAACTGAGCTAGGTGTTCAATCTGGCAGGCTTGATTGGTCATTGCAACACCACGTTCAGCGTATTCAGCCATTTGTAATTGAATGGCCGGGCGCACATCGTTTATATCCCAAATGTAATCAAAATTGTCTAGGTACAGTACATCAATGTCTGTGTGACTTTGAGCAAAATTTTTAGCCCAATCGGCGCCAGGCTGTACCACAAACTCTGTGTTGACAAATGTAGTTTCCCAACGACTTTTGGCCTTGCTACTGACGTCTACAGTAATGAGTTTTTTGTTATGATCTGCGGCCATGGCGTCAAGCCATTGTGTGCTGCCTTCGCCTCGGTCTGAACCTATTTCAACAAACACGCTGTTGGCAGTGGGCTCTAAATATGTGCCAATGTGTTGATATACTCTTCCCATCAATAACTCACTTTCCAGTTGCGAATTGTTGGCACATAGGTAAAAACAATGTCTTCCCCTGTACTAAATTGTTGACGAATGTTTTTAGCAACGTTTCCAAACCAACACTTATTATCATTAAGCACAACGTCTTTGTAAAACGCTTGCCATCGTAGAACTATCATTGAATTAACAAATTTGCTAGGCACTGTAATTGAGATTCCAGCCTCGTTAATGTGCCGAGACAAATTAACTTCAACAGCATTAGTAGCGTGAAGTTTTTTAAGCTTCAAATCTGTAAATCTGTCTAGCATGGTGAACAAACGATTGAGTTGATTAGCTCTGAATACAGTATCTTGTAAACTGTATTGTTGAAAAAAATCTGCATTGACACTGTCAACAAAATTTTTATCTATTGAAATTGTTGGGGAAAATTCATATGCTTCACTGTGGCTAAGATCCAATACAAACACAGGATGGTCTTCGTATACTTCGGCCCAAATTTTAAATCCGCCAGGTATAAATTCACCACAATGTTTTGTTGCATGGTTACTCAACTGTACAATATCTTCACCAAAAATTTGTGTGTTAATTGTTTCGCTGACATAGACATCAGCAGGAATATCTAATAAAACAAAATCTCCGTACACGGCTTCAATGGTATTACTATAACCAGCTCTAGATAAATTAGCACACAGATACTGGTACCTAGCTTCATTTCTTTCAACTGCAATGACTTTTTTTGCACCAGCTTGAGCAGCTAATACACTAAGAAGGCCAGTACCTGCACCAATGTCACAAACTACCTTGCCAGGTGCTGCCTGATCTATTGCTTGTTTGTAAAAACTATTCCTACCAGTATCATTTAACATGGGTAGGAAGACACCATCATCTTTAAAAAAGTCCAGGCTCATTTGATCTTCATCCACTCAAGTTTTTCTTGAGTAAACGGATAGTTGGCTTCTCTGTAGAATTGTTTGCGCTTGGTCAAATGACGTTTGGCAAATTTACAGGTTGAAGTTATGTCCCAGATTTGAACATGCTCTTTGTCTTCTGCTTTTCTTATCCCGCGTCCAATGCTTTGGATAACGCGGACAAAACTTTTCCCGGGTTCCACAAGAACCAAATTAAAAATCCTAGGGATATTAATACCCACAGCGGCAACACCATAGGTAGCCACAATAATCTTATCAGTGCTGTCCGCCACTTCGTCATATTCATCTTGTCTATCTTTTGCTTTGGTTGCACCTGACACAAACACAGCACGTTCGCCCAGTCGTTCAACCAACTGTCGGCCGCATTCGGTGCGATCCACCAGTACTAGGGTGTTGCCTGTTTCATTTACATGGCGTATGAGTTCACTCATGGCATCTAGTCTGCCTGACTCTTCCAACAGGTATTTAAGCTCGCTTTGGTAGTTGGAGTACTCCACATGGTCCTGCAACTGCACAATGTTCACATGACACTGCGCTAACACCCCTTGTTGTTGCAGCTCATTGGCACTGAGACGGCCTATCACTGGTCCCAGGCTCACCAACAAGGCTTGGCTTTCAAACTTTTCTTTGGGGATGGTTCCAGTCAAACCCCAGCGAATTGGCACTCTTGCCATCACGCTTGTGAGCAGGGTTTTGAGTGCATCTGCTTTGGCCATGTGTACTTCGTCTACCATCACACACACCACATCCTCAATAAAGTCTTGTATGGTCACTTCACCTACTCCAGCCTTGGTATTCTTTAACAAAACATTTAGACTTTGCCAAGTGCAGATGGTATGTGTGCGTCCATGTTCTTTTCTGTCGCCAAAGTAAACACCCACATCCAAGCCAACATTGCGATAGTCTTTTTCTGTTTGTGTAACAAGACTCTTGTTAGGCACAATTACAATACTTCGACCGTGTGGCTCTACTGCGGCACTCAAGGTAGCTGTCATTATAGTCTTGCCTGCGCCTGTGGCCACTTCCTGTATGCATTGTGGGTTGGTCAAGAAGTTGTTCACAATCTCTACCTGATAATCACGCAACATGATAGGTTCACCTTCTGCAGGATGTCCTTTGGGCCAAGTCTTGTGTGCAAATGTTTGTTCTGTAACTTGATCAAACTCAAATGTAGTTGAGTAGTCGCGTTGATCGTCTAGCTCAACATCCCAGTTATACTGTTCCAGTATGGGCAAGATCTCTGGCAAGAGATTGGTGTAGGTTGATCCACCCAATTGGAAGTAGCTGACTTTTCCATCCCACCTGCCCAGTCTCACTGCGGGTAGATATCTAGCATAAGGCACATCATACTTGAATGCTGTGACCAAGCGGCGACGCATGTCAAGGTCTAGGCCTTCTAACTTGATGTTAACTTCATCTCGAATTTGTATGGTGCATCGTTTCATTGTATATCAACTTCAAGCACACGTTGTTGGCGTGCTATTTCTTGTATGAGTTGTTGTGGTTGTCCGGCATACTGCAAATCTGCCACAGGAAAACGCAAGGGTTGTGCTATTGCATTATACACACTTGTGATGCCATGGGCAAGAAAAAAATCTTGGTGTTGATCAATGTACTGTTGCATACCTGGCTCTTTGAAGCTTAAATCGTGATTGAAAAATACCACATGAAAATCGGCACTGTAGTGACCAAAAGGTCGGAATGCATCCTCACCTATATACTCATCATTGTCGTGTGCTAGGTCCTCAACTGTTTTTCCAATTTCACAATAATTGAGATACACAGTTCCAAATTGTATTTGCGTTTCGCCCCATTGCGCCAACTGCACAGGATCAAGTTTCTTTGTCTTGGGCATACCAAACCAAGTGCAAACAAATCTTGGTTTCACACCTTCAAGCACAGTCTCACATCTATGTACTGCCAGGTTCAATTCTGACAGTGCCTGTCTCACAGCAACTGGTGCCTGTTGCCAGTATTCTGATGTCTGTTGATCTAGCAGTCCATGGTAGCGTTCAAAAATGTTGTGCAAGTAATTGAGACAGTCCTGGCTCCAATCAAACCCACGTTCAATAATGGCTTTATGTTGGTTGATTGTCGTGATACATTGTTGGATCATGATTTCGGCGCGAATACGCTCTTCCAATTTGGAGCCAAAGCCGTAAAATCTATCTGGATGATCCAAGGGATAACTGCCGCGGGCTTGCATACGTTCAACCCATAACTCAGCAAGCGGGGTTGATCGTATTTGGAATTTTAGTTCTAGTCCGTGGCTTAGATGTATCAGCAGATGTTGCGGCATTGTAACAGTATATACTTACCGCTAGAAAAAGTCAAAAAAACAGGGACCGAAGTCCCTGTGTAAAGCCTGGGCCGGAGCCAACCGTTTGTATGCCCAGGAAAACTAAACCATCGCTATTGCAAAAATAATCAATGCCAGTATGGTGCCAAAGAAAGCCTTATCACTATCCATGTCAGTCTTGTTTGACACAAACAAACCGCACTTCTTTGGTTGTGCGTTTGACCAGAGCCTCACTCTGTTTACCAGCTGTCATGCACACTGTTTCGGACTTAAAGCCCGAAACAGTAGTGATAGCCATGCTATCCTTTTCACTCAGCATGCCAGCATGCACAAACAAAATCAGTACCCAACTCATATCATGCTCCGTAATACTCTAGACATTTGACTGTGAAGCCTGCTTCACGCTGTTCATCTGCTTCGTACTCGGTATCCACCGAGTACAAATACAGGTCGCCATCCCATATTTCATACATGTTAGGCTGCCTTCATGCAAGTGGTCTCTGCAAGACGCTTCCAGTTCAACACTGACATCTTGCGCAAGTCGGCAATCTTCAACGCCATACGCAAACTCATCTCACGCAAACGATTCTGATTCTCGTCCATGAAGTTGATAATGTCGTCATGCACACACTCTTCAAAATCGTAGTCTGCAAACAATATACCATCCTTGGCAATCTGCTTGATACGCAGGACCTTGTCACGCATGGTGTCAAGTGTCAAGTCCAAGTAGTGGCATCGGCTTTGCAGTGCATCCAAGTGGTCCCGCAATTTCTGCGAACGCATGGTGTCAAACTTCAAGTTGGTAATAAAAATTACCGAACCCTTGAACTCAAAACTGTCTGGAATACCCTCATGGCTCAATACACGGCTCTCGCTCAACCAGGAAATCTTACGCTTCTTGCCGGAGTCCAGAGCACCCTTCAGCAAGTTAAGAGCAACGTCGTCCAGCAAGATGCTGTCACAGTCATCAAACACCAACACACAATTGGCATCTGAGTATTTGTACAGAGTTTTGTACAGGCCGATAGGACTGGCTGAGCCTTTAACAACCTCGGCCTTAAGACGTTTGCCAGCCAGCTTGTCAAACAAAGTAGCCTTGTCAATCTCTTGCTCCACACCAAAGCTCTTGCCAACGCCAGGAGGGCCCGACACGATCATGGCACGGATGTCGCCGCCGACACAGGCCTTGGTCATCTCATGCAGGATGTCAAAACGCTCACGGATACGATCCATGGCTTGCTCATCAGTCTCTACAGTCTTCTCAAACTTCACGGTGTTTTCTTTCACAGCTTCTACCCCATTTACATATTCAAAATCGCGAATGCCGTCAACACGGATACGCACCACATCAAACTCCGGGCCAAAATAGCCATCAGATTGTACAGTAACAAACCCGCCTTTGCTACCTTCGCTGTAACCTTTCACCAGGTTAAAGGTAACATTGCGAACGGGCTTGTTGCGATAAACACCGTTAATTACACGAATTGCACTCATAGTTGGCTCCTTTTTGTGCGTTAAAATTGTATTATAGCAGATTGGGATTTATTGGTCAACCGCTTAGGCCGGGGCAAAGAGCTTGCCCATTTCGCTGAAAACCACACGATAAGCACGGGCTTCGTTGAATGTTAGATCTTCTTGGGAATCTTGCATTTGTTCCAGGGTTTCTAATAGACCTTTAATGGCCCAATCTTTTTGGTATTGCTGGACAACTTGCATGGCTTGTTCAAAGTTCATTAGTGGCTCCTTGTTTCTTACTATGCTTCTATTATAGCAAAATGGGAATATTTGGTCAACCAAAAAATAGTACTAAAAAGTACTACTTTTTAAGAATTTCGTAAAAATGTTGGTTAATTGCGTCCATTTCGTCCTGGCCTACATAGAAATCAGTACGGGGGTCATAGTATGCGCCTTCTTTGTTGTCATAATACAACACTCGGCCCGAGAAGTTGAACGGGCCTTCTAGGCCTGGGCGAGCACCGTATTTGTCACGCATGTTGTCAACTTCAATAACCTTGTAACCCATTGCTGGCTCCTTGTTGCTCACTATACCCATATTATAGCAAATTGGGAAATATTGGTCAAACCAAAAAACCCTAGGGTTTAGTAGGGTTCTAAGGTAGTACTAAAGTATACAGAATTATAGAGCTGTTCTGTGGGCACACCATGCTCACGATAGCCCTCTACAACCATGTCAAAGTAGCCTGCACTGGGCTCGCTGTCAAGGTGCCCAGGTTGCATGTAGTAGGTCATGGCCTGGCACACACGGCCTTGGAACAACACTTTTTTGAACCTGCGATTGTAGTAATAAGGATATCCTTCTAGGATATCCAGGGCATTGAGACACTGGGGTGTGATACTCCACAGCACTCCGTCCACATAGCTGTCAGGACATTTTACAACGTCAGCGGGACCGGCAAAGCGAAACACATGATCCAGCAACACAGCACGACCGTGACTCACAGCGGCCGGACAACGTCGGGCCATTCCTTGTGAGTTGGTGTTCATTCCATAGGCAAAATATAGCATAGATCAATTATAGCAAAAAGCTCATAATTGGTCAAGTACTACAAAAGTGTTAGTTCCACAGTTGTTGAATTTGAGGGTGAGTGACTTCGTGTGGCTTGGGCTTGCCATGGAATACCAGCACACTGGCATCGGGACTGAGTCTTACACCTCCGCCAGGCTGGTTGGCTTTCCTGGCTCTAAAGTTCATGCCCCCATCCAGTGCTTGCCATCTAAAGCTTTGGAAATGCTGATCATCAAAGTATCTGCGTTGGCTGGGTTGGATGACTTGATTGATATAGTCTTGATCGCCGGGCCAGCGTGTGACAACTTTGGAAATGTCTTCTTCACAAAACTTATCCCACACCCAACCAAATTTGGTTGTGTCCCAGTACATCAAACTGCTGTTCATTTTGTCGTAGCCAGGCCTTTGCAAATATTTAAAATCTCTAATGGTCCAAAAGCAGTCAAGATGCGCTTCACGTACCCAATTCAAATTGTTGTAGACCACCACATCAAGATCCAGGTACAACAGCGGCCCAGAAAAATGTGCATTGTCAAACAACTGCATCTTGTACCACCATGATCGTTTGGGACCATTCACACCTGGCCATTCCATGAGTTCATGCTTGATCATGTGGCCGGGCACAGTTCTATGCGCTTCGGTGTACACATGCAAACGTATACCATTGGGCAAGTGCCGCGACAACATGCGGTATAATTTTTCTACATAGTCCCAACTGTATGTTTCGCCGTGTATTACACAGGCACAGTCGGTCACAGGGTCAGTGCTGGTTCTATTCTTTTTAGCCATAATCCTTGTTTTATTTCTGTTAAAGTATGTTCAGTGTGGCAAATTTCCACGAGCCACTGCTGTCGGTCCATGTCGTATGGACTCTCAATATCAGCAAAATCAACCGACACCGGAAACGCTAGACTTGTGCGATCAACTATGGGCCTACATCCAGCAATGGCAGCTTGAATTCCTGGTCCTGAATTGTAATTTACCACAGCATGACAATCAAAGTGCATGTCAAATGAATCATAAGTGTTGGGCAATGGACGAGGTTTTTCTATAGTCACCCCAGGTGGCAAAGCGATGGACGATCTTGGATGCGGTCTAACCACAATGGGCCGATCAGTGTGTGCACGTATTTTGGCCATGGTTTCTAATACCCAGTGTTCCATGTTTGGTATGTCTGCTACCTGTTGGCTGTTTCTATGTTGTAGTGCCAGCAGTATTTCAGGCCTTGGTTCATACAGTGTGGCCAAGCTTATACCAAGGCGAGCAGGACGATCCCAATTAAGATTTTCTTTGTGTCCATAATAACCATCGGCTGTGATGTGGTTTACAGAAATCTTCCAGGTGTCGCCACGATACAGTGCACCTATTTCAATTATGACCACTGGTTTATTTTGCTTGCGATAGTGATCAAACACTGCACGATTACCGCGCATGCGACCGTGCCACAGCACTGACCAAATCACTGCGGCATCGCTGTTCATGCTGTTTTCTTGCGTTTGGATTCCGGCGGCTTGAAACGTGTCCAACACAGTGTGATACACTGGTTTGGAATTCAAGGCGGTGTAAGAAGGAAAATAGGCTATGTTTTTGATCACTAAATATCTCACATGAAATACACAGTATGTACCACTTTCAACGCCGACGGATACGAGAATTATGGCCGGCGCATGATCCAAACTTTTTTGCAAAACTGGCCTGTTGATTTGGTAGTCTATGCAGAAGGGTGCACAGTGACCGAATCGTCACCACACCTGGCCGTGCACAATCTTGAACAAGTCAGTCCTGAACTGGTAGCATTCAAAACTCAGTGGCGTGGTGTACCCGAAGCCAATGGTGATGTCAGTGCTGACCCCATTAGATCTCGACGCCGAGACGCAGGCAAAGGATTCAAATGGGACGCTGTGAGATTTGCTCACAAAGTCTACAGCATTTTCCATTGTGCCAAACACACTGACACTGATTGGTTGATTTGGATGGACGCAGACACAGTGTGCCACAGTCCTATAACTACAGAAGATTTAGAAAGATTGTGCCCTGGTACAACAGATCTTTGCTTTTTAGGGCGGCGTGGTAAGTTTAGTGAATGCGGATTGTATGCCATGAATTTGCGTAGCCCTGCCACACAGTTGTTTCTCCAAAAATTTCAACAGATGTATGACCATGCAGAGCAAGGTATCTTTGACCTAGCCGAATGGCACGATAGTTTTGTTTTTGATGCCGTTCGACAAAAAGTAAAATTAAACGAGTTAGATTGGAGCAGTCACTTGATCACTGGTGAAGGTCATCCGCTAATTAATTCAGACTGGGGTGCCTACCTAGATCATCTCAAAGGCAAACGCAAGACCACAGGGCGCAGTCCTGCTACAGATTTAAAAGTACAACGAACAGAGGCATATTGGCAATGAACTGGATCTATCTCAGCAAACACGGCACTGACGGCTACATGAATGCGTTTGCCCAGGGAGCCAATTCTCGATCCACTGTACTAGAAACATGGAACTACAGTGACAGCACTGATCCGCTTGTGATTCGTGGTATTATGAAACACAAAATTTTCAAACAGTGTTGGCAAGATCAACGAAGGTTTCGTTACATGGATACCGGCTACTTTGGCAACCGATCAAGTATGCGTAACCCACATGGTTGGAAATTGTGGCATCGAATTGTTGACAATGATTTGCAGCACAACAAGATTCGCAAATGTCCTGATGATAGATGGAAACAGCTTGGTCTTGACATTCAACCACGACGATATGGTCAAAACATCTACATTGTGATGCCTGAAGAAAAGCCTTGCATTGTTTATGGTACCACTGTTGCTGAATGGTTGCAACAAACTATAGACACTATCAAAGCAAATACTGATAGGCCTGTTGTGATAAGAGAGCGCAATAAAAATAGGCAAGTTCGAGAGTCAGCGCCCTTTACAAGTTTGCTTGATACTGCTCATGCTGTTGTAGTGTACAACAGTATTGCTGCCACTGAAGCGGTGTTGGGAGGTGTGCCAGCGTTTGTTACAGCACCCAGCAATGCAGCCGATCCTGTGTCTAATCGTGATCTAACCAAAATTGACAACCCTTGGTTTCCCGATCATGACATGATCTACGCCTGGGCTTGCCACTTGGCATATGGTCAATTCCATATCAGCGAACTAGGCAATGGTCAAGCACATAAAATTTTAGAGGAGTACGCTGATGCGTAATGATTATGGGTGGTGGTTCCCAGAAACTGAATCACACTTTCCACGTATGTTGAAAAAAAGTGTAGACAAAGGCGGTCCGTCAGAGTATCAACACATTGTAAGGAATCGCAGTGTGGCTTTTTGTCAACAACGTCGACTGGCTATAGATGTAGGTGCTAATGTTGGCCTGTGGACTCGTAGCTTGGTGCGTGAATTTCAACAGGTAATAGCGTTTGAACCAGTGGCTATGTTTAGAGAGTGCTTGTCGCGAAATGTAACTGCGCCAAACTTGTTAGTGCAAACTGTGGCCTTAGGCGACATCAATACCACAGCTCGCATGAACATTACCGAAGGCAATACTGGTCATACTCACATTGATCCCACCAGCATAGGACAAGGCGATACCATAGTGTGCACATTGGACAGCTTTGAATATCAAAACTTAGATTACATCAAACTAGATTGTGAAGGATTTGAGTACAAAGTATTGTTGGGAGCCGTATATACTATCAAACAAACTCGCCCCATTGTGGTTCTTGAACAGAAGCCACATGATGCATACAGTGATCAATACAGTCAATTTGCTGCCATTGAACTTTTGCAATCGTGGGGCATGGTCCGACTTGACCAAGTCAAAGATGATTGGATTATGGGATGGTCGTAAGTTCGTATTATCAAGAGTCAGTTGCACTGGGCACTCAATTTCAGCAACAGAATAAAAGCTGGGACGGCAAAGATACATTTTCATATCATAGACAAATACGAGATGTGGCACACCATTACAATTGCAAAACTGTGTTTGATTACGGATGCGGCAAAGGACGCCAGTGGGCAGAAACTACAGCATTTTGGCCCGACACTACAGTAATGAAGTTTGTTGACTATCTCAATGTCAACAGTGTGTTCCAGTACGACCCTTGTGTTGCAGAATTTGCTGTTGAGCCACCAGATCAACAATACGATTTGGTTATATGCAATCAAGTGTTGCCATACATACCTGATGCTGATTTAGTCTGGGTAAAACAACGACTAATGAAGCTTACTGGTATTGTGTGTTTTATTGGCATGCACTCCCAGCCTCCCAAGGCCAAAAAACAAATATATAACAAAGAACATTTTTCTGCTGAACGCAGTCAACAATGGTACAAAGAATTTTTCAGTGACTGGCAAGGTTCCCAATTACACTGGTGGTTCCGAGATCAACCTTACAATCCTGATTGGATGAATAATGACATTAATTGACAAAGATTATCAACAGCAACTAGCAACCATGCACAGCAACGGCAAGTTCAACCACGGTGCCAAGGCCTACAAAGTTGTTGAACATTTTATCAAACAGTACCAACCCGTCAGTGTGTTAGATTTTGGTTGCGGACATGGTGCACTGATAGGAGTAATACATAGCCTACATCCCACAATTGCACTGGCCGGATACGATCCCGGCAGTGAACAATATAAAAATTTACCTTCCGGGCAGTTTGATGCTGTGGTCAGTACTGACGCCATTGAACACATTGAGCCTGAACATCTTGACCAAACTTTGCGCACAATTGGACAACTGATGCAACGCTGTGGCTGTTTTAGGATTGCTTGTTATCCAGCCAAAAAACATTTGCCAGATGGCAGAAATGCACACCTTGTGGTCAAAGAACCTGATTGGTGGCGCAGCAAACTTATTGACGTCATGGGAGTCCGCATCATAAGCGAGCAAGTGTCAGTGATGGACAAGTCAAACAAGTGGGCCTGGGTCAAAGGCCACGTGTATGATGTCATTGTAGAAAAGGCATAAACTTCTGCCAAATGCGGCCAGCGCGGGCATCATTGTCGCTCCAGTGAGCGGCGCTGAGATCTTGAATCCACGGAGTGCGTTCAGCATCAATTAATGCTGGGTTTTCAATTTGTGAAATATCTTTGTTGGCCACTGTCCAAGAGACACAACTGCCGTCGTCTACAAAGATTGGTACACCAGCCAGTACCGCAGCCACACTGGCAGAACTGTTGAAAAACACAGCAGAATGTGCTGATTGAAGATTATCAATAAGTCGGCTTTGAGTAGGCTCAAGTACGGTGCATCGCCACTTTCGGCCGCGACTGCCAACGTAAGCAGCAAAATCTGCCATGTTGTATTGACCTGGGTGCGGCCTTATATAAATGTCACGCATAGTTACATTTCTAATTTGCTGTATTTTTTCTTGCAACCAAGTTATGGGATCTAGAGTTTTCATAGCAAAACCACCATCACGTTGCATACATATCAAAATATAACCAGTGCGTTTTAGGCGAGGTGGTTGCATGGTAAGATTTAATGCTGACTGTATTTCATTCCATTTTTCTGGTCCACTGTTACGGTTAGCATATTGCGCTCGATCATAAAACGGCCCACCCAGACTGTATCTTAGATAGGTGCCATAGTTGTCAAGGTACTTAAAACAACTAGCATCAATGCACATGGTTTGAAATCCACGACGTTGCTGTTCAGCAATGACATTTTTGCGTAAGGCAATGTTACGACCACCTGTATTGGTTGTGGCCCAACCCAAGATCACTGCCAGCTTGCTGGGAGTGTATTGATGATTCCATTCAATTATGCCAGTGCGACCCTGTGACACTACCCCGGCGGCAAAAGATTCCAAGCACTCAATCTTTCGTGAATGCTTTTTGGGATTGGCCACACTGGATACGTAGGTAACACAATCAAGAGTCATTGAGAATTCGCCAAGCAGTGCCATCTCGCATTTCTGGCTCAGTAAACTGGCAGTAGGCAATGTGCCTGGTCCAGGCCTCTACTTCGTCTAGAGTAGGTATACGTGGATTTTCTATTTCTTCAAGTCGCTGACTACACAGCATTCCTGCAGCATTGGGCCCTAAAGTAATAGCAGGTTTACCACACAACAGTGCTTCGCCAGCGGCAATGCTTGAGTAAGTGACTAGACACCAGATATCTTGTTGTAGAGCCATTTGCATGGTATCAGTGGTTTGTCGTACTGATCGACCTTGTTTTAAACGTGTTACGATTTCTCGGTCAGTGTGCTGTTTTAAGGTAGCAATGGTTTGATCCATCCACTGCTCAAGATCAATGTCATACAAGTTTAACAATTTTTGGCTAGGCGGGGCCAATAAAATTTTGCCGCCGTCTTGCCTAAATTTGGTAAGTTGGAGATTGCACTTGGCAACTCGGTCTCCTGGTCTGTCAATTATGGGGCCAAAATTTTGCACATCATTTTTGGTAACACGATGAAATGTTTTTTTCTTACCGTTGCCAAAATAGCCAGTGTCAAGGTAGTAAAAATCTCTACCTTGCTGTTTGCACACTGCCATCTCTTTGCGTTTGGTAATACCGCGTAGCACCACTGGAGTCATGTTGTTTTCTTCTTTCGACCAAGAACTAATTCTTCCACCAGCTCCTTGTACAAAACTTTGTAGTATGGGATCGTACATGTGTCCTTTTTCCTTATACTTGAAATCTCCAGGTTCTGTGGCAATGGCTGCAACTGTGTGTTTTTCAAGATCACGCACAGTTTGCATTATAGCTTCAAATGTGACACCATAGTATTCGCCAGCAGCATCAACTCGATACTTCAAGATGTCTCTAAACAATTGATGTATTTCAGGAGGCACCATGTCTAAAACATGTTGAGTCAATGGTGCTAACTGTTCATCAGTTTCTTCGCTCATATGTTTCTCTGTTGGCAGTATTCTGTTAGTATGCGTTCTCGGTGCCAATCTTCACATTGTGGAGTGTCAGCAAACTCGTGAAAGCATGGAGTGCCCAAGGTATAGTGCAAGAGCTTGGCGTCGGGGTTTGGCCCGTATTCATCAGGCAACCAATTCCATTCAGGCGGCAGTTCGCCTATACGAGTATCATCTAGCCAGGTAAATCTATGCAATTCGGCGCCAGTGGCCTTTTGCACAAATTCTGGCATTAGTTTACGATTGGGGAAACTGCCACAGTTCCAAAGTATAACACTTGACCAGTTCTTACGTGGATAGTCCTCATTCTTTGACCCAAGATACTTTTCAGTCATTTTGGTTTTGTAGTTGTGCTTGACTACCATTACATCTGCATAGGCATTTCGCAAACCCCACAATTCAGCAATGTCCCCACGTACTACCATATCACCATCAATAAAGATTGCCCAGCCTGTAAATTGCATTAGGTAAGGCACTAAAAATCTTGTGTAGATAAATTGATTGCTACCATCAGTGTGTGTTTCGCTGTAGTCCTTGAACAAGTTAAGTGCAACCGGAATGATTGCAACAGGTCTGCTTGAATTTCGAATGATAGAATTTACGCAAGTGTGATATGCAATTGCTTCTCTAGGATCGTATCCTACAAATACTGGTATAATGTCTTTCATCGGCGTTCAATATCTTCTTCTACACAGTTTTCCCCAAACTGTATTTCAATCAGTTTGAGTGGCTGATCAGTTTCATTGCACAGCTGATGCCATTCGTTACGATTGATCCAACAAGACTCATGTATAGTCATGTGGTCTTTGACATCTCTATCAGTGCTGGAATCCAGTGTGTATACTGTGGCAGCACCTTCGGCCACAAACCAAAACTCTGCTCGCTTGTCGTGTCGTTGCATGCTCAAACAAGTTTTGGGTGTGACAGTGAGTTCTTTGAGTTTGGTGTGTGTACCAACTTCATGTAGCACACGGTAGTACCCCCAGGAGCGATCTGTCTTGGGCTTTTTCCACTCTTCAAGAATCCAACTTGAACTATTGGTTTTGTTAAAGCCACCAACACCAAATGCAAAACTTAGTCTGCTGTTTTCAATATCCATCTCTGGAATATTCTTGTCGGTTCTATCACCACCGTTGGCAAATATCAAATTGACATCATTATCAGTTGTGTCCAGCATGTGTTGTATCAATGCCTTGGCAGATCCATCAAAGTCATCAAAATCCAACACACGGTCAACGCAGACCAGTTCGGTTAGCACTGCGTATCGTTCAGCATAAGGCATAAAAGGCTTGCCTTTTTTACGAGCAAGCCAAGAGTCGCTGTTGAGTCCTACCACAAGCTTGTCTCCCAGTTTGCGAGCTGCCTGTAAGTAGGCAATGTGTCCAGAATGTAGTGGGTCAAACCCACCAGTCACTATAACAAGTTTTTTCATGCAGGTATTTACACCTGTATGTCCTCCATGCCAGCAGTTCTTAGGCGCACAATATGTCCCATTTGCCACTGTTTGGTATCCAACCCTTTCATAATACCCAGCCAACGATTGCGTAGGTATGCTACTTCGTTGATTATGGTTTCGTAGTCAATAACTTCGTCCTCGCCATCCACATACTTTTCTGCGTCACGACTTGTGAGCGCACGAGCATAGCCTTCTAGGTACTTTTGAAAGTGCTTTCTACGTATCTTGCGCAGTTGGATGTTGAGATAGTTCAACACAGCTTCAATTTCTTGAAGCTGGTTGTATCTAAATTCAGTGATACCAGGCAATGCTGTGATGTTTTTTTCCACCAAGCCGCCAATACGACAATCTTTTTTGGCATCCTCAAGCTCACGCTCGTAGTGAGCAATGAAGTCTGGAATAGCACCAAGACTGGCAACTACTCGACTATACCACATCAGTTTTCCCAGTCGTCTTCGTTGTAGTCCTCTTCTTCAGGATCCTCTTCTTCATCTTCTGAGTAGTCCTTGTCATTGTCAAGATATACAGTAAGTGCTCGTTTGATATCACTATCGCCTTTGAATGCGTCACGGATATCTTCGGCATCACAATCATTGTCCATTAGAATTTGAACCACAGTTTCTGCTGCTTCGTTGCGGTCAACTGTGTTTACAAAACGTTTGAGTTCGCCCCAAATTTCTGCTGCTACATGTTCACTCATTCAGTTTCCTCCTCGATGGTACTTACCTCTTCCTTCCGTTTTCCAAATTCAGCCATCACAACATCCAGACAACCATCTTCATTGCTTTCCCAACCTTTGCGGAAGTACTTGATGATTTCGCCATCCAGTGTGGTGTATGCAAGACGATTGCCGTCCTTCTTGAGGAAGCCTTTTTTCTCAGCCAAGTCTGTGAGACCCGAATAAGGATTCATACCTGTTTCATAAGGAATCTTAACTTGCACACCTTCAAAGGGTTTGGCATAGCGAGTTTTCATGACTTTACAAGCTGAACGAATGCCCATAACATCAGTGACTTTGTTGCCATCTTCGTCCTCTTTGAGTTTGAGTTTTTTCATGGCCACAACAATTGATGAGGCGTAAATGAAACCTTGACCGCCACTAATTTTGTCGTCTGGGTCAAACATATCCTGGCTTGCGTATGTGTGATTGGTACAAACCAACCCCACATTGTATGAACCAAACATGTTCACACAGTTACGCACCAAGGCGGTGAGAGCTTTGGGTTTACGTCCTAGATCACCCTTCATTTCGCCTGCATCAAACTGGTTTACGTCAGTGGGTGTTAACAACATGCCCAGTGAGTCAATCACAAACATGACCTTGGGCCGCTCGCCATCAGCTAAAGCCTTGTAGTCACTCATGAACGTGGAGATAGTTTTAGCCACGTCATCAATCATGGCCATTGATAGTTTGAGCAGTTTGCTTTCATTAGTATCAACACCGAGTGCTTTGAGCCAGTCTTCATCAAGAGCGTTTTCACTGTCAATCAACACCACAAAGATACCTTGCTCTTGTGCATTCTTGATAATGTTGCCAGAGCAGATGTAGCTTTTGCCTGCTCCAGATTCGCCAGCAAACACAGTGACCTTGCCCAAGGGAATGCCTCGATTGAAATCTCCTGAGATCAAATAGTTCAAGGCATAGTTGCCGGTACTGATCCAGTCTGTGGGATCGTTAAAGCCAATTGACAATCCGTCAATGCTCTTAGTGATTTCCTTGCGGAACTTGCTTACGTCAAATGGTTTTCCCATGTTTACTCCAGTATAATAAAGTTGTTTGTTACCAATGAATTTTTGTGAAACAGTTGTTTGTATTTTAGCATATTGTTTTCAAGATTGTCAAAATTTGCCAAAGGCATTCGGTTACCTTGACAAGGCATTTGGTAACGTTTGCACCACTGTTGATATTCTATTGGTGCAGATTGATTGATTGTTGGCAAAACGTTAATCTTCAAGGTAGTGTAAAACTCAGAAAAATTGTTTGTATCTGTGTCGTGTACAGGATCGCCATGCAACCATTTTTCAAAACTTAGACTACCCAAATTATGGTACGATATTGACACGTTGTAAACACCATATCGTAAAATTTCAGATCTAAAAGGATTGGCAATCATATAATTTGGTTGTTCGGTTGTAATTTCAAAAGTTGCAGTTAAGTCTTCTATAGCATGAATAACTTTGTTGATTCTGTCAAGTACGCCTGGAATCTGCGTGTCAACTAGTTTACTAATTTGTGGAAACTGTTGATGCACTTTTACCCATTGTCGGTGCAGAGTGTTCAAGTGTGCTTGATTGGTAGGATCAAGATCAAAATCAAAAGCTGAAATTCTTAACTTGGATTGCAATAAGTTGTTTACCAGTCGAACGTTGATTTGCAATTCTGCACAGAGAGACCCTGCCCCTAGATCTGGCATTGTGTAACGATTTAAATTGTTGCGACCAAGTTCAGCAACAAAATAGTTATAGACGTCACAGTCAACCGGATCAAGAGGTATGGTGTCTCCTGTTATAGACCAAATCAATTGAGCCATACAAACCAACAGGGCCCGACGGCCCTGTTATCATTGCTTGTTTTGTCTAGCGCGGATCATGGCCAAGATGTCTTGAGCATTACCGGCTGTGGGTTTGGCTGCTTGCACAGGTGCAGTTGGTGACGCTGCCTCATCCTCGTCCCAGGGTTGGCTAGCTGCTGGTGCTGGTGCTGGTGCTGCCTTTGCTGGTGCTTCGAGCACATCACCATGACCGTCAACAGTGGCTGCGGTGCCTGCAGGTGCTTGTACACCAGCTGGACGGAAGTACTGACCCCAACGCTCAGTGTCGTATGGTTGTCCATCTACACTTGCTTCAAACATCTCTTTGATGACCTTGAGCTCAACGTCTGTGGGCTTCTTGGGCAAGAATGTTGCCAAGTCATACAAGCCATGCTTTTCAATTGCAGCCTGTTCAGCTTCGGTCAATGCAGATTCTTTACGAGCCCACTTAGAACCGTTGTAGTCAGCAAAGCCGCCTTTGCTGCCCTTGCTAATGCGGAAGTCTAAGCCACGCACCAAGTCAGTTGGCAATTCTTCCAACTCAGGATCCATCAAGGCTCCTTTGATAGTTGTAAAGATTTGCGGGCCAATGATGAATCTACGAATTGGATTCTCAGGCGACTTGTCGTCGCTAAGTGGGTTTTCACGCACAAAGCCTTGGAAGAGGTAACTGCGTTTCTTCCAGTACTTGCGACCCATGTCTTCAAGGCTCTTGTCCTTGAACCATGTACGTACTTCTGCCAAGATTGGGCAAGCTTCGCCCCACATCTCAACACAGGGCACCTGTACCATAACCTGTTTTGATTCCATTTCCCCTTTGACGCCGTTGAAAGGCAGTCGGATCATTGCACGTTCGACCCAGAAAAATGTGTTTTTGTTGTTGCCGTCTGGAAGAAAACGGACTGTTGCTGATTGACCTTCTTCCATGTTCCAATGTGGATAAATGCTGTTATCCCCACCGGTGGATTGCCCACCTTGTTTGTTTTCAGCTGCCTGTAGTCGTGCTCGAATTTCTGCTAAAGATGCCATAGTTTTTCTCCTTAATAAGTTGCCTATGTATGTTGCCTATCTAAATTACTTAGATCAATTGTTGCCTGTGCCACAAAAGAAAAAGCGCAAACACTGTAGTAGTATATGCGCTTTTGTCTACTGTGTCAATGTTATTTATGTCATTTGAGCAAAGCCAATGATTTTATTCTTGCCAATTCATCACTTTCATAGTAGCTGCCTGTGATGGCTGCATTGTAGTTGATTGGGTCATCATTGTTGCCCTCACCCATAACAGGTGCTATAGAGCCTGCGGTAGTTGATTCCATTGCGCACTCTGCTAGTCCATGTTCTGGGCAGTATTCGCCTTCCATAGTTGCATTACATGAGCCTTCGATTATGCTTGAGCCGCCTTTGGTTAATTCTTGTCCGCCGACTGCCCCTGCTGCTGCCCCAATAGGGCCGCCCAGTGCCATACCTGCTGCTGCACCGCCTAATGTTCCTAACATGCCTTCATTTACTCCCAATTCGTCTGCCAGTCGTTCACTCACCCACTCGTATGGGTCACCAGTGCGAGCTTTTTTAACTCCATATGGCATATCATCAAAGTAGTAATCGTACAGTGCATCATACAGGTCATCATCTAAATCGCCACCAGCTTCAAAATTGGCAACTTCTTTGCTGAAACGTTTGAGAATGTGATCCAGGGTGTGACCAGTTGAGTCTGTGAGCACACTTTCTTTTACAGGCACGCCTGCGTACTTGAGCATGGCATTGAGTTCTGAGCTTTCGGCTACTGGGGGCTGTTGAGCTGGTGCGGGCGCTGCTGCAGGAGCCTGAGCCGCACCAGGTGCCACTGGTTGTTGTTGGTCAGGTGTGGGTGTTTGAGTTGGCAGTTGTACACCTAACTCTTGCAATCTAGCTTGCACATCTGTGTCATCCCAGATATTGGCACGAGGATCCTGTGCAGCCAAGTTACCAAGGATGTCAAACAATTGATCATCACCAAGGACATCATACAATTGCTCTGTGGCATTGGTTGCATCTGGACCAACGATCAGTTCTTTGCTCATTAAGTCATTGAGTTTGGCCTGCGTTTCGGGAGTGTCGGGCAGTGCCCAGGTCCCTTCAACCAAGCGAGTTGCCCATGATTCAAAAATTTCTGCTTCTTTCATTTTTTCACCTTGTTGTTGTAGTTTGGCTAGAGTAGGCAATGCTGCTTCTATTCTAGCATCTAGAGTTTGTTCAACGAACATTGTTTTGAGGTCTTCAACCAAAGCTTCACCTTCAAGGCTGTCAGTTGGACTCCATGATTCAAAATACTGTTTGTAACCACGGGCTGACCCAAGGTGTTTCAAGTTATTTTGTAAACTGTGATAATACTGTTGTGCTTGTTCTACCAGTTGTTGTGTGACACCTTCAAACACTCGGTCACGGCTGGCGCGATTAAATCTTGACAGCACAGACATTTCGCTCACAATCTCATTAATGTGTTGTCCACGAATGTCGTAAGGTCTGCCACCCTGGCGCACATGTTCCAGCATGGCACGGCCACCGCTGAGATTGCGAAATTGCATTTTGAATTTTTCACCGTCGGCAGTTTCAATAAACAAACTTTCCACGTAACGATAACGCTTGTCATCTTCTCCCAACACTCGGTTGTGATTTATAACCAATCTTGCGTCGGTGGGTTCGCCCATGTAGCTGACTCTGCGTGTGCCATAATAACTTTCAAACAGACCTTCTTTGATGGCTGCAAGACCAGTCATGGTATGTCGAAGTTGGTTGAGATTTTTAGGGCTGAATGTATGGAATCCGTGTCGAGTGCTAAAATTGGCCATTTGTTGTAAAAATGCATACCACTCACTCTTGTCAGGTTCTTCCATGCCCTTGCCAAGATTGTCCCCAAAGAACAACATCAGCTCGTCTTCTTCACCAATTATAATCACTGCTGTGCCGTAATTTTTGCCCGATGCTGATACCCAGTCAAATTTAAAAATTCTTCCTTCTTCAGGACTAACAGGGTCGCCACTTTTGTTGGCTGCTTCCACGTCAAAGTTGTGCGTGGCCAAAAGGTCGTACAAATCGTTAGCAATATTGATATCTTGTGCCATAGTTTTTTATTTATCGCATTATACTGATAAAGGGAAAGGGCTCTACAATGTTGTCAGAGTGGTCTTTGAGGTGCTGATTTAGTTCAGCATGATAGCCTTGCAACAGCAACAGCATGCGGGTGACCAGCAGGCTACTCATCACAAGATCGTCAGTTTCGCCAGGTTTAGCGGCATAACTGGTGCCATTGGCCACAAACGTTTTGAGCTCGCTGATAAAGGGTTTGGAGTAAATTTTCATGCGCCCGCTTTCAATCAAGATTTTGAGCTTGTTGCAAGCTGTGAGTTTGGCTTTGTTGGTAGTGTTAAAACCCTTGCGAAATCTACGTCCTGTGCCAGCCACCACAGTGTTGTCACTGAGGAAATACCCTGGGATGTTTTCTTCACCGTACTCGTTGATGGAAATCAGTGCAGCTTCGCCAATGGTGTTGTTTTCTACTGAATAGTAGATTTTTTTGTTGTCACCCACAACACTGTATAGTTCTTTCACAATGTCAGCCAAGATACGTACCTGTGTGGGCACGTCAGTTTTGTTGTGACGCCACTCGGCAATTTGCTCTGTGGTACTGGCTTCGAACACTTGAATGGCCGCAGGGTCACCGCCGGTGCCCAAGCTAGGGTCTAGAGCCACTACATAAATTTCATCTTTTTTGGGTTCACGATACCAGCGCACTTGTCCAGTTTTGCGTGTGGGGTCTACGCCTTCTAGGCCCAACAATTTAATTGGAGATATCAAAGTTTCATCATTGATCACAAACTCGCAGTCCATTTCTCTGCGAAAACGTTCTTCGCCTAGCTGTGCTCGTTGTTCGTCGGCCCACTTGTCGTCTCGGTCTGGGTGCTCGCGCCAGAATGCACGAAATGCCTTGAAGCCGTTGATGCCCAAGCCATTGGGTCTGGGGTTGCCATACTCATCTTCAATCTTGTTGGCACCTTTCCAAATGAACGCAAACTGGTCTTCATCTGAGTTTGGGGTTGAAGTAATAATTGCCTTACCACCAGTGCTTAGTGTAGGAGTAATAGAAGTCCAAAACTCTTTGGCAATTGTGGGTCGCACAAACGCAAATTCGTCCAGGTACAGCAAGGTAATACTCATACCACGACCAGTGTTTTCAGTAGTGGTCTGACTGACAATACGACTACCGTTGTCAAACTCTAACGAACCTTTGTTGTAACTTGTGGCGCCAGCACGTATGTGGTTAGGGCACAACTCATAAGCATATCTTATACGTTGCATGATCTCTTGTGCGCCTAGATATTTGTGTGCGGCAATGAGAATTGTTGAGTCTGGCACAAACATAGCATACCACAGCAGGTAACCAGCTGCTGATGTAGATTTGCCAGTTTGTCGTGGCATCAACGAGATTGAAAAACGATTGTTATGGTAGTTGTCAATCAGCCGCCGTTGATACTCAAACGGATGATACAACATCTTGCCGCGCACAGGATGTTGAATGTAGAAAAAGTTGTCAAGAAAATACATCGGACCGTTGACGGGATCCGCACATCTTGCAAATTCTTCTAGCTCTTGCTCAGTAAAAGTTTCTTTGCGATGTGGTGCTTTGACCAGTACAGTGTCAAGTGTGCCTTTCATGCCAATCATTTAATATTTTCTCCGCTATAATTTTATGTGCTTGAGGGCCACCGTGCATGTAATCTCTAGCATATTCAATTTCCTCACGTGACTGAGTCATATAGTCATTGCTATCTACTATGCAACACCAGACATTGTGTTCTTGAGCCAATTGAGTAATGGCCAATCGGTTTCGTTTTGCTTGCAACCTTTGATTTTCTTCATTCATGAACCAGTTGGTCAAAAACACATCAGTGTCTTTGTAATATTTACTCAAACTGTGTGGTATAAACACTTCAGCTGGTATACTGGCCGCCGGATCCATGAGCAATTCAATTCTATGCCAAGGTGGCACCAACATACACACTGCTTTGGGTTTTAATCTTTTAATCCAATACTCAGCCAATCTAAAACAGGTATCTGCACTAGAGCCGGGCCAGGCAATATTGGCAACTTTTAATCCCAGCGCCTGACCCACCAAAGTTGGCCACAAGTCTTGTATCGGTAAACCAATGCCCATGGTGTAACTGCAACCCATGGCCAATATCCAGTCCCCGGGCACAAATTCCTCAGAGCGAAATCCTTGAGTATTAAAACGATAGGTAATGGCACCAGGCTGATCCCAACCTTTGTCGTGAAAGTACTGCCGATGCTTGCTGTCTTGCATGAGTTTGTCAAAATTTTCTTTGGTGTCAGTAGGCAGCCATTCAAGCTCAGTACCAGCTAAATTTTTTCCAGGGTGCCAAGGTGGTCGTTCAAAAATCATGATATTAACTCCGAAAGCTTGGGCCACAGTTGTGGAAAGGTCACTGTTTTTTTCAGTTCTTGCTCGATGTTTTTGTGCCAGTCAAGTGTGCGACACTCATATCTGATGTTTTCAAGATAGCTAGTATCTAACAGTGTGCGACGATAACGCAACAGTGCGTCAGTGCTCATGCCTGGCCGCTGGCCATACTTGGCCACGCACTTATCAATCTCTTCCACAGCTTCTAATCTGGCCTTGGCTGGCTGGCGGCGTATATCTAATTCCCAGGGATGATTGAGTTCGCACCAAAAAATATCCAGTTGCTGTTGATCGCAAAAATCATAGTATTCAACAAGATCCAGTGCACAGTATATTGAATAAGCAGGGTGAGCCCACACAAACTGACGATCTTGTTTGAGTTGCGCAATATTTTGCACAAACTGATCCCAGTCAGCACCGTTACGTACATATTCAAATTTTTGTTTGTCAGCATTGTCAAAGCTGATCATCCATCTAATATTCTTCCACTCTCGCAGTTCTTGATAGATGGGGTTTGACGCTATGTCTACACTGAGGTTGGTTGTTACCATAGCATTGACTTTGTTACAATCCAAATGTTTCAAGAATTCTAACAATCCTTTTTGCAACAATGGTTCGCCGCCGCCTAAACTGAGTCCACGTATGGTATGTCCGTGTGTTTGGGCTAGTTCAATTAGATCTTGATGTTCGTTCTTGACATGATTTATAGGTATGCGTTTGACACTTTGCCAGGCTGTAGACGTTTCTGGATTACAATACACACAGGTAAGATTGCAAAGATTACTCCAGTTAACCACAATGTGTTCTAGACCAAACCAGTCAATGTTGGCATCAATTTCAGCAGCCGACTTAGCACTGAGTTCACGCACTGTACGTCCGCTGCTGCCAGTAGTGTCTTCTAGACGCTTGCACCAAGTGCAGGCTTGATGCCATTTGCCTTGAGCCATGGCTGTTTTTAATTCCTGCAAGGGTTGGTCAAGCAAAATTTCTTGTATGGGTTTTTGTTTGATGTTGCCCAGTTCATAACCCGAATGCATGCAAGGAAACACTAGACCAGTTTGATCAATATTGAGACTGGTCCAAGGTGCTGAGCAAAATGTGGGACTTTGTGTAATCATAATTTCTCCGATAGCCAGCTGTAACTGCACAGCCTAAAAGTATTGATGGGTACTGGCGTTAACATAGCGTGCCATTGTAAATGCCTAGTGCCGCAACTGTCTGGTGTGTTTATCATGATATAGCCAGAGTTAGGTTGCATGGGAAACTGATACCGCAAAGTCTCGTCATTTTTGTAGTGATAGAACGCGGTGCCCAATCTACTGTCTGCTCCAATCCAAGTCAGCTGCATTGCTCCTGGCAATTCACCATCAGTGTGCATGGCGCAGGTGAACCCTGGCTCGTCTAACCACCAGGCTGTGCCTTGATAGCCATTGAGTTTTCGGCCGATGCCTTGTTCAATGTCGGCTATGTGTTGTTCAAGATACTGATCCCATTCACTTATCCATGACAGCGCACAATTGTCAATCCGACGTCTGGGCCAAGATTCTTGGCCTTCTTGACGTTGCCAAGGCATATTCAGCCAATCAGTTTCTAAGATTTTGTCCACCAATGATTGCGGAACCAAATCTATGATTGCAAACAAATTGTGATCTTGATCAACTGGTGTTATTTGCATAGGAATGCCAATTCTGGCCACAGTCGTTGAAATTCACCAGCTTTGTCTGGATGATACTTAGACTCATTGTCGTGTATGTGTCGCCAAAAATCCATGTCAATTTTGCTGACTTTGTCTTCATTCAATCTATTGCGATAAGTGGTCAGTGCATTGTCAAAGAACTGACGTTCAGCGGGTGTAGCAATGTTCATCTCATAGAATCGTTCAATCTCTGCTATGGCTTCTCGTGCAACACCTGCACCATGCAAAAATGGATCAAGGTATTCAGGCTGAAACAAGTTTTGCCACAGCACTGTGGTACCTGTTTCTTCAGCAAACTGTCGTAGTTCGCAGATGCGTGTAGCATTGTAGATGTTGTACACAGCATGAATGCCGCCCCACTGTCCTTGTGTGGTCATTAGATGTTTGATCTTTGAAAGATTCTCTTTGATCAACTCCCAACTGGCACCGTGTCGCACATACTCCACTCGTTCGCCTGTGTTGTCAAAGCTCATGCTCCAACCAACTCGGTTGCGAGTTGATAACTTTTGGAATATCTTGTTTGAATCTAAGTCCACGTTCAAGTTTGTGATTAGTGTAACTATAGCATCTTTAGGTATAACGTCCAGCAGTCTGTTGTTTTCTGGCAGCAACAGTGGCTCACCGCCCACCAGTGCTACTTCGTGTATGTGTTCATAATGCTGTTCAATGAAGTCGCATACACTATCATAATAGGGCCGGGCACCTGACTTGAATGGAATGCCTTTGAGGCTGGCCCATTTTGAACTGCATGCTTCGCCGCAGTAATTGCAACTCAAGTTGCATGTAGTATTCCAACGCACATCCACAATCACAGGATAGTGATACTGATCTCCGGCTGTGGTATAGTCAAAGTTGGGATTCACATTGTTGTGCCACTGGCGTTCAGAATCTGCACCAAAGCGTTCGGCTCGCACACAGTTAGAACAGTATTCGTGTGGCTCACCTTTGGCCAAACTGGTGCGTATCTCTGTCATGAGATTGCTATTAAGTATTTGCTCAATGGTTTGGGTATTGAGGTTGCCCAGCATGTTGGGGTTGCCAGCACAGCAGGTTTTTACATCGCCTCGGGGATTGATATGCAGGCCACGCCAGGGGGCAGCGCAATAAAATTCTTTCATCCCGTATTTACGGGCGTTTTAGTTGCACCAAGAAGTTTTAGCTTCGCCGTAGTATTCTCGGGCAAACCCGTTGGCAATAAGCATTTGACGTAGACTTTGTCCGTTTAACAAGACATCTCCTAGCACACGGCCACCATACTTGTCCCAGTCCATGAGCACTACTTGTCGTTGTGACGCCTGAGCAACGGCTGCTTTAGTAAAGGCCGAGGCTGCTTCGCCACGCTGTGCTTCACTAGCACACTGAGCGCGGAATCCTTTTTCAGGAGTGTCAACACCAAAAACTCTGATTGAGAGTTCGGGCTTGAGAGGTGCTGGTAGAAAGGGTGCTTGAAAAGCCACTGTGTCACCGTCTATGACTCTAGTGATCACAGCGTCATAGGTCACACCAGGTCGTTGTTTGGGTTGTGCAACGGCCAAGCAAGGAACGATCAACAAGAGTAGTAAGAGTTTTTTCATATTGATATTAAGTGTAGTAAACAATTTCACCCGTGGTAGGATTGTAGGCCATTTGATAAAATCCTGCAGGCAATCCGCTAGATCCACCGTTTCTGATACCAGCAGCAATCTGTGTTAATGCGCCTGCACTGTTGCCAATGTATACCTGATCAGTACTTTGGTCAACTACCAGTTCGCCAGGTCTGGCATTACCGTTGTAGCCTGCTAATGTCACTTGTGCATTGTCTTTCATCACAGCACGAGAGATGCCTGTGATGTCTGCGTAGGGTGGTGGTGTATTGGCCATTGGTTAGTTCTTTAAAATTTTAAGCGTAAACTGCTGAGGCATAGATGTTACCAGTGTCACCGTCAAGACTGTAGTAGGTAATTACTGCTGTGCTTTGTTGTGCAACCACAAGTGTATTATCACCTTGCATGTTTACACTGCTAATGCCTGCAGTGATAATGTCAGTATCAGCACCAGAGGTATTGGTGGCAATAAGTGTAATTACTCTGCCAGCAACAATATTGCTGAATGCCACTGTAAAAGCATCAGAAAAAGTGCATTTGACAATGTCGTCTGTGGTAACATTCAATGTCAACGTGGTGCCAGTTACAACACCTGCATTACGAATTGAGTGAGTAACCAAACCAGTGTAGTTGGTGGCTGCTACATTGCCACCAGTGATATTGCCTGTAGCACTGATTGTGGTTGACGCAGTCAATGATCCAGTTGATGTAATGCCCACTGTGGTTAAGTTACCACCAGTGATGTTACCAGTAGCTGATACTGTGCCAGCAGTGGTAAATTTGGTAGCTGTGATGCCGTTGGCCACTGTGACATTGGCCACATCTACTCTGGCACTTGCTGCCGATCCAATGGCTGTGACAGTAAACGTGATTGACGAACCTTGTGCTGTGGCTGTTTGATTTTCCAATGCTGTGGTACGAATCTGTGCCATGGCCACGTTGCCCACGTTGCCGCCGCCAAGATTTGTGGCCGCAGTTGAGTTGATTCGTAACACATCTTGTCCAGCTAGGACCTGCGTGGGCACAGCAACATTGCCGTTGTATCGACGACCTACAATACTGGAATATTCACCATTGCCGTCTATATAAAAGCGAGTCGGTATCCCAGGATTTCCTGTGAGTTGTAGCATGGCACCAGAGGCGCCTGGGGCAATGTAATTGCCTGTGGAACTTCCAATGATTTCTATACCACCTTCAATGGGATCTTCGGCTGGCACTAAAATTCTCAATTGTCCGTCACTCTTGGCTCTAAAAAAAGGTTCCGTAGATGGAGGAAATCCGTTGGGTTTGTAGAAGTTTACACCGCCAATGAGATTGATATTGCCTGTACCATTAGATACCAAGTACATGGCTTCATTCTCATTGACCATGCTCAACTGATTTACGTTAGCATAAAAGTCTCCAAAACTAACAGGCAGACCAGCCGAGTCAATTGTGAGCAGACCAATGTTAGAAATGTTAATACCCGGTCCAGGTGCAATACCGCCAACTTTGTTATTAGCAGCAGGGGATATGTTGCCTAACACTGTGAGATTGCCTGTAATAGTTGCTGTATCTAAAACAATGTTGGCAGTGTTGGCCAAACTCACAGGAGTTCCGCCTGGCGTATTAGCAGTGTTAACGTAAAATGCGTTAACATCAGGATTCCACCACAGTCGATCTTGCTGACCCACATAGGTCTCAGCGTTGGCGTTGTTGTCTCGGCTGGTAAAAAGGTTCTGGATAAAGCTCATCGCAGACTCCTTAATTTTCTAACGGTTCGTCGTCGCTGAGTTCGTGTGTGACAAATGCATTTACTCCGGCAGCTTTTTTCATGCGTTCTAAAGCATCAGTTTCGTCAGTGCTCATGGGAGTGACTTTGTGATTTGAAGCTTCAGGATCTTTGTCAATGTTGGCAGCATTTTCGTCAAATTCGTTTTCAACGCCTACTGCTTTTTTCAGCAACTCGTACTTGCCTTGCAAGGGTGGCAAGAATACATCTGTTGGCACTGGAACCAAATCTGAATTACCAGGCGGGCTGTGCGAATGTGCTACTTGCTGTGGTTGCGATTTTGCGTCAATCATGTCGGCCATTTGGCGTAGTATTTCTGCTGCTCTCATCTTGGATATCCTTTGAATGCTTTTATTGGGCTTGTTTTGTCTACAAAGTCTGGCTCTGTACTAGTGGGAGTAGATACTAGTCGTTTGCCGCCAGGGGTTTTGGTCATTTTTAATGCAGCGTCAATTACCTTGTCGACGCCGGGTACCATGCCGGCTATGACACCGTGTTCGCCAAATGCTGTTTCATCGTGCCAGGCTGGCATACGATCATTTACACCATCTTTTCCATGATCACTTCTTGCTCGAGCAATGGCCACACCAAATCTATAATTGCGATAGGGATCAGCGGCACTGAGTCCAGGGATTACATAAGTGTAACGCATAGGGTCTGCTTGCTCTGATGGCAAAATAGCTGCTTGTTCAGCAATGAATTCACGAGCTCTCATCGCGGATACCCTTTGAATGCTTGCATGGGACTGGCAACATTTACAGCAGGATGTTCTTGGCTGCGCATGTCACCATGGTTGAGATCATGGTGTTTGCTACCCACGGCTTTGTAAGCCAACTTCAACATGTCAGCTTCTTCTTGAGTGTAAGGTGCTGCCACATCGTTTCTACCAGCCCAGCTTTCGGCATCAATTTCATTTACAAATTCTTGACCATCATTGCTGGCCACAGCCATCATGATACGATTGAGTTCATAGATACGGTCAGCAAACTGACCATCGCGAAATTTATGCAAGCCGCGAGTGGCATATCGCAGACGATTGCTGATATCGCCAACTTTTTTCTCTGCCAAAAATTCGCGAGCTCGCATGATCAGCTGCCGCCACCAATCACTCCAGATGTGGCTGAACTGGCTGTTCCAAGCTCAAGTGCAGTGAATGTTCCTGAGCACACAACAGTGACTTTGTTACCTGATCCCGCATACAGCTGGTATACAGTGTTAGCTGGAATATTAAATGGCACATTATACAAGTTACCAACTGCGGCGGCTGTGCCCAATGCAACTGCATACACTTGCACCCAGGCATTGGCTGCGTTAGTGGTAATTTCTAACTTGTCAGTGTACACTGTGGCATTGCTCAGTGATGTGTATACATTGGCCATTATTTGCTATCCTGATTGGGTTGAATCACCACAGGTTGAAACAACTCACGTGTTTGATGCAACACTCCAGGAATTTCCACTGGTTGTTGCTTGTACCCACTGGTAGCAGGACTGTGAGGATTCTGCTGGGTGGGTGTGTTTAAATTTTCATTGTAAGGTTTGTATGTCATAGTTTACCCCTTGTAGGCTGTCCAAAGATGACTCAAGTCAAGAATGCTTTCTTCAACTTTTTTGTCTTCTTTGTCTTTGACAGCTTTCTTCATGGGCTCTTTTTTGTCGCCATCTTTGTCCATGTCCAAGAAGTCTGGCTTTTTGCCTTCTTTGATACCGGCCATTTCACGCAAACGTGCCAGTTCATCTTCTTCGTATGTGTGTTGACGTTCTTCCTGGCTAGCAATCACAGGCACAGTGGTCTGACCAGTTGACTTGGGCCCGTTCAATCCACCACTATACATCATAGAATCTTCTGTACCTTCTTTGTCTGTGGGCCAGTCTGGTGCGTTTTCATCAATCTCTTTTTCAATGTCACCACAGCCGCAATCGCCGCTGCCACAGGTTGGGCAAGAAACTTTACTGCCCATGTAGCTGCCTTCGTCATCGCCACCGCCAAGACCTGCGTTTTTCAACAGCATGCCTAATTTAAGTGCATCTTCGTCAGACGCTGTGATGGTCAGGCTCTTGCCACCTTCTGTGGAGTCACTCATGTTCACGCTCATGCTTTCGGCAATCATGGCCTCAAGATCACGATTGATTGAATCATAAATGCCTTTGCCAAAACTAAATCCACCTTTGCTGCCACCAGAAGTGGCAGGTGCTACAGAACCTGCTGTGGTGCTAGACTCTTCGGTTTTTTCTTTCTTGGCTTCAGATTTTTTCTTCTCTGGCAAACCTTTGTGTTTGGTACTTGCAAAATCTTCAGCATCTTTTTTCTTCATGGTCTTGGCAACTTTGCCAACTTCTTTGCTGGGAGCTTTTTCACCTTTTTGTGTGGCATGCACCATGCCCATAAAACGTTGTTGTGCTTTGCTTACTGCTTTTTCGTCAAGCTCTTCAGCACCTGCGGCTGCTTTGCTAACTTTATAGCCGGCTTTTTTCAACACGGCCATGGCCTGTTTGACGTCGTCGCTTTCGTTGTCACTTTCGTTGGTTTTCTTTTGCCATGTGGTACGATCTGATTTGCGAGATTTTGCAGTCACACGTTCTTGTGATGGTCCGCTAGCTTTCTTGGGACGACCACGACCGCGTTTTTCTCCTGATGCTGGAGTATCATCACCAGTGTCAGTTTCACCAGTTTTGGAATCATAGCTACGTGTGTGACGAATGCCAGTGGCAGTCTTTTCAATTTCGCCTTTGTGACCTTTGATCTTTTCGCCAGTTTTCATTTGCCCACGTCGACGATCGACGTCTTTAAGCATGTCATCCCAGCCTTCGTCAGTTTCTTGTTTGCCGCCTTTGCGCAACATAGCAAAGTCGTTAGCGTCTAGTTTGCCGTTGTGATTTTTGTCCAATTTCTTTTGACCGCCACGCAGTGCGCCCTTCATGGCTTCTGCGGCTACATCGCCTAGCATTTCGTCAACTTCTTTTTTGGCACCAGCAATCTTGTCAGCAAAAGTAATTTTGTCT
>Ga0315902_10001068_pt1 | contig 44587 bp, 36 predicted proteins | sample LakEriMetagenome_9_FD_203523 | JGI IMG/M metagenome (GOLD analysis project Ga0315902, IMG submission 203523) | Freshwater fungal communities from buoy surface, Lake Erie, Ohio, United States - Buoy 12 MA117 | ecosystem: Environmental > Aquatic > Freshwater > Lake > Lake biofilm | place: USA...
TGCTGCCGTTGAACTTATTAAAAATGTGTCTCTATCAATTTTGAAGAGTTTACTGAGTAGTAAGTGTAGGCCAATACTACCATACATGCTCACAGCTGTAATGATAAAAAGAATATTACTTCCACGAGTTATATCTGACCATTTTCCTTGGATGCTAAGCGATAACGCAAAAACTAATAATAGATATTCTCCTAATGTAAATGAGATAGCAGATCTTTTGGCGATAAATTTAAAAAAGGATAAAACGATACTAATACCCGTGATAAAAAATAAAATAATGGCCGTATTTTCTAAAAAATTGCCTGCATAAAGTAATCCCAGGAGTAAAGCCAACCAAGCTATTGTAAAAAATAAAAGTATAAAATAATCCTTACGTACCATTTTTAGTGGGGTGGAAGTGGAATATACTTCATCATGGATAATAGGCTTTTTGAAGCGTGGAAGAAGAAAAGACGTAATAATGGGTACAATACTAGTGAGCAAAACCAAATAACTGCCCCCAATCAGGGCGTCCGCGGCCGTTAATTGAACGGTTAGTTTGGGATTTCCCTTCAATGCAAAACCTATCGCTTGCATGTTTGGTGTTCCACCTATATATAAACCCGTTAACATAGCCCCTACCTGCGCAAATGATGTTGTATCATTTTTAAACCACCAAGCTACCGTAAAACAAGAAATAGCGGAACTTACGGAAGCAAAGAAAAAAGATAGCCCCAAACGCTTGTATCCACTTAATTGCTTGATTGAGCTGCTCCCATATAGTAACAATGGGATAGCCACCAATATTGAAATTTGGCTAATCCATGAGGCAACATTGAAAAATAAATTATCCCTCTCTTTATTTAAGATACTCAATAGAATACCCGTCGCATAGCATAATACAATAGGACTAAAAAAATCAGAAAATGGAATTATATGCTTGTATCTTTGAATTATTAAAGGAATACCAAAAATTAAAGCACTGAATATAACGAATAACATGACCGTGTTATTTATTCAACATAGAGAACCAGGCCTTTTAAATAACCACTTTCCGGATGAAAAATACTGCTTGGGTGGTCAGGGCCTTGCGACAAATGGTGTAATATGCTCGTTTTTCTTCCCGCTTCAATCGATGCAGATAACAATGCATTTTGGAAAAGATTCCTATCTACTACCTGAGAGCAAGAAAAGGTGAATAATATACCTCCGGGCTTCAATTGCTTCATAGCCAACGCATTTAACCTTATATAAGCTTGTATGGCGTTGTGCCTTTTATCCATGCTTTTAGCGAATGCCGGCGGATCTACAACAATGATGTCATACGATTTTGTTTGTTGCCTTAAAAATGTTGGTACATCAGAAACGGTAGAAACATGTTTTTCAGCATCTAAACCATTGGATTGTAAATTTTCTTTGTACTGCTCAATGGCTAATGCCGAGGAATCAACGCTTTCAACAGTGGCGGCTCCACCTTTAATGGCGTAGATTGAAAATCCCCCCGTATAACAGTAACAGTTCAATACATCTTTGTTAGCGGCTAATTGCCCTAAAAGAAATCTATTTTCACGTTGATCTAGAAAAAATCCTGTTTTTTGACCCTTTTCCCAATCAATATTAAAAATATGACCATTCTCTAAAATATCCCCCGTTCCACTCAAGCCTCCCTTCCAGTAGCCATTTTTATCCTGAATGCCTTCATTTTTGTATAGTGTCTCCTCACTCTTATCATAGATATTGTTTATGGTTAAACCGTCTAATTCTTCAAATGCTTTAATGATTTGTTGTTTATCTTTATAAATACCTGTGCTATGGCACTGCACAACAGCAGTATCACCGTAAATATCTATAATCAAGCCCGATAATCCATCACCTTCACCATTGATAAGTCTGAAACAATTAGTTTGTCCATTTTTATTTAGGTTAACACCTTGTCTTAATCTTAAAGCATTTTTAAATTTGCTTATATAAAAATTGGCATCAGGAGGGCTGGTAGAAAAATGTAGGAGTCTTATTCTAATACTTCCTTCCTGATAGTGGCCAAAGGCTAAGGTATTTTCTCTTGAATCACATACCATAACCCAATCACCAGAGGTAATTCCTGCTTCATATCGTTCAATAGCGCCAGAAAACACCCAGGGATGAAATCTTTTAACGGGTGTTTCTTTGCCAGGCTTTAGAAAAATTTTCTTCATTTTTTCTTTATTTTAAACTTACCTATACCTCTAAAAAGGTGAGTATTTTTTGTTATTTTGGCGCAAGATAACTTGTTATTCCTAATAAAAAGCATTATGTATAAAGTTTACCTATTCATTTTTACCATTCTTCATAGCCATTTCCTATATAATCAGATACTTGTTTCTACTCCGAATTTTCCGAAGGAGAATGAATCTGTCACCATTTTTTTTGACGCGTCGAAAGGAACGGCAGGATTAAATGACTGTTCATGTAGTATTTATCTTCATACTGGAGTTATTACAGAAAAATCAACGTCAAATTCAGATTGGAAATATGTGCAAACAACTTGGGGAGTAATCAATCCAACATGGGAAATGAAACAGGTGCCTGGAAAACCGAATGTATTTTCCTTTGAAATTACCCCTTCTATCAGGTCTTTTTATAAAGTACCCGCCGGGGAAAAGATAATTAGTATGGCTTTTGTCTTCAGGAATGGAAATGGAAGTAAAGAAGGTAAAGAGGTAGGTTCAAAGGATATCTTTTATCCCGTTTTTCAAAATTCAGGCCTTTCTGGTACTATTCAGGAGCCTTCGACACCTGAGAAATTACTTAATCCAAATGAATCGTTTACTTTAAAAGCTTTATTTTCAGAAACGGTAAATATTTCTTTATTTGATAACGATAGCTTGGTTTCTAATCAAACCAGTACCTCAATTTCCTTTACTTGGGTTCCGAATAACCGCCCAAATCATCAAATAAGTGTTTTAGCAAGAACAACTATTGGAGATTCCTTGAAACTCCAAACCAGTTTCTGGGTAGTTCCTGAGCCCAAAAGATTATCCGCCCCTGATAATTATACGCTGGGCTTTCAAAGACTATCGCCAAATAGAGTTAGGATTTCTGTTGAAGCCCCGGGCAAAAAGCACCTTTTTTTACTGGGTGATTTTAATGAATGGAAAATAAATACTGATTTTATATTTAATGTGTCAGAAGATGGTACGCTACATTGGATTGAATTAGATGGTGTTCCACTGGAGAAACCGTTTCAATATCAATTGGCATTGAATAATACCCAAAGATTTGCCGATCCCTACGCTCCGCTAGTTTTGGACCCTGATCATGATAAATTTATTTCTCCTATTACTTTTCCCGGACTACCCGCCTATCCAGTGGGTAAAACGTCAGGTATAGTCACCCATATAGATTCAACTTTGCATAAGTATCAATGGAAAAATACATTAAAAAATAAACCACTAGCTTCCGATCTTATCATTTACGAGCTGCATATTAGAGACTTTTTAGTGGCACCCGATTATAAAAAATTGAAAGATACTTTAAATTATTTAGTCAAATTAGGCGTAAATGCAATTGAATTAATGCCAATTAATGAGTTTGAAGGAAATAACTCCTGGGGTTATAATCCATCATATCATCTGGCTTTAGATAAATATTATGGTTCTCCCGTTTTGTTTAAATCTTTTATCGATGAATGTCATAAAAAAGGTCTCGCGGTAATTGTAGATATTGTTTTAAATCATGCTTTTAGCCAAAGTCCTTTATGCAGAATGTTTTGGGATGAGCTCAATGCCAGACCTTCTTCTGATAACCCCTGGTTTAATCAGGTCGCAAAGCATGATTTTAATGTCGGCTTTGATTTTAATCATGAAAGTAAATTTACCAGAGATTTTTCAAAAAGGGTGCTTTCTTTCTGGTTAAATGAATATAAAATTGATGGATTCAGATTTGATCTTTCGAAGGGCTTTACTCAAAAAAATACCCTGGGAAATACAGGTGCCTGGGGTAATTATGATGCCTCCAGAGTAGCTATCTGGCAAGATTATTCTGATCACCTTCGAAAAGTAAATCCCGATGTGTATATTATTCTGGAACATTTTGCCGATGTAGTAGAGGAAATTGAATTGGCAAAAAGAGGTATGTTGCTTTGGGGGAATATGAATCATCAGTTTAATGAAGCAACCATGGGTTATCCTTCAAATTTGACTGGATTGGATTATAAAAAAAGAAATTTTCCCAATGCCGCCCTTATTCAATACATGGAAAGTCATGATGAAGAAAGACTTATGTTTAGAAATACTTTGTATGGTAAACAATCTGGCACTTACAATACCCGTAATTTAACCACCGCTCTGCAAAGAATGGAAATGGCTTTTACTGTTTTTACCTTAAGTCCAGGCCCTAAAATGATTTGGCAATTTGGTGAACTGGGCTATGATTATTCCATAAATACATGTGAAAATGGAAGTGTTAACAATAATTGCAGATTATCTCCAAAACCCGTTCCCTGGTCTTACCTTAATCAACAGGCCCGGAAAAGATTAAGTGATGTGGTAAGTTCTCTTAATGCATTGAGATCGAAATATGCTGTTTTTAAAGAGTTGCCAGCTGATTATGATCTTAACGCTTATCTAAAATATATGCATTATAAGAATACTCAATTTGATGCCATTGTTATGGCAAATTCCGATGTGGTGAACTCAACTTTAGTGCTGCAGGGAGTTAAAACAGGTTGGTGGCATTCGTTTTTTACTGGTGATAGTGTTTTTATATCTCAAAGTAATTTTACAACTATTTTAAAACCTGGTGAATATCAACTATTAACTTCTATTAAATTACCTAAACCTAACCAGGTCTCTATGCTTACTTCAACAAATGAAAAGATACCCCCTGAATTTACCATAGATATTTTTCCAAATCCTTCCCATAGATTTTTTGATTTCACTTATAATGGACCTACATTGGATAATGTGGAACTGTTTCTTGTCGATGCAACGGGAAAGAAGTTAAAAACTATTTTGTCTAATGAATCTCTTGAAAATGGCTTCTTTTCCCGGATTGATTCAGGGGAATGCCCGATAGGTATCTATTATTTGAATTTATTTTCTACATCAGGTCAAAAATCTTTTTTATTGTCAAAAATTTATTAATTATTACGTAAGAAAATTGTTAATCAAGTACTTAAGAATATGAATTATATTACATGTATTTGTTTACAAGTCTTCTGTATGTAATTGATTCTCAAAGGTTTTGAACCTTCCTATTTCTTTTGTAGTTTTGCAAATTACGTTTTGGGGAAATTATACATAATGAAAGGGAAATTACTTTTTTGTTTGTCATTTGTGGGGTACATTTCACTGATTAATGCTCAATCAGTGACTATAAATATGGGTTCCACGCCTGCTCATCCCACGGCTATTCTAGAAATTTTTTCAGAGAACAAAGGCATCTTAATTCCGAGAATGACGTCTGTTCAAAGACAGGCGATTGTTTCTCCGGCGACAGGATTGGTTGTTTTTCAATTGGATGGTACAAAAGGATTATGGTATTTTGATGGACTTAAATGGCGTACTGAAGTTCCAGGAAATCAAGCGGGTGAACTCAAATATTGGAATGGTGAGTCCTGGGTTTTAATTCCTCCTGGTCAAAATGGTCAAACTCTGACCTTTTGTAATGGTATTCCTCAATGGGGACCCTGCCAGGATCAAATTACCCAGGTTACAACCAACGCAATAAAATCGTTAACAGATACTTCTTTGTCTATAAATATATCGGTAAATGTATTCCCAATAAGCCTTATCAAGGAAAGTGGTGTTTGTTACGGTACAGTTATAAATCCAACCGTTTCTTCTACGCTGGTCAAATCAACAGGGAGTTTGGTTGGAAGCATCAATTTAAATGTTAGCGCTCTTTTAAAACAAACTACCTATCACTTTAGAGCTTATGCAAAGCTCTCTGATGGCAGAATCATTTATGGGAATAACTTGAACTATACCACTTCTGGTAGTTCTATTGCTTTGATTGTAACACTGCCAGCCACTGATATTTCTGCCAATTCATTTACTTTAAATGGTGAGGTTCTTCAAGATGGAGGCTCTGTTATAAATGCCAGAGGATTCGTATGGGGGAAATCACCTAATCCAATATTAACCAATAACTTAACAACGAATGGAAAAGGGTTGGGCAAATTTCAGGCGGTTATCAATGGCTTAACAGGAAATACAACTTATTATATTCGTTCCTATTGCATTAACGATCAAGGCGTTATGTATGGGAATTCTATTATTGTTAAAACTTTAACAAGTTCAGATGGTGAATATGGACGGTTTGTTAAAGTTAATGGCGGTACCTTTAATATGGGTAGTGATTTTGGAAATAATATAGAAAAACCTATTCATACAGTCACGCTTAACTCTTTTTATTTAGCTGAAACGGAGGTAACCCAAGGTTTGTGGGAGGAAATTATGGGCTCTGACCCTTCTTTTAACTATGATTGCGATAACTGTCCGGTAGAAAATGTAAGTTGGCTAGATATTCAGGATTTTCTTAAAAAATTGAACGCTAAACAATCGACATTTGTATTTAGATTGCCAACAGAAGCAGAATGGGAATTTGCAGCTAAAGGTGGAGAAAATTCGACCGACTTCTTGTTTGCTGGTTCATCTGATGTAAATGAGGTTACCTGGTTTAGAGAAAATTCAGGCAGAAAATCGCAACCAGTTAAATCTAAAAAGCCTAATTCTTTAGGGCTGTATGATATGTCAGGGAATGTTTGGGAATGGGTTCAAGATTGGTTTAATTTTTATAAGCCGGGCTCATTTACAAATCCAACGGGTCCTGTAAATGGTTCCAGTAAGTTGTATAGAGGGGGCAGTTTTGATGATATTTCCGATGATTGCAGAGTTTCCTATAGGTATGGCAATCCTCCGGCAAGCCGTTTTAATAATTTAGGATTCAGACTAGCTCATGATTAATTATCCAATAAAAACTATATTATCTTTTGGTTTTTTATTTTTGTTTACTGCCTCTTTATGGTGTCAACTGAACATAAATGGTACCTCTATTTTTGTAGATTCCGCAACCTATCTAAATGTAGATGCAAATATTTTTATCGATAAAAATGCATCTCTTATCAGTAAAGGTATTTTGGCTGTTTCTGGAAATGTAGAAAGTAACGGCATTAAGGATAAAATAGATAACCTTCAAATTTTTGGTGATTCGCCCGGGAATATTAATCTTTTAAACGGAAGTATTAATCATTTATTTTTGCTCAAAAGCCCTTCCGTCCATACCTATCTTCACGGTGGTTCTTTAGCCGTATCAAACCTTCATTTTGTAAATAATTATACCTTTTTAACACTAAATGATACTGATATTGACATTGCTAATCTGTCTAACTTTAGTGAAGTTAATTATATTTTCACCAATGGAAAAGGTTTGGTAGGTAGAAATTTGTCTTTATATCCAGTGATTTTTCCCGTTGGTAGCGCTTTTTCAGGCTATTATCCCATTTCTATCACATCTGTGACCAATAATGGGAATGAATACGCAAAAGTAGGTTTTATTGAATCTGGTAATTATTTAGATAAAAATCTTGATAACGACCCGGTGTGGCAAATTGAAAATAATGGGCCTATTCAGTTTTCAATGCGTTGGGGAAGTAAAAATAATTTACCTTCCAATGTATTAGATTTAAAACAGTTAAGGTTAAATGGTTGGAATGGAACAGAGTGGATATCAGTTGGATTTGATACTCTGTGGGGTAATATTAATGAAGGATTTTTAAAGACCAGGGTTTTATTACCTAATGAATTTAAATTTTACAAACTAGAGTCCATCTTAAGGGTAGATTTATCTAATGTTTTGAAGCTTAACAATATAGAAATATTACCATCATTTCCCAACCCTTTCTCTGGCGGTACGAGTGTGAACTTTAAACTTCACAAAGAGTCTCTCGTTACGGTTCAACTATTTAGTCCTAATGGACAGTTAATCAAAGAGTTTAAAAATAAATATTTAGATGGCTATCATTTTGAAAACTTACTGGAAGATTTATTTCCTGTTTCAGGATTTTATTCCCTTCGTTTTATAGTTGGAGAGGAGGTAGTGCAAACAAAATTGTTGAAAATTAATTATTAGGTATATTAACAGATTTTTCACATGAAAAATTAATGATAGATTGAGCCATGCTTTCTTCCGTTGTAAATGGGCTCGTTATAACATTCAAGGCTCCTGAATATTTAAGTTGCTGTGCTGTAGTTTCTCCGATGGCAAGACAATTTTTGTCTGATAAGTCATATTTTTTTGAGTAAGCAATTACGTTTAGAGGACTGGTGAAAACATAAATATCCGAAGGGGCTACTTCAAAGTCACATTTAGGAAGATTATCATAAATAGCTAAATTGATTATTTCCAACGCTTCATTTTTTATAAAACGTTGTATGCTTTCCCGGGAATTTTTTGCCGCAGGAAATAAGATCTTTTTTCCATTAACCAGCGTTGAAAAACTGATGCCAACTTCCTCTGGATTACCATTTCCAGAAAAATCTGCTGTGATTTGATAAGTTAGTAGTTCCTTAGCGGTGGCTAAACCTATCGCCCCCCATTTTACAGACGTTGGAATTTTTATAGATAAAGATTTTATTTGTTTGAAAAAAAATGAAACAGCATTTTTACTGGAGAAAAAAATCCAATCGCAAGGTTCAATGATTGAAAAAGGAATGGGTAATAAGTCTATTAATGGTTCATCCTGTATAATAAAAGAACCAAAAGAGGCTAATTTTTCCCTGAAAGAGGAATTTTCAGGGAGGTGTCTGCTAATAAAAACGCGCGTCATACAATATTTTATGATCGTAATTTTTCAACTACTTTTTCTGCTAATTGAAAATGGGTAGCCGACGAAATAGACACTCTGGTAATAGGTAAATCAAAAGAGGTTGAATAAGCAGCATGAACATGATAATTACCAAATTTATCTTTATAACAATATACCCCGAGAGGCATTTGACAACCGCCATTCATCAGATTTAAAACTTTTCGTTCAACATTGGTTACATCAGAAACCTCACTTTGATGAATACCCATCAGTATTTTTCTGGTTTGGATATCATTGGCCATGGTTTGCCAGGCTAAAACACCTTGAGCCGGCGCGGGAACAATCTCCGTTGGATCAAAACGGATAATATGAAAAGAAGTGGTGTCAATGTCTAAGCGAGCCAATCCAGCAGATGCCAATATGATAGCGTCAAAGTCACCCTGTTCTAATTTCTGTATTCTCGTTGGAACATTTCCACGAATATCGACCAATTGAAGATCAGGCCTTATGTCTAATAACTGTCCTTTCCTCCTGGAGGAAGATGTTCCAACTCTGGCCTTTTCAGGTAATTGTAAAACTTTACCCTTGTCCGCGATATTTTTATTGATTAACAGGATATCTGAAGGATCTTCCCGATAGGACACAGCGGAAATAACTAAACCTTCCGGTGCATTCGTTGGTAAATCTTTCATAGAATGAACGGCTAAATCAATTTCTCCTCTTAATAAGGCATCCTCGATTTCTTTTGTGAAGAAGCCTTTACCCTCCATTTTATCAAAAGATAAATGTTGTATTTGATCGCCCGTCGTTTTAATAATTATCAACTCTGATTCGATACCAATAGCTGATAATTTTTCTTGCGTAAAGTGCGCTTGCCACATCGCTAGTTTACTCCCTCTGGTTCCAATTCGTAATTTCGGATTCACTTTTTTATGCAAATATAAGATTGTAAAGGTAATTTTTCGATTTTATCAAAGGTTGCCTCATTAGTTGTAGTAAAGAAAGATGGCTTTTTATTACCTTTGCCTTATGGAATTTTCAATGAAGGAACTCTCAAAATTGTTAGACGGGAAACTGGTAGGTAATCCGGATGTAATTGTTTCCAAACCAAGTAAAATTGAAGAGGGTGGGGAAGGTTCTATTAGTTTTTTACATAATCCTCGTTATGAGGCTTATTTATATACAACTTCTGCGTCAGCTGTTTTAGTTCCTGAAAATTTTGAACCTCGTCATGCCGTTAAACCTACTTTACTTAAGGTAAAGAATGTTTATAATGCTATGGCGCTTACCTTAGAGAAATTTTCAGAACCCGTACTTTATCCAACGGGAATTGCCGACGAATCTGTTATTCATCCCAGTGTATCTATTGGAAAAAAAGTGAGCGTTGGTATCTATACCGTCATTGAACAAAATGGATTTATTGGGGAAAATACTATCATTTATCCTCAGGTTTTTATTGGTAAAAACGTGTCGATAGGTAAAAATTGTGTCCTTTTTCCTGGCGTCCGTATTTTAGCCGATTGTGAAATTGGTGATCATTGTATTCTGCATGCCAACGTGGTAATCGGCTGTGATGGCTTTGGATTTGTAGCCGATGGCGGCTCATTACTTCGTAAAATTCCTCAACTAGGTAATGTTATATTAGAAGATTATGTTGAAATTGGGGCTAATTCTACCATAGATAGGGCAACTTTGGGTGCTACTAAAATTAAAAAGGGGGTTAAAATTGATAATCTTGTCCAGATTGGGCATAATGCTGAAGTGGGTGAAAACACTGTTATAGCCGCTCAAACAGGTGTTGCTGGGTCAACGCATATTGGAGCAAATTGTCAGATTGGTGGTCAGGTCGGTTTTTCGGGTCATCTTAAAATCGCAGATGGTACAAAAATTCAAGGACAAAGTGGTATATCTGCTTCTATTATAACTTCTGGTCAATCCTTTATGGGTTCACCTGCCATACCTTATATTTCATTCTTGAAATCATTTTCCGTTTTCAAGCAACTTCCATCTCTCATTTTACGTCTCCAGAAAATGGAGAAAAAGTTGAACCAGCTATAGTTAAAAACCAAACATTATTATTTATTTATATGACTTTTACTAATGAAGCAAAAAACTATTTCTAAAGCGGTAACTATTTCCGGAGTCGGTTTGCATACCGGGTCTTCCGTAACCATCACTTTAAAACCAGCTGAAGATAATCATGGAATTAAGTTTCAACGAATTGATTTACCTGGTAAAACTATTGTTCCCGCAGATTGCAACAGGGTCACGAATACTACCAGATCCACAGTCATTGAATACGAAGGTGCTGTCGTGGCAACCATAGAACATTTGCTATCTGCTATTTATGCAAAAGAAATTGATAATCTACACATTGAAATAGATGGTTTTGAAGTTCCTTATCTTGATGGTTCCTCTAAAATATTCACCTCACTTTTAAATGAAGCGGGTGTTTTAGACCAATCTGAAAATAAGTTGTTTTTTGAAGTGGAAGAAACCATAGATTTTAAGGACGAAGAATCAGGTGCACATTATGTGATTTCTCCTTATGATGGTTTTGAAGTTACCGTTCTGGTCGATTTTGACACACCTTATCCTGGGCAACAATTCGCCGTTTTATCGGGTCTTGAAAAGTATGACGGTGAAATTTCTCCGTCAAAATCATTTGTTCTTCTCAAGGATATTGAAAGTTTAATGGCAAATGGCTTAATAAAAGGTGGAACGTTAGATAATGCTTTGGTAATTGCTGATCGCTTACCTTCCTCAGCTGAATGGGAGAAGTGGTCTTCTATGTTTCATAGTCAACTGCCTTTACCTACTACTTTGGGGGTAATAAACAAATCAAATCAAACTTTTGAAAATGAACCGGCGAGGCACAAATTATTAGACTTTATAGGTGATATTGCCTTATTGGGTGCGCCTGTAAAAGGTCGTTTCGTTGTTCATAAACCTGGCCACTTTTCTAATAATTTATTTGCGAGAGTACTTAAAAAACAGCTCCAGGAGCAAAAAAAACTACGAGGTAAACCAAAATACGATCCTTCCAAAACGCCCGTTTTCAACTCTGTAAGGCTTGAATCCTGGTTACCTCACCGTTTTCCTTTTCTCCTTTTAGATAAAATTACCGAGTTAACAGATACTTATGTTGTGGGAGTAAAGAATATTACAGTAAATGAGCAGTATTTTCAGGGTCATTTTCCCGGTAATCCTGTCATGCCAGGTGTTCTACAAGTCGAAGCTATGGCCCAGACCGGTGGAATCCTTGCCCTTTCTACCGTAGAAGATCCATGGAATTGGGATACCTATTTCCTGAAAATTGATAATGCTAAATTTAAAGCTAAAGTTTCTCCAGGTGATATTTTACTTATCAAAATGGAATTATTATCTCCCATTCGCAGAGGTATTTGTCACATGCAGGGTATAGCTTATGTTGATAATAAAATTGTTTCTGAAGCGGAGTTAACCGCGCAGATTATTAGAAGAAAAGTAGAAAGTTAATTATGGCAGACCAATCTTCTTTGTCATTTATTCATCCTGATGCCAAAATAGGGATTGGTTCAATTGTTTTACCTTTCAGTTATATTGATAAAGATGTTGTCATTGGTGATTATTGCAAAATTGGTCCCAATGCAACTATTTTATCCGGTACCAGATTGGGGAGTTCTTGTGAGGTTTTTCCTGGCGCTGTTTTAGGCGCCGTTCCTCAGGATCTAAAATTTAAAGGCGAGTATAGCACCTTAGTTATAGGGGATAATACGGTTATTAGAGAAGGTGCTACTCTCAATAGGGGAACCATGGAAACGGGTACTACTATCGTTGGAAGTCACTGCCTTATTATGGCTTATGTTCACGTAGCTCATGATTGCATCATTGGAGATCATGTTATTTTATCTAATGGCGTTCAGCTGGCAGGTCATGTCCAAATTAATGATCATGCTGTTTTAGGAGGTAATGTGCTCGTTCAGCAATTTTGTAAAATTGGAAGATTTAGCTTCGTCGGGGGGGCCGGGCTTGTTCGAAATAATGTTCCTCCTTTTGTTAAAGTCGCCAGAGAACCTCTTTCTTACATTGGAATTAATCATATAGGCCTCGAAAGAAAAGGTTTTCAATTATCTGAAATTGAAGAAATAAAAGGTATTTATAATGTGATTTTTGTCCAGAATAATAGTACTTCTATTGGCCTCTCTTTGATAAAGAATTCGTTTCAATCGTCTGTCTTTAAAGATGAAATCATCTCTTTTTTTGGTCAATCAAAATCTATGATATCCAGATTTAAATCAGACCCAGTGACGCTAAATCATGAAACTAGTTCTCAATAATTTAGGAAAAAAATTTCCTCCGGATTGGATTTTTAAAAAAATTGATTTTCAATTCAATGAAGGTCAGAAATATGCTTTGATTGGTCCAAATGGTTCGGGTAAATCAACGTTGTTAAAAATCCTTTCTGGACATCTTACCCCCAGTCAGGGAAAATTACTGCCGTTCTTAAATGATACCTTGATTCCTTTAGATCAACTTTATAAACATATTTCTTTCGCCGCTCCTTATATGGATCTTATCGAGGAGTTTACTCTGGCTGAAACTATTCGATTTCATGCTCAATTCAAACCTCTAAGGAACAATATGAGTGTTTCGGACCTTATAGATCTATTGAAACTTCAAAAATCTGAAAATAAACCCTTGAAATTTTTCTCCTCTGGAATGAAACAACGGGTTAAACTTGGTCTCGCTCTTAATTCCAATGTCCCGCTCGTTCTTTTAGATGAACCAACGACGAACCTCGATGTTGAGGGGGCAGATTGGTATTTAGAGGGTATTAGTAGTCTTCCTAAAAATACCCTTCTTATTGTCGCTTCAAATACTCCCTCTGATTATGAGTCCTTTGATCACAAACTTTTTATAAAGGATTACAAAAAGAAGTCTAAGGCATAAAGTTTATTCCGTTTTGATAATCTTACTTGTTTGAAGGATTTCTCCAGCCTCAATAGTTAAAATGTATAGTCCAGCTGGATACATTGCCATAGGGATGGTTAATAGTTGTACTCCTTTCCCTAAATTCGTGTTCCATTCGAATAGTATTTTTCCTGAAATATGAGTTAATCTTAAGGTCGCTTGGTCACTTTTATATTGAGTTTGCCGTATTTGCACATTCAATACATCATTTACAGGATTAGGAAATGCGCTTAGTGAAATGTGCTGTGCTTTTGCTGGAGCGTCAGGAGCGATAAGGATGTTGTTTACTATGGGGGAACTACTCGTTGAAATGATATCCACCTCTAAAAAATTGGATGATATCAAAATGCAATTTTCAGCCTTACCTATGTCTGAAAATGATTTACCTACGCTTAAAAATAAGTTTGGACTGGAACTCGCCACACCAAAAATTCTATATCTCCCAATTTTGAGTGTGTCTAAATTAAATGCCTCATGTTGAGCTGAAACAATCAGATTGTTATCATTTACCAATACAAAAGAGTAGGGAACATTTATCGGTTTCGCATTGGTTACTTTTAATAAAATACTATCCTTTTGATTGTTATTGGCAGTTACAACGGTGCGGATGGTTGTCCCATCCTTCTTTGAAATTTGTCCGGCTTCAGGCTTATTGTGGTATATTTCTAAATAGTTGTCGGATAAATCAAAACAGGCATTAATAAGAGTATTATTTAAAATATTTGCCCCCAATTGAAATCCAAGTGTACCAGTATAAGCTACACCATATACTCGATAATTCCCTGCGGGGGTATTATCGAAATTGATTAATTGATTTTCAAATGGAGCATAAAATAATCTATTCAAACTATCGGTTATTAAAAATTGGTATTTTGTTCCTACAGGGTTATTTGGAACGGAAATATCTATTAAATCGGCTATACCATCTTTTGGACAGGAAAATAAGGTGTTTGATGATAGAAAAGTGCTTATTTGCCCTCCTTCAGCATAGCCTCCTTTGTAGAATTTTACAGAATTACTCGATAATCTGAAACAACTTGTAGCTAAGATATCGTCAGTTTTGAATGTATTTCCTACACGTAGATTTAGATTACCTGTGTAAGATAGCCCATACACTTGATAGTCACCATCTTCAAGTTTTTCAATATCTATATTTGGGGTAGAACTAAGCAATACAATATTATTAAATTTATTTAATACAATGTAAACGTATCCAGTTCTACCTGTAAACGTACTTTTTAATCTGGCAAATGAGCCTGATTTAGATAGACATAATTTTTGTATCGTGTCATTGTTTGAAAACAAAATCCGATGATTTGCAGGTCTGTCTCTTAAGATTTTAATAAAATTATCAGAGATTCTAAAACAACCCGATGAAAGATTAGCATTAAAAAGAGATACTCCTGTTTGACTGTTGAAATTTCCATTAAATGCTACACTATAAAGTCTCATTTCTCTTAATCCTATGGTTTCAAAGTCTATGGAAATACCATTTATAACTTGTATAATATTGTTTGCAAGGGTAGTGAGCACATATTGGTATTTTAAACCAGAAAGACTGTCAGAACTTGAGAAATTAACGAGATTTGGAACTCCGTCACCCGTGCATATAAGTAAAGAATCAGTGTTTAGATTCGTTTTTACTGTATGCCCTCTAAAAATATTAAGTTTCAATGAAATGGAGTTCTTTGAAAGCTGAAAACATCCTGTAGAAATGTCCTTTTTTAATATAGAATCTCCTTTTTGTAAAATAATATTTCCTGTGTGTGATAAACCCCAGACGTTAATATTAGGGGTAGTATAATCTTCAAAACTTAGCAAATCAATATTTGTAAAATGTCCTAAATATAGATTAGATTGATCTGTAATTACATAAGAATAAGATAATTCATTGGTACTGTCCCTTGAAAATTTTATACTGGAAGGCGTGTTATTTCCTACACATATATTCGAAGTATCGCCTTCAACTACATTTATAATGCCTCCTTGTGGTTCCAGGTTTAAAAATGGAATCTCATTTCCCGAAATGGAATAACAAGAATTCGACGGAGCTTTTTCACCCCACTTTTCACCCTTTTTAATGTTTAAAGTGCCATTGAATGATATGGACACAATGGTGTATTTGCCAGACGGATATTCCGATGGGTAAATGTTCGGGTTGAATAAAATATCAACAATAATTTGATTCACATTCAAAATAACAAAACACTGATTACCTGAGTTATTTCCTATGGTTCTTATTTGCCTCGACGGAAAGTTCGTATCAGATGGGCAATTTTGTAGAAGAGTATTTGCGTCATCCATAACAACAAATCCTGCTATTGGATTCCTTTTCGCTACGGATATGAAATTTGAAGATAAGCCAAAACAATCTTCAGATAAAGATGGATCATTTATGGAAACACCTAACTTACCTGAAAACTCTCCGTTGTAGGAAAGTCCGTAAACTCTGTAATCACCAACTGCTTGATTAATGAAATGATAGGAATTTTTAGAAGTAGTATCTATAATAATATTATTTACATTGGTAATAAGGTACATTAGTTTCTGGCCTTGTGCGGCAATATTTTTGAAAGTTAATACATTTGCTGCACTGTCTGAAGGACAAATTTGTTGTTGATTTTGGTTATTTGACAACGTAACAAAGCCTCCTGAAATATTATTCCGATTTATAGAGAGATAATTTTCTGATAATTGAAAACAACCCGAACTTAAATTATTCCTTAGTATATTTGAATCAACTTTGGCGTTTAAGGTGCCATTATACCCTAATCCATATATCCTCAAAACCAAATCATTAATTTTATCAATATTTGGCAGCTGCTGGTTATTAAAAACTGCTAAAATCTTTCCATTTTCATTGGTTAGCAGGAAGGTTTTTTTGGCCACATTGCTTTCAATGGGATTTAATTTTAAGGATTGTACACTTTTCTTTGCGCAGATTTGTACATTGTCTTTTTCCCCAATAAAAGATATTTTGCCGACGGATGTGGCTGTAATATCTATCGAAATAGTATTTTTTGACCAAGATGCACAAGCACTGCTGCTATTATCTTTAGGGATTACATCGCCTGGGGTCAAATTAAATGTTCCCGAGTAAGAGAGACCGTAAATATAGTAGTTTCCGCCGTTGAGAGCACTTAAATCAAAGCTATTAGTGGTAGAAGTAGCTACTAATTTTTGTTGTTTATCGGCAATAAGATAAATATATTGGTCACCCACCGCATTACTGGTATTTGAAAGCTGTAAAGGTTTTGAAAGATCTGACTGACAAATAGTTACATTAGCATTGTTACCATTTACAACAATATTTCCACCTTCAATCTCAGACCAGGTAACTTCTTGAAATCCTAAGGTTAATTCAAAGCAGGATATATTGTAATTCTGCAAAAAAACGGATTTTCCAATTTGGTATGAAGGTTGGTCTAAATAGGAAAATCCATATATTCTAATCTTGCCAGGAAGTCCTCTTTTAACAAAAGGTAATTGGCTGGTTTGAACCTCTAGTAATTGATTTAATGTATCACATAATAACCAAGCATAATTTCCTGCTGACCCTGTAATATTTACTGGAATACTTTTTACTTCATTTGGTGAAACACAGGTTACTATTTTTTGCAGCGTTAATTTTCCAGCATTTATATCGTTAAAACTTATAGTTAGTCTGTTTTTAGAGAGTGAGTGGCAGCCAGTAGATAGAATCCTTCCATTTATATTATCTCCTAAATTTAGGGTGAGTTCACCAGAATAGGCAATACCTTGTACGTAATAAATGAGCAATGAAGAATCATTCAGTAGTAATGTATTACCTTTTTCAATTTGTATTACTTTTCCACTTTCATTAGTGATAGCATAAGCATACTTTTGGGTGATTAGCGCATTATTTTTAAGCTCAAAAGTTTTGACTTTTACCCCTTTGCAGGTGCTAACAGCAATTTGACCATCTTCAAATGAAATTGTTGCCCCATCAGTAATGGTTTTTTGAAAATTTAAAGTGTTTTCAGATAAACTGTAACATTCATTACTGAAAATAGTAGTATCCATTTTCGATCCGGTACCGAAAGATAATGAACCAGTATATGATAGCCCACTGATAGAGTATTGTCCTGAGTTTAAATTGTTTAAAGAAAATTGACCGTTTAAGGACGTGCTTATTATTTCACTTCGGTTGTTGGTTAAAAGATAGATATATTTTTCCCCTAATGAATTAACTCTGACTACCTGAACACTATAGTTCGACGTTGGCCCTAAGCAGATATTCGTCAATTGATTGGCATTTGAGAACCTAATTGTTCCGCCTTTAGTTTCTTTTTTTCTTACAGAATAAAATGTTTTTGATATATCGAAACAACCAGTAGAAACGGCTGATTTATTTAAGTTATCACCAATGTTCAACATTAAATTACCAGTGTATGCCAGTGCGTAAAACTGGAAAAGTGTTTCATTTATATTACTCATTGAAATTGAGTCAGGATTTTTGTTTAAAGCCAATACTTTTCCATCTCTGTCAGTTGCTATCCAAATTAATTTAACATTGTCAGAACCTGATCCTAAAGCAGTTAAACTAAGGGTTTCCGGAGAATTGACACACCATATTGAATCTCCCTTCGCTCGGGCAGATTTAAAATTGACAATATTTATATTTTCTATGAATAGTTCAATTTGGTTTTTTGAAATATCAATACATTGTAATTGAGAGATAATCCTTCCTAAAGGTTCATTGATTAAATTTGGTAATACCAAAAGATGAGATATGCCAATAATTTTATAAGATCCTGTTGGATACTTACTTAATTGAATCGCTGCTTCTTTTTCCACCCCCTTCACATTATTATTCTCATCAAGTACCAAAAAAGAATAATTTAAGTAGGTATCACCTGAATGATTTATTTTTATGGTATCATTCGATGTAAATTGGGTGCAGAAAAATTGTTTTGAAGATGGGTTATTATGTAAAGAAATTTCACCCCCTCTAGGTGATTTCTTTTCAATATCAATGGCTTTGAAGGTTTTTGTAAAACAATTTTTACTCAGAGGAACAGCGTCAATGAATTGACCTTCATTAGCTTGAAGTGCTCCCGTGTAGGCCAGGCCATGAATATAATATTTGCCCGAGGGTAAGTTTTTGAAATCAAAAAGTCCATTTCTTTGGACAGATAATATTAGATTATTAGCGTTGGTAAGTAGGTAAGTATATAATGGAGAAGGACTATTTGTTTGAAATTGAAGAGTTTGATCTGTTTCTGCATTGGGGCAAATCAGATTAGTCAGATTACCTTTTGAGAGAGAAATTTCACCCGGATCTGGAACATTGTTGTTAATGAGTACAAAATTTTCCGTAAACCCATAACAATAACTTCCCATGGTATCTTTAAAAATATTTTTACCAGGTTTTAGATAATAAGTAAATGGGTAGTAAAGACCGTAAACTCTGTAAAATCCAGGTTTGAAATTTTCGAAGTTAACAGACATGAATGGTCTAACTAGTTCTATATTACCCAAAGTATCGGTAACAACGATATGAAGTGGAGGAATGCCAGGTGCAAAAGTGAAAAATTTCCAATCATTTTTAGTATCACCTGGGCATGTTTGTGTTACCGTGTCCTTTTCACTTAATTTGATGTATTTCCATTTTCCACAATTACCTATCCTAATTTGTGAAACAGCAAAAAATGGTATAAAAACAATAAGAAAAATAATAAGTGGGCGCATGGTATGAATTCTTTACATAGCAAATATAATTTCATTTTTCCTTACAAACAGATTTTTAACAATTTATCAGGAACTTTACCGTTTTTAAGGACGTATTGAGTGCTTATTTTTCTTTAAAATTACATGAGAAATTTTTTCTTTCCCTTTTTAACATTGATTTTTAGTGTCTTGGCATTAAATGGCCAGAGTATAAAAATTAATAATTCTTATTCGCCTGAAGTGCTTGTTCAAGATGTTTTCGTAAATGGAGCTTGCAAAAATATTTCAAAAATTCGGTCTATTGGCAATAGAGCTGGTATTGGTTTTTTTGAAGGTGGTAAACCAAGTATTGGATTGGAAAAGGGAATTATTCTTTCAACGGGAAATGTTAAAAATGCTGAGGGACCCAATCAAAAAAGAGATATTACCACTGATTTTGGAGATGTATCAAGTGATGTAGATTTGGTTAAATTGGCTACCGGCCCTGTTTTTGATGTCGTGGGTATTGAATTTGATTTTGTACCCTTGGATAGTTTTGTGAATTTTAGATATGTTTTTGCTTCTGATGAGTATTGTGAATACGTTGGTGAAAAGTTTAATGATGTTTTTGGTTTTTTTGTAAGCGGTCCAGGGATTAATGGCTCATTCAATAATAAAGGTGAAAATGTGGCTCTTGTGCCGGGTTCAAATGCTTTTGTTTCTATTAATACCATAAATAGTTCGCAAAACACATTGTTTTATTCAGACAATATGCATCCTGAAGATGCTGCCCGTTGCAATAAAACCTGGGCGAATAGTCCAAATCAAGAAAAAATCCAATATGATGGCTTTACTCGTCCATTGACAGCCTTACTTAAGTTGATTCCTTGCCAAACCTATAGAATCCGGCTTCTGGTTGCTGATGTGTCTGATGGTAAGTTTGATTCTGCTGTTTTTCTGGAAGCAGAAAGTTTTAATATCGGTGGAGGGGCTAAATTAAACGGTTCTTCTCCTGACGAAGCTCAAATTATTGAAGAGGGGTGTAATAATGGCTTTTTTAGGTTGAATAGATTGAATGTAGATAATTTACAACAACCTCTTATCGTGAAGATTAAGGTAGCTAATGATAGTAAGGCAAAGGAAGGGGTTGATTTCGAACGGTTACCGAAAGAGATTACCATTCCAGAAAATAAATCGTTCGTTGATTTACCCATAAGTACCATCCTGGATAATGAGGAGGAGGCTTCGGAAGAACTCATCTTGCAACTCGATTTTCCCTGCGCTTGTATTGCTGATACAGCCAGATTATTTATTAAAGATGTTTCTAAATTAAGGAATGGTTTAAAAAATGTCACTTTTTGTTTGGGTGATACCCTGACGATCAATGTAAATCCTATCGGCGGAGTACCTCCATATTCCTTTTTGTGGGGAAATGGTTTGAGAACTTCACAAATAAAGTTCATTCCTCCAAAAGATACTTTTTTAGTGCTTAATCTGTCCGATAATTGTAAAAGAGAACTGTCAGATACCATTAGAATTACACGAAAAACACCTCCTCAAGCAAAAATAAGTGGTATAATGGATATTTGTCCGGGTAACTTAGCAGAAATTCCAGTGGTCTTCAATGGTAAATCTCCTTTTTCATTTACCTGGAAAGCCGACAGTTTACCCGCCGTACTGGTCACTAATCAGATCAATAATGAATATCTGATCAAAACCGGGGCCAAAGGTAAAATTCAAATTTTGTCTTTCTCTGACGATGAATGTGAAGGGGAATTTCAAGGTATTGCCGAAGTCAGACATTTTAATTTGCAAACTATCACCTCTGCCAGCGCGGTAAGTTGTGCAAATGGAAAAGATGGAAAAATTTTGGTATCAGTAAGCGGAGGAACAATGCCTTATCAATATAACTGGTCTGGTGGCTTACCTAATCTACCAAATCCTTCTGGATTGGGAAAAGGGAAATATAGTGTTACTATTGTGGATGTAAATAATTGTAAAACCTCTTCGGAGGCTGAAATTATAGAACCAGGACCACTAACACCATTGGTTTTTGATTGCTCTCAGTTTACCTCAAATAGTTTGCAAATTGGAAATAGTGGAGGCATTCCTCCTTATTCATATTCTGTGAATAGGGGTTTCTCCTTTAAAGATGTTTCTATTTTTAATGACTTAATACCAGGTAATTCTTATTCACTTATCATTCGTGATAACAAAGATTGTAGACTCGAGCAAGATTTTATTATGCCCGCCCTCTATGCTAAAATGATTCAATTGCCTCCAGCTATTAAGCTTTCTTTTGGGGATAAATCTGTTTTACAACCACAAATTAATATTCCGGCTACTCTCATAAAATCAGTTGCCTGGAGCCCTGAATTTAATCTAAGTTGCTATCAATGCTTGAATCCTGAAATTTTAGCTGAAAAAGGGGGGCTTTTGAGGGTTCAGATTACCAATGTCTTTGGTTGCACAGAATCTGTTACTTCTCAAATTACGGTAGATAATACTTTTTCCATTTTTGTTCCCAATGCTTTTTCTCCAAATGGTGACGGAATTAATGATTTTATAACGGTCTTTGCAGATGCTGAACAAGTAAAAGAGGTCAAATTTTTCGAAATATATAACAGGTTTGGAGAAATTGTTTTCAAAAAGGAAGGTTTTCAGCCTAATGATGAATACTTAGGTTGGAATGGTACTAAATCAGAGGTTAAACTGAGTAATGGTGCTTATCTTTATTCATTGGTCTTAGTCTTGAAAAATGGAGGCGAATTTGTAAAACAAGGAAGTTTTATGCTGGTCAGATAAAAGTTTGATGTTTTTTAATGGTTTTATTTCTTTTCTTTTTCTATTTTCACCTTTCATTAAAAAATAAATAATCAACTATGCTAAATCGCAGAAAATTTATTGCAAGCAGTGCATTGACTGCCGTCGGATCTTATTTATTCTCTAAAAATGCTGGAGGCAAGGAAATTTCTGTAGATGATTATAAAGTTAATGATATTGCCTCTGTTATCGCAACCTGGCCAAATGAAAAAGCTACAACGGCCGCCTGGTTGAAATTGTCCGAAACTAATTATGCATTGGATGCAGTAGAAGCAGGGGCGAGAGTGCCTGAAGCTGACGTGCTTGATACGAGTGTTGGTTACGGTGGATATCCGGATCGTGATGGTCGGGTAACGCTCGATGCATGTATAATGGATGAGAAAGGTAACGCAGGAAGTGTTGTATTCCTCGAAGGGATTATGCACCCAATTAGCGTAGCCAGGAAGGTTATGGAAAAAACGCCTCATGTTATGTTGGCAGGTGGAGGTGCCCTTAAATTTGCTTTGGCAGAGGGATTCAAAACAGAAAATCTTATGTCTGACCATGCCAAAGTTACCTGGGAAAAATGGTTGACAGATAATAATTATCATCCAGGAAATCATGATACCATCGGCATATTAGCCGTCGATGCTAAAGGAAGATTGTGTGGTGCTTGTTCCACCAGTGGCTGGGCTTTTAAAATGAATGGTAGAATCGGTGATTCTCCTGTGTTAGGTGCAGGGCTTTATGTGGACGGTACCGTTGGTGCAGCCGCTTGTACCGGTCTGGGCGAATTGGTACTTAAAAATTTATGTACCTTCCTATGTGTTGAGTTTATGAGACAAGGGAAATCTCCTCAGGAGGCCGCTAAATTATCAGTGAAAAGATTATTTGAAAAAATCCCGGGTCTTGAAAGCGATACCAGTAAACAAGTGGGTATTGTTGCAATGAATGTTAAAGGTGAATACGGAGCTTGGGCTGTTCATGATAATTTTAAATACACTATCAATAAAGAAGGAAAAAATATGGTTTTCGATTCAAAATTTGGTAAATAATGGCTTTTAAACCAGAGCGATCTTTAAAGGTGGTTCTAACTTCTTTATTTAGTCAGTATAGTAATGAAAATGGAGTGAGTGCCACCAGAGTACAAGCTGTTTACAGGCAAACAATGGGTGCTTATATTTCAAATCATACAACAAAGATATATGTGAAAAATAACGTGCTTTTTCTTTATATCGATGTACCTTCTCTTAGGCATGAACTTTCTTTGGGTAAAATAAAGTTGATAAATATCCTAAATGAGGCGCTCGGAGAACAGCAAATTAAGGAAGTTGTATTTCATTAATTCGCTAAAATGTGAATGAAAATCAATTTGAACAGAAGAATTTAATCATTGAAGTAGCAAAAACGCTGGGCTTCTCTCGTATAGGTTTTGCCAGAGCAAGCTCATTAGACCAATCTAGTGAAAGGCTAACGCAATGGCTTGAAATGGGCTATCATGGTGAAATGAAGTACATGGAAAATCATTACGATCTGCGAATAGACCCTCGAAAATTAGTCCCAGGGGCAAAAACGGTCATTGTTCTCTCCTTTAATTACGCCACTAAAAATATACAAAAAGATAAAAATGCACCAAAAATAGCTAAATACGCCTTTGGAAAAGATTATCATAAGGTATTAAGAAAAAAATTGAAAAGTCTTTTTTCGTCTATCCAGGAAATTTGTCCCAATAGTCAAGGTAGATTTTTTACCGATTCTGCCCCTATTTTAGAGAGAGATTGGGCTGAGCTAGCCGGGTTAGGCTGGAAAGGAAAAAATACCCTGCTAATTCATCCTCAGGCGGGTTCATTTTTCTTTCTGGCGGAAATCATTATTGATGCTGAACTTCCTTATGATAGTCCTATGCGAGATTATTGCGGGTCTTGTCGCCGTTGTATTGATGCCTGTCCAACTGAAGCCATAGATGAAAAGGGCTATTTATTAGATGCTAAAAAATGTATCTCTTATCTTACCATCGAACTAAAATCTCAAATACCTGAAGAATTTAAAGATAAAATGGATAATTGGGCTTTTGGGTGTGATATTTGTCAGGATGTTTGCCCGTGGAATAAATTTTCCACCCCTCATAGCGAGGTGAATTTTTTACCTAAAGAGGAACTACTTGATTTAACTTCTGAAGACTGGCATGCTCTGACGGAAGAAAAATTTACAGATCTTTTTGAAAGTTCTGCGGTCAAAAGAACTGGGTTTAACGGTCTTTCCAGAAATTTATCATTTATTAAAACAGAATTCAAAAAATAGTTATGCAGATTAATCCATTGTCAAGGTATTTTATCATAGCATTAATTACGCTCATCCTTAGTGCCATAATTTATCGGTTTTCTGAAATTATTAGCTATGTCGTCATCGCTTGGGTCATTTCTTTAATGGGATCACCTATAATGAGATTTTTGAAAAAAATTAGGATCGGTAAGTTTGAAATACCCAATTCAGTAGCAGCTGCTTTGACGCTAGGCGCTTTCTTTTTTTTAATAGCTGGCATTTTGGCAATGTTTATTCCTGTTTTTTTTACTCAGGCTATGAATTTGTCGGAGGTGGATTACAAATCTATTGCAGTGGCTCTCGATGAACCTTTTCAGAATATACTTCAATGGCTAAAGTCGCATGGTATTCCAGTAGAATTGATTAATTTAGAGGAATTAGTAAGTTCTCTTACTAAGGGTTGGTTTGAACCAACTTTGGTAACAGAAATTCTTACCGAATTCTTTTCAACTGCGAGTAATTTTGTGGTGGCCATAGCGTCTATCTTGTTTATTGCCTTTTTCTTTATTCAAGAACAAGGCATGTTTCTTAGCTTTTTGCTCACCTTAATTCCAGATAATTATGTAGAGCAGACACAAAATGCCATACAAGAATCAATTAGAATCTTATCAAGGTATTTTAATGGATTACTTTTACAAATGCTCCTTATTACTATCTATATGATGGTAATGCTATCAATTTTTGGCATTAAAAATGCATTAATCATAGCCTTCTTTGCTGCACTTATGAATCTCATTCCTTATTTAGGCCCTATCTTTGGTGCAGCATTTGCTGTTCTGATTACGCTTTCTTCTAATTTAGATCTTTCATTTTATACTGAAGTTTGGCCTCAATTGGTGACGGTGGTACTTATTTTTGGCTCAATGCAAATGTTGGATAATTATATTTTGCAGCCTTTTATTTTTTCTAAATCTGTGTTAGCTCACCCGCTTGAGATATTTGTTGTGATTCTTATAGGTGCAAATTTAGCCGGTATAACCGGGATGGTTCTTGCCATACCGATTTATACTATTCTTCGATCCTTTGCAAAAATATTCTTCGAAAAATTCAAAATTGTTCGTCTGATGACTAAAAATATGAATGAATCAGGATTTTAAATTACTCCAAATTTGTTGAGCTAATTTTGTTGTTAATTCATCTACGTAAAAACTTCCTGCAACTGGATCTATTATTTCTCCAATACCAGACTCCAAGTTTAAAATATTATGAATATGAGATAAGTTCTCTGGTCTCATTACTTCAGCTATTTCATCAAACTCAAGATAAATAATATCTGCACCACCTAATACGGCAGATAGCGTTTTTGCTGTTGCTTCAATAAGAAAGTGGTCATGTAATCCGTTTTTTATGACGGGTAAGGTGGAAATGAATAAGGGCGGAGCGGGATTATCTATCTCAAAAGCCTGAAGTATGTTTCTCCAAACAATTCTCTGAGCCCGACCTAAGGAAATTTCGTACAAATAATTACCTTGAATTTCTCTTGAAAAATAAATATTTCCAATGAACTTATTTATAGGTCCCTCATCTAATTTCAAACGTTGTATTAAACTAATTGCCTGCAAAAAGTTCTCTATTATTTGTTGAATAACAAAGTCTGAAGGTTCCCCTTCCTTATAAGGTACATCGAGCCAATGACAGGATGGGAATAATCTTTTTAATTCATCAGCCCTGATCTTAGTCTCCTCCGTCACATTGAGTTTGAAATTATTTATGCCAATAGAAATAAAGAATTCAATATTTTCTTCTTTAATCGTTTCCGTGTGACGAAAACTAATACCCCGTTTGCATACATTGTTTTTTCTCCAAACAATAGGTTTCATTTTTTTAGCCTCTTTGCCAGAAAATACCACAGGGGGCATAATGATTTCATTATTGTAGTGGTAGTTTAAACTTTCTAATGGTTTACCATTGAGTTCTTTTTCTGCTACCTTAACCCAATCTGAGATATCAGTTTTCGGAAATTTATCAAAAAAATGAGACGATTGATGCATACTTTTACTTTTATAAAATACTTTCGTCCTCAATGTAGGTATTTTTTTTTGTGAAAATTCAATGATTTTTATCCTATTATAAAACTTTTATTTTACATGATTGGTTATATTTGCTGTTGGCATTTTCTTTTAGATTAAATCTAAATAAATTATAATAATGATAAAGGAACCTATGCGTGTTTACTTAGACAATAACTCAACAACACCGTGTGATCCAAGAGTTGTGGATACAATGGTGCCTTATTTTTATCAGAAACCTGGAAATTCAGCCAGTAGGAATCATCCTTTTGGATGGGAGGCTGAGGAAGGAGTAGATTACGCAAGAGAACAAATTGCGGCTTTGCTTAAGGTCGATCCTAAAGAAATAATTTTCACCTCGGGCGCTACCGAATCAGATAACCTGGCTATAAAGGGGGTTTTTGAAATGTACAGGTCAAAAGGAAATCATATCATTACCGTGACCACCGAGCATAAAGCAGTGCTGGACACTTGTGATAAGTTGACAGAAGCCGGTGCCGAAATAACCTACCTGAAAGTGGCAGAGGATGGCCTTATTGATTTAGCAGAGTTGGAAGCAGCCATTAAATCAACCACCATTTTGGTGTCGGTTATGTGGGCTAATAATGAAACAGGTGTTATCCAACCCATGAAAGAGATTGGTGATATTTGTGAAAAGCATGGGGTTCTTTTTATGAGTGATGCCACGCAGGCAGTAGGAAAAATTCCTACTTACCCTAAGGAAATTGGTGTTCACCTGTTGGCCTTTACTTCCCATAAAATGTATGGACCCAAAGGAGTTGGTGCGCTTTATGTAAGTAGAAAATCACCCCGTGTAAAAGTTACTGCTCAAATGGACGGTGGCGGTCATGAAAGAGGTATGCGCTCAGGTACCCTCAATGTTCCCGGTATCGTTGGCTTCGGTAAAGCAGCTGAAATCGCAAGATTGGAAATGCATGCCGATGCAGAAAGATTAAGTAAACTTAGAGATAGATTAGAGCGTGAACTTACCTCACGATTAGAAGAGTGTTATATTAACGGTAACGTAGATCATAGAATGCCTCATGTTACAAATATTAGTTTCAAACATGTGGAAGGGGAAGGTCTTATGATGACTTTCAATCAAAATATAGCCGTTTCTTCTGGTTCAGCTTGTACTTCAGCCTCTCTTGAACCTTCTTATGTCCTTGTTGCATTAGGTTTAGGTGACGATTTAGCTCATTCTTCTATTCGTTTTAGTCTGGGCAGATTTACTACCGACGAAGAAGTAGATTTTGCCGTGGAAAAATTGGTGGCAGGCGTAAATCACATGAGAGATTTAAGTCCTATTTGGGAAATGTACAAAGAGGGAGTAGATCTTAGCAATGTTCAATGGTCTGAGCACTAGTATTTTATATCATCCGTTTAAAATTATCATAATATGGCATATTCAGAAAAAGTACTGGAACATTTCCAACATCCTAAAAATGTTGGAACGCTCGATAAAAGCAAATCTACCGTAGGTACTGGCTTAGTGGGTGCACCTGAGTGCGGTGATGTTATGCGTCTTCAAATCGAAGTCGATCCTTCAACCCAAACTATTATTGATGCAAAATTCAAAACCTTTGGTTGTGGTTCTGCTATCGCTTCTTCCTCTTTGGCAACAGAGTGGCTTAAAGGCAAAACTATCGAACAAGCTTTAACCATAGATAATATGGATATTGTAGAAGAATTAGCCTTGCCGCCAGTTAAAATACATTGTTCTGTTTTGGCAGAAGATGCTATTAAGGGGGCTATAGCCGATTATCAGTCTAAAAATGGAATAGCCGTTACTGCAATGGCTGCTTCTCACTAATTTATAAAAAAGAGGCTATTTTATGTTATATTAAAATAGCCTCTTAATTTCTATGCTATGCTATACGTCGGTGAATCTGCTAAATCTAAAATTGTCGAAATTCGGGCTGACAAAAATATGTCAGATGATTATTTCGTAAGAGTGTCCGTCACTAGTGGCGGTTGCTCGGGTCTAAGTTATCAGATGGATTTTGATAATGAGAGTAAACCAAATGACCAAATTTTTGAAGATAACGATGTTAAAATTGTGACTGATTTAAAAAGTTTTCTCTATCTATGTAATACTACCCTAGAATTTTCAGGGGGTCTCGATGGGAAAGGTTTTTATTTTAACAATCCAAATGCAGCCAGAACCTGTGGTTGTGGTGAAAGTTTTGCAGTTTAATTGGTTTGATGAATGTTCCGATCATTGTGCAAATGACAAATCTGGCATTCGATTCAAAAAGGTTCTTTCAAAACTCAACTGGTCTTGGAAATTATAGTAGGACCCTAATCATAAATTTAATTAAATATCATCCTCATTTATTCAAACTATTCCTTTTTGCTCCTATTTCCTCTGAAAATTCTTCCTCTTTATCTGAAAATCATTCTTTTAATATTGTACGGCCACGCTGGTACCAATATTTTTTTTGGAGGTCCCTCGGTGTGCCTAAAGATTGCAAGAAACACTTGATTCATATTTATCACGGCTTAAGTAATGAATTACCCGTTGAATTTGTGAAAAACCCAAATATCAAATGGGTGGTTACTATTCATGATATTGCTTTCCTATATTATAAAATGGATTATTCTTTTTTTGATAGATTTATTCATTTTCAAAAAATAAGATATAGCTGTCAAAAAGCAGATGTGGTTATTGCTGTAAGTGAATATACTAAAATTGATATTTGTAAAAAGTTTAATCTTCCTCCCGAAAAGGTAAAGGTAGTATATCAAACTGTAAACGATAATTTCAAAAAGACCTATACGAAAGTCGAATTTCAACAAGTTGTGAATCTTTATCATTTACCAAATCAATATTTCTTATCGGTTGGAAGCATTACAGCAAGGAAAAATTTGTTGTCAGCTTTAAAAGCCTGGAGAGATCTTCCCACTGAATATCAATGTCCCTTTCTAATTATTGGTAAGCCAAACCTTAAATATTTTAAAATAATTAAAGAAGAATTAGATCTCTTTAAAGAGATTTATTCTAATAAAATCTTTTTTAGAAACGTTGCTAACGAACATTTACCAATCGTTTATCAAAATGCAAAAGTTTTTATTTACCCTTCTTACTTTGAAGGTTTTGGTATTCCTGTTTTAGAGGCATTATATAGTGGTATTCCTGTAATTACAAGTAAAACAACATCCTTACCTGAAGTGGGTGGTCCAGGTGCTTATTTGGTAGATCCCGCTAATTATGAAGAAATAAAAGAGGGGATTCTCTTTTTTATGCAACATAGAGAACAAAGAAAACACGCTGTAATTAAGGGGTTAGAGCATGTCAAAAATTTTGACGCACAAGTGGTAACTGATAAATTAGTATGCGTTTATCAAAGTTTACTTCAATAAGTTAACTTTTCGCCATTTCCTTTAAAGCCGTTATGAAAATATCCAGTTCCTTGGTGGTAGTGTAAATATTGGGTACGATTCTACAACCCTGAACTCCCTGACCGTCAATTGCCACCGTCCAAATTCTATATTTTTTCAAGAGATTTTCTGCCATTAAAGAGGTTTTCATATTTTTTATACCCACATTGGCAATACCACAAACTCTTTGTGGGTCTGCTGGAGTATTTACTATTATATTTGGTTCATTTCGAACGCGGCTGGTCCAATAATTTTGTAAATAGCGCAATCTGGCTTCTTTTTTATCTAATCCAATACGATGTAAATACTCAATGGCATTTCCTATCGCTAAGTCAGTAGCAACGGGATGGGTACCTGTATGATTCAATCTCCTTATATTTTCCAAAGGATAACCAAAATCACCAAACATAGGCCAAAGACCGCTTATTTTTTCCTTATTGATATATAATAATCCTGCGCCTAAAGGAGCAGATAGCCATTTATGGAGACTGGAACCGTAGTAGTCACAGTTTAATTCTTTGATGTCAAAGGCAAAATGTCCAATAGCATGGGCTCCATCAACCAGTACCTCCACCCCCTTTTTATGGGCCATGTCACAGATTTTTCTGATGGGAAGTATCTGACCTGTTATATTTACAATATGGCAAACCATAATCAATTTCGTTTTACTGGTTATCGCTTTCTCATAGACCGCGACAATTTCTTCATCAGATATTGGAATATTCGGCACATCTATTATTTTTCTAACAATACCATATCTTTCTTCACATAAGCGAAAATGCTCTATCATAGCGAAATAGTCTTGATTTGCCATGATAGCCTCATCACCTTTTTTCCAATGAATACCTCCAATGACCGTATCTAAAGATTCTGTCGTGTTTCTGGTTATGATGATTTCTTCCGCATCACATTGGATTAGATCCGCAAGTTGGCCACAAACAGCTCTTTTATTATCCCACTGAACGGTTCGCATGTAATGAGAGCCCTGATAATTTACCTCTCTTATATGATGAAGATAGTCTTCCAGTATGGCTTGTGGCATAAAACAATAATATCCGTTTTCAAGATTTATATAATCCGGCTTTAATCGGTAGCCTCCTCTGATTCCTAACCAATAATTTTCGTCTTCAGCTATTTCTTCCACCGATTTATTGGCAACGGTAAGATTTAACTTTTCTAAGGTGTTAAATAAGACAGGGGCACCTAAGCCCATGGCGATGGAGTGTTTGAAAAAGGTCCTTTTATCCATGACTGTTCGTTTTCTTTGATGGTTTAAATTAAGGGTGATAGGTTTTTGCTGCGTTGGTTTCTACTTCATTTTTATAAAAATGAACTTTTTTGAACTGTCCTCTCGTGTATCTAAGGGATTGGTCATTAAAATGAGGTGAATTCAGGTCACTGGATGAACCACCTGTTACAATGGAATGAGCATTTATTGTCGGCCCAAATTCTACTACGGCAACAAAACTATTTCCCAAAGTTCCATATCTTTTCTTAGTTCCCGCTTGTGTTTTTGAACCAAAAGCAGCCAGCGATCCCCAGGCAGAAGAGGTGAATCCGACAGGCAAACTTTCTAAATCATCATTAAATTCTGGCCGAATTCCTGCACTTATTCGTTGAAACCTGTTAATATCTCCCCATGTAGTCCTCCACGTACCATATTGACTAGTGAGTTGATTTATGGCTTTTTCAAAGGCAACTTTTTTATCTGTTTCCGATAAGTTATTCAGGACATAAGCCTCTAAGTTTAACATTGATTTTGCACCATATCCACTTTTAACTCTGGCAATCTCCATAATATTTTCACCATAAAAGATAGCGAGGCTAGTGGCAACAGATAGAGAATCTCTCTCAAAATTCCATACGGATAACTCCTTGAGTGGATCAGTAAATGGAGTGGATAAATCTCCGTTATAAACTTTTAAAAGATCCGGGATAATCTTTGCCAAGCCAGGTAAAAAAGGATTAAAAGCAGCTTTAACTAAGCTGTCAAGCGTCCAGTTCCCTTTTACCTTTTCCAGTATTCTTAAAGCAGCTACGCCTCGGAAATTTTCTTCATCCGGTGCCATATAATCAGGGTATTTTTTCCTTTCGGGACTATATTTTCCAGAGGCAGTGAAAGGATCTGAATTACAATTCTGAATCCAGCCATTGGCAGGATTAATTATTCGAACCAGTTCTTTAACCTTATGATATCCTTTCCATTCTGTATTTGAAGTTGTACCATCTAAAAGGCCATTCCAGTTATAATCCAGGCTTCTCTTTGGCATAAAATTTCCATGCCAATAGGCAATGTTCCCTGAATAATCTGCAAAAACGGTGTTGTTAGATGAATTTGTATTTAATTTCATTACTTTTTCAAAAGATTTAACGTCTTCTGTCTTAGTTCTTAAAAAAGATTGAGCTAATGCGTCAATCTGTTCTGTCATCATTCGAATGGATACCCATTTACCATCTTTTCGTGCGATAATTGGACCGTGATGCGTAAAATACAAGGTGATTTCTCTGGATATTTTACCATTCTTAGTTTGAAAATAGATGATTTCCTTTCGGGTTTTGACTGGTAGCCATTTATTCTCATAGAGGTAATAATAATCTTTGCCTCTTTTTTCAATCGTTTCTAAATATTCATCTGCCACATCAGCGGCACTGGAGGTATGCATCCATCCACATTTTTCATTAAATCCCTGATAAACAAAAAACTGTCCCCAGGTAACTGCACCGTAAGTGTTTAAGCCTGCCTCACTTACCAAATGTACCTCTGTCCTGAAATAAAAAGAGGTATGTGGATTTATAAGGAGTAGAGGATACCCATTTTTTGTTAGTTCTGGCGCAATAGCAAATCCATTTGAACCTGCTGGCTCCTGTTCCCATTCAGGTATTTCTGGTACATGGTATCCCATGCCATTTCCCTCATAAAAATCTTTGATACCCTGGATTGGAATAATTGTAATGTTTCCGCCAATACTGCCCTCAGTAAATAATAAAGGCATCCATGGCTCAAATCTCTGAATGATTCTGGGTTTAGTATTTGGATTTTTATGCAGATAATAATTAATCCCCGAGGCAAACCCGTCCAATAAAGCTTTTAACCAGGTAGGGGAACGTAAATAATTATTTTTCGCCAGCAGAGTATCTGCATACATTCTTGCTCTTGCGTCCTGATAAAAATAATTTTCACCTAAGGATTCTGATAATCTGCCAAGTGCATCTAAATAATTTTCCTCCACACGATTAAAATCATCCTCACACTGGGTGTACATTAAACCAAAAACAACATCCGCATCTGTTTTTCCATAAATATGGGGAACACCATAATTATCTCTTATTATAGTGACATTTTGTGCCCTTGTAGTCCATTCATTTATTTCATTTTTGGAAAATGTTTGTCCATTGAGTAAACATAAACTGGAAAACAAAAGGATGGAAATCAGTTTGAACATGGTATCAAATTTTTATTAATTTTGGGAATTTAGGTAAAATAAATAAATTATGAAAGTTTCCAGGGCAATTTTATCCGATTTACCCAATATTTGCATACTTGCCAATAATGCCTATCGTGGCGAGGAAGCAAAAAAAGGATGGACATTTGAGTCCGATTTTATAGAAGGGGATAAAAGAACAGATGAAAATGACCTGTTTTTGTTGTTTTCTAATGAAAAATCAGTATTTCTTATTGCAAAAAATGATAATGGGGTTATCACTGGCTCAGTGTATCTGGAAGTTAAAAATGAAAATTTGTATATGGGAATGCTCTCCGTTGAGCCTACGCTCCAGGGAAATGGTATTGGAAAGCTTTTAGTGTCAAATGCTATCCAATATGGTCAATCTCTTGGTTTGGAAAAAATCCAGATTCAGGTTGTCCATCTTCGGCAAGAACTTATTTTGTGGTATGAAAAATTAGGATTTATTACAACAGATAAGATAATGCCGTTCGAGGTACCCCTAGAATTTGGCAAACCTAAAGTCCCTCTTCATTTTATCGAAATGTATCGTACCTTATAAAACGAATATCCTTTGAAATGTACTATTTCACTATATTTACCACATAAAAGTAAATGAATGCAAAAAAGTAAAGAAGATATTCAAAAGGAAAAGGATGAATTTTTGCGACAATTTGTTGTCCCGGAGGGTAATATTTGGGGTTGGAAATTCTCCCTTTTTGGTTTGGGCCTTATTCTATTTTTAAGCCTTTGGTTGGTTTGGCTACATTACAAAAGAGGCGTCCCCGTAGGTTTTGAAGAGCAAAAAATGGAGGTTAATCCTATGATTTTACCTGAAAAAACAGACACATTAAATTATGAATAATACTATTCCTTTTTACAAATATCATGGGGCAGGCAATGATTTTATCTTTTTCGATCATAGAGATTCAAAAACGCTGCCAGCCTTAGATGCCGACCAAATGGCCCGTTTGTGTCACAGACATTTTGGCATTGGTGCCGATGGCCTTATATTATTGGAAAATGATGATGTTGCTGATTTTAAAATGCGCTATTTTAATGCCGATGGGAATGAAGGTTCTATGTGCGGTAATGGTGGCAGGTGTATTGTTGCTTTTGCAAATGATTTAGGAATTGTTCCTTCAGATGGTTCTTTTAGTGCCACCGATGGACTTCATCAGTTTAAAGTGTTAGACAATAATGAATATGCTATCTCTTTGAAAAATGTGGATAAGGTAGAGGTTATGTCAAATGCCTATTTTATTCATACAGGGAGTCCTCACTGGGTTGAATTTGTTGAGGACTTAAACGGCTTTGATGTGCATAATAAGGGTAAAAAAATACGGTTAGATCCGATGTTTGGAAAGGGAGGAACCAATGTAAATTTTTTGGTCGATGCACTTACTGGTTTGGAAATTGCCACCTTTGAACGAGGCGTGGAGGCGGAAACTTTGGCGTGTGGTACAGGTGTTACCGCTGCTGCCATGGCTTATTATGTAAGTAAAGGTTGGCAAGTTGATTTGTTTGAAGTAAGTATTAAAGCTAAGGGTGGGTTACTTCATGTTAGTTTCAGACCCAATCATGATAATGAAATACCCTCTTTCTCAGATGTTTGGTTAACTGGTCCCGCCGTACAGGTGTTTAAAGGCGAAATAAGGTTGGATCTTTTAAAAAATATTGATTAAAAATTTATTTAATTTTTATGTTAAGTTGAAAATGAAAGTTAAATTTTTACTCATTACATTGATAATCATTTGTTTAAACGCTTTAGGAGAAGGGCAATGTTTAACTGGAAAGGTACATATTACAGGAGAAATGAGAAATGTAATGTGGAAGGGCCAACTTAAAGGTAATATTTATTTAGATACCATAGCAAATAAATCAAATGTTGTCGGGCTGGGGCCACTTGAATATTTAGGAGGTGAAATTATCGTCATGGATGGGAAATCTTACAAATCAGTGGTTATTTCAGATTCAAGGATGGAAGTCATGGAAACATTTGATATAAAGGCACCTTTTTTCGCTCATGCAAATATTTCAAATTGGTCAGAGGAGTTACTAGATGTTGATTTTCAGACTATCCAGCAGTTAGAATCTTTTTTGGATAATAAAATGAGTGGGTCATCCCAACCTTTTATGTTTAAACTCGCTGGCTTTGTTAAAGAAGCTACCATACATGTTGTGAATCTGCCAGTTGGTACAAAGGTTAGTTCTCCTAACGATGCACATAAAGGACTAGTTAAATACCAAATGGAGAATCAGGAGGCAGAAATAGTTGGTTTTTTCTCTAAAGAGCACAAGGGTATTTTTACTCACCATGATACTTATTTGCACATGCATTTGATGACTAAAGACAAGCAAATGATGGGTCATTTGGATGAATTGTCGATAGAGATGGGGAAAATGAGGTTGTTTTTATGTCAAAACTGACGGTAGTAACTTACTAAAGTTTCGGAGTTGCTAAAAAGCTGATAATCAGCAAAATAAAATTATAAAAAAAGGTTATATTTTTAACATAACTTGTTGATTTTAATTTACTTAAAAGCAAATTCCTGAATTAGTTGAAAATACAATAGAACAAATTTTTTAAGAATATCCCTGAAGTAAGTGAATATTGATTCGTTTCAAATATTTTAGTATAAACCACTAAAATACTTCATTGAGTCAAATAAATTAGTAAGGTTATTACTTTCTTGAATTTAATGCCAGTTGGGAGGCATATCAGTTCAAATGGACAGAAAATAAGATAAACACTAGAAAAAAATGGTTTAAATTCATTTTGCCAGTTTTAAATATCATCATAAAATGGCATGATAATTTGCTGCGAAACTTTAGTAAACTTAATAATATTGATATTATATTTTTTAAAAATTTATTTAAGTTCATTTCTTGAATTATTTTAATTTTACCACAAAATGAATAAAATGGAAATTAATCTTATTTCTGATACAGTGACCAAGCCTACACCGGGGATGTTGGAAATGATGTGGAACGCTAAGGTAGGAGATGATGTTTTTAGAAGTGATCCTACGGTTAATCTCCTTGAAGAAAAAGCCGCTGCTATGTTTGGCATGGATGCTGCCCTGTTTTGCCCTTCTGGTACCATGACCAATCAAATTGCTATAAAATTACATACCCGACCTCTTGATGAAATGATATGTGATGCCACCTCTCATGTATTTCAATATGAAGTAGCTGGCTATGCTTTTCACTCGGGTATTGGTGTAAATCTAATAGAAGGGAATTATGGTAAAATTACAGCCGATCAAGTACAAGAGGCTATTAAAAGTCCCGCAGATTGGTTACCAAAATCAACCTTAGTAGTTTTGGAAAATACCACAAATAAAGGGGGTGGAAATTACTACACTTTAGATGAGATCATTCCCATAAAAAATATTTGTAGTAATAAAGGGCTTAAATTGCATCTCGATGGTGCCAGATTGTTTCATGCCTTAGTTGAAACAGGTGATTCAACAAAAAATTACGGTGAAGTTTTTGATAGTATTTCTATCTGTTTGTCAAAAGGATTAGGTGCCCCTGTAGGATCTTTACTCATAGGGAATAAGGAGTTTATCAATGAGGCAAGAAGAATTAGAAAAGTGATGGGCGGAGGAATGCGACAGGCAGGTTTCCTGGCCGCGGCAGGTGTTTATGCTTTGGATAATCACGTAAATCGTTTAAAAACAGATCATTTTAATGCTAAAGAAATTGCAGACTGTTTAGAAAAACTGGATTATGTTAAGTCTGTAAAACCTGTAAAAACTAATATTATAATATTTGACTTACAGGATTCGTGGACTGCCAATGTATTTCTGGAAAAACTAGCTAAGAATGGAGTTAAAGCTTCTGCTTTTGGACCTAAAACAATAAGATTTGTTACTCACCTGGATGTAACTGATGAAATGATTCAGCAAGTTAAAAAAATCCTAAAAAGTATAAGCGCTGGATAAAATAACTCTTAAATAAGCCTTTAGTCTAAGGCCCTTTTTCTTTTATCTATTTCGTCGCGAATGGTTGCTGCTTTTTCGTAATTTTCCTCTTCTAAAACTTGTAAAAGCATATTTTGAAGGGAATCAAGGGAATAAGTGCTTAAAGAACTTTGTTTGTTCTTACCAGGCTTTTCCTCCATTTCATCATCGCTTTCTTCTTCAATATCGGTTTGCGTACTTTCATCAAGTTCAACGCCCGCAGTGTCCATAATAAATTCGTAAGTAAAAATAGGGCATTGAAATCTTACAGCAAGAGCAATAGCATCTGAAGTTCTTGAATCAAGTTCTATAATTTCACCTTCCCTTTCACAAATTAGCCTGGCATAGAAAATACCGTCCAATAAATTATTAATAATAATTTCCTTTATTTCAACTTTGAATGCCTCCAGGGTTTGCTTAAATAAATCGTGGGTAAGAGGCCTGTTAGGTGTCATTTTTTCCATGGCCACAGCAATAGCTTGTGCCTCAAAACTCCCAATAACAATGGGAATTCGCCTTAATCCAACCATCTCACCTAATACAACTGCATAGTTATTTGATTGAGATACACTATGCGAAAGTGCGACGATTCGAAGTTCAATTTTTTTCATAAAATGCAGATTATATTAGCATCAAAGTTATTAATAATTACTATATTCTATATCAGTTTTATTGCAATTTAGCTTCCGCCCATAGAATATTCATTTCGTCGAGAGATAGGCTGCTAAGCTTTTCCCCTGCTTTATTTTCAATGTACTCAAATCTTTTTGTGAACTTCATATTTACTTTTTCCAGCGCATTTTCAGGATTAATGCCTTCGAAACGAGCATAATTTACTAAAGAAAAAAGTAAATCCCCAAATTCCTCTTCTTTTCTTTCCATCGATTCGTTTTTTACCAATTCCTCTTTAAACTCTTCCATTTCTTCAACAACTTTTTCCCAGACTTGTTCTTTGTTCTCCCAGTCAAAACCTACCTGGCTCGTTTTTTCTTGTATTCTGAAAGCTTTAACCAGAGAGGGGAGGGAAGAGGGCACGCCTGAAAGGACTGATTTTTTACCTTCTGTCAATTTAATCTGTTCCCAATTTTTCTTTACTTCTTCCGCTGAATTAACTTTTGTATCACCATAAATATGAGGATGCCTTCTTATCAATTTTTCACAAATACTGTGCAGACAGTCGGCCACATCAAAGGCATTGGTTTCTTCAGCTATTTTACTATAAAATACTAAATGCAAAAAAACATCGCCAATTTCTTCCTGAATATCAGAAAGATTATTTTTCAGGATAGCGTCCGACAGCTCATAAGTTTCTTCCAGCGTGAGCATACGCAAACTATCAAAGGTTTGTTTTTTATCCCAGGGACATTTCTCCCGTAATTCATCCATTATTATCAAGAGACGACTGAATGCCTCCATTTTTTGATTTAAATCATTGGCCATAGTAGTGTATTTAAAAGAAAAAGAACCTTATCTTTGCGATGTTCTTAAAAAAATGTAAAAATGGAATTTTTAACAATACTAGGCATCATTTTTAGTTTCATGCTTGCCTCTATCCTTTTGTTGAACCTCAGGCATTGGTTTACGGGAGAACCTTTTAGAGGTACCTGTTCATCAAATAACCCTATGTTAAAAGACCAATTAGGAGATTGTACACTTTGTGGTAAAAAAGCCGATGAGGCTTGTCAGATGCCTAAAGTTCAATAAGCACCTAAGGAAAGAAGAACCAGGGTACAAGCCTGTTCGGTTTCAATATTATTTTCACGAGCCAACCGTTCCAGCACTGGGTTTTCTGTTCCCGGATTGAATATAATTCTTTTGGGTTTCAATGCCATTATGTAATCATAATAGTCAGCTTGTCGATTCGGATTTAAATATAGGGTAACAGTATGCAGGTCATCCATATTTAATGGATGACCTGTCTGTATGGATATATCTCCAATTTTATCTTCTTGCGCACCGATGGCAATGACTTCGTGTCCTGCTTCCCTCAATTTTAACACAGCTTCTCTGGAGACCCGTCCAGGTTTAGAAGAAGCTCCAATAACAAGGGTTTTTTTCATTGCGATTTTATTTTAAGAGCAATAATGGTTCTTCGAGGATAGACTTTAATGTTTGTAAAAATTGAGCTCCTGAAGCACCATCAACGACTCTATGATCACAACTTAAGGTTACTTTCATTGTATTACCTACAACGATTTGACCGTTCTTCACCACTGGTTTTTGAATTATACCACCTACAGCCAAAATACAAGCATCTGGTGGATTAATAATCGCAGTAAATTCTTCTATCCCAAACATCCCCAAATTTGAAATAGTAAAGGTATTTCCTTGCATTTCGTCAGGTTGAAGTTTTTTATCCTTGGCTTTACCAGCAAGCATCTTAACTTCTCCATTTATTTGAGAAAGAGTTTTCCTGTCAGCATGTTTTATCACAGGAACTAACAATCCATCTTCAACGGCAACAGCCACACCAATATGAACATCGTGGTTATACCGTATCCTGTCTCCTAACCAGGATGCATTAATAACGGCATGCTTTTTTAAAGCCGATGCAACAGATCGAATAACTAAGTCGTTATATGAAATTCTTACATCGCTATTTTGATTCAACTGTTCCCTTACCTCCATAGCTCTCTCCATGTCAATTTCAACAGAAAGATAAAAATGAGGCGCAGTAAATTTACTTTCACTTAATCTTCTGGCGATAGTTTTCCGCATTTGACTGACCGTCTTATCTTCATAAGATGATTCAGGAGTGTTAGTTTGTAAAGATACTACTTGAGTTGGTGCTGCCACGGTTTTTGCCGCTGTTGGTACAATGGCTTCTCCAGGTTTAACACCAATCACATCCTTTCTTACAATTCTTCCACCTTCTCCAGAGCCTTGAATTTGACCAAGATTTATACCAGATTCCTTTGCCATACTTTTTGCTAAGGGAGAGGCTTTTATTCTTTGGCCATCATTTGAATCGCTTACTATTGGGGCAGATATATTTTCTAGTTTGATTGGTTCAGCAGCAGAAATGGCAGTAGCCGAACCAGTTGAAGCTCCTGCAGCGCCTGTACCGTTAATAGCGGCCTGCCAATCTTCTCCAGGTTGTCCTATAACGGCAATGATGCCATCAATAGCTACAGTACCCTCAGGAACAGCAATGTATAATAGCGTTCCCTCAACAAATGCATCGAGTTCCATGGTAGCTTTGTCGGTTTCAACCTCCGCTAACGTTTCACCCGGCTCTACTTTATCGCCTACCTTTTTTAACCATCCAATGATATTACCTTCTTCCATGGTATCACTCATTCGGGGCATTCGGATAATTTCGGCCATAATAATTATCTTTTTCTTATGTTATGTAAATACAAATTTTGATTGAGCCACAAATATAAGACTTCGTATTCAAAAAATTTGTTTTTTAATGACAATGCAAATATGTTAAAATTTGTTAACAATATGTTTTTTTTGTGTTCCTATCCAACCAAAAAGCGTTTAATGTATTTCTTATAATAAAATCGTAATTAACATGCAAAATAAATTTGTTCAATTAATCCTTGCTTCAATTTTGGGCGCTGCTATAACAATAACGGCTTCTGCCCTTTTTAGAAAGGGGGAACCTTTTAATTATGCAAATCCCTCAACACCTGCTTATCTTACCAATCAAAAGGGTACGTTATCTGGAATTCCTTCTGAAGGATTTACCATGGCTGCTGAAAAGGTTTTACCTGCTGTAGTTCACATACGATCTATTGGTAAAACAAAAAGTAATGCTGGTGGGATGTTTGATATGGAAGAGATTCCTGAAACGTTCCGTCGATTTTTTGGTAATCCTGAACCCAGGCAGCAGCCTAAACAAGAAGGAACGGGATCTGGTGTTATTATTAGTGCCGACGGATATATTGTAACTAACAATCACGTGGTAGCCGATGCGGATAAAATCGAAATCACACTACATGATAAGAGACTATTAATGGCAAAGGTTATAGGTTTAGATCCTAATACAGATGTTGCATTAATAAAAATTGATGCTGAAAATTTACCTACATTGTCATTTGCAAATTCCGATGCACTTAAAGTAGGTGAATGGGTCGTTGCAGTAGGTAACCCATTTAATCTGGAATCTACCGTTACCGCTGGTATCATTAGTGCAATTGGTAGAAGTATCAATATTTTAGAGGGAAAAGCACCCATTGAATCTTTTATCCAAACTGATGCAGTGGTAAATCCTGGTAATTCTGGTGGTGCTTTAGTAAACACTCAGGGTGACCTCATAGGTATTAATACTGCAATTGCATCACCTACTGGCGTATTTGCCGGATATTCATTTGCCGTTCCGAGTAATATTGTAGCTAAAATTGTAACCGATTTAAGGGAACATGGTACAGTACAAAGGGGATATTTAGGTGCTATTATCAGAGGTATTGACGGTAGGTATGCGCAGGAAATGAAGTTGCCAGTCAACGAAGGTGTCTATATCGATAGCGTTCTTTCAGACGGTGCCGCAGCAAAAGCTGGTTTAAAGGAAGGCGATATTATCAAAGAAATGGACGGCGTAAGCATATCTACTTCCTCAAAGTTATTGGAAATGGTCGGACGCAAGCGTCCAGGTGATCAAATGGTGGTAACTGTACTCAGAGATGGTGCAGATAAAAAAGTGACCGTAACGCTAAGGAATTCATCAGGAAACACTAGTATTGTGTCCAAAGAAGAACCTACCGCTATTCTGGAAAAACTAGGAGCAACATTCTCTGATTTGACAAAAGCGGAAAGGGATAAACTAAAAGTTGAGGGTGTTAAGGTAGAACAATTAAGTGCCGGACTTCTTAGAAGATATACAGATATCGAAGAAGGTTTTATTATTACCCGTATTGATAGACAAGATGTCAAAAGTGTGGCTGAACTCAAAAAAGCTATTGAAAATAAAGATGGCGGTCTTCTTATTGAGGGGCGCTATCCTGATAGCCCAAGAAAGTATTACTATGGACTTGGGCTAGAAGAGTAATGTTTTGTTGATAAATTTATTAACCCGGAACTATTCATAGTCTTAGTTCCGGGTTTCTTTTTTAAGTAGAGAACTATAATTACCTTGCGGCAAAATTATTACAATGCAACGCGAATTTAAGTCAGGTGCTCTCATTTTTATTTTTATTACCATCCTACTTGATGTCATCGGGCTGGGTATAATTATTCCCGTTTTTCCCGCTTTAATCATGGAATTAACAGGAGAAGGATTAAGTGCGGCTTCTAAATATGGGGGGCTATTAATGTTTTCTTATGCCATAATGCAGTTTCTATTCGCTCCTGTTATGGGTATGTTAAGTGATAAATTTGGTAGAAGACCCGTTTTACTTGCCGCATTGGCTGGTTTTGGTCTCGATTATTTATTGCAAGGCTTTGCTCCCACTTTAGGATGGCTTTTTATTGGCAGAATTTTAGCGGGTATTACGGGGGCAAGTTTTACTACTGCAACAGCTTATATTGCTGATATCAGTCCAGCCGAAAAAAGAGCCCAAAATTTTGGTATGATTGGTGCTGCTTTTGGATTAGGATTTATTATTGGACCTGTTTTAGGTGGCGTACTAGGTCAGTTTGGTCCAAGAGTGCCCTTCTTTGCCGCTGCTTTTTTAACCCTCCTTAATGTAATTTATGGCTATTTTATACTTCCCGAATCATTGAAGCCTGAAAACAGGTCAAATATTCAATGGAAAAAAGCCAACCCTTTAGGTGCGCTTCTTAATATAAAAGATCACCCTTTGGTGCTAAAATTAGCCAGTGTTTTACTGTTAATTTATTTGGCTGGTTATGCCACTCAAGGTACATGGACTTATTTTACTATCGAAAAATTTAAATGGTCCTCCGCAGAGGTTGGATATTCTCTTGGATTCGTAGGTGTTACCATCGCTTTGGTTCAGGGAGGTTTAACAAGAATAGCTATTCCTAAGTTGGGTCAGGTGAAATCTGTATTTATTGGTCTTATTTTTAATGCTGCGGGTCTGTTAGCTTTTTCTTTAGCTTCTAAAGGTTGGATGATGTATGCTATAATGATTCCTTTTGCTTTAGGAGGGCTTGCAGGTCCGGCACTTCAAGGTATTATTTCTAATCAGGTTGGTCCAAATGAACAAGGTACATTGCAAGGTTCACTCACAAGTCTCATTAGTCTGACTTCTATTATTGGTCCATTATTAATGACGAATCTGTTCAGTTACTTTACCTCAGCTAATGCTCCGATATATTTTCCGGGGGCGCCTTTTCTCGCCGGAGCATTTCTTGCCCTGGCTGGTCTGCTTCTTAGTGTTAAACCACTTTTACGCATGGAAAAAATACCCAAGCATTAAAAAACCCTTGCTGAAGTCAGCAAGGGCCTCTAACCCAAACAAATAAACACAAAAACTTAATCAATATAATGCTTTTTTCAAATTGTTCTACCAAAAATATTAAAAAAGACAAAATATTTATTGGTTTTATTTGTTTTTTATAATATTTAAGTTAATTATTAAACTCCCTTTTGGTTTATACTCATAAATATTTTTAACATGGCTAAAAGTATTAACAAAATAGATTTTTATAAACACCTCAGAATATATCTTACTTGGTGTGTTTTGTTTTTCGTCATTAATAAAGTGACATCGCCTAATGTGAATTGGTTTATTTATCCTATTTTAGGGTGGGGAATATCCGTTTTTATTCAAGCGATTATGGTGTTTTTTCCATTAGGAGATGAGAATGTAAAAGCATCTTCTCATTTGCCGTCAGGTAAGGAGAAGAAGGAAGATTTCTTAGATTTAAAACCCTTGCAACAGAGGAACTGGAAGGAGGAAGATATAGTATGATCCTGCTGTTTCATTGGTTTTATTTATATTTGACATATTTTTATAGTTTTTTTAAATAGTTTGTTTTGGCAGATACTTTGGTGATTATTCCTACTTATAACGAGAAGGAAAATATTACGGCTATAATAAATGCCGTATTAGATTTAGGTGATGATTTTAATGTGTTGGTGGTGGACGATGGTTCTCCAGATGGTACAGCTGACTTGGTGGATTCAATTATTTTATCTTTTCCTGAACGTGTTTTTATTCTAAAAAGAAAAGGAAAATCTGGTTTGGGAACTGCCTATATTGCTGGTTTTCATTGGGCCTTAAATAAACAGTATTCTTTTATTTGCGAGATGGATGCCGATTTTTCTCACCCTCCAGCCGATTTAGTGCGTTTAAGAAATGCTTGCTTTTTACATGGCGCTGAAGTCGCTGTAGGCTCAAGATATACAAAAGGGGGAAA
>Ga0315902_10001069_pt1 | contig 44540 bp, 37 predicted proteins | sample LakEriMetagenome_9_FD_203523 | JGI IMG/M metagenome (GOLD analysis project Ga0315902, IMG submission 203523) | Freshwater fungal communities from buoy surface, Lake Erie, Ohio, United States - Buoy 12 MA117 | ecosystem: Environmental > Aquatic > Freshwater > Lake > Lake biofilm | place: USA...
GCGTTTGCATGTCGTGTACTTCAGGAGGGGACGAATGTCGTTCAGACAGAGCATGAAGGCTGCCCTGGTCGCGCTGGTGCTGATCACCGGGCTACCTGCCGCAGCCTGGGCACAGAGTGCGTTTGCAGGTGTGGTGCGAGACACATCCGGGGCCGTGATGCCCGGGGTCACCGTCGAAGCCGCCAGCCCGGTCCTCATCGAAAAAGTTCGCTCGGCCATCACCGACGAAAACGGCGCCTACCGCATCGTCGACCTTCGCCCGGGCACCTACACCCTGACCTACTCGCTGCCGGGCTTCAACACCCAGGTGCGTGACGGGGTGGAACTCGGGGCCAACTTCGTGGCCACCATCAATATCGAGCTCACCGTCGGCGCGCTGCAGGAGAGCGTCACGGTGTCGGGCGCCGCGCCTATCGTCGACGTGCAGACCAACGTCAAGCAGGTGCAGCTGTCGCGCGAGGTGATGACGCTCGTCCCGACCGCCGGCACCATCCAGGGCCTCGGCCAGCTCGTCGTCGGCGTCACGCTCAACGTGCCCGACGTGGGCGGCTCGCGCGCCATGCAGCAGACCTACTTCGCCGTGCGCGGCCAGGGCGGTGCCCAGACCGTGGTGCTCGTCGACGGCCTGATGACCAACGGCCTGATGGGCGACGGCGCCGTGCAGGCGTATCACAACGAGGCCATGACGCAGGAAGCCGTGTATCAGACGGCCGGCGGCAACGCCGAAACGCTGACCGGCGGCGTCAACATGAACCTCATCCCGAAGGACGGCGGCAACACCTTCCGCGGTGGCCTCCGCGCCTTCAAGTCGCCCAACGCGTGGCAGGGCAACAACCTCACCGACGACCTCAAGAGGCTGGGTGTGGCGCGCGTCGACCAGATTTCGAACTTCTACGAAGCGAACATCGAACTGGGTGGCCCCCTGGTGAAGAACAAGCTGTGGTTCTTCGGCGCCTACCGCAAGGCCCGCTACGACCGCCCGATTGCCAACACCTTCACCATTCCGTCCGGCGTGAACACGCCGCAGGCGTTTGCCGCCTGCCTCGCCGGTGGCTCTAGCTGCGAGCAGGGTATCTCCGACGAGAAGATGGACAACCCGGTCGTGCGCTTCACCTGGCAGGTGTCTGAAAAGAACAAGCTGGCCATCTACGCTGACCGTGCCCTGCGCCTGCGCGGCCACGCGATGGGTTCACTGACCGACGCACGCACGGCCTCGGTCATCTGGAACACGCCGATCTTCGGCACCGGGTCGGTCAAGTGGACCTCGACGCTGTCGTCACGCCTGCTGCTCGAGCAGGGCGCGTCGTTCAACATGGAGCGCTACGACAACCTGTACCAGCCCGGCGTGTTCGCTGAGCGCGGCACCCCCGACTGGTATCGGAATGTCCGCAAGAACGACGTGAGCACCGGCCTGCTGTGGAACGCTTCGTCGGCGCAGCTCGGCAACTATCCCGACCGCTACAACGTGCAGGGCTCGATCTCGTCGGTCACCGGCACCCACAACATCAAGGTGGGCTACCAGTTCCAGTGGGGCGAGTACCGCCGCTGGAACAACGCCAACGCCGACCTCTACCAGTCGTACAACCGCGGCGTGCCGTTCCAGGTGACCGTGCTCAACACGCCCCTGGAAGTGCGTGAAGACCTCGACGCCAACCTCGGCATCTATGCCCAGGATTCGTGGACGCTGAACCGCCTCACCGTGAACTACGGCCTGCGCTGGGATCTCAACAAGCAGACCATTGTCGGTCAGAGCCGCCAGGTCGGCCGTTTTGCTGACGTGCCGGCGTATGGCGACATCGCCTTCCCGACCTGGAAGGACTTCTCGCCCCGGTTCTCGTTCGTCTATGACCTCTCGGGTGATGGCCGCACCGCCGTGCGCTTCGGCGTCAACCGCTTCATGACAGCCCAGACCACCGGGTTTGCCCAGCTCTACAACCCGACGGCACTGACCAGCCAGACCCTGCCGTGGACGGACGTCAACGGCGACGACATCGCCCAGGGCGAGCGTGGCTGCGCCTACCTGACGGCCGGCTGCGAAATCAACTTCGCCGCCCTGCCCACCAACTTCGGGCGCCGCTCGCTGGCCCAGTTCGATCCGGGCATTCAGCGCCCCTACTCGCTGCCCATCAACATGGGCATCAGCCACGAGCTCTTCCGCGGCTTCTCGCTGGCGGCCGAGTACTACCGCATCTCGTTCCGCGACCTCACGCTGCGCGTGAACACACAGACCGATGCCAACAGCTGGACGCGCTTCGACACGGCCAACCCGCTCGGCGGAACCGTGCCCGTGTGGGTGCTCAAGCCCCAGTTCCGCGGCCAGGTGGCCAACGTCGACAGCACCAGCGACGAAATGAAGCGCACCTATAACGGCATCGATGTCAACTATCAGGCGCGCCTGGGCAAGGGCATCCGCGCCTTCGGCGGCATGAACATCGAGCGATCGCTCAACAACACCTGCGCGGCGGCCAGCTACAACCCGAATCTGGGCCTCTACTGCAACCAGAGCGAGAGCGACATTCCGTGGCAGAAGCAGTTCAAGAGCACCGTGGTCTACCCGCTGCCCTACGGCGTCTCGCTCAGCATCGCCTACCAGGACCTCAACGGCTACCTGATGGGCTCGGCGGCGCAGGCATACGGTGGATTCACGGCCGGCACCGGTTTCGACCTGCCGCGCGGCCAGGGCACCTTCCGTCTGCTGACCCCGACCAACGCCGACACCCCGGCGCTGGCCCAGGCCATGCGCGACGCCGGTGTGGCGTCGCTCAACGTGCCGCTGCGCGCCCCCGAGACAGAGTACACGCCTCGCCTGCGCCAGCTGGACGTCTCGTTTAACAAGCGCGTGACGTTCAAGGGCATCACCGCCAACCCGCGCCTCGACTTCTTCAACGCGCTCAACTCGGACGACTATTCGTCCGTCGCGTCGATGCAGTTCGGCGCCGCCAACTACCTGCAGCCCTCCGTCATCCTGCAGGGCCGCATCGTTCGTGTCGGCATCGACATGACCTGGTAAACAACCCGGGCCGGACGCCCCCTCTGCGAGGGGGGCGCCCGGCCTATACTTGTCCCCATGGGCCCCACCATGGGTGTGCTCCCCAGCCCCCTGATCGCCAGTCTCGCCCTGCTGCTGACAGTCGCCCTGTCGCCTGTCCGCGCCTCCGACGGTATCGTTTCGCTCGACGGAATAGCCGTCGACCCCTTCGCCGTGCCCAGGGGCGTCCGTGCACACGTGCTGGTCTTCACCACCACCGACTGCCCTATCTCGAACCGCTACGCCGCCGAGATCACCCGACTGGCTGCCCTCTACAAGGCGCAGGGTGTGCAGTTCTGGATGGTGTATCCCGTGGCATCGGATACGCCTGACGCCATCCGCGCGCATGTGGGCCGCTTCGGCCTGCAGCTGCCGGTGGCACGTGATACCCGTGGCTCTCTTGTGAGACGCACCGGCGTGACGGTGACACCCGAGGTGGCGGTCGTCAGCGGCTCAGGCCAGATGGTCTATCGGGGCCGCGTCGACGACCGCTACACCGACTTCGGGGTCGACCGTCCCCAGCCGCGCACCCGCGACCTCGACCTGGCGCTGACGCAGCTGCTGCGCGGGCAGCCCGTCTCGCCCGCTTCCACCAGGGCCGTCGGATGCTTCCTGCCCGACCTGCTGAACCCGTGAGCCGGCAGCGCCTGGCGGGAACGCTGCTGCTGTGGCTTGGCCTGAGTCTCGTGGGGGCCCCGGCCCCGGCGCGGGCGGCGCAACAGCCCGGCCACCCCGGCTCAGCCCCCAGTCCCCTCCTGTCGCAGGCCACCTCGGGCCCGGCAACGGTCGCGCCTGACCCTCAGGAAACCCCCAGGGGCACCACAGCGCCTCCTTCCTGGCCAGGCGTCGCCCCGATCATCTTCGAGGCCTGTACGCCCTGCCATCGTGCCGGAGGACCCGGCCCCTTCAGCCTGGCTTCGTATCGGGAGGTGCGCCAGCGGGCGCGGCAAATCGTGCAGGTGACCCGCTCGCGGTTCATGCCCCCCTGGAAGGTCGACCCGGCCATCGGTCACTTTGCCGACCAGCGACCGTTGACCCCTGAGGAGCTCGATCGCCTCGAGGCCTGGGTCGCCGCGGGGACGCCCGAGGGCGACCCGGCCGCAGCCCCCCGGACGCCGGCCTTCGCCGAGGGCTGGCTCCTGGGCACCCCGGACCTGGTGGTCACGCTGCCCGAGCCGTTTGTACTGAGCGCCGACCCGACTGATGCCTTCAGAATCTTCGCGCTGCCCGTCCCGATCCGCGAGCGCCGCTATGTGCGGGGCATCGAGTTTCATCCGGGCAATGCCCGCGTCGTGCACCACGCCAACATCCGGGTCGATCGCACCCCCACGTCAAGGCGGCTCGACGCCGCGGATCCGCTGCCCGGCTATGACGGCCTCATGCCGCGCACGGCCGAGTATCCCGACGGTCACTTCCTCGGCTGGACCCCCGGGCAGGTGGCTCCCCTCGTGGCCCCGGATCTGGCGTGGACGCTCGAACCGGGCAGCGACCTGGTGGTGCAGCTGCACATGCAGCCATCGGGGGCCGTGGAAGAGGTGCGCCCGTCGATCGGCCTCTACTTCAGCGACACGCCGCCGACGCGCACACCCACCATCCTTCGACTGGGATCGCAAGGCATCGACATCAGGCCGGGCGAGACGGCCTACACCATTCGCGACAGCTACACGCTGCCCGTCGATGCCGACATCCTGGCCATCCAGCCGCATGCGCATTACCGCGCGACGGAAATCATCGGCGAGGCCACCTTCCCCGATGGCCGCACGCGCCGGGTCATGCACATCACCGACTGGGACTTCCGCTGGCAGCACGTCTATCGCCTGACGGCGCCTCTGTCGCTGCCGCGCGGCACGCGGCTGTCGATGGCCTTTACGTACAACAACTCGGCGGGCAATCCGAGGAATCCTGACCTGACGCCCACACGCGTTCTGTGGGGGCAGCGTTCGCGCGATGAGATGGGCGATCTGTGGTTCCAGGTGCTCGCGCACTCGGAGGCCGATCGTGCGCGCCTGAACGGGGAGATCGCCGCCAAGATGGTGGCCGAGGACATCATCGGCTACGAGACCATGCTGACGGTCACGCCCGACGATGTGGAGCTGCACGACGACGTGGCGGTGCTGTACCTCGGCATGGGCAAGCCGCTCGATGCTGTGCGGCACTTCCGTGCATCTGCCGCGAGGCGTCCCGATGCGGCACCGGCGCGCTACAACCTCGGCACGGCGCTGACCATGGCGGGGCAACTCGACGAGGCGGCACGTGAGCTCGAGCGGGCGGTGGCCCTCGACCCGGGCTACGGCCTGGCGTATGCCAACCTCGGCAGTGTGCTGCTGCAGCAGGGCCGCGTGGCGCAGGCCATCACGCGGCTCGAGAAGGCTGTGGCCCTGTCGCCCGGCAACGCCGAGGCGCTCAATTCGCTGTCGGCCGCCTACGCGGTGTCGGGGGACACGGCCCGGGCGCTCGACACGATTGATCGTGCGCTGGCCCTGCAGCCGCCCCCGGGGCTGCAGCGCGTCCTGCGCCAGCGGCGTGAGCTGCTGACCAGGCCGCGCTAATCTGGCACCACCAACCCCGAACCGGTCGCCCGGCGCGGGTTCAGCGCGCGCCCTTCACAGCGACCGCCACCACTTCAATCTCCGAGGCCCCACGGTTGTGCAGACGGTGGGCCGCACTGCCGTCGATGCGCGCAAAATCGCCCGGCCCGTTGAGCGGATGCCACGAGGCCCCGTCGACAGCGGCGGTTCCTGGCGTCTGCATCACCAGGACGATGGGGCCGTTGTGGGTCGACACCGGGAGCGAGGCCCCGGGCGCGACGACCAGGCGTTCGGCGCGGTAGTAGCGGTTCTCGAGCTCGGGGGCAGCCCCCCCTGCCGCCGGGGGCGTCGTGTCACCCGCCGTACGATTGGCGATGCCAATCAATCGGAAGAGCGACGTGCCGATGTTGTTGACGCGGTGCGTGTAGGGCGTCTCGGCGTAGGTCGTGACGCTGTTGACGCGCTGCGGCCGCGCAGGAGCGGGTGCCGGTGCCGCAGGCGCCGTACTGGCAGCCGGGATGGCCGTCGTGCCGCCACCACTCCAGGTGCCGCCCCAGTCCTGTCCGCGCGTCTGGCTGCGGGCGATCGGCACATACAGGATGGCGGTGTCATGCGTGTGGAACAGCGTCTGGTCACTGGGCGGAATCTGGATATCGAGAATCCGCAGGGTCGGCGTGTCGAGCATGAGGTGGTGCCGGGGCTCCTCATGCACCGGCACGCGGGTCTCGGCTCCGGCGGGGGACTGCGCCCAGGCCGGGACGGCCACAGACAGCAGCGTCAGGGTGAGCATGCGCACACGTGCAACAGACAGCGTCATTGGCACCTCCGGGAATCGCGGGCAGGGGGAAGGCTACCAGAAGTCCAGAGGCCGTCGTCATGATTTCCCCGGGGAACCGGTGGGTGACCTGCTAGAATCGCCCGCGTTCGTCCTGCGGCATGCGCCGGCCCCCTCGTGAGGTCTGCCGGGCGGGGCCGCTGGCGCCGAGTGGTCGTTCCCGCAGCAGGACCTGCCGCTGCAGGTGAGAGGGCATCAGTCAACGGTATGGTCGGACACGGGACACGGACGAAGCGGGCACTCCGGCGCAGCGCTTTCCTCACGACAGTAGGCTTCCTCGCGGTACTCGCGCTGGCCCTGCCTTCCGCGGCGGGCGCCCAGGGGGCGGCCCGCACCGCGCCGTCGGCCGACGGCCCCGACCGCAATGCGCTGCGCTCGTTCAACCTGCCCGGCGCACCGGATCCCCCCGCCCCGACGGCGCCCGAGGTCATTGTCCGCGGCGAGAACGGACGCGTGGTCATCCGCGCGACGAAGCTCACCCAGCCGCTCAGCATCGACGGCGTGCTTGACGAGGCGTTCTATCGAGACACGCCGCCCATCACCGGCTTCATCCAGACCGTGCCCCGGGAAGGCGCCGAGTCGACCGAGAAGACTGAGGCCTGGGTCAGCTATGACGACAAGTTCTTCTACGTCACGTGCCGCTGCTGGGAGTCGGCGGCGCCCGAGCAGTGGACAGCCAACGAATACCGGCGCGACACCGCGCAATTGCGCCAGAACGACATCTTCGGGGCGCTGCTCGACACGTTCCACGATCGCCGGAACGGGTTTCACTTCTACGCCAATCCGCTCGGCGCGCGTGCCGACCAGGTGGTGAGCAACGAAGGCAACCCCAACAGCGACTGGAATCCGGTGTGGTTCGTCCGCACGGGACGCTTCGAGGGCGGCTGGACCTCGGAGATTGCGATTCCCTTCCGGTCCATCCGGTACATCTCCGGCCCGAACCAGGAGTGGGGCATCCAGATCCGCCGGTCGATTCGCCGCAAGAACGAGTGGACACACATCACGTTCATTCCCGCGGCCACCGGCGGCGTCAGCAGCATCTTCCGCGTCTCGGCGGCCGCCACCCTCGTGGGCCTCGACCTGCCGCCCGCGGCGAGAAACATCGAGCTGAAGCCCTATGCCATTTCACGCCTGACGTCAGACCTGACCAAGACGCCGGCAGTCAACAACAGCCTGATCGGCACCGGGGGCCTCGACGCCAAATACGGCATCAGCGCCAACCTGACGGCCGATCTCACGGTGAACACCGACTTCGCGCAGGTGGAAGTCGACGAGCAGCAGGTCAACCTCACGCGCTTCCCCATTGTCTTTCCGGAAAAGCGCGACTTTTTTCTGGAAGGCCGTGGCACGTTCGAGTTTGCGCGCCCGACCACCCAGGGCGGGTTCACGGGCCAGACCACCATCAACAACAATGCGCCGCAGCTGTTTTTCACCCGGCGCATCGGTCTCAACAACGGGCGCCAGGTCCCGATCATGGCGGGCGGACGCGTCACCGGTACCGTCGGCCGGACGGCGATCGGCCTGATGAACATGGAGACCGGCTACGAGACGACGACCGGCCTCAATCCCGATGCCTGCCGGCCTCCGTACAGCACCTGCACGCCCCGGACGAACTATTCCGTGGTGCGCGTGCGCCGCGATATCCTGCGCCGCAGCAACATCGGCGTGCTGTTCACCAACCGCTCGAACTCGCCGACCGTCGACGGCGCCAACCAGTCGTACGGCATCGATGGGGCCTTCTCGTTCTTCCAGAACATTTCTGCCAACGCCTACTACGCCCGCAGCGAGTCGCCCAACCGCGCGGGTGACGAGGATAGCTACCAGACCCGCTTCGAGTACGGCGCCGACCGCTACGGGTTCCGTGCCGACTATCTGGACGTCGGCACCAACTTCTACCCCGAGGTGGGCTTCGTGCAGCGCCGGGGTTTCAGCCGCGGCTTCATGTCGGGCCGCTTCAGCCCACGCATGCCGCGCGGACGGCGCGTGCGCCGCTACCTGTTCGAGGCCGCCGGCGAATATGTCGTCAATCGCAGCCGGCAGATCGAGTCGAGCAGCAACAGCGCCCGCTTCCTGACCGAGTACAACAGCAGCGACCAGATCATCCTCGATGTCTCCAACGACCAGGAGCTGCTGGTGCGGCCGTTCACGGTGGCACGCGGCGTCAGCATCCAGCCCGGTGACTACCGCTTCAGTTCGGTGACCGCCAGCTATGCCTTCGGACAGCAGCGCCGGGCCTCGGGCACCCTCGCCTTGCGCCTGGGGCAGTTTTACGACGGCCTGCTCAGCAGCCTCACCGTGAGTGGCGCGCGCGTCGCCCTCACCAAGCAGTTCTCCGTCGAGCCCTCAGTCACCCTGAACCGGGGTACCCTGACGGCCGGCGACTTCACCACCGCCCTGCTGCGGACCCGTGTCGACTATGCCTTCACGCCACTCCGCTTCCTGAGCGCCCTCGTGCAGTACAGCTCGAATGACCGCACGTTCTCGAGCAACGTCCGCTTCCGCTGGGAGTACCGGCCAGGCAGCGAGGTGTTTGTCGTCTACACCGACGAGCGCGATACCACCGTGCGCGGCTATCCCGGCCTGCGCAACCGTGCCTTCGTCGTGAAGGTCAACCGGCTGTTCCAGTTCTAGACATCCTCACGACCCGGGTATTTCAAGTATGCTTTTTCCTGATGGGCGCATCGCCCAGGGAGAAACCATGACCCGCATCCGTGTCGGCCTCGCGCTCGTCCTTGTGTCCTGCTGGGCCACGCTCGCCCTTGCACAGACATCCACCGTCAGTGCCCCGGACCCAGGCCCGGTCCCGAAGTATGTGGCCGAGCCCATCTCGCTCATGACCGCGGCCCTCGGGCCGTTCCACCGCCCCATCTCCTCGAAAGTGCCGGAGGCCCAGCAGTTCTTCGATCAGGGCTTCCAGATGATGTACGCCTTCGCCCGCCTCGATGCCGTGCGGTCGTTCCGCGAAGCCTGGAAGCGCGACCCGTCGTGCGCCATCTGCTACTGGGGCGAGGCCTGGGCCTGGGGGTCGTATCTCAACGGGCCGATGCCCGCTGAACAGTCGCCCTTCGCCTTCTACGCCCTGCAGAAAGCCATCAGCCTGAAGGCGCAGGCCTCGCCGATCGAGCGCGACTTCATCGACGCCCTCACGCCGCGCTACGTGCAGAACTTTGATGTCAAGACACGCCGCGTGCAGGACGAAGCCTATGCCGAGTCGATGCGCAAGCTGGCCGAGAAGCACCCGAACGACCTCGACGCCGTCACGCTCTACGGAGACGCCCTGTTCCTGCTCGAGCCGCGCCGCGGCCGCCGTGACGTGAACGCGCCCAACATCAAGCGCCTGCACGGTGTTCTCGAGTCGGTGCTGGCCAGGGATAACAAGCACACCGGCGCGTGCCACCTCTACGTGCACGCCACCGAGTCGACGCAGCGGCCGAGCCTGGCCGAGGCCTGCGCCGAGTTCCTCGGCGACAGCATCCCCGGCGCCAGCCACATCCAGCACATGCCCTCCCACACCTGGAACGAAGTGGGCCGCTGGTCTGATTCTGTGCGGTCCAACCTCGAGGCCTGGCACTCGGACCTCAAGGCCGACTACGGCGAGGGCTTTGCCATCTATCCCGAGCACAACCTCCACATGCTGCTCTACGCCGCGGCCATGGACGGACAGGGCGCCATCGCCGTGCAGGCCGGCCGAGACTACGCGAAGCGCACGGGCGACCCCGTCTATCACGTCCTGACCCTCATCCGGTTCGGCCGCTTCGACGAGGTGCTCGCCGTGACAAACAAGCAGGAACGCCACTTCCCCCAGGGCGCCTGGGAGTTTGCCCAGGGCTATGCCCGCCTCAAGCTGGGTGAGGCCGACTATGCCCGCCTCCATCTCGACCGCGTGAAGAAGCTCGAGGCCACCACCTCGCAGGACTTCCGGTCGAACCCCGCCAAGCGCCTGCTGGGCGTGCTGGCCAACATCCTCGAGGGCGAGATGCTGGTGGCCAGCAAGCAGACCGAGGCGGCCATCCCATTTTTCGAGAAGGCCGTCCAGCTCGACGATGAGCTCGAGTACGACGAGCCTGAGCCCATTCCCTTCCCGGCGCGGCACTGGCTCGGTGCCGCCCTCATCGAGCTGAAGCGCTTCGCCGAAGCCGAGAAGGTCTACCGCGATGAACTCGACCAGCATCCGCACAACGGATGGTCACTCCTCGGCCTCAAGCAGGCCCTGGCTGGCCAGGGCAAGAAGGACGCAGCCGTCGACGCCGACTTCGAGAAGAGCTGGGCGCGCGCCGATCACTGGGTGCGCTTCTCGCGCTTCTAAACGGCACCGATATCGGGGCGTGGTAGCATCCGCACCACCTGCGGAGGCTGCCATGTCCCCTCGTCTGTCCGTTGCTGCCACCTGTGTCCTGATTGCCGCGACCGTCGCGGTGCTGCGAGGGCAGGCCCCGCAGCGTCCCCCGGCCCCCACCCCATCGGCGGATCCCTACGCCACCGACGCCGCGCCCGGAACCTCGACCTTCCCACTCGCGGCCCCGGCAGGCACTGACAGCCGCGCCCGCGAGACGGCACCCGCCGGAGCGGTCAACAGCGGCCCCTTCGATCCGGCCAGCTGGAAATTCGGATCGGCCTTCAACCCGCCGCCCGGCACGCCGATCTGGAATCCGGTGAAACTCAAGATGATGGCGGGCGGCAAGGTCACCGGCGGCACGCTGTTCGGCGCCACCGATCCCAGCATCTACTGCGCGATGGCCCAGGCCGGCTACGACTTCATCTGGACCGAAATGCAGCACGACCAGCGCGACTGGCAGGCCACCGCGCGTATGTGGCGCACCTGCCCCCATACGCCCGCCGTTCCGGGCGTGCGCGTGGCCTACACCGACGAACGCGAGATTCAGCACGCGCTCGACGCCGGGGCCCTGGTTCTTGTCGTCCCCACCGTCGACACCGTCGAGGAAGCACGCGCCGTCGTCGACTGGACGTACTTTCCGCCCCTCGGTCGTCGCAGCAACGGCGGCGGGCAGGCGTTTGACGCGGCCATGTATGGCGCGGTGCCCGGCGGCTATCGCGCCACCGCCAACGACAACATCGTGCTCATCCTGATGATTGAGACGCTCGAGGGTCTGAAGAATGCCGAGGCCATTGCGCGCGTGCCTGGCGTCACCGCCATCTTCGCCGCGAGTGGTGATCTCGCCAACTTCACTGGCTACCGCCAGGGACAGCCCGACTACGAGCGCGCCATCAACATCGTCCATGATGCGGCGCTCGCTGCCGGGGTGCGTCTGTGCGGTCCGCTGGCGTGGCGTGACCGGCCCGACTTCACCTGCTTCCAGGCTGGCAGTGAAACGGCCGCCATCGCCAGGGGTGTGGCCGCCGAGCTCGGGTCGCTCGCCAACACACAGGGCCGGCCCACCGCCGGCCCCTTTGCCGCCAGGCCCAAACCCTGACCGCAACCGCTGCCCTCACGGGTGGCCACCAGCGGCGCACACCAAAACGTACGGCTCTCGCGCGCTGGAGGCGACGGGCAGGCACGCAGCTCTGCCGCACGGCCTGAGTTCTATGCCGGGCAGGGCTGGTGGCGCGGAACGACGGGCTCAGGCCACGGCTGCGGCCACCGCTTCCACCGTCTCGCCCACGATGCTGACGATGCGGTCGATGTCGGCGTCTGCGGTGATGAGCGGCGGCGCGATGCAGACGCAGTCGAGCACGGCACGCGAGTAGAGGCCGCGGTCGAGCATGCCGTCGATAAGCTTCTGCGTCACACCGAGGCTCGGCGCGTGCAGCTGCCTGGTCGACTTGTCGGCCACGACTTCCACGGCAGCCATCATGCCGAGACCGCGCACATGCCCCACGTGCGGCAGCGACTCGAGCGTGCGGAGACCGGCCAGCAGGCGGCGTCCGCTGGCGGCGGCGCGCTCCACCATGCCCTCGCGCTCGATGATGTCGATGTTGGTCAGCGCCACGGCGCAGCTGGTCGGATGGCCTGAATACGTGAACGCATGCATCCAGCGCTGCGCGGGGGCAGCGCCGTTGATGACGTCGCGGATGCGGTCCGACACACCGATGCCGCCGAGCGGGATGTAGCCGCTCGTAATGCCCTTGGCAAACTGCATGATATCGGGCTCGATGCCGTAATGGTGAAGCCCGAACCATCGCCCCGTGCGGCCGAATCCGGTGATCACTTCGTCAGCGATCAGCAGTACGTCGTAGGCATCGCAGATCTGCCGGATGCGTGGAAAGTAGTCATCGGGCGGCACAATCACGCCTCCGGCGCCCTGCACGGGCTCGGCAATGAATGCCGCCACGGTCTCGGGCCCTTCGCGCAGGATCGCCTGCTCGAGTTCGTTGGCCATCGCCACGCCGGGGCTCACCGAGGCATCCTTCTGTTCGTAGCGGTAGGGATCCGGCGCCGGAATGTGGAGGAAGCCTGGCGTGCGCGGCTCGAACATCGGCCAGAACGCCTGCAGGCCCGTGGCGCTCATCGCTGCCAGAGTCAGCCCGTGATACGCGCGGTGCCGCGAGATGACCTTGATCTTGTCGGGCTTGCCCTGCGCCTTCCAGAAGTAGCGCACCGTCTTGAACGAGGTCTCGGACGATTCGGCCCCGCCGCTGGTGAAGAAGAACGTGTTGATGGACGGATAGGTCAGCTCGCACAGGCGCTCGGCAAGCCGGATGGCCTGCTCGTTGCTGCCACCTGCATACGCCGAGTGGAAGGCCAGCTGCGACATCTGCCGCGCGGCGACCTCACCCAGCTCGCAGCGGCCGTGGCCGATGTTGACGTTCCAGAGACCAGACAGTCCGTCGATGTAGTCGCGGCCGTGCGAATCGACGATGTGCGCACCCTGTCCCTTCACCCAGATGCGGGTGCCCGCGTAGGCAGACGGGTGGTGCAGCGGATGCATGAGGTGCGCCTGATCAACGGCGAGGGTCGGAGTCGACATGGCCCCTCATGCTATGCCGCCTGCGAGGGCAGGGCAACCCTCATCAGAGCCGTGACGGCTCTGGTGAGGGGCTGCAAGGTGGTGGCAGAGCGCCTACTTCGGCGCGACGACGACGGTGACCATGCCGTCGGTGGTGAGGGCGCCATCATCGGCGCGCACGCGGATCTGATACTCGCCGGCCTGGTGGAACGTGGCGCGCACGCCCACCCGTCCATCGCCCATGTCAGGCGGCGTCCACAGGGGCGCCCAGGGCGAGTTGCCGCCTGTGCGGGTGTCTTCCCACGGGGCAATCTGCGGCGGGTCGAAGGTAACGGCGCCAGGGCCGCGATACACGGACCAGCTCGCGTGCAGTCCCACGATTTTGCCGACGGTGATGCGAGACGGCGGCAGCATCATGCGGCGGGCACGGAGGGTTTCCAGTTGAGCGCGGTTGGCGGCCGAGAGGTTGGTCGACGATCCCGTGTTGCTGACAGCTGCGCCTGCCCCGATCGCCCGGGTCTTCGGAATGCCGTCGTCCGCAACGACGGCCACCAGTGTGACGGGCTCGCCGACGCGGGCGGTGAGGCGCTTGGCCCCCTGTACTTCGAGGGTGGGAGCCTTGTTCGCGCGCACCTCGGGGCTGCTGCTACCGGCCCCGAGCGCCCCTGTTTCAGAGGCGCGGACGACGCCGTCGATTTTGTAGTCGAGGGCGAGGCTGGCGTAGGCGCGCTCGGTCTTGCCTCGCGTGGTCAGGGTCCAGATGAGCTCGTCCTTCTCGCTGAAGCCCTTCGGCACCGCCACGCGGAAGATGAAGCGGTTGCGTCGCGGAAGGAACCGGGTGGGCTGGCCCTGATCGGCACCGCCGATGTTGAAGCCGTTGTCGGGCCCGACCGGCACGTCGAGCTCCTCTTCCCAGTTGCGGTTCATGTAACCGAACACGAACCAGCGCGAACCATCGGGGTCTTCCTCCCAGCCCTCGAAGGCTGGCGACACCGTCTGCCCGCGCGAATACGTAAGGCCCTGGGCCTCGGCTGCGGGAACCGCCGCCGGGGCACCGAGCAGGAGCGTCAGCAGAAGCCGTCCGGCGACGGCGGCCACCTGTCGTGCCGTCGTCATGGTCACTGCTGCTGGCGGGGCGCTGCCGTGGCGGGCGGCGCGGGAATGTCGATGTTGCACAGCGGACAGCCAATCATGACCGTGCTGCGATTCAGCTTGAGCGACTCACGACGGGCCTTCATCTCGGCCGTGAACTGCTCGTCGGTCAGTGACACGCGGTTGCCGAGGTCGATGAACATGTTCGCCACCGAGCGGTTCCCCGAGCCCTGCCAGTTGCGTGGATCGGGCACGTTCTTGTTCCTGGGCGAGTTATCCATGTAGCCGATGATGTGCAGAATCGTGCCCCGTGGCAGCAGCGGCGCGTGGCTGTCGTCATAGTCGTAGCCGCGCACCCAGTTGTGGTCGTAGCCCACGCAGTTGATCGTCTGGGCGCTGTAGCCCCAGATGGCCTCGAGGCACATGCGGGCGCCGGGGGCGTGCAGGTGGGGTTCGAACGACAGGATCTTGGTGTGCTCGGTCAGCACGGTGTAGGCGTGCAGTTCCTGATTGGCCTGATTGCCCATGATGTCGATGTCGACACCGTTCCCGAGCGAGACCCGCGACGGGCGGTACTCGGGCTTGTAGCCCTTCGGCATGAACTTGAAGCCGATCTCGAGGCGCGCCTTCGTGTCGCGCCCGTTCGAGTGCAGATGCACCGAGTCCGAGACGACAAACGAGCCGGCCTTCAGCAGGCGCGCCGACTTCGGATCGAAGAAGTCGGGTTCGCGACCCACTTCGTGCACGGGCCAGGTGGTCGTGCCCGGGGTAGATCCGGTGAGGGAGGCCAGGTCGAACGGATCGGTCGGGTCGGCCTGGTCCTGCGAATTGAGCGGCCGGGTCTGCCAGATCATGTGGTGGAACACATAGCGGCCGCCCACCGTGTGCCGCCCGGTACCTGAGGTGTCGACGTCGTTGACCTCGCGCACCTCGACGGCTGAGACATAGCGGTCTTCGGTGAGGCCCGTCGGCACCGGGGGAATCTCGCCCCACCAGTCGGGTGAACCCGCCTTGACGGTGAGTTCCTCGGTGCGCACCACCAGATCGGGCTCGCCGATCTGCCACGAGGTCGAGTCGTTCCAGACGCGGGCGACGGGCATGTCGGCCATGTTGCCGCGTGGCGCGCCGCTATCGGCCCACTTGGCGATGAGGGCGATTTCCGCCTCGCTCAGCGACGGGTCATTCTTGAAGTGCTGGATGCCGATTTCCCGCTCGACATACCACGGGGGCATGACACCGGCGCGCGGACCCAGGCCCGTGCGCTGCTTGATCGACCGGGCCCAGGGGCGCACCTGTTCGTAGGTCGAGAGCGCCATCGGGGCCACGCCATTGACGCGGTGGCAGTTCTCGCAGCTGCGCTGCAGGATGGGGGCGATGTGCTTGGCGTAGGTGACTTCAGCCGCCGGCGCCGCCCCCTGGCTTGCCGGTGCAGCAGGCGCACCGCTCTGTGCCGCCATCCCCGCGGCGGCCACCCAGACCAACACCGCCGCCCCCGCGACACGCTTCCACGTGTTCCGTGCACGACCCGTCATGCTGCTGCTCCTTCCTGTATCCCGCGTTGAACGCCCCGGTGCTGCACCCGCAGAGGGCGGGCCTGATGGCTATCAGAATCCGTATACCATACCAAACGACCAGAGACACGGCGCGACAAACTACAGGGCCGGGGGGAACACCGTGGCCCGCCGGTGTCCGGCTCCGGGGCACCGGCTCAAGGTGGCCGTTCGGCTGCCGATTACCCTGCATGCTCATGTCCTTCCCGCCAGCCACTCGGCCGATGCCGCGGCCATCCTGCGGGCTCCTGCCGGCCCTGTCGGCCGCGCTCCTGCTGGGCCTGCTGCTGCCGGTGGCACCGGCGGTGGCACAGGCGCTTGTCGTGGAAGTCGACGTGGCCGCAAATCCCGGCCCGGTGCGCGACCTCAATGGCGTCAACCGCCGCCCGGGCTTCAGCCTGCGCTCGCCGCCCCTGGCCGTCGACGCTACCGAGCTCTATGCCGCCTTCGGAGTCTCGCAGGTGCGCACGCACGACACCGGGCTCGACCTGTGCGGCACTTACACCGCCGCCACGCTGACCACCAGCCCGACGCAGATCATGAACGGCTGCACCGTGTCGGGCACTCCGGTGGGTGGCATTCCGACCATCACCTGGACGCCCACCTCGACGGCCACCGCCGACCTTGACGCCGTGGCCAACTACGACTTCACGAGCGCCGACACGACCCTCTCCCAGATCGCCGGCACCGGCGCCTCGGTCTACCTGCGTCTGGGCGAAAGCTATAACGGCCCGAACAACACCCTGAGCACGTCGGCCTGGGCCCGCGTGGCCGGCAACATCTACCGCCATGTCATCGGCACGTTCAAGCCCACCGCCGGCCTTGCCGCCACTGCACCGGTATTCGTGGAAGTGCACAACGAACCCGACGGCGCGTTCTGGCGGGGCAGCGCCGCAAACTTCTTCTCGCTGTTCCGCACCACCGTCAGCGAGGTGCGCGCTGCGGCCGCCGCCGCCGGACGCCGCGTCCGCATCGGCGGGCCTGGCTTCACGTCGAGCATCCTCACCTCCTCCTCGGTCACGGGCAATCCGGCCAACGGCTTCATCGCTGGCGTCGGGGCCGACAGCCTCGACTTCTACTCGGCGCACTACTACGCCAACTGCGGCAGCGCCACACTGACCGAGGCCGCCACGTTCCTGCGCGCACTGCGCGCGCACGTCAATGCCCAGGGAGGCACTACCCTGCCCCTGCACCTCACCGAGTGGAACACCGGGCTCGGCGAGCGCTGCGGCACCGGCGTCTACAGCGAGGCGCGGATGCAGTCGTGGACAAGCGGCATGCTCACCCTCATGCAGGACGCCAGCCTCAACGTCGAAGCCGCCCACTTCTACAGTGCCGTCCCGGTCATGACCCTCTTCGACCTGTCGACCAGCCCAGGCAATGTGCGCGTCAACCCGTCCGCGTGGGCCTTCTGGGCGCACGCGCGCCTGCGCGGCATGACCCGCCTGGGCACCTCGGTCTGCCAGGGCACCACCTGCCACGATGGCGTCTCTGCAGACACCCTGCCGCTCATGGCCGTGGCCGGGCGCGGAGCACTGTCAGGTGCCGTCGTCATCACCAACGACACCGACGCCACGCAGTCCTATACGCTCCGCCTGCGCGGGATTCCCTTCGCCCTCGACCTGCTGGTGCGCACGCCGCCGTCCGGCATTGCACGCGCCAGCCTCACCGGGTTGCCCGGACGGCTCAGCGAAGAGGCCGTGCGCAGCCTCCTCGGTCAGGTCACCGTGGCCGCGCGCGCCCCCGTCTCGCCCGTAGCCGGCATCGTCGACGTGCCGCTGACAATTCCCGCACGCACGCTGCAGGTGATCGAGCTGCGGCCCACGGGTGTGCCCGCCGCACAGCTCGACTGCATCCTCGACTGGGGCGAGCTCTTCTATCCATCCCTGCTCGGCCCGGCCCGCCAGCCCTCGCAGAGCGCGGGTGACTATTACTTCCGCTACTACCCGCGTACGCAGATGTACGTCGGCACCGCCCTGAGCCAGCAACAGCTGCTGATGCTTGACGGACGCACCGGGGCCCAGCAGATTCTCGGCCCCCTGTCGTCATGGGCCTCCACAGCCGGCTGCCGCTGACGCGGATCCTTCAGCACCAGCCACAGGCGGCGTCCCGCTGACACGACGTCGGATGTCGCCTGTGTCTGCTTAAGTGCATTGCTGTCTCTTCATCGCAACGACCCTGAAACTTTTTCTGGCAAATGGCTCTTCACGGTCCTTGACGCTCGCCACGGTGCCACTTACGCTGCCGGTGTCTGCTGTTGCCACTCGATGAAGGGACCGCCGTGACCGCACCCGAATCCGAACCTGCCGCAGTTCCACACGACGACCAGCCCGCACCGCCCCTGCCCGATGCCCCCGCTCCGCCCCCGCAGCTCGAGGCGCCCGCATTGGCACCGCTCGACGAGGCCCCACCGGTCATGGCCCGCACGATCGGGTTCCGGTTTCACGGCAGCGGCGGCGAGTACTTCCGCATCTGGATCGTCAATGTCCTGCTGACCGTACTCACACTCGGCATCTACTCGGCCTGGGCCAAGGTTCGCCGGCAGCGCTACTTCCTCGGCAACACCGACCTCGACGGCAGCCGCTTCGACTATCACGGGCAGCCGATGGCCATCCTGAAGGGGCGCGTGCTGGCCGTCATGGCCTACATCGCCTTCACGGTCAGTGGAAACATCTCGCCAGTGCTGGCCCTGATCATGATCACGCTCCTGATGGTGGCGCTGCCCTGGATTCTCATTCGGGCACGCATGTTCCAGATGTTCATGACGTCATGGCGCGGCCTGCGCTTCGGGTTCCGCGCCACCTACCGCCAGGCGTTCGTGGCGGAACTGGTCTGGCCGCTCCTGGGCATGGCGACCCTCGGGCTGCTGCTGCCCTACGGCATCTGGAAAGCGGCCCGCTTCCAGGCGAGCAGCAGTGCCTATGGCTCGCAGCCATTCCACTTCACGGGCGGGGCGTGGGCGTTCTACCGGGCGCTGCTCGAGGGCATGGCCCTTCTGGCGCTGTCGGTCGGGCTCGTGGTCTTTATCCTCACGGCTGGCGGGGCGTCGCTGGCAGACACCAATTACGTCGACACCTACACCGACCGCATCATCGCCGCCGTCCTTATCGGCATGGCGACCTCGCTGATGGCGCTGACCCACATCCAGGCGCACCTGACAAATGCCCTGCTGTCAGGCATCATGATTGGGCCGCATCGGCTGGTGTCGTCCCTGCGCACGCTGCCCCTGCTGACGATCGGCGTGACCAATCTGCTGCTGATGGTGCTCACCCTGGGCCTGTTCTATCCGTGGGCGCGCGTGCGGGCGCTGCGCTATCAGCTCGACCACCTTCACGTGCAGGCACAGGGCGACCTCGCGGCGTTCACGGCCGCCGCCGGTCCCACGACGGGACCGTTCGGGGAAGCTGTCGGAGATGTCTTTGATCTTGATCTCGACTTCGGATTCTGACGATCCGGCAATCGCCGGATCGTGGTTCGACGCCCAGCGCGCCGTCGCGCGCACGGCCCAGGTGCGCCGCCTGACAGACGGCACGTGGGTGGTCAGCGTCGACGACGAAGTGGTCACCGGCCAAGCCACCGCGGTGCAGGTCACCGATCGCCTCGGCCAGGTGCCCCGCCGCCTGCGATGGCCGAACGGCGCCGAGTTCGAGACGCCAGACAACGACGGCATCGATCGCCTGCTGGGTCGCTCGCCAGCGCTGGCCTCGCTGGTCGACCGGCTCGAGCGGGGCTGGTCGACCGCCGTGGGTGCGCTCGTCGTGCTGGTCGTGCTCTCGGCGCTGTTCCTCGAGTACGGGCTACCCGCACTGTCACGCCAGATCGCCATGCTGGTGCCGACAAAGGTCGAGGCGGGCCTCGGCGACCGCGTACTCGACTGGGTCGACACCGCCCTGCTCGATGAGTCATCGCTCGACAAGGAGACACAGGCTCGCCTCACGGGGGCGTTCGAGGGCATGACCGGTCCGCTCGCCGATGGCCATGCCTATCGCCTGCTCTTCCGGAGCGGCGCACTCGGCCCCAACGCCATGGCGCTGCCCGGGGGCATTGTCATCGTGACCGACGACCTGGTGAAGCTGGCCCGACACGACGAGGAAATCCTTGCGGTGCTGGCGCACGAGATCGGCCATGTGCGCGGGCGCCACACGCTGCGCCACCTGGTGCAGGCCTCTGGCGTATCGGCCCTCGCCGTGGTGCTGCTTGGCGACCTCAGCCAGATCACCGCCCTGGCCACCGCGGCCCCCGCCCTGCTCGAGATGCGCCACGCCCGCGACCTCGAGCGCGAGGCCGACGCGTTCGCCCGGCAGTGGCTTCAGGCCCAGGGCATTGCGGTGACCCGCTTCGACGAGATGCTGTGCCGCCTGGCCGCCAGCACCGGCGGCACAGACTCGTCGATGCCGTCGTTCATGTCGAGCCATCCGCCCGTCGACGAGCGGGCCGAGTGCCGCGCCCCTGAGGATCAGCGATAATCGGGGCTGATGTCGCTCAACTATCAGGCCACGCGCTTCCAGTGCACCTGGCCCTGGGACATGCTCGTCATGCTCTGCGACGGGCGTATCGTCTGCGGCTGCGCCGATCCGCTGGCCAAGCGGGTGCTGGGCGATGCGCGCACACACAGCATCGAGGCCATCTGGCGCGGCACCACCCTCGACGAACTCCGCCGCGCCATGAACCAGGGCGGCTCTGATTTCTGCGGCGACTGCCCGCTCAAGATGCCCCTTGGCCCCGGCGAGATGCCCGCGCAGCGGTCGCTCGAGGTGGCGCGCCACCCCGGGCGCATGTTCATCGAGTGCACGGCCGCCTGCAACATCTCGTGCCACGAAGCCATCTGCGCTCCCGAGACCGGCATTACGCGCACGCGCCAGGCCGGCATGCTCGACTTCGACCTGTTCCGCCGCGTCATCGACGAGGTCGGGCCATCGCTCTACCGCATCGACTTCTTCAACTACGGCGAGGCGTTCCTGCACAAGCGCGCCGTCGAGATGTGCGAGTACATCAAGGCCCACCATCCGCACATCTACCTCTACACCAGCACCAACGGTGGTGCCCTCAGCGAGGCGCAGGCGCGCCGGCTGGTGCACTCGGGGATCGACGAGGTCACCTTCTCGATCGATGGCGCCACACCCGAGTCGTACGTGCAGTATCGAGGACGCGGGAAGTTCGACGTGACGATGCGCAACCTGCGCGCGATGGTCGATGAGAAACGCACAAGCGGTCGTGACCTGCCGTACATCAACTGGCGCTACATCCTCTTCAAGTGGAACGATAGCGACGAGGAAATGCAGCTGGCCCGGACGATGGCTGCGGACATCGGTGTCGATCGGCTGTGCTGGGAAATCACTGACCATCCGGAAGACGCCTTCTCACGGCGCTTTGTGCGCGGTACGCCCGACTTCGATCGCATCCGCCGCGAGACATGGGACGACAGCAATCTCGGGAACGCGATTTCCGGGGCCACGCCGCGCGCCGGCATTGCGGTGCGCCGCGGACTGTGGCAGCGGCTGTGGCACGGCGATGCCGTGCGTGCGAGCGCCGGGCAGCCGACGCGCGTGGCGACCTCGGTGACCAACCGGTCGACGCGCCCCTTTGCGGCGCAGGCGACCTACGGGCGACGCCTGGTGCGGCTGGGTGCGCAGCTGCGGGGGGCGGACGGCACGCTCATCAACCGCGATTTTGCGCGCGCTCACCTGCCGCGCACGATCAACCCGGGCGAGACGATGGCCATCGACATCGAGCTGCCGCCGATGGGGGCCGGGCAGTATCAGTTGACGCTCGACCTGGTGAACGAGGGCATCGACTGGTTCGAGGCCTGCGGATCCCCGACGGTCACGATATCACTCGTGGTCAGCTGACAGACACCTTGGGCCGGACCCGGTCACACCGGACCCACCGAGTTCAATCCCGAACCTGTTGAGGAGACGTACGATGTGGACATATGTGGAAGATGGACGATTTGGGCTGCTGTGCTCGGCCGTCGGCTGGGGTATTCTCGGGGTGATTTATACCGTCAATGCCCCATTCATGTATGGCCTGTACGGCATCGAACTGAGCAACATCAATGCGCTGAGTATGGTACGCGGCGTGTACGGGGGGTGCTTCCTGGGAATCGCGTCGCTCTGGACGCTGGGACTCCTCAAGGCGCGCTTTCGCGAGGCTGCGCTGCTGACGATGTTTGTGTGCATGCTGGGCTTCACGATTGGCCGAACGGCAAGCCTCGTGGTTGACGGTACGCCCACCTGGCATATGTATTTCCTGCTTGGCCTTGAAGCATCGGGGGTGCCGGTCTCTGGCTACGCGCTGTTTTTTTCTCCAAAGAGCCCATTGAAAGGGCCCTCATGACGTCCCCCCAGGAAAAGACGGCAGCCGAAGCTCGAGCAAGAAAGCGGCTTCGGACGGTCCTTTATAGGAAGGGGACCATGAAGAAGTCTAAGTGCACGGAAGAGCCGACCGCATACGTGTTGCGGCCAGTCGCAGGTGGATCCCCGATCGACGATATGTGCCGGCAGATGGGCGTCAGCAAGGCAACCTTACTAGATCTGGGAAAGCAATTACGCCCACCTGGGCGTGGCGGAGCTCAGGCAGCTGCGCTGGCTGGAGGATGAGCATGCACGTCTCAAACGTCTCGTGGCGGACCGCTCTCTCGACACGCACATCCTGACCGAGGCCCTCCGAATACAAGCCTGAGGCCTACACAGCGCCGCGCGCTGGCGGTGTGGGCGCACGACACCTTCGCTGTCAGCGGCGTGTCGACTTGTCATTCGGCGCAGTTCAGTCGAGCCGCCTGGTATCGCCGGCCCCGGCGGGATGATCAGGGGGCGTTGCGCTCGCGCATTCGAGAGCGGTCACACGCCCGCCCACGCTTGGGCTTCCCACGCATTTGGGCGGTGTTGTGACGAGAGAGGTGGCCGGTCAATCAGAAGCGTATCTGTCGCTGGTATTGACTCGAGGGCCTGCGGCTACGGATGCGGGTGCGGCGCGGGAAACACAGCGCGTTGCACCGCGGGCCCGACCGCGCGCTGGCGCATGGACTTCGTTCACGATGCGCTCGCCGATGGCTGCCCCTTCCGGGTGCTCACCGTGGTCGAGCCGTGAAATCGCCGCCAGCCTGTCCGGGCGCACGGTCGGTGAGACCCTTGATCGGGTGCTTGTGGGCGTCCGGAGTCCCACGTCCATCACCGTCGGTCACGGCACCGAGTTTATGTCGCGCGCCCTCGAAACTTGGGCCTTCGCCCGGGGACTCCAGCTCGACTTCATCCATACAGGCAAACCCGTCGAAAACGCCTTATCTGAGTCGTTTCATGGGCGGCTGCGCGACGATTATCTCCTCCTGTATCAATGCACCTCGACCGTCGCTACCCAGGCCAAGACCGACGCGTGGCGCATCCGCGACCATCAACTCCGCCTACACGGCTCACTGGGCCATCTCACGCCAGATGAGTACGCGCGCCGCGACTTGCTGCAATACCGACGTGATCTGCTCGACCGAACATCGCTTCTTCTTCACGGCACATACTCCTGGCCCGCTCGGGGCCGATTGTGCCGCAGAAACTCACTCAGCGGGTGGTCTGAAAAAGCCGGAGCCCCTCAGTTCGGCACCGGCCCAACTCGGTATACTTGACTTTTCATGTACTGGTGAAAAAAACTGCCGCAGAGCGCCCGTGCTCCCGTTTCAAACACTCTCACGTTCATCTACCAATTCGAAAAGGACCTGGCCGAACATGCTCAATCAGCACCCTCTCAAGCGGCTCACTGCTATCGTATTCGCGCTCTGGGCGTTAGCAGCGTCGCCCATCTTGGCCCAAAGCAAACTCGACTTTAGGCTGATGAACGATACCGGGCTCACTATTGCGGAGATCTACGTTTCGCCTAATGACTCAGACGAGTGGGGCGAAGACATCATGGGCAAGGATGTGCTCAAGCATCGAGAATCGGTCGACATCGAATTCTCGCGAAAAGAGAAAAGCTGCAACTGGGATTTGAAGATTGTCGATGAAGACAATAACGATATCGAATGGACTGAGCTCGATCTTTGCAAGGCATCGCACATTACGCTGCAGTATCGCGGCAAGAAGGCGACCGCGATCATCAAGTAAACCGTGGAGTGCGGCGACGGCAGCGCCGCTGCACTCTGCACCCGTATAGCCGGCGGAACATGCCGAGGCCGGCATGTTCCGCCGGCCCGGTGTGCGCCCGAAACATTGTGCCTCCGGGCTTTGTGGACACATGAATCACGGCATCGTGGGCTAGTTGTATTTGCAGCGACGGCTTCGAACGGACGCCAGAGCGAGAAAATCGGAGAGATGAAATGACGCGACGCCTGTTGGTCGTGCTAGGGATGGCGATTTCAGCTGCCGGAACGCCGTCGTGCGCGTCGATGGCACTGCGCGAGTCTGATCAGCGCGTTTCATTGGATGCGTATGCGGAGTTTGCAAGCGGCGACTTCTTGATTGTTGAAGGCCAGCGGATCGCATGTGGAGACGATACGGTCTTTAGAGGCAGTTACGCACGCAGTCTAGAGGCGATTGCCTTGGGCAACGAGGTCAAGGTCAAGGGTGTGCGACTGGCTGACGGCAGCGTGCGCGCACTAGAGGTGGAGGTTAAACCGAATGGAGACGCGCTTTTTGAAGCTGAGACGCTCTCGGTTACCAATGACCTTGAAGATCTGTGGGTGAAGAAGGGAATGATGTTTGAACCCGGAGACGCCGATGATGACGACAGCGAGGTCGTTGGCGAACTGCTGACTGAGGGGCCGGCATTCGAACGAGTTCTTCGTATTACGCGTCGCCTGTTACCCTCTTACCTCGACGAGTCGGCTATTCGCGTCTATCTGGTCGACACGGAGGAATGGAATGCCGCAGCGATGGGCAACGGCGCCATCTGGGTCTACCTCGGACTGGTTGAGGCGATGTCAGATGACGAATTAGCGGTGGTCATCGGACACGAGCTGGCACACGTCACACACGAGCACTCGCGACGCTCGGCCAAGGCTGATATGTGGAGCGAACTGCTTGGCGCAGGCGTGTCGTTAGCTGCGGAAGCCATTGACAATGACTCACTCAAGTCAGCGATACAAGTGGCGGCTGCGGTAGCTACGGTAACCAGCCTCAGCAAGTACAGCCGTGGCCACGAGGACCAAGCCGACCGGGTCGGTTTGCGATACGTGCATGAAGCTGGTTTCGACGTGACTGCCGGCCCCAAAGTGTGGAAGAGATTTCAGGACAAGTACGGCGACGAGAACCGGGTCCTCAATTTTTTTCTCGGCAGTCACTCGAGATCCGCTGACCGCATTCGCAACATGGAGGCCGAGCTGAAGCGGAACTATCAATGACTTCAGGCACGAAGGGCCGAGACTGACGTCCCCGACGACCTCCTCCCACGTGGAGTAGCAGATCGGTTCAAAGACCGGCGGTCACTTTCTCCCGCTTCCCTCGTTCCGTCAACTGCTACGCGTACCCCGTCTGCGTGAGCCCGCCCACTGCCTCGTTCGGCCGTTCGTCGTTGTACTCGCGTCCCCTGACCTGCCGGGTTTCTTCGGACCAATCGTTACTGGAGAATGGCCCCTTCGGGGTTAGTTAGTCCGTTCGGTTCATCTGCCCTGACTTCCTCGTGTTCAGCGTGAGGCGGCGCAGCCGCCGAGCGCCCCGTCCTGGTGGTCGTCTCCGTGATCGCCTTGAACTCGTGCGGCGTGCGATACGCGAGACTCGAGTGCGGTCGGACTTCATTGTAGTGGCGCCGCCATTGCTCGATGCTGACGGCCGCCTCGGTACGGTTGCGAAACCACTCCAACGACAGATGCTCGTGCCGAAACTTCCCGTTGAACGATTCGTCGACGCCATTCTGCCAGGGCTTCCCGGGGTCGATGAATGCCGTCTCGATCTGCGCGGCCAGCAACCAGCGCCGCACGGCCCGGGACACGAACTCCGGTCCGTTATCCGACCGCAGATAACGCGGCGCGCCGTGCACGCTGACGAGCCGGGCGAGCACCTCGATGACGCGGCCGGATCGAATACTCCCCGCCACATCGATCGCCAAACATTCACGGGTGAATTCGTCGATGACGGTCAGGCACTTGAGCGGCCGTCCATCGGCGCAGGTGTCGAACACGAAGTCATAGGCCCAGACGTGATTGATCGCCGTCGGGGGCAGCGGCCGCGGGCGGCGCGTCGCCACGCGTCGCCGCGGCCGGCGCCGGGGCACCTGCACGCCGGCCTGGCGCCACAAGCGATACGCCCGGTCGGCCTTCAGCACGTGGTCCTGACGCGCCAGAACGATCATCATCGTCCGATAGCCTGCGCGCGGATACTGGCCCGCGAACGTCCGCATCGCCTGCAGGATGGGCGCCTCCTTGGCGGCCAGCCGCGACTGATAGCCCAGCGCCGACCGCGCTACCGACAACCACGCGCACGCGCGGCGGCGAGACCGGCCGCGCGCCTGGGCGTACGCGACCTGCTCCCGGCGCACGCGTGCGCTTACCATTTGTTTCGGGACACCTCTTTCAAGATATCGAGATCCAGCGTCAAATCGGCGACCAGCTTCTTCAAGCGGCCATTCTCGTGCTCGAGCTGTCGGAGCCGCTTCACGTCCGTCGGCGCCAGGCCGCCGAAGTGCTTGCGCCACGCGTAGATCGTCGCCGCCGAGACGCCGTGCTTCTTCGCGACCTCGGGCACCGGCTTGGCATCCGCCTCCCGCAGGATCGTGACCATCTGCTCTTCGGTAAATCGGGTCTTCTTCATGGCTCCCTCATGATCCGAAGGGCCACTTTCTCAGGCTTCAGGTGGTCCGAAAAAGCCCGGGCAGGTCACCGTCACCGGCGTTACGGCGCCGGGATGATCTATCTGAAGTTGCGTCAGGCCGGCGCCGTGGTGAATCACAAGCGCGTCGATCGCGTGTACGCCGAGGCGCGGCTTCAGGTGCGCCGACGACGACGCAAGCACGTGCCGCCCGCCGACCGCCAGCCACTCGCTCGGCCCCAGATCGGCCACGAGTTGTGGTCGGCGGACGTCGTCTTCGATCGCACCGCGGAAGGCCGGGTCTTGACATGCCTCACGAGCGTTGATGACGCGACGACCGAAGCGGTGGCGATCGTGGCGGCGCGCGCACTCGGCGGTCCCCGCTGACGCGCATCCTGGATCAGCTCGCCCGCGAGTGGGGGCTGCCGACAGCCCTGCGGACAGACAACGGCCCCGAGTTCTGCGGTCGTGCGATGCTCACGTGGGCGCACTACCGCGGCGTCACCTTACGCCTGATCGAGCCAGGCAAGCCGAATCAGCACGCGTATATCGAATCGTTCAATGGTCGCGTCCGCGATGAGTGCTTGAACGAGCACTGGTCTACGAGCCTCGGTCACGCCCAAGTCGTGATCGAGTCCTGGCGGCGGGAATACCACGAGGAGCGCCCCAAGAAAAGCCTAGGCGGGCTCACGCCCGCTCTCTATGCCAGACAGCTGGCAGCCGAACGGAGAATAGTCACCGCCGGACTCTAAACAGATCCTCTACTGAAGACGGGGGACGTCGCCTGTCTGTCGTCGTTCTTGCGGGGTCTGGGACGGTCTGGCAGCGGGTCTCTTCGACCCTCGAAACCCGACTACTTACCCGACTACCCCTGCCAGACACCACAAACGCTCCCTTACGGGGAGCGTCTGTAAGTGTTTGATTGCATTTGGTTTAGGGTGGTGCGGAAGAAAGGACTCGAACCTTCACGCCCTTGCGGGCGCCAGCCCCTCAAGCTGGTGCGTCTGCCAATTCCGCCACTTCCGCATCTGTCACTGCACGGCGCCGCTGGGCCGTGGCCGGGCCCCCGACGGGATTCGCCGCCCTGGTCAGGGCTGCGAGGGAGGAGGTGTTGCCGGTGCAGGAGCGGGCGTCGCTGGTGCAGGGGCCGCAGGAACCGCCGGTCCACCTGCCCCGGGCAGCGCCGCTGCCGGAACGGGCGGAGGACCCTCGATGCCACCCACCACCGAACTGCCCCCACGCTGGCCCCAGGCCGTCAGCGTCAGCGACAGCACCACGAACAGCACCGCCAGCGCCGCCGTGGCCCGCGTCAGCAGCGTCGCGCCCGACCGGGCTCCGAACACCGCCTGGCTGCCACCGCCGCCAAAGGCATTGGCAATGTCGCCTCCCTTGCCCTGCTGGAGGAGAATCACTCCGATGAGCAGGAGGCACACCACCGTATAAATTGCGACCAGAAAGTAATACAGCATCACTGTACGCCTGCGCCAATGCCGTCAGGAACGGCAAACCCAGACTATAGCACGGGACAGCCATTCCGACCAGACGTTCTCCGCTATCATCGTCCGCACATGGCCTCGCACCGCACAGGCGTCGAACGCTTCCGCTCGCTCCTGTTCTACGGCATCGTCCTGCTGCTCGGCTATCTGGCCTTCATCGTCAGCCGCCCGTTCCTGGCCTCGCTCGCCTGGGCCACCGTGCTCGCCCTGACGCTGTACCCCCTGCACCTCCGGCTGTCGGCCCGCCTGTCGCCGGCCCGTGCCGCCCTCGCCACCACGGTCAGCGCCGGCGCCATCATCGTGGCGCCGCTCGCCCTGCTCGTGCTGATGCTGTCCAGGGAGATTCCGGTCGTGATGGCCTACGCCCAGCAGATTCCGGCACAGGCCACGCCCGAGAACCTCGAGCGCCTGTGGGATGACGTGCGCATCCTCGTGCCGTTCTCGCTGCCCGAAGACTATTCGCAGGTCGTCTCGCAGGTCGTGCAATGGGTCGGCGGCTTTGTTGCCCCCCGCGTGGGCACCGCCGTCGCCTCCGTTCTGGAAGTGGTGGGCAGCCTGTTTGTGACGCTCTTCGCGCTCTTCTTTCTGCTGCGGGATGCCGACCGCGCCACCGATATCGTGCGGCGATTCCTGCCCTTCCCTCCGCACGAACGCGAGCTGCTGATGAAGGAAGCGCACGACCTCGTTGTCGCATCAGTCGGCGCCGGGCTGACCGTGTCCGCCGTGCAAGGCCTGCTCGGCGGCCTGGCCTTCTGGATCGTGGGCCTGGGGGCTCCAGCGATCTGGGGCGTGCTGATCGCCATCTGCTCGCTCATACCGGTCGTCGGGGCCGCACTCGTCTGGGCCCCGGTGGCCTTCTGGCTGGGCATGTCCGGGGCCGTCGGACAGGCCCTGGCTCTGGTGATCGTCGGCACGCTCGGCATCAGCATGGTTGACAACGTGCTACGCCCCATCCTGCTGAGCGGCCGCTCGTCGGTGAACGGCCTCATCGTGTTCATCGGCCTGCTCGGGGGGACCACCGCCTTCGGTCTGGTCGGCCTCGTGTTCGGTCCCATCATCCTGGTGCTGGCCGGCACCCTCTTCGAGGCCCTCACCCGCCACGCCGCCCCACCCGCCCCCCGCGCGTGAGTGCTATGCTCCGCCTCATGGCTCGTCTGCTTGCTGCCCTGTTCCTGCTCGTGACTACGGTGGTGGCCTCATCCGCCGAGGCCCAGACCGCTGCGGCAGCGCCCCCCGGACTCATCCCGCAGGTGCGCGCCGCTCTCAACGCCAACGACATCCCGAAGGCCCAGGCCCTGATCGAGGCCTTCCGCGCGGCGAACGGCACCACGCCGGAGGCCCTCGAGGCATTTTCCTGGCTCGGCCGTGGGGCGCTCGCGCAGAAAAAGTACGACGAGGCCGAGCAGTTCGCCCTCGACGCCTACGACCTGTGCCTCGATGCCCTCAAGACGCGGCCCATGGATGCCGAACCGCGGCTGCCCATTGCCATCGGCGCTGCCATGGAGGTGCGCGCCCAGGTGATGGCCGCCCGTGGCAACCGATCGGAAGCCGTCTACTTCCTGCGCCGCGAGGCCGACACCTACGGCGCGACCTCGATCATCCAGCGCATCAACAAGAACATCAACCTGCTGAGCCTCGAAGGCCAGCCCGCATTCGAGACGACCTCGCGCGAGTCGCTGGCCGGCACCGCCCCCTCGCTCGCCTCGCTGCGCGGCAAGCCCGTGGTGCTCTTCCTCTGGGCCCACTGGTGTCCCGACTGCAAGGCGATGAGCCCCATCCTCGATGCGCTGCGTACCACCTACGCTGCACAGGGCCTGACGATCCTCGCACCCACGCAGCGCTACGGCTACGTCGCCAATCGGGCGCCGGCGTCACCGGCAGACGAACTGGCCTACATCCGCCAGGTGCGCCGCGACGCCTATCCCTGGCTCGACGATGCGATGGTGCCTGTGAGTGGCGAGGTGTTTACGCGTTACGGCGTGTCGACCACGCCCACGCTGGTGTTCATCCGGCGCGACGGCACGGTGCTGCGTTACAACCCGGGGCAGATGACCCGCGCGCAGATCGAGCCGCTGATCCAGGACCTGGTCACGCCGCAGTGAGCCGCCCGCGCACGGCGGGTCACAGCCGGCGTCTCGACCTGCTCTACGAAGACCGCACGCTCGTCGTCGCCAACAAGCCGGCGGGCCTGCTGACCATCCCGTCGGCGCCGGGACGGGCCGACCACGAAGACACGCTGCTCGGCCGGGCCCGCGAGTACGCCCGGCACAAGCGCGGGAAGCAGGCGTATGTGGGCATGCTGCACCGGCTCGACCGTGGCACCTCGGGGGCACTGGCCATCGCGCTCGATCCCGGCGTCCATGCCGCTGGCCGCGACATGTTCCGCCACCATGGCTTCGACCGCACCTATCTCGCCATCGTGCACGGGGCCCCGGCGGCAGACCGCTTCACCATCGACCGCCCCATCAGCAGCGACTATCGCGACGGACGCCGCGTCGCCGTCGACGACAACGACTTCGAGGAAGCACTGCACGCCCGCACGCATGTCGAGGTGCTCGAGCGCTTCGGCACCCGCGCCGCGCTGCTGCAGGTGACGCTCGACACCGGGCGGCAGCACCAGATTCGCATCCACCTGTCGGGCATCGGCCATCCGCTTGTGGGTGATCGCGTCTACGGACGCGAACGCGCCAGCGCCCGGCCTGGCGACCGTCCGCTGCTGCATGCGTGGACGCTCGGCTTTCCGCACCCGCTGACGGGTGCGCGCATCGATGTCACCGCCCCTGTTCCTTCTGACATGCGCCGGGCTCTGGCCCGGCTGACCGACGATCGCCCACGAGGTTCCCGACCATGACACAGACACTGGCACCGTATCTCCCGTCTATCTACGCCGCCCTCCGCATCGTCTCGGGTCTGCTGTTCGCGCAGCACGGCGCGCAGAAGCTGTTCGGCCTCCTGGGCGGAACAGGCCCGGTCGAGCTCGCCTCGATCATGGGCGTGGCCGGGGTGGTGGAACTGGTCGGAGGCCTGTCGATTGCGGCGGGGCTCTTTACGAGCGCCTGGGCCTTCCTGGCCTCGGGACAGATGGCCGTGGCGTACTTCATGGCTCATGCGGGACAGGGACCGTGGCCCGTGCAGAATGGCGGAGAGCTCGCAGCACTGTATGCCTTCCTGTTCCTCTACATCGCGGCCCGGGGCACGGGCCGGTGGGGCCTGCGCCCCTGAGCCGCTGGCCGCGAACGGGGCGCGGCGCGAACGTGGCACGGGCGGGGAGACAGGCGTGCTAGCATCCCCGTCCATGCATCACCGTCTCGCCGCCCTCGTTGCCGTGGCAGGCCTTGCGGCCTGCGTTCCGTCGACTCAGCCCCCGCCGTCTGCGCCCTTCACGGTGGTTGAAGCCACCATCCCCGACATGCAGGCGGCCATGGCCGCGGGCCGCGTCACGTCCCGCGAGCTGGTGACGCAGTACCTGACCCGCATCGCCACCTACGAAGACGGGCTGAATGCCGTCATCGCCGTCAACCCCAAGGCCCTCGACCAGGCCGAGGCCCTCGACCGCGAGCGCGCGGCCGGCAAGGTGCGCGGGCCGCTGCACGGCATTCCCGTGGCGCTGAAGGACAACATCCACACGACGTTCATGCCCACCACAGGCGGGGCGCTGGCCTTCGAGGGCCTGGTGCCGCCCTACGATGCGACGCTCACCACCCACCTGATTGACGCCGGGGCCGTCATCATCGCCAAGACGATGATGACCGAGCTGGCCAACTGGGTCGCCAACGGGATGCCCGGGAACTACAACGCGCTCGAAGGCTACGGCTTCAATCCGTACGACCCGCGGCGAGACCCCCGTGGCCTCATGCCCCTCGCACCGAATGCCCCGGCCGGAGCGACCCCGCAGCGCTACGACGATGGGCGTCCGGTGCTGGGCACGGGGGGCTCGAGCTCGGGCACGGGGACGGCCGCGAACTTCTGGGCGGCCAATGTCGGTAGCGAAACGTCGGGCTCCATCCTGAGCCCGTCGAACCAGAACATGCTGGCGGGCATCAAGCCCACCGTTGGCCGCATCAGCCGCTACGGCGTCATTCCAATCACGGCCGACCAGGACACGGCCGGCCCGATGGCGCGCACCGTCACCGACGCGGCCATTCTGCTGGGCGCCATGGAAGGCAGCGCGCCCGATCCGAATGATGCAGCCACGACCGCCTGCCAGGCCCCGCCCAATCGCGACTACACCGCGTTCCTGAAGGCCGACGCTCTCAAGGGCGCGCGCATCGGCATTCCGCGGGCCAGCTACTACGACCCGGTGACGCCCCCGGGAGCCACCGAGGCACGGGGCGGGCTCACTCCCGCGCAGCGCACCGCGATGGACGAGGCCATCGCCGTGCTGCGGAAGGCCGGGGCCGAGATCATCGACGTTGAGATTCCGAGCGTCATCGCCACTGATCCCGCACAGAACCTGCTGCTGTGGGGCACCTGCGCGGGCCCGGCGGATGTACGCGGCAAGGATGCCAACTGTTCGTCGGCGCTCAAGTACGGCATGAAGCGCGACTTCAATGCCTGGCTGGCCTCCCTTGGCGCCTCCGCCCCGGTCAAGTCACTGACGGAGCTTCGCGAGTGGAACCTCGCGCACGCCAACATGGGCGCGACCAAGTACAGCCAGGCGCAGCTTGATGTGTCGGACGCAGTGGATCTCGAGCGGGATCGCGCGAAGTGGGAGGCCGACCGGAAGAAGGATATCGAACTGGCGGCCACCACCGGCATCGACGCCGCCCTGAAGTCGGCCAACCTTGATGCGCTGCTGTTCCCCGGGGCCTCGGGTGCCGCCATCTCGGCCAAGCCCGGGTATCCGACGGTTATCGTGCCGTTTGCGACCGTGCCCAACACGCCGCCCGGAGGACCGCTGCCCGATGGCTTCGAGGCCCGCCCCGCCCCGTTCGGCGTCAGCTTCGCAGGGACGGCGTGCAGTGAGCCGACACTGATCGGCCTGGCCTACGCCTTCGAGCAGCTGACGAAGCGTCGCGTCCCGCCGCCGGGCATGCCGTAGCCCTCTGCCACCTGACGGCGCTGCGCCTGACGATCGCGTGGCTGCTGCCCACGGAAGCCGATCATGCCCACGCCCCGGAAGATCATCGCCTATGTGGCGACCAGCGCTGACGGCTATATCGCCCGCCCCAACGGCGATGTCGAGTGGCTCAACCGCCGGCCCGACACCATCGGCTACGGCATGAGGCGGTTCTATGCCTCAGTCGATACGATTCTGTGGGGACGCAAGACGTACGACTGGCTGCTGGCGTATCACAGGAAGCGGGGCCAGACGACGGGACTCTTCGACCAGTCGCGGGCGAACTATGTGTTTTCGCGCACCCCGCCCAGGCGTCAGGCTGACGGGGTGACATTCGTCTCACAGCCACTGAAAACGTTTGTCAGACGCCTGCGTGCAGCGCCAGGCAAGCACATCTGGCTCATGGGCGGTGCCTCCCTCTTCGCTGCGTGTCTCGATGCAGGCGAGATCGACGAATTCGACATCCATGTCATCCCGGTGTTCATTGGCAAGGGCATTCCGCTCATCGAGCCACGACGCCGCGACATCGAACTGCGCCTGCTGTCGACGCGGACGTTTGCGGATGGCGTCGTGCGGGTGCGCTATGCCGTCGAACGCGCGACCGTGACCACGCGAGACGTGCGATAGCATAGGGCGCGTGCGTCGCGCCCTGTGTGCCACTCGCAGCCTGCTGCTGCTCGCCCTCATCAGCGCCGGCTGCGCCGCGCCCCTGCAGCGGGTTCCCGGTGTGGTCGTCTGCCGGGCTGCGCGTGAACATCGGCGCCGGCCTGATCATGGACACCCTGCTCGGGCCCGTCAGGGTCGCCGGCACGGGCGATCGCCACGGGCGCTGGCGCACGTTTGTGGGCGTCGGCCGCATCTTCCGGTAACGCGCACCGGCATGTCCTGAAACGAAAACACGCCTGAGTCCCGGGGTGGGACTCAGGCGTGTCGTCAGTGTGAGCGGGGGGTCGACTATTCTTCGAGTGACTCGGCATCCTCATCGGAGGCCTCGCCCTCAAGTTCGTCGCCCCACGGATTTGGCTGAGGCCCCGGCACGATCCCCGCGATGTCGGGGTCTGCACCAGAGTCGCGCGGACCAGCCATCGAACGTCGCACCTTCGCTTCTTCCCGGCGCGCCGTCTTCTGCTGCTGCCGCTCGGCGCGCGCGCGCTCACGCTCGCGCTTGCCTCGGCCCATTGGTCCTCGTACGGCCATGTTGCTCCTCAGTCAGGGCGCGCCTTCAGGCGCGCGTGGTTACCAACGGGGTTCGCGACGGCGATTGCCGCCGCCACCACCACCGTAGCCACCACCACCGAAGCCGCCGCCACCGCCACGACGGTCGCCACCGCCGTCGCCGCCGAAGCCACCCGCACGGGGCACCTTCGGACGCGCTTCGTTGATCGCCAGCGTACGGCCACCCAGCTGGGTGTTATTCAGCTGATCGACCGCCTTCTGCGCACCTTCCTCCGTGGACATCTCGACGAACGCGAAGCCACGCGCACGACCCGTCATCTGGTCGCGCATCACAGTCACCGTCTCGACCGCATCGACCTGGCTGAACAGATCGTGCAACTCATCCTCTGTCGTCTGAAACGGCAGATTCCCAACAAACAGCTTGCGTCCCATCGTCACTCCCACTATCGGTGTGCACCGGCCTCCAAAGAAAAAAAGGAGCCCAGAGATGAGGGCCCCTTTTTCCGGTGACTCAACTACCTCGGTAAGCTTAACACATTTAACAGTCCAAAAGGCAAGCAGAAACTCAGCCCCCCCCTCATAATCACGAGATGCGTTCCGCTGCGGCATTGCTGCTCCTGCTGCTCGCGGCCCTGCCCGCCCACGCCTGGACTGCGCGATTGGTGTCCCTCGACGGCACCCCCGTGGCTGAAGCCGTCGTCACCATCCTCGGACGGGCGGGTGAAGCGATCACCGACGCCGATGGGCGTTTCACCTGGAAGCCCGACCCCGCCGCCCCGTTCGAGATCCTCGTCGTCCTTCGGGACGGCACCTACATGAAGCCGATTATTGTGGAGCGCCTGGAGTCAGGCGTGCAGGCGCTGACCGTCGCCCCCCTCCTGAGTGAAGCCGTGGTGGTGTCGGGCGCGGCCCCGGGCATCGAGTCACCTCCCGGGTCGTCATCGACGACCCTCAGCGGCCGAGACATGCAGCTTCGGCAGCCCGCCAATCTGGCACAGGCCATTGAGAATGTGGCCGGCGTCAGTCAGGTCTCGGAGGGGCAGGCCTCCGTGCCGGCGATCCGCGGACTGGCACGGGGCCGCAGTCTCATTCTGATCGACGGCGCCCGCGTCACATCGGAGCGTCGCGCCGGCCCCAGCGCCACGGCCCTCGATCCCAGCGTGATCGACGCCGTTGATGTCTCACGCGGCCCGGGCTCGGTGGCCTACGGCTCGGATGCCTTCGGGGGCATCATCGCCGTTCGCACACGGCGCGTGTCCGACACAGCACAGTGGCAGGTGCAGCTCTCCGCGCTGGCGGGCACCGGGGTGCCCGAGCAGCGCGGATCGCTGCTCGTCGCGCGCGGGTTCACGCACGGCAGCGCGCTCGTGAATGTGCATGCGAGACAGGCCGATGACTGGATGAGCCCCTCCGGCCCGGTGTTCAATTCAGGATTCCGGGACCGCGGCCTGCTGGCACGCCTCGAGCGGAAAATCGCCGGCAACCTGCTGTCGATCGGCTGGCAGGGCGACCTCGGCCGCGACATCGAACGCCCGCGCAACAACTCCCGCGCGGTGCGTTTCTACTATCCGTGGGACGACGCGCACCGCCTCACGGCCACCTACCAGTTGAATCGCCTGCCCGGCTTCCATCGGGGACAGGTGACGGGATTCTGGGGCCGCTCACGGCAACGCACCGATCAGGATCGGTTCGCGACAGGCATCGACGGCCGGCGCATCGAACGCGCCGACGTCTCAGCGACAGACTATGCCGTGCGGGCCTTCGGCGAGCGCCTGCTCGGCGACGCCCGCCTCGAACTGGGCGTCGACATCAACGGGCGGCGCGGACTGCGCGCGGTCGATGACCTGCTGACCTTCGGCCTCGACGGCGCGCTGCTCGCCACCCGGCCCAACGTGTCGGTATCCTCGGCCCGCAGGGCCGACACCGGCCTCTATGCCTCCATCGACGCCGCGCTGACCGAATCCCTCTCTCTCGGTGCGGGGCTGCGGGCTGACCTCGTCGCCAACGCCAACCGCGACGGATACTTCGGAGACCTCACCCGGCGCACGACAGGCCAGTCCGGCTATCTGGCGATGACGGCTCGGCTGCACGAAGGTCTCAGCACCACCCTGCAGGTCGCTCGCGGGTTCAGGGATCCCTCCCTGTCCGACCGCTTCTATCGCGGACCCACCGGCCGCGGCTACATTACCGGCAATCCCGACCTGTCGCCTGAATCGAGCCTGCAGGCCGACTGGACGCTTCGGTATACAACGCCGCGCTGGCGCGCACTGCTGGCCGCGTACGACTACGCCATCGACGACCTGGTCGAGCGCTACCAGACCACGATCGATACGTTCTTCTTCCGCAATCGGGGGCGCGCCCGCATCCGCGGACTGGAACTCGAGGCCCAGGTGGCCCTGGGACACGGAGTCAGCCTCGACCTCGCCTCGCAGATCGCCCGTGGGCGGGCGACCGATGGCAACACGCCGCTCGACGACATCAGCCCGCCGACCCTGACCGCTGTGTTGCGTAAGGCCTTCGGCACGCATGGATACGCACAGGTGCGGGTGGCAGGCGTGGCCGAAGACCTCAGGCCGGGTCCGACCGAGCGCGTCGTGCCGGGCTATACGCTGGTCGATCTCCAGGGCGGATACATGCCGTGGCGGAAGGTCGAGGTCAGGCTGCAGGTGCGGAACCTGTTCGACGCCGAGTACCTGGCCAGCCAGGACGTGCGCACCACCTGGGCCCCCGGTCGCCAGGCCTCGGTCACGCTGGCCGTCCGCTTCTAACTGCCGCCCCGGAGCGCGTCCACGAGCGCGTCGATGTCGGCCGCGTCGTTGTAGAGGTGGGGCGAGACGCGGATGGCCGAGCCTCGCAGCGACACGTGCACGCGGCGCTCGCGCAGCCGATCGGCCACGGCCAGCAGGTCGGTGCCGGCCGGGACGCGCAACCCCACCAGATGCCCTCCCCGATACCCCTCGTCTTCAACCGTGTAGCCGAGCGCCCGCACCTCGTCGACCAGCGGAGCCGTCAGCTGGTGGGTGTAGTCCTGGATGGCCTCAGGCGTCCAGGCCAGCAGCTGCTCGAGCGCCGCGATGGCCATCGGCATGAGGGCAAAGTTGCTGCGCTCGCCGACGTCATAGCGGACCGCTCCGGGCTGATAGTCATCGCGGTAGTTCACCAGGTCCTTGAACTGCTCGCTGCCGGCCCGTCCAATCCACGTTTCTTCGAGCGGAACGCCGTCATCAAACCGCGGCCCCAGATAGGCGAAGCCCAGCGAGTAGGGCCCCATGAGCCACTTGTAGGCCGCCGTCACGAGCAGGTCGGGCTGCACGGTGCCGACGTTGAACGGCAGCGCACCGATCGACTGTGTGCCATCGACCACGAGCGCCGCCCCGACGTCGCGCGCGCGCGCGCCGATGGCCTCGAGGTCGAAGCGCGTGCCGTCTGTCCAGTGCACATGGCCGAGTGCCACGACGGCCGTGCCCGGACCAATCTGCTCGAGCAGCCGCGCGTTCCAGTCGCGGCCACGGGCATGACTCCCCTCTGGCGCCGCGACGACCCGCAGGTCGGCGCCGCGCTCGGCGGCCACACGGCGCCATGGATGCACATTCGACGGGAACTGTTCGTGCGTGACGACGATGCGCTGGCCGCGTTCCACGGGGAGGTTGCGCGCCGCGATCGCGAGGCCGTACGACGCTGAAGGCACAATCGCGATGCGGGAGGCCTCGGCCTGCACGAGCGTGGCGAACAACTGCCGTGCCCGGTCGGCTTCGGTGAAAAAATCCGCTGGGGTCAGCCGCGACGGCACGCGCTTGCGCCGCACGCCGGCCACGCCCGCCGCCTCGACCGCCTGGGAGAGCGGCGACATGTACGCGCAGTTCAGGTAATGCTCATCGTCGGGCAGCGAGAACTGCGCCTTCTGGCACGTCAGCATGGGTTACACCACCGCCCGGCGTTCCACCATAAAGGTGTTGTGATCAGTCTCGTGGATCGTGACGGCGATGTCGTAGGCCAGGCCGCGATCCGGATACCGCGACCGGATGACCGACACGACTTCCGCCCACACGTAGTCGGCCACGGCCTCCACGCTCGGACCGCGTCCGGGCAGCACGATGAGGCCTTCCTGCTCGCACAGGTCCGGATGGCGCAGCAGCTCATCATCTGCCGTGACCAGCAGCCGGTGATCAAGCCGCTTCATGATGTCCTTGAGCTCGCCGAAATCGATCGACATCTCGTGCGCATCGCGCGGAAACCGTTCGGTCGCCACCTGCACCGTGCCGCGCCAGGTGTGGCCGTGTATGAAGCGGCACTTGCCGGGGTAGCCCGGCTGCCGGTGTCCTGCGTGAAACGACGCATGGACGATGATCTTCTCCATTCCGCTAGTATACGGGGCCGATCCGCGGCCTAGCGGACGACCCCGCGCCTCGCGCGGACGGTCACGCCGGGCCTGGCGGGCACCGTGACCCGAATGGGGCGATAGGCGCCGTCACCCGGGGTCTCGGGGGTATAGCCCATGAGGTACTGCGCGTTGAGTTCGTCGGCGATGCGCGCAATGGCCGGCGCTATGTCGGCTGTGCTTGTCACCACCTCGGCATAGCCCCCGCCCTGTGCAGCCAGCTCACGGAACACCTGGGGACTCACGCGCTGCGATTCGCGCATCCCCGGCGTGTCGACGGCAATGCCGTAGAGGCACACGTCCGCTCGGCTGAGCTGCTGCTTGAGCTGCACAAGCGAGGCGTCGCTCGAGGTGTCCGCCCCGTCCGAGATCACGATCATGGCCGACCGTGAATGCCGGCGCTGGAGGCACGTCGGTAGCGCCGCAGCCACCGCATCGTAGATGCCCGTGCCGCCCGAGGGCCGGATGGGCGCCAGCGCATCGAGAATCGGCTGCCGGTCCGCCGTCCAGTCGGCCAGCATGCGCGCCTCGTGATTGAACACGAAGAGCGCCACCTCATCCTCGGGCCGGAGGTGTTGCTCGACAAACAGCCGCACGGCTGTCCGCGCGTCATCCATGCGCGGCCCCCGCATGCTGTCACTGACGTCAAGCACCAGCGCCACGCTCGCCGGCACGCGGTCGCCGGTGAACTGCGTGATGGGCTGGGAACGGCCGCTCTCGGTGATGATGAAGTCGGCCTGTGTCAGGTCGGTCACCAGGCGTCCTGCCCCGTCACGCACCGTGACGGCTGTCGGCACCAGTTCGGCGCTGCCGCGGAACAGCCGGGTGGCGCGCCGCTCATCCTGCAGAACGAGTGTCCTGGCGGCCATCGGCGTGGGGCGCACGGCCGCGGCGGCCGTGGCTCCCCACGGCAGCAGCATGGCCAGCCATGCCCGTCGCGTCCACATCGTCATCATTGGCTCACCAACGCAATCCTGCCCCCGTCGCTCACGGCCTCCGGCGGATGGCCAACCACCACGGCGCCGGCCTCGAGACCGGAGGTGACCTCTGTGGCCGTCGGGGTCTGGCGCCCCACCCCGATCAGCCGACGTCGGGCGCGGCCCTCCTCGAACACGAACACCGACCACTGATCGCCGGTGCGGAAGAGTGAGGCGGTCGGCACCTGCAGCACGTCCTGCCCTTCCCAGACGGCGATGCGCACCTCGACCCTGAAGCGATCACCGAGCAGGGTCCAGGCCTCGCGGTCGTTTTCGAAGTCGATGGTGACACTCACCCGCTGCTCCTCGACGCCCAGCGGCGAGACCTTCGTGAATCCCGAGGGGTCGACGCGCTCGACCCGGCCGCGCAGCGGCGTCGCACCTCCCCACTGCTCGATCGACACTGGCATGCCAGGGCGGATGCCGACGGCGTCGGTCGACAGGACATCGGCCTTCACTTCGAGGTGACTGGGGTCGCCAATCTCGAGCAGCGGCTCGCCCGGCGCGACGACGCCTTCACTGTCGCGGATGCGACGCAGCACGACCCCGGTGACCGGTGCCGTGATGCGCACCGGGGCCCGACGTGCGGTCGGTACCGGCCGCCTCAGCCTGGCCTGGGCGCGTTCGAGCTCGGCTTGCGCCGCCGCGACGGCAAACTCGGCGGCCCGGACGCGCTCCTCGGCGGCCGCATGCTCGGTGCCGCGCGCCTCGTAGGCCTGCCGTGTCAGCGCGCCGGCGGTCCACAGCGTCTGCGCACGCTCGAGCTCGGCTGCGGCCTGGCGCAGCGTCGTCCGTGCCGTGGCATCGTCGGCCTGCGCCCGCCCGAGCAGGCCACGCGCCGTGCTGACGGCGGCTTCGGCTTCCTGCGCGCTGCGCGCGTCAAGCAGCGGCGGGTCTTCGGGCGTCATCTCGGCGATGACCGTCACCCCACGCTCCACGAGATCCCCCGGCTCGAGGGTGATGCGTCCTACCCGTCCCATCACCGGGGCCGAGACGGTGAACCGGTCATGGATGCGCGTCTCGCCCGAGGCATCGATGGTCACCTGCAGCGGCCCGCGCGCCACGGTGGCCGTCTCGACGATGACGGTCGAGGGCCACAGCGCGACGGCGAGGGCCCCGCCCACGGCGCAGGTGGCGGCGGCACTCCAGAGGATGCGGCGTTTCGTGACCATGACGCGACTACTCCCGTTCCTTGAGCACGCTCACCAGGTCGACGCGGTGCAGCTGCCGCACGACCAGCGCCGCCGACGCCAGCATCGCCGCCAGGTTGGTGAGGGCCATCCATGCGGTCGTCTGCCATGACACGTCATAGGACAGGCGATAGAGCTCATTGTTGAACAACTGCATGATGCCACTGCCGAGGGCCTGGCCAAGCGCCAGTCCCAGCGGCAGCGAGGCCAGCGTCACGATCAGCAGCTCGCCAACCAGCAGCAGGCTGACCTCGGCGCGCGTGAAGCCGAGCACGCGCAGGCTGGCGAGGTCGCGGCTGCGCTCCGACAGCGCCACGCGGCTCGAGTTGTAGGCGATGCCAATGGCGATGATGGCCGAGAACACCACGTTCAGCGAGATGACGAGGTTGAGGTTCTGCGCCATCAGCGCGCGGAAGTTCCTGAGCATCGCTGAGGTGCTCGACACGCCGGCCACCATCGGCAGCGCGCGGACGTGCGCGTAGAACGCTGGCAGCGCGAGGGAGTCGACCTGCAGCGCCACCCCCGTGACGCGCGGCTGCTCCCGCAGGGCACGGCTGAGGGCCGCCGCCGTCATGTAGGCCTGCAGCCCGAGGGCATCATCGATCACACCGACCACGGGCAACGTCAGCGTGCGCCGATCTCCTTCGAGAACGTCGGCCTCGACCTGCTGGCCGGGGGCCACCTGCAGCAGGCGCGCCAGCGCCTGCGACAGCAGCAGTCCCTCGCTGGGTGGCCGGTGTACCTTGCCCAGGCGGTCAAGCACGCGGTGCAGTTCCGGCTGGCGCACCAGGCCGAGGATGGCGACGGTGCGGTGACGCGGACCCGCCCGCATCCGCACCGCCACCGCTCGTTGGGGTTCGACCTGCATCACGCCAGGCAGGTGCGAGACAGCGGAGATCACATCTGACGTCAGCGGCTGCGGAAACGTGAGGGTCAGGTCCTGCCGGAGCGCGCGCTCGAATTGCTGGGCAATGAGCACCTCCATGATGTCGATGAAGGAGAATCCGATGAGCAGTACCGCCCCTGCAGCTGACAGCCCGAGCACCGACAGCGCCGTGCGGGCCGGCCGGCGCACCATCTGCCGCAGCAGCATGCGTGCGGACGGTGCGAGGCGCTGGAAGGCCCGGCGCCGCTCGAGCCAGCCCTGTCCGAATCGCGGGGGCGGCGCGGGCCGCATGGCTTCGGCCGGGGGCACGGCCAGGGCCCGGCGCACGGCCGATTGCGCTCCGAGGGCTGCGACCAGCAGGCTGACAAGCACGGCTCCGACGGCCACATCGACCGACACCTGATAGAAGAGCTCGGGCAGGCGGAAATAGCGGTGATAGAGCTCGCTGACCTGCTGCCCCAGGTAGGCCCCGGTCGCCACGCCGGCCAGCGCTCCGACCGCGGCAATCACCAGCGCCAGCTTGAGGTAGTGCCAGAGCAGCGAGGCGTTGGAGTAACCCAGGGCCTTGAGCGAGGCAATCTGCGGGCGCTGCAGGGCCAACGTGCGCGAGAGCGCGATGTGCAGGATGAACGCTGCCACGGCCAGAAAGATGGCTGGAATGGCCACGCCGAAGGTCTGCAGCTGCGCCAGCTCGTTTCGCACGGTCCACACCGACGGCTGCTGCACCTGGGGATAGGCGCCGCGACCACCATAGGGTGCCAGCAGCTGATCCACGGCCCCGATCACCGCGTCGGGAGACGCGCCGGGCGACAGGGCCAGCGCCAGACTGTTGAAGCTGCCCGTGAAATCCGTCGCGGCGGCCAGCGCCCCGGGCTGCATCCAGAACACGCCGAAGCGCCGGTCGTCCGGCACGATTTCCCCGGCGCGGATGCTGTAGACGTATTCGGGCGATAGCGCCACCCCCGTAATCAGCAGTGGTCGCCGCCGGCCGTTGATGAGGACGCTGACCGCGTCGCCCGGTGACAGCCGGTTGGCCTCGACGAAGGTCTCGCTGGCGAGCACTTCGTCGGGTCGCTCGGCCGAAGGCCAGCGGCCCCGGCGAAGCACGAGGCCATTCAGCACGGGATGATCCGAATCGGGGCGGCTGATCAGGCGTGCCGTCGCTGGATCCTCGAGGCCCGGCACCTGCAGCACGACGTCGATGACCACGCGCGCATCGACCGCGCCGACACCCGGCAGCGCAGCCACGCGCGGCACCAGCGACAGCGGAGCCCGCGTGGCCACTGCAAACACGTCCGCCAGCCGCTGCGACGCGTAGTAGCGGGCGAGCGTGTCCTGCAGCGACGAAAAGTTCGACAGGTACATCACCAGCATGGCCACGCCGGCCATCACCACGGCCGCAATCGCCAGGGCCTGCCCGCGCATCTGCCACAGCTCGCGCAGCAGCTTGCGATTGAGTGCCGTGCGCACCACCTTCACCATGCCAGCGTCCTCGGTTCCACCGGCGACGGGTTGCGCTGTTCACTGGTGACGCGGCCATCCCCCAGCCGCACCACCCGGTCGGCCATGGCCGCAATGGCGGCGTTGTGCGTGATGACCACCGTCGAGGTACGCAGTTCCCGGTTCACCCGCGCCAGGGCCTCCAGCACGACAATGCCGGTCGTGACGTCCAGCGCGCCGGTCGGCTCGTCGCAGAGCAGTACGTCAGGGCACTTGGCGATGGCCCGGGCAATCGCCACACGCTGCTGCTCGCCGCCCGACAGCTGCGCCGGAAAGTGATCGAGCCGTTCGGTCAGCCCGACCATGGCCAGCGCCGCCTCGGGCGTCATGGGCCGCTCGGCAATGTCGGTCACAAGCGCCACGTTCTCGCGGGCCGTCAGGCTGGGGATGAGGTTGTAGAACTGGAACACGAACCCGACGTGCTCGCGCCGGTAGCGGGTGAGCTCGGCCTCGGTCGCCCGGGTCAGCAGGTGGTCACGATAGGTCACCTCACCAGAGGTCGGGACGTCAAGGCCGCCCAGGATGTTGAGCAGCGTCGACTTGCCGCTGCCCGAGGGCCCCAGCAGGACGACGAACTCCCCCTCGTAGAGCTGGAAGTCGACTCCGCGCAGGGCGTCGACGGTCACCTCGCCCATGGGATAGCGCTTGGTGATGCCAGTCGCGACGAAGACGGGCTGCGGGGTCGCCATGCTCAGAATCGTTCCCTCCATTGTAGTAGTCTGCTGTCCGGGGGGTAGACGGATGCGGGTGCCTGCAATGCTGGTGGCGGGAGCGATGGTGGCCGCGGTGACGCTGCTCGGGGGCGCGCTGGCGCCGCCGTCGCTGGCAGCCACGCAGGCGCCGCCGCGCGCCCTGCTGAATCCGTCCCTGCAGAAGCAGCCGGCGCCGGCCACCTACAAGGTCCGATTCCGCACGAGCGCCGGCGAGTTCATCGTCCAGATCAACCGGCAGTGGGCCCCCCACGGGGCCGACCGCTTCCACCACCTCGTCCGCAACGGCTACTACAACGGGAACCGGTTCTTCCGGGCAATCGCGGGCTTCATGGTGCAGTGGGGCATGCACGGCAACCCGGCCGTCACGCGCGCTTGGCGCGATGCGACGCTGCCCATCGACCCGGTTCGGCAGTCGAACCGCCGCGGCACCATCACCTTCGCGATGGGCGCCTCTCCGTCCCAACGGTCCACCCAGGTCTTCATCAACCTCGTGAACAACG
>Ga0315902_10001070_pt1 | contig 44522 bp, 38 predicted proteins | sample LakEriMetagenome_9_FD_203523 | JGI IMG/M metagenome (GOLD analysis project Ga0315902, IMG submission 203523) | Freshwater fungal communities from buoy surface, Lake Erie, Ohio, United States - Buoy 12 MA117 | ecosystem: Environmental > Aquatic > Freshwater > Lake > Lake biofilm | place: USA...
ATTCAACTCAGCTAAAATCGTATACTTCTTATCCACAAGTTCCTTACCTGATTGAATGGAAAGTTGAAAAAAAGACTGAGCTGAATAATAATCACCCTTTAAAAAACTTGCAATTCCCAATTCATTCAAATCCTCAGTTTCATTTAATTTATCACCATGTTTACGATGAAATATCAAGGCCTTTTTTAGTTCTTTCTCACCATTCTTAAAATCTCCTTTTCGGATCAAATAGCAACCTAATATTCGTTTGGAAAAATAACGTGCAGTTTCGCTTTTATTAACTTCTCCAAAATGAAACAAATCCGCAGCCAAATATCTTAATGAATCGGGTTGATTTCGAATATAATCCTCCCAAAGTGAATGTGCAAAGCTGATTTTGGTATCAGGATTATTTGTAGTTAAATATGAATTAAAGGTAATCTGACTTTGGAATTCAGCAAAATAACAAAACAAAAAAACAAGGTTGACTATTAGCTTCATATCTAATTTGGATAAAGATACATATTCTGACAAAATCAAACTATTTCTAATTGGATGTGTTTACTTTTGTAAAGTATGAAGGATAAACAAATCGAAATAAAAGGCGCTCGGGTACATAATCTCAAGAACATTGACGTTTTGATCCCTCAAAAAAAAATTACTGTCATTACAGGTTTATCCGGTTCTGGAAAATCATCACTCGCTTTTGATACGTTATATGCCGAAGGACAAAGGCGCTACATTGAAAGTTTATCTTCATACGCGCGTCAATTTTTAGGAAAATTAGACAAGCCAGAAACGGATTATATAAAAGGTATAGCTCCAGCCATTGCCATTCAACAAAAAGTAATAACCAGCAATCCAAGATCAACGGTTGGTACAACCACTGAGATTTATGATTATCTGAAATTATTATACGCTAGAATTGGAAAAACAATGTCCCCTATATCTGGGAAAGAGGTAAAAAAACATTCCGTTTCTGATGTAGTTGACTATTTAAAAGAATTAAAATCAAGGGAAAAAATTGCGATTATTTCACCATTATTGAAATGGAAAAAACTCGGAATAAAAGTGCAATTCGACATAATAAAACAACAAGGATTTTTAAGAATTCTTCACAAAAATGAAATTATAGAAATCGATTCCATAGAGGAAAAAAATGAATTAGATATAGAAAATACTTATTTAGTGATCGATCGAATAATTACAGATTTTGAAACTGAAGATAATATTCCGCGCTATGCTGATTCTATTCAAATTGCTTTTACAGAGGGCGAAGGAACTTGTGGTATTTTTCAATTGAATAATAAGGCCATTACCTTATTCAATAATCGTTTTGAATTAGACGATATCGAGTTCCAAGAACCGAATGAACATTTTTTTACGTTCAACAATCCTTTTGGCGCATGTAAAGTTTGCGAAGGATTTGGACAAATCATCGGTATTGATGAAAACCTCGTTATTCCCAATAGAAATCTGAGCGTTTATGAAGGTGCTGTTTTGCCTTGGAAAGGAGAATCTATGGGTGAATATCTAAATGAATTAATCTACAATGCTCAGAAATTTGACTTTCCTATACATAGACCAATTAATGAGCTTACTCGTAATCAATATGAATTATTGTGGAACGGTAACAAATATTTTACTGGACTTAATGCATTTTTCAAATTTGTTGAAAGTCAGACCTACAAAATTCAATACCGCGTTATGTTGTCGAGGTATCGTGGTAGAACAGAATGTCCAGACTGCAAAGGAACCCGATTGAGAAAAGACGCATCCTATGTAAGGATCAACGAAAAATCAATAACAGATGTTGTTTTGATGCCACTATATGAAAGCCTTATTTTTTTTCAATCCCTAATCCTATCTGATTATGATAAGGCAGTCTCTAAGCGAATTCTTCCTGAAATAATAAATCGACTACAGGTATTAATTGATGTAGGTTTGGGATATCTCACCTTAAATCGCCGATCGAATACATTATCAGGAGGTGAATCGCAACGAATTAATTTAGCCACTTCGCTCGGGAGCAGTTTGGTTGGATCTATTTATGTTTTGGATGAACCTTCTATAGGGCTACATCCAAAAGATACTAACAATCTAATTCGTGTACTCATGAAGTTAAGGGATTCTGGGAACACCGTAATTATTGTAGAGCATGAAGAGGAAATAATGAAAGCAGCAGATCAAATAATCGATATTGGTCCATTTGCAGGACAATATGGTGGTGAAATTGTATTCAATGGAAAATACAATGAACTAAGATTAGCATCCAACAGTTTGACAGCTGATTATTTATTGGGAAAAAAACTTATTAAAATACCGGAAAGAAGAAGAAAATCAAACAACAAAATTAGGATTGAAGGAGCTAATCAATTCAATTTAAAAAACATCAATGTAGAAATCCCTTTACATTCATTGGTTTGTGTGACTGGAGTTTCAGGAAGTGGTAAATCAACCTTGATTCGCGAAATTGTATATCCCGCAATAAAAAAACAAATCGAAGCATCGGTTGATACAGTTGGAAAATTTGATAAATTATCCGGTGACTTAAAAATCATTAAACACATTGAATTTATTGACCAAAATCCAATAGGGAAATCATCTCGAAGTAACCCTATAACATACGTTAAAGCTTTTGACGACATCAGAGAACTTTTTTCGAGACAACCATTGGCTAAATTAAGAGGATATAAACCTGGATTTTTCAGCTTCAATGTTGATGGAGGTCGTTGTGAAATGTGTGAAGGGGAAGGCTCTATTACGGTGAGTATGCAATTCATGGCTGATGTACATTTACCTTGCGAATCATGTGAAGGTAAACGATTTAAAACTGAAACTCAGGAGGTACTTTACCGCAATCAATCTATTTCTGACATATTAGAAATGACAATTGAAGATGCTTACAACTTTTTCAAATCGGAAACCGGAAAAACAGAAGAAAAAATAGCCGAAAAGATAAAACCTTTGGTTGATGTTGGTTTAGGTTATCTGTTAGTCGGTCAATCGTCTAGCACCATGAGTGGAGGTGAAACCCAACGAATCAAACTTGCCTCGTTTTTGAGTAAAGGAAAAGAACAAGGTTCTACGTTATTTATATTCGACGAACCAACAACCGGTTTGCATTTTCATGATATTGCTAAGCTTATCATTGCTTTCAATGCATTAATCGATCGAGGGCACAGTATTATTGTTATTGAACATAATATGGAAGTGATAAAATGCGCTGATTGTATTATTGACCTTGGTCCTGAGGGAGGAATAAATGGAGGAAACTTGTTGTTTAATGGTACTCCTGAAGAATTTATTCAACTCGAACAGAATTCAACAGCTTATTACTTAAGAGAAAAATTTAAAACAGATAATGTTCTTGCTCGAGCATTGTCTTGATTTCTAAATTCATAGAATCTTTAAACTCTTTTTTAACTCGTCGATCATCAATATCCTCACATGAATCAAATTGATATTTTCCATTATTCCATTTATAAACACAATTATAATGATGAAGTGTGTTTCCAATTCTATTACCAAATCTAATTACTAAATCATCATATTTAGATTTCCCTATTCTTCTTTCAATTAAGTAACCATTAAATCCATTTACCAAAACCAACGTCCCTTTTTCTCTTTGATAAATTTTGACTTTTCGAGTTTCTGCCCCTTTCACAGTAGCCTTAACCATTAAAATAAACCCATTTTTTAAAGTCGCATTATTATCAAGTGGGAAAAACCTAAAGAAGCGCGGAGAGCATGCTGGACGTAAAGGATCCCTATCTGTTTCCGCCATTGGATCGCATTCCCCGATTTCTTTCAATAAGTTTTCTTCCTCGCCATAAATAAATTTATTTTGATTAAAATCAGTAGAAATTGTTCCTCTTTGAATTTCGTTAGCAGAAGTAATATTTACTGTTGAATCGTTACCATTATCTTTGATTAACAAGTAAATAAATGTGGTTAGTGATAGTATGATAACAAACGAAATGATAATGATTCTTCTCATATAAATCTAAAATTGTCCTATAGGAACAAAGTTACATTAAAAAATAAGAGTTGAATGCTCTAATGAATTCTTAAAGGCCGCCTCATTCAAACCAGTATCTATATTGATTGAATTGAAATAATTAACCATTAATTCTGTTGGGACATTACCCGTTAAATCATCTTTTGCCATCGGACAACCACCAAAACCACGAATGGCGCCGTCAAAGCGACGACAACCAGCCATGAAAGCTGCAGATATAATTTCGATAGTATTTTCTGGCCGGACGTGCATATGAGCTCCAAATTCAACTTTTGGTAATTCTGGAATCAGTGTTTTAAATAAATAATGAATGTCTTCTATTTTAGCAGATCCAATTGTGTCCGAAATAGCAATAATATTAATACCGAACAATTTGACTAATTTTTCGGACCAACTCAATACTAGGTCAGGGCTCCATTCTTCTCCATAAGGATTTCCAAAACCCATGGAAAGATAAACGACTAGATCTTTTCCTGACTTTTTTGTGTGATTTTGAATCGATTCTACTTTCTTAAGTGATTCTTCAATCGTTGAATTTGTATTTCTTTTTTGAAATTCTTCCGATACTGAAAATGGAAAACCCACGTAATCAATTTCGTCAAACGAACAAGCGTCTTGTGCTCCGCGTTCATTCGCAATGATTGCCAATAATTTTGAATTCGTTTTAGACAAATTTATGCGAGAAAGAACTTCGGCTGTATCCCTCATTTGAGGAATTGCTGTTGGTGATACAAAACTACCGAAATCAATGGTATCAAATCCGCAATTCAATAAGGAATTTATATAACTAACTTTGTCCGCTGTTGGAACAAATTCAGACATTCCCTGCATTGCATCTCTGGGACATTCAATTAGCTTAATTTTGTTTTCCAACATTTTGATTTAATAAAGCTTTATTGATTTTTTTTACTAATAATGGTCCTTGATATACAAATCCTGTGTATAATTGAACAAGGCTGGCGCCGGCATTTATTTTTTCAATTGCATCTTCAGCTGAATGAATACCTCCAACTCCAATAATTGGGATTTTACCATTTGTTTTCTCATGAATATACCGAATAATTTCTGTTGCTTTTTGGGTTAACGGTTTGCCAGAAAGTCCTCCTGCTCCAATTCTATCTAAATCTTCCTTACTTGCACGAAGATTGCTGCGATCGATGGTCGTATTTGTGGCAACAATTCCATCTAAATCACAAACAGTAACCACCTCTAATACGTCATCTAATTGTTCTAATGATAAATCGGGAGCAATTTTAAGTAAAATAGGCTTTTGTTTATTTTGTTTGAAATTTTCTTTTTTTAATTTTAAAAGTAAACGTTGAAGTGGCTCTTTTTCTTGTAACTCTCTAAGATTTGGCGTATTAGGAGAAGAAACATTTACCACAAAATAGTCAACGTATGGAAAAAGCTCCTGAAAACAAGCCAAATAATCTGAGTCGGCATCTTCATTTGCAGTAGCCTTGTTTTTTCCAATATTTCCTCCAATAATGATGTCTGTATTTCTTTTTTTTAAATTTTCAATTGCCAGGTCGATACCTCCGTTGTTGAATCCCATCCTATTGATAATTGCCTCATCCGAAATTAAACGAAATAGCCTTGGTTTTGGATTACCATCTTGGGGTTTTGGCGTAATGGTGCCAATTTCAATAAAACCAAATCCTAGATTTGAAAAATCATTGTAAAACGATGCATTTTTATCGAAACCTGCTGCTAATCCCACAGGGTTTTGAAATTTAAGTCCAAAAACTTGTCTGTGAAGCTTATTATTTTTCACCGAATAGTATTGTTTAATCAAATACTTTACACCGGGAATATAAAAAGAGAGCTTCAATAAATCTGCGGCCAAATAATGCGCTTTTTCAGCAGAAAAACGAAAGAGTATAAATCTAACTAGTTTGTACAAGAATTCTAAACTTTGTATCTGCCACGAGGTTTAACAGAACCATTTCTAGATCGTTGACGACCATAGTCTCTGAATGTAAGATTTTTGGTTACAATCAAATTCAAATGATAATAAGCGTCTTTATGTTTGGAATCTCCACGCTGATTTCCAGGTGCAAACATCGGATCTCCTATCGCTGGATTTGAGAAATAAGCAGCCGCGTCAGAAGGAAATGAATTAGGATCAGCATAAACAGTACTTACATCATCCATGTAATCTGAAAATGTTTTAACGTAAGCGATTTCTATACCGATTCGGTATGACCTCCCTACACCTACTCTGAAACCAAAACCAAATGGTATGGTTAAGGTTAGTGGACTGTATGCTTGAGATTGACCTTCTGTCTTCAAAGGTCGAAGATTCATCCAAGATCCATCCTTGAACTGCGCTTGCGGATTAAAATAACATAAACCAAGACCTCCGAAAAGGTAATATTGTTCGTTTCTATTTTTTTTCGATTTGGCACCAGGTAGATTATATCGAGAACCAAAAAGTTCTCGGGCGAAAAAGATGAACTCTAATCTCTGTTGAATCTCAATATTGAAAGATCTGAAATGTAAATTTCTTGCATTTCTTGTTGCTTCTTCGCTATATTTATCATCACCTTTCAAATTAAAAAGACATAAACTTGTAGTCGTTGCAAAGTAAGGATGAAAACGCTGCCTATAACCTAACCAACCGGCAAATCCTGTTGAGGGCCAATCAATATCTTTCGTGCTAAAATCTTGTCCAATTGAGTATGAACCACCTAAATCTCCATTAAACTGAGTGGCACCGAGACCAAATTGAAGTTCCTTCTTATTTAGTGACCAATTTCGTTGGGAATTAAAATTGGTATGTTGAGCAAACAAATGAATTTGGACACTCAAAACAAATAATAAAATTAATGACGCGTAACGATTTTTCATGAATAACTTAGTCGTTACGAAATTAAAACAAATAATTATTAAAAACTATTATCTTCCTCAAAAAATTATTTGCCTTATTGTAAATAATTAATTTAATTCCAATTAATTTACAAGAATGATAATCAACAAACTAGATAAACCTACAATTCCAAAGAACCAAGGATTCTTAAAAACTGCAGGTTTATACAATTGATTATATTTCTTTAAGACTTTGGTAAAGTCTTGCTTGGCAAAAATTTGATTTTTTGATGGAGAATTACCATCCACAATTATTTTAATCTTTTGCATGTTCACTCTAATTTATTAAAAATTTGTTTCAGTTTATTTAAGGCTCTAAATGTTTTAACCTTAGCATTATTTTCAGTCATTTCAAGTAATTCACCAATTTCTCTAAATGATCTTTTTTCAAAAAATCGCATTTCAATTAATTCCAATTGGTATGGCTTTAAACGAGTTAAGGAATCTAAAAGTTTCGATCTATTCAAGTCGGAATCATTTTCAACAATTTCATCCATCATTTGCCCAATAACAACCTTGTCTAATCGGACAGTTCTTTGAGCTTTCTTATCTCTAAAAGCTTGATTCAACTCACTTTTAGCAATGCGAAACAACCATGATGAAAATGGCAATCCACGAAATTCATATTTGTGTAGGTTAGCTATAGCTTTCACAAATACCATTGAAGTGACGTCATCTACAGTTTCTAGGTCATCCATTCTTTTGTAAACATACCTATAAATAGGCTCAAAATACTTCCTATACAAAGGTCCAAATTTCTCAGGATTCTGCTTTGCATTTTCAATTTGAATTCTTTCTTCTTCCAGAAGAAAGCTATTCATGTGATAACTTGTGTTTAACATGGCTTTGGTTTTTGGTTTTTGGTTTTTTTGTTTCGGCTTGCAGACCGAAGACAAACTACATAACGCAGTCTTAAATAAAAAGTAACAACTTCGATTAAAAAAAATTAAATTTGTTATCTAATTCAAGATCATTATATATTTAAAATATTGATAATCTTATACTTAAAATCAAAATGAAAGAGATAGAACTTTTTTTCAAATCAATAGATCCTGTTCTAGCGGCCTTTCTTGCAACAACATTTACATGGCTATTAACGGCTGTAGGAGCTTCTCTTGTTTTTTTCTTTAGATCAGTTCATAGAGGTATACTCGATGCAATGTTGGGATTTACAGGAGGAGTAATGGTTGCCGCTAGCTTTTGGTCTTTATTAAGCCCATCCATTGAGATGTCTGAAAAACAGTTTCCTGCAATTCCGTGGATGCCTGCCGCAGTAGGATTTTTAACTGGAGCTCTATTTTTGTTTTTCTTAGATAAGAAGTTACCTCACTTACACATCAACTTTGCTGAAAATGAGAAAGAAGGAGTCAAAACCCAATTACATCGTACGACATTACTTGTCCTAGCAATTACTTTGCACAATATTCCAGAAGGCCTTGCAGTGGGGGTGTTGTTTGGTGCAGCAGCTAACGGAATAGATGGCGCTACATTTTCTGCGGCAATTGCTCTAGCAATAGGTATAGGAATTCAAAATTTACCAGAAGGGTTTGCGGTTGCCATGCCATTGAGAAGAGCTGGAGCAACGAAATTTAAAAGTTTTTGGTACGGTCAATTATCAGCCATCGTAGAACCAATTGCAGGGGTTGTCGGTGCTTTAGCCGTAATTTACATTCAACCGATTTTACCTTTTGCTCTGGCCTTTGCTGCTGGAGCGATGATTTTTGTCGTCGTAGAAGAAGTTATTCCCGAAACCCAACGAGATAAATATACTGATCTTGCCGTATTAGGGTTCATTGGTGGATTTACAGTAATGATGATTTTAGACGTGGCTCTAGGTTAGTTTATTTTACTGTTTTTTCAAGCATAGGAACAAAACGAAAGGAACCGAAATCCTCAATTTTCAAATTACTTTCGGATAATTTTGTAATTCTTTTCATTATTTGATCTTCACCCTCACCCAATGGAACAACCATAACTCCACCAACTTTAAGTTGAGCAATTAATTCTTGAGGTATTTCAGGTGCACCGCAAGTAACGAGTATTTTATCAAATGGTTGATGGCCATCTAGTCCTTTGTATCCATCCCCGAAAAATTGTTTAGGGTGAAAACCAAAGTGTTTAATTATTTCTTTAGATTTAACAAATAATTCTTTTTGCCGTTCAATGGTATAAACTCGAACTCCTAATTGGCAAAGAATACAAGTTTGAAAACCAGACCCAGTACCAATTTCAAGAACCTTCTCGCCTTTTTCAATGTTCAATAGCTCAGTCTGATAAGCAACTGTAAATGGGTGCGATATGGTTTGTCCTGCTCCGATTTGAAATGCCATATTTGTATATGCCTTCTCCAAAAATGCTAAATCAAGAAAAAAATGCCTAGGTACTGCGAAAAAAGCATCGAGAATACTTTCATTTTTTATTCCCATGTTTCGCAATTGGTCAATTAATTTTTTACGAAGACCTTGATGCCTAAAATTATCCTGCATAGTACAAAAATACACAGTTAATGGGAGATTTAAAGATTGAATTACAAACAGTATACTGTTGAAATTAATACTAAGATTAACCCCGCAAAGTAATACACCATGCGGGGTGCTGCTTTTGTAGTTGTAGAGAATAATCCTATAAACTCATTGGAACTTCCATCACTAATATTTCAGTTAATGATTTTGCTTTATATTTTAACCGTTCAATCTCCCAAATCCCGAGACCATCTCGTTCTGAGAGCTCAATATCTTCGACTGTTACATTACCCCGTAAAACAAAAGTATATACTCCATTTCCAGGTTTGTTCAACTCAAATAATATTTCCGTATTCACATCAAGTTGTGCTAAATAAAACCAAGCATTTTGATGAATCCATACCCCGTCATCATTTTTATTAGGAGATAAAATCTGTTGAAATTTATTTATTCTATCCTCTTTTCTTAAGGTTAATTGATCATACCTTGGTGTTACATCCTTTTTGTTTGGATACAACCAGATCTGAAGAAATTTTACAGGCTGATCAGAATTTTTGTTGAATTCAGAATGTTGTATTCCAGAGCCAGCGCTCATCACCTGTATATCTCCATTTCGTATAACGGTAGTATTTCCCATACTGTCTTTATGCTCTAAATCCCCATCTAATGGTATGCTAATAATTTCCATATTATCGTGAGGATGAGTCCCAAATCCCATTCCGGGAGCTACATAATCATCATTTAAAACACGCAAAACACCAAAGTGCATTCGTTCAGGATTGTAATAATTAGCAAAACTAAATGAATGAAAACTCTTCAACCAACCGTGATCTGCAGAACCTCTTGTTGAAGCCTTGTGAAGTACTTTGTTATCCATTATTTGAGAATTTGAAACTGGGAGATGATTAAACCCTTGAATGTCTATCCTTCGTAAATCCTCGATTTTATTTTCGATTAATTTAGCAGCTACTCCACTCGAAGCAAAAATCACCGTTCCCAAAAATCCTTTCTTAAGAAATTCTTTTCTGTTCATGTGTTGTAAAAAAACAATATTACTTACTCTGGTTTTAAATTTTCTTAACCTATGTCAAGAAAATAATGTTAACCTCCTATCTTTGTACAAAAAAATCATGGTTTTAAAGACTAATATTGAAAATGGTATATTAAAAATTGTATTAAATAGACCAGAAGTTTTCAATTCTTTTAATAAAGAAATGGCAATTGAACTTCAAAATGCACTTGATGAAGCAAACGAAAATGAGGTGATTAGATGTGTAATTTTAACCGGTGAGGGTAAAGCTTTTTGTGCTGGACAGGACTTGGGTGAAGCAACACATCCAAATGGACCTGAATTAAAATCTATAGTAAGAGATCACTATAACCCTATCATCCTTAGATTAAGATCTATTGAAAAACCGATTATTGCTGCTGTGAATGGAGTCGCAGCAGGTGCTGGGGCAAATATTGCTCTTGCTTGTGATCTGGTAATAGCTAAAGAAAGTGCTTCGTTTATTCAAGCATTTAGTAAAATTGGGCTTATCCCTGACTCAGGTGGAACCTTTTTGCTTCCACGATTAATCGGTCAACAAAAAGCATTGGCATTAATGATAACTGGAGATAAAGTACCTGCGAGGCAGGCAGAAGAAATGAACATGATTTACAAAACTGTTGCAGATGAGAATTTTGAAGAAGAAGTATCCAAACTAGCCATGAATCTTGCGGCAATGCCTACTAGAGGAATTGGATTAACGAAAAAAGCAGTAAACATGAGTTGGTCTAATACACTTGAAACACAACTAGATTTGGAAGAAGAATTACAAACGATGGCAGGTAAGACAGATGATTTTAAGGAAGGAGTCTCTGCCTTTTTGGAAAAAAGAAAACCAAATTTTACAGGAAAATGAAAATAGGAGTAATTGGAGCAGGCACAATGGGCAGTGGTATTGCCCAAGTTGCAGCGCAGAACGGAAATAAAGTTGTTCTTGTTGACTCTTCTGAAGTGGCAATTGAAAAAGCTAAATTAGGATTGCAAACAACTTTATTGAAGCTGGTTGACAAAGATAAAATTACGCCTGAGTATTATCAAAAAACACTGGACAACACTTCTTATTCCAATGACTTAAATAATTTGTACGATTGCGACTTGATAATAGAAGCTATAATTGAAAGCTTAAGTATAAAACATGAGTTATTTTCAAAAATTGAAAAAATTGTATCTGACCATTGTATACTTGCAAGCAATACATCATCCCTATCCATTGCATCACTTGGATCAGTTTTGAAAAATTCACATCGTGTTATTGGTATACATTTTTTCAACCCCGCTCCGCTAATGCCTTTGGTTGAAATTATTCCAGCAGTACAAACCTCTACAGAAGTGCTAAATAAATGTCAATCAATAATTTCTGATTGGGGTAAAATTGGGGTTGTGTGCAAAGACACGCCTGGCTTTATTGTTAACCGTGTTGCCCGACCATTTTATGGAGAAGCTCTTCGAATTTATGAGGAGGGGATTGCAGATTTCCCAACAATAGATTGGGCGATGACAGAATTTGGTGGTTTTAAAATGGGGCCTTTCACATTAATGGATTATATAGGGAATGATGTAAATTATGCGGTTACTGAATCTGTTTTTGAAGCGTTTTATTATGATCCAAGATTCAAACCGAGTTTTACTCAAAAAAGGCATAAAGAGGCAGGTTTTTTGGGGAGAAAAAGTGGGAGAGGCTATTATGATTATTCAGAGAATGCAACTTCTCCATCTCCAAAAAAGGATGAAGAACTTGGCAAAATGATTTTCAATCGAATTTTATGTATGTTGATTAACGAGGCGATTGATGCTGTATTCATGCAAGTCGGTTCAGTTGAAGATATTGATTTGGCAATGACCAAGGGGGTCAACTATCCGAAAGGATTGTTAAAATGGGCAGATGAAATTGGCTTACAGAGTGTTTTGTCACAACTTGAAACTCTTTTTCAAGAATACGGAGAAGACCGATACAGACCGAATGCATTGTTGAGGAGAATGGTTAGAGAAGGAAGAACTTTCTACTAAATAATTGTATTCTTAAGTGGGATTTGACCTAATTTTCTGAAATACTTTGTCTTTATTGTTTCTTCTAGAATCATCAAATGCTCAATGCGATGACAGTCAGTACCGACAAAATCAATGGCTTCTGCGTCAATAAGAGCTTCTGCTTGCTTTCGTACACCCGGACCATAATTTCCAGTTAGTGAATTCAGATTCAATTGAATATTGATTCCTTTTTGCCTCCATTCAATTGCTTTATCGACCTTTCCGTGATAATACATATAACGTTCAAAATGAGCCACAACAGGTCTGTAACTCATTGTGTGCATATCAAAAAACAATTGGTCAACATACTGCGGTGGAGAATGAAAACCAAACTCTACTAACACATATTTATCACCAAAAGTCAAAAGTTCTTTGTTCTTTATCTTAGGAAGGAGTGTTTCATCAAAATAATATTCTGCCGCTGCCTCTAATTTAATTTTCATTCCCAATTTCTGCATTTCATCACGTACTTTTTCCAATCCATCCAAAATAATTTCAGGTGTATTCGGGAAAGAATCAGACATGATATGAGGTGTAGTAACAACTTTCTTGTACCCTAAACTCTCAAATTTAGCGAGCATAGCAATGGTTTCATCCATACTTTGTGATCCGTCATCAATTCCTGGAATCAAATGACTATGCATGTCTGCTTTAATATTCGCAATCTCAAATGGAGGAAGTTCTTCCTCTTTGTTTGATCCAAAAAGTCTACTGAAAAAACCCATTTATATTAGCGGTTTTCGTACATGTTCTGATAATATTCCTTATATGAACCACTTGTCACTTTGTTCACCCATTCTTGATTTTCCAAATACCAATCAACTGTTTTAGATAAACCTTCCTCAAATTGAATAGACGGTTTCCAACCCAATTCATTTTCTAATTTAGAAGCGTCAATCGCATACCGCTTATCATGACCGGCTCTGTCAGTCACATACGAGATCAATTTTTCGGATTCACCTTTTTCTCGACCTAATTTTTCATCCATTAATTGACACAAAAAGCGCACTAATTCGATATTCGTCCATTCGTTTAACCCTCCGACATTATAGGATTCTCCTACTCTTCCTTCATGAAAAATCGTATCGATTGCACTTGCATGATCTTCAACCCACAACCAATCGCGAATATTGTCTCCTTTTCCATAAACAGGAAGTGGTTTGCTATTTTGAATGTTGTGAATCATTAATGGAATTAATTTTTCGGGAAAATGATGACTACCATAATTATTTGAACAATTCGACATTTTAATTGGCAATCCATACGTATGGTAAAATGCCATTACAAAATGATCAGAGGAAGCTTTTGAAGCGGAATATGGACTCCTTGGATCGTAAGGTGTTTCTTCTGTAAATAACCCTTCATCACCCAAACTACCATAAACCTCATCAGTAGATACATGATGAAATACGTGATTACCTTCTGTCCAGTTATCTTTAGCTGCTTGCAACAGATTCACCGTTCCAACCACATTTGTCATCACAAAATCCATCGGGCCTTCGATTGAACGATCTACATGTGACTCAGCTGCTAAATGAATGACATCCGTAATATCATATTTAGAAAAAACCTCACGAACTTTATTTGCATCAACGATATCTCCTTTCTCAAATTGATAATTTAACATTGATTCAACATCCGACAAATTTTCTAAATTTCCAGCGTAGGTCAGTTTGTCAAAATTTACAATTAAATAATCGGGATAATGCTTCAATAGTCTTCGTACTACGTGTGAACCAATAAAACCAGCGCCACCTGTGACTAAAATGCGTTTCGAATAATTTTCCATATTACAAGCTCCAGTATTCTAAATCGTGAATTTGATTCTTGTAAATACCTTTTACATCCACAAAAATTCCTTTATTTTCCTTCATCAAACTTTTGAAATAATTCTCGTTTAATCCGATATATTCTTTGTGATTTACAGCTACTATGATTGCATCGTATTCATTTGAAGCTGAAGAAATTAATGGAACTCCATATTCGTGATTCATTTCATCCGAATCAGCATGAGGATCAATAATATCGACATGTACTTGATAAGACTTCAATTCGTTTACAATATCAATCACCTTTGAGTTTCGAATGTCGCTTACATCCTCTTTGAAAGTTGCACCCATGATTAATACCTTAGAATCCTGAATGATTTTTCCCTGAGCAATAATTTTCTTAACCGTTTGTTTAGCAATGTAGAAACCCATCGAATCGTTCACATACCTACCGCTTGTAATCACTTTTGAATGATAACCAGCTTGTTGAGCCTTGTGCGTTAAATAATAAGGATCGACTCCAATGCAATGTCCTCCTACCAAACCAGGTCGAAAATGTAAAAAATTCCATTTTGTTCCCGCTGCCTCCAAAACATCAAATGTATTGATTTTTAGCTTATTAAATATGATGGATAATTCGTTAATCAATGCAATATTTACGTCACGTTGTGTGTTTTCAATAATTTTAGCGGCCTCCGCCACTTTAATTGTTGGTGCTCTATGAACTCCGGCTGCAACCACTAACTCGTATGTCTTGGCAATTTGTTCTAGTGATTCATCACAACAACCAGAAGCAACTTTCATTACATTTTGAAGTGTGTGTTCTTTATCCCCAGGATTAATTCTTTCCGGAGAATATCCTACTTTAAAATCATCTTTAAACTTCAAACCGGATATTTCTTCTAAAACGGGAATACAATCTTCTTCTGTACATCCAGGATAAACCGTTGATTCATACACCACATAATCACCTTTTTTCAGAACCTGACCTACCGTTCGACTTGCACCTAGTAAGGGTTTCAAATCAGGTAGATTGGCTTCATCAATTGGAGTTGGGACAGCAATTACAAAAAAGTTCACCTCTTTTAAGTCATTGATATCCGCAGTAAATTTAATATCACAACCTTCAAAATCTTTTGCCTCTAACTCATTGCTTGGGTCGATGTTATTTTTCATCATGTCCACGCGACTTTGATTGATATCAAAACCAATTACTTTGATTTTGCGTGCAAATTCTAGCGCAATAGGCAAGCCGACATAACCCAAACCGATAACGGCGAGTTTTGCCTCCTTTTTGATCAAACGATCATAAATCAAATTACTCATATTATTTTGTGTAGATTAGTTGCTCATTTCTTACTTTGTAGATACGCTCGATGATATCCACAACTTTAAGTCCTTCTAAAGCGTTGGTTGTTGGAGAAGTTCTCCCTTTCAAAGTATCAATCACATTAGAAATAATATAATTGTGATTTGCAGCAGAACCTTTGTATGGACCATAATCATTGGCAGGATTTGATTCCTTCAAAGTAGGCATTTCATAACCGGAAATGTTGCACACTTCAACTTCATTCATGTATTGTCCTCCAATTTTGACACTTCCATTTTGTCCAATAATGGTCATAGAAGATTCTAAATTTTGATTAGCTACGGAAGTTGAATAATTCAAACATCCCATGCCTCCGTTGATAAAATCAAAACTTACAAAACCCGAATCTTCAAAATCTGTTGAGTTTTGATGATTAAAGTCGGCGAATTTTCCTTGAATATTATCAATATCTCCAAATAACCAATACATGATATCGATGAAGTGAGAAAACTGTGTGAATAAAGTTCCTCCATCCAAATCCTTGGTACCCTTCCACCCCCCTGCCTTGTAGTAACGATTATCTCGGTTCCAATAACAATTCAATTGAACCATATATATATCTCCTAAAATTCCATTCGTAATGATTGACTTAATCCACTCCGAAGGCGGAGAATATCTATTTTGCATAACACAAAATACCTGACGAGAAACTTGCAGGGCTTTGAAAATGATTTCTTCACAACTACTTTTTGTCAAGCCCATTGGTTTTTCACAAACAACGTGTTTTTTTGCTTCCAAAGCCTTTAATGATTGTTCTGCATGCAGTCCATTAGGTGTACAAATATTTACAACATCAAAGTCAATTCCACTTGAAAGTAATTCATCGATGGATGAGAAAAAAGGCACATTAAATTCCGTTGCTCCACATTCTTCTTTCGATCGAACATCGACCATTGCAACAAGTTCACCCTCAGCATCTCGGCGAACCATTTCTGCATGTCTTTTTCCGATATGACCAGCACCAACAACTGCAAATTTTATTTTGTTTTCACTTCCCATTATCCTAGTTTTCTAACTTGATTATTATCTAATTGGTATTTTTCATTTGATTCTGGACAAATAGCCAAACCATCTTCATTAAAATTCAAACGATGTCCATATTCACTCATCCATCCAATTTGTCGAGCTGGATTTCCAACAACTAATGCATAAGCAGGAATATGTTTCGTGACAACAGAACCAGCGCCTATAAATGCATATTCACCAATATCATGACCGCAAACAATCGTAGCATTGGCACCAATACTAGCTCCTTTTTTTACTACTGTTTTTGAATATTGACCTCGACGATTTACTCCACTTCTCGGATTCAAAACGTTGGTAAAAACCATCGATGGTCCTAAAAAGACATCGTCTTCACAAATAACTCCAGTGTAGATTGAAACATTATTCTGTACTTTGACATTTTTTCCCAAAACAACCTCAGGAGAAATTACCACATTTTGACCAATATTACAATTCTCACCCAAAGTGCAATTCGACATAATATGCGAAAAATGCCAGATTTTAGTTCCTTCCCCGATGGAACAACCTTCATCTACAAAAGCTGATTCATGCGCAAAATATCCCATCTATTTTATAATGTATTTATCAAAATTATAATGATCTGTTTCTTCTAACTCTTGTTTGGAAAGAGTTTGAAAGTAGGCATACGTTCTTTTCAATCCTTCCGCACGATTTACTTCCGGTTCCCAATTTAAAATTTTTCTTGCTTTTGTTATATCTGGTTGACGTTGCTTCGGATCATCGACCGGTAAATCTTTATAAATAACCTTTTGCGATGTTCCTGTTAACTTGATAATTTCCTCTGCGAACTGTGAAATTGTAATTTCAGAAGGATTGCCAATATTGACAGGTTGAGTATAATCGGAATAAAGAAGACGAACAATTCCTTCCACCAAATCATCCACATAGCAAAATGAACGCGTTTGAGAACCATCACCAAATACAGTTAAATCCTCTCCTCTTAGTGCTTGACCAATAAAAGCAGGCAAAACACGACCGTCATTTAATCTCATTCTCGGACCATAAGTATTAAAAATACGCACAATGCGTGTTTCAATTCCATGAAAATTATGGTAGGCCATCGTGATGGCTTCCTGAAAACGTTTGGCTTCATCGTAAACTCCTCTTGGACCAACTGGATTTACATTTCCCCAGTATTCTTCCGGTTGTGGGTGAACTGTTGGATCACCATAAACTTCAGAAGTTGAAGCAATTAAAACACGAGCACCTTTGGCTTTAGCTAAGCCCAGACAATTGTGAATCCCTAAAGATCCAACCTTTAGAGTTTGAATCGGTATTTTTAGATAATCTATCGGACTAGCGGGAGATGCGAAGTGAAGAATATAATCAAGATTTCCTGGAACGTGAATAAATTTGGAAACATCGTGATTATAAAACTCAAATTGTTCAAGAGGAAAAAGATGTTCGATATTTTTAAGTCGGCCGGTGATTAAATTATCCATTCCAATTACATGATAGCCATCACGAATGAAACGGTCGCAAAGATGAGACCCCAAAAAACCAGCAGCACCTGTTATTAATACCCTCTTCATTTATTTTTCAATTAAATTTCGACCAATACTACTGTAATAAAAACCTTTATCGTTCATTTCATCAATTTCGAACAAATTTCGACCATCAAAAATAACTGCATCTTTCAATTGAGTTTTCATTCGATTAAAATCTGGATTTCTAAAGATACCCCATTCGGTACAAATAACCAAGGCATCAGCATCTTTTAAAACTTCGTATTCGTTTGTAGAAAAATGAATTTTCTCGCCATAAATACGTTCGACATTCGGCATAGCTTCAGGATCATAAACAGAAATTTCTGCACCTGCTTCTAACATCAAATCTATCAAAAACAAAGCTGGCGCCTCACGAATATCATCTGTATCCGGTTTGAATGCTAGCCCCCAAATTGCAATTCTTTTATCTTGTATTTTACCCCTGAAAAAATTCTTTATTTTTGGAAACAAGACGGTTTTTTGCGCTTGATTCACTTTCATTACAGCATCCAAAATTTCAAAACTGAAATTATTTTCCTTTCCTGATTTCCACAATGCTTGAACATCCTTTGGAAAACAAGAGCCTCCGTAACCAATTCCTGGGAATAAAAATCTTTTCCCAATTCTACTATCTGAACCAATACCAATTCGAACTTTGTCGACATCTGCTCCAACTAGTTCACAGAAATTAGCAATCTCATTCATGAAGGTAATCTTCGTCGCCAAAAAGGAATTCGCTGCATATTTTGTTAATTCAGCCGATTTTTCGTCCATGAAATAAATAGGATTTCCTTGACGTACAAATGGTTTGTACAGAGATTCCATGATTCTCTTAGCTCGGTCATCGGATGTTCCAATTACCACGCGATCAGGTTTCAAGAAATCGCTAACTGCAAATCCTTCCCGAAGAAATTCCGGATTGGATACCACCGCAAAGTCTACTTTTGCATTTTTAGCAATGGCCGCTGTAACTTTTTCAGCTGTACCCACTGGCACTGTACTTTTATCGACAATTACTTTGTAGTCTTTTATTATTTTACCTAAATGATCAGCAACACCTAAAATGTAGGACAAATCAGCTGAACCATCTTCACCCGGAGGGGTAGGTAATGCGAGAAAAATTATCTCGGCATCTTCAATTCCTTCCTCTAATGAGGTTGTAAAAGAAAGTCTTTCAGCGGCAATATTGCGTTCGAATAAAACATCTAAATTGGGTTCATAAATGGGAACTTCCCCATTTCTAAGGCGTCCCACTTTTTTTTCATCAATGTCAATACAAGTAACCTTATTTCCTGTTTCAGCAAAACAAGTTCCAGTTACAAGCCCAACATATCCGGTTCCAACAACAGCGATTTTTTTCATAGTGTAGTAGTATTGGTAAATCAGATGATTAATTCAAATATTCAGCAACCGTTTGTGTAATTAATTCTAGTTGCTCTTTTTGCATTTCTGTATGTATTGGTAATGAGATTACTCGTTCAGTAAGCCAATCCGTAACCGGCAAATTTAATGATCCGCTTCCGAATGATTCAAACATTTTTTGCCTGTGTGCAGGTACGGGATAATAAATCATCGAAGGAATATCCTTAGATGCTAAAAACTCATTCAAACCAGCCCGGTCATATCCTTCTAAAGTCAGAGTATATTGATGAAAGACATGTTTCGAATCGTGGGATCTAAAAGGAATTTTTACTCCTTTCATCGGACCAAAGAAAGCATCATAATAATCGGCAACTTCACGCCGAGAATCAATATAATTATCCAATTGACGTAGTTTTATTCTCAAAACTGCTGCTTGAATCGTATCTAATCTTGAATTACACCCAACAACGTCGTGATAATACTTCTTACTTTGTCCGTGATTCGCAATCATTTTGATTTTCTTCGCAAGCTCTTCATTATTTGTAAAGATTGCTCCTCCATCGCCATAGCATCCTAAATTTTTTGAAGGGAAGAAAGATGTACAACCAATATCACCAATTGTTCCTGTTTTAACGACTGAACCATCTGTCAAATGGTAATCAGAACCGATTGCTTGAGCATTGTCTTCAATTACAAACAGATTGTATTTTTCAGCAATCTCCATTATCGCGTTCATATCTGCAGCTTGACCATACAAATGAACGGGAACAATTGCCTTTGTTTTGGGTGTAATCGCTTTTTCTATTGCTTCGGCATCAACGCAAAATGTATCTTTATTAACCTCCACAAAAACAGGCGTTAAACCTAGAAGAGCTATTACTTCAGTTGTGGCAATATAAGTAAATGAGGGAGTAATGACTTCATCTCCCGGTTTCAAATCTAGAGCCATCATTGCAATCTGCAATGCATCAGTACCATTTGCACACGGAATTACATTTTTAACACCTAAGTAATTTTTTAAATCTTCTGCAAAATTATTAACAGCTGGACCATTGATAAAATGAGCATTTTGGATAACTTCTGAAATTGCAGCATCTATTGAAGGCTTGATTTTCTCGTATTGAGAAACCAAATCAACCATTTGAATTTTTTTCATGCTTTATTAATCTGAATATGAAGAGCAAATGTATGCAAAACTGTCGATTTAACTTGAAAATCAATGTTAAAATCACAATAATTTATTGAATTGTCAGACAATAAATAATACCTCCCCTAGTACCAATTATTACCTGATTATCAATGGCAATTGGAGATGATTCAATAGCTCCGTGTAATTTCATTGAGTCAATTATTTTACCTGTCTTCCCTTCATAAAGAGAAAATAATCCGGAAACATCACCATGAACAAAATACATATTGCCATCTTTATCATAAACGTCAACGGGAGAAGACCAGGAATAATTTTTCAATAAAATTTTATACAATTCCTGTCCTGTTTTTTTGTTTACGGCTACTATTTCTCCTCCTAGATTATCTCCTACTCGTGAGTAAACAGTTATTAAAATATCTGCAGATTTTTTCTTTCCGATGAGACAAGAGGATAAGATTCCACCATTGTTAGATAGCGCACCCGAATTAGTGCCAGTACAAGTCTTTCTTACATTCCAAACCTCTTTCCCCGTTAGGCCATCTATTTTCCTAAAGAAACCACCTCCAACTGAACCTTGTTTATCAACTTCATTTCCTATAAGCAAAAAAGGTTTGTCATTCTCAATATCAAGAGCAATACTGGCATCAGAATCGTCTATATTATCAAAATACCAAACCGGTTTCATTTTCGATAAGTCAAGACAAAAAACATTACCGTTGTTATCCGAAAAGTATCCAAGATTACGATATGCACCAAAACTAGATTCAATTCCTTGATGAGGCTTATCTTTAACTTGATATTTGAATTTAAACGGTGATTTAGTCAAATCTGTCAAATCGTAACGATAAACTATGCCATTTTCAGCAGGCCAAAATAATACTTGATTTTCTCTATCTACCAGAGGATTACTATCAAACGCACCCCATGAGCGATAGGAGTAATTATCCAATCCAGACTGATGTAAGATTTGCTTACCACTGAAAAAATCGTAAAAATAACAGCCAAATTTTTCATTGTATTGAATTCCTTGACCAATATAAATCATTCCGTTCAACCTTGGATCGACAGAAACAGTACCTTTTATAGGATTCCCAATATCTATTGGATTTCTAGTTGGTTTTCCACTTATCAGATCAAGAAAATATACTTTTCCACAAAGTGATCCAAAAATTACTTCGTTTAAAGATGTATTATTTTGATATTCACCCAATAAATTCTGCTTCCATCCACTCTCAGTTTTCCATTCAACATAAAGAGGCTGACCTGTCCATCCTGTTCCACCACCCCAAACCCCAAACTTTGTTTTTCTAGAATCTACCGCAGTTTGAAATTTCCACTTAACGGCAAGCTTAGTAGGATTTTTTGAAATAACTCCAACTGATGGTTTTGACCTTTGAGCATTGCCTCTAAAACACAAAATATTTCTATCCTTGGAATAGTCTGTATTGAAAAAAATTTTCTTGTTCTTCGCACCAATTAAGTTCGTGTCGTTAACTGTATAATTAAAAGATGGGTTTTTGAGATATTGAACTTCAAAAGCAGGTAGTATTTTTTCTTTTTTGGGTTCCTTTTTGTTTTTGCTTTGAAGAAAATCTTTCTTATTCGATTTTATTATGAAAGTAACAACCAAAACAAGTATAATTACTGATAGAACTGAAGCAAATTTTTTATTCATATAAACAAAATATATTCATCATACTACGGTAAATAAGCTAATTGGTTTAACTTAATTTTCGAAAATGTCATTTAAATTACAATTCAACTAAACAACCTTTAATTCCTAAAAAAATCATTAATGTTTATTGCTCATTAGTTTATGAGAATTATTAATATCATTCCATTTACCAAACTATGGCGTTACTTTTCAAATTATATGATGAAGAATTCCTGCCTATTTTGTATCATTGTATTATGAAGGGTAAACTAATTATTGCGATAATACTTATTCATTTAACGACAAAATCGCAGGTTCTTGAGACTATGAATCACGGAGGAATTGTCAGAACTTACACTTATTACAAACCTTCATCATGGACTTTTGCTAGCCAACTTCCTCTGCTTATTGTATTACATGGTCTGACACAAACTGGTGGAGGTGTAATGGATATTACCCAATTTAATCAAATCGCAGAGTCTAATAATTTTATTGTCTGTTATCCAAGTGGAATTAACAATGCATGGAATGCCAATATGAACGTCAATGTATCAAATGCGGATGATAAAGGATTCTTAGAATCGCTGATTGTATATTTTCAGCAAAACTTCAATATAAATCCTAATAGGCAATATTTATGTGGGTTTTCAAATGGCGCATTCATGAGTCACAAATTGGCATGTGAATCAGAGTTGTGTTTTGCAGGAATAGCTACGGTTTCTGGCACCATGAGTGATACTATTTACTCAACTTGTAGTCCCTCAAAAGCAACCTCTATTTTACATATTCACGGAACAGCAGATGCAGTCGTTCCATACAATGGAAGCCCTTCTACTGGGGTATCTGTTGAACAAACAATCGAAAAATGGAGAAGTTATTTGAATTGCTCATTAAATCCTTCATCCATTGATTTACCAAATACTAATTTACTTGATTTATCCTCAGCACAACGATTGACTTATTCAAACTGTAATGGTTCTACCTTAGAGCATATAAAAGTAATTGGTGGAGGGCATCAATGGCCAGGAATAAGTACTTGGAATGGTGGAATAGGTGCAATCAACATGGATTTTTATTCACCAGAAATAATTTGGGATTTTCTTGAAACAAGGCAATGCGTAAATCAATTATCCATTGAAGAAGAAGAGTTAAAGGAATTTGACATTTATCCAAATCCTTCTGAAGGACAAATAAATTTTGAATACACCAATATTCATTCACTTAAAATTTTTTCAATTGACGGACAAATGCAATTTCAAACCCATGAAATTAATTCGAGTGGAATTAACCTAAATCTTCCTGATGGAATTTATAACATTCAACTAATCACAAAAACGGGAAAAGAATTTTGGAAAAAAGTTATTATTGACAAATTTTGAATAAAGTATTTCTCTATGAATTCAGTTGAATTATTTTGAAATTAATTAAAAAAAACAAATTAATCCTTGTGTATTCTTTTCATTTTATTACCGTCTACAGTAATAATTTTTCCATTATTTTTCTTAACAAGAGTTTTGTCTGAAACAGGACCACCGGGATAAAAAACCCTCACATCAGAAGCGTAAATTTTTCCATTTGTAAGATGAATCATTCGATCGGCAACACTTTTTTTACCTAAATAACGAGGTGCAATAGCAGTCCTGCAACCACCAACTAGATTTATTTCTGCTGAATCAGAAAAACAATCGGGCAATATTTTTCCAATTCGCAACTTCTTACTCGCCCACTTGTTCCAAATTTTAGAATTAACGTATCCAATTGCTATATTTCCAAGAGTTGCATGACCGTAATAATGAAAACGAGAAATTTTAACGGTCGAGTCACTTGTCAGCGAATGCGCATTTAGCCATTTAGTAAATGCCTTACTCGAATTCATTACGATTACTGATATATTTTCTTTATTTGCTTTTTCTGTGTATTCATTTAATATTTCTTCCGAATAACCTCCTCTTTTTTTACGAGAACAATTGAATACAATCCAATATACGCGTTCATTTCGATTCAATCTTTTAAACAAATTCCTATTTTTCAAACTCCTATCCAATCCATTTTCGAGAAAATGTCTTTCGTTTAATAATGGTCCCGGTTGACCGCTGATTACAACTGCATCCGCATGAATAATAAATGAACTTGAACAAAACATGAAAGTCAAAAGAAACCACTTAACCACAATAATTATTTTTTTTATTCAAAACAAAAATACCTACTTGTTGAAAGTTAGAAACAAATTACTTACATATTTTTGATTAATTTTATCTAAAGTGTATTCCCATGAATAGCAATATAGAAAATTTCGGCGACTACGAGGAGCATTACAAAAATTCAGTAACTTATCCGGAAAACTATTGGAATAAAAAAGCTCAAAATTTTACTTGGTTCAAGCCATGGAATAAAGTACTCCACTACTCTATGATTGAAGCTAATTTCGAATGGTTTTTGGGTGGAAAAACGAACTTAGCTTATAATTGTATTGACCGGCATTTAGATCAAATTGGTGACAAAACAGCTATACTTTTCGAGCCGAATGATCCGAATGATAAACCTGAAAATATTAGTTATAATGAATTGCATTCACGTGTTTGTAAAATGGCGAATGTTCTTAAGAAGAAAGGAATCGAAAAAGGAGATAGAGTTTGTGTTTACCTTCCAATGATTCCTGAATTAGCAATCAGTATTTTGGCATGTGCAAGAATTGGAGCAATTCATTCTGTTGTCTTCGCTGGATTTTCATCAAGTGCCTTGGCTGCTCGAATTCAAGATTGTAGTTGCAAATTAGTAATCACATCAGATGGAGGGTTCAGGGGAAACAAAACCACACCACTCAAAGGCATCGTCGATGAGGCATTAAAAACATGTCCGTCCGTAGATCAAGTAATTTTAGTAAAAAGAACGTATGAGAAAGTTAATTTGATTGAAGGACGGGATACTTGGTTAATAGATGAATTAAAAAATGTAACAAACCAATGTGATTCTGAAGAAATGGACTCTGAAGATCCCCTTTTTATTCTTTACACTTCCGGTTCAACAGGAAAACCAAAAGGAATGATGCACACAACTGGTGGATATATGGTTTATGTTGGCTCTACATTTCAACATGTATTTCAATACGAAAAGGATGATATCTATTGGTGCACAGCTGATATAGGTTGGATAACAGGGCATTCATACATTGTATATGGTCCTTTATTGAATGGGGCAACCACAGTAATGTTTGAAGGAATTCCAACTTACCCTGATTTTGGTCGATTTTGGGAAGTAATAGACAGACATAAGGTCACACATTTTTATACTGCTCCCACCGCCATACGTTCCTTGGCTAAAGAACCTCTTTCATGGGTTGAAAAGAATAATTTGAATACCTTAAAAGTTTTAGGTAGTGTCGGTGAGCCAATTAATGATGAAGCATGGATGTGGTACCACGAAAATATTGGCAAAGGAAAATGTCCAATTGTTGATACTTGGTGGCAAACTGAAACAGGAGGAATTCTGATTTCGCCGTTGGCAGGAATAACCCCACTTAAACCTACATTCGCAACATTACCATTGCCGGGAGTTCAACCGGTTTTGATGGATGAAAACAAACAAGAAATAGAAGAAAATAATGTTTCTGGTAATTTGTGCATAAAATTTCCATGGCCATCAATAGCAAGAACGATTTGGGGAGATCATCAGCGTTACAAAGAAACCTATTTCACCGCTTATCCGGGATACTATTTTACAGGAGACGGAGCTCTGCGAGACTACGGTGGATATTATAGAATAACAGGTCGAGTAGATGATGTAATTATTGTGTCAGGCCATAATTTAGGAACTGCTCCTATTGAAGATGCTATTAATGAACATTCACTAGTAGCTGAATCTGCTGTAGTTGGATTTCCTCATGATATTAAAGGAAATGCACTATATGGATATGTGATTTTGAAAGATGGCATTACTATTTCTGATGAAACTGAATTGCGAAAAGAAATCAATCAATATGTTTCAGATCAAATAGGACCCATAGCTAAATTAGACAAAATTCAATTTGTTAGTGGACTTCCAAAAACGAGGTCAGGCAAAATTATGAGGAGAATTTTACGTAAAATTGCAGAAGGGGATTTTTCTAATTTTGGCGATACTTCAACCTTATTAAATCCCGAAGTAGTAGATGAAATTAAAAATCATTCTTTGTAGTTAATCTTATAATACTTAATTTCAAAAAAAATATCATGAACAATTTACCTTGGTTTAAGAGTTATCCTGATTTCGTTCAACAGTCTATTCCTATAGATAGATATGAGAATATTATCTCCATCTTTGATGAATCAGTTGCAAAATATGGAAATAAAATAGCGTACAAGAATATGGACGTGACCTTAACTTTCAACGAAGTTAGCACCCATGTAGATACGTTGGTTTGGTATCTTCAAAATAAGACAAATCTAAAAAAAGGTGATCGAATTGCTTTACAAATGCCTAATTTGCTTCAGTTTCCTGTAGCTATCTTTGCTTGTTTGAAAGCTGGTTTGGTCATTGTTAATACAAATCCTTTGTATACAGCTGAAGAAATGCGCCACCAGTACAAAGATTCGGGGGCAAAAGCTATTATTATCTTAGAAAATTTCGCTTTCAACCTAGAAAAAATTTTAAAAGACACTGAAATTGAGACCGTTATAGTTACTAGTATTGGAGATATGCTTGGAAACTTGAAGGGGATGATAACCAATTTTGTTGTGCGCAAAATTAAGAAAATGGTTCCATCCTATTCGCTTGCAGGATCCTTTCAACTCAAATCAATCCTAAACGAACACAAGGGTAAAAAACCACAACAGGTTGAAATAAAATCATCTGATTTGGCTTTTCTCCAATATACAGGTGGAACTACTGGAGTATCAAAAGGAGCTAGTTTATCACATGGTAATCTATGTGCAAATGTACAACAAGTTGAATCTTGGATTCATCCGATGTTTAACGATGGTGAAGATACAATTATTACGGCTTTACCAATGTATCATATCTTTGCGTTAACAGCGAATTGTATTGTATTTTTTAGATATGGTGCAGTCAACATATTAATTACAAATCCAAGAGACTTAAAAGCATTCTGCAAAGATTTAAGAAAAAATCCTTTTTCAATAATAACCGGAGTAAATACTCTATTCAACGGTCTAATGAATATGCCAGAATTCAACAGTTTGAATTTTTCAAAACTCAAAATTGCATTAGGTGGTGGAATGGCCGTGCAAGATATTGTTGCGGAAAGATGGGAAAAATTGACAAATAGTCCTTTATTAGAAGCTTATGGTTTATCTGAAACAAGTCCGGCCGTGACGATTAATCCGGTTAATGGAACGCATAGAAGAGGTTCGATTGGACTCCCATTACCAAATACAGAAATCAAATTGTTTGATGATGATGGTAAGGAAGTGCTAATCGGACAACCTGGTGAAATTGGAATTAAAGGGCCTCAAGTAATGCAAGGCTATTGGAATCGACCTGATGAAACGGCAAAGTGTATGTTAGGTGATTTCTTCCTAACTGGTGATATTGGAATTATGGACGAAGATGGATTTTTCAAAATTGTTGATCGTAAAAAAGAAATGATTTTAGTATCTGGATTTAATGTTTACCCAAATGAGGTAGAGAAAGCCATTTCTGAAAATCCAAAAGTTCTAGAGGTTGGGGTTAGAGGAGAAAAAAATGAAGACGGATCAGAATTTGTAAAAGCTTTTGTTGTGAAAAAAGATGAATCGCTCACAGCGCAGGAAGTTATAGAAGAAAGTCGCAAACTATTAACTGGATATAAAGTTCCTAAAGAAGTTGTTTTTAGGACAGAATTACCAAAATCCAATGTTGGGAAAATACTACGCAGAATGCTCGAATAAGGATAATTACTAAAAAAAGAAAAGCCGCTTTTCTAGCGGCTTTTCTTTTTTGCGATATAGAGTAAAATTTTAAGACTATTTAACTGCGTCAACAACAGCTTTAAAGGCTTCAGGATGGTTTAAGGCCAAATCTGCAAGCGTTTTTCGATTTAACTCAATTCCAGACTTATGAACAGCACCCATAAATTGAGAGTAGCTCATACCGTGAAGTCGAGCACCCGCATTAATACGAGTAATCCATAATGAACGAAAATTTCGTTTCTTTTGCTTACGTCCAACGTAAGCATAACCAAGTCCTTTTTCAATTGCATTTTTTGCAACTGTCCAGACATTTTTTCTTCTACCAAAGTAACCTTTGGCAAGTTTCATCAAGTTTTTTCTTTTTGCTCTTGATGCAACATGATTAACTGATCTAGGCATAATTTTAAGTTTTTTGACAAGGAGTGACCGCCGCGGCGGTTCTTATTTACTCATTATCGGGTTAAACAATTCAAACCAATTGCTCTTTACTTCATGCAAAGTTGCAATTTCACATTGGAGATATCAGCTCCATGAACTAAACCGGCATGTGTCAAGTTTCTTTTACGTTTAGTTGCCTTCTTGGTTAAGATGTGGCTTTTAAACGCGTGCTTACGCTTGATTTTGCCCGTACCAGTGATAGTAAAGCGTTTTTTTGCACTGGATTTGGTTTTCATTTTTGGCATTTTTCGTCAATTTTAGATTAACTCTATATCAGCTTCTTTTTTACTTATTTCTTTTTAGGATTAATCATGATAATCATTTTCTTTCCTTCTAATTTTGGAAGTTGTTCAACAGCTCCAATATCAGCAAGCTCCTGGGCAAACTTCAATAACAATATTTCTCCTCGATCTTTAAATACAATCGTTCTACCTCGGAAAAAAACGTACGCTTTCACTTTGCTTCCCTCCTCTAGAAATTTACGGGCATGTGCTAATTTGAAATTAAAGTCATGGTCATCTGTATTCGGACCAAAACGAATTTCTTTTACAACAACTTTACTCTGTTTGGCCTTTAATTCCTTTTGTTTCCTTTTCTGGTTATACAAAAATTTCTTGTAATCCATTATTCGACAAACAGGAGGAACAGAATTAGCAGCAATCTCAACAAGGTCTAGCTCTTGTTCTTCAGCCATCGTCAACGCTTGACGAAGAGACAAAATCTTGGGTTCTTCACCATCCTGAACTAAACGAATTTCAGACGCGGTGATTTTCTCATTGATTTTATGTAGAGCTTCTTCTTCTCTTTTTACAAAAGGTTTTCTGTTGTTATTTCTCATTCAAATTTATACTGTTACGCTAATTCTTTTTCAATCGCTTTTTGAACCAAAACAGAAAATTCTTCTGCGGTCATGGCTCCTTTATCACCCTCTCCTCGCTGTCGAACCGAAACTACATTCATCTCAACTTCTTTTTCACCTACAATCAGCATAAAAGGAACCTTTGCTAATTCAGCATCTCGTATCTTTTTGCCAATTTTCTCGTTTCGATCGTCAACGAATCCGCGAATATCGGAAATATTTAGCAATTGAGAAAGTTTTTGTGCGTATTCATTGTATTTCTCTGAAATTGGTAAAATTGCATACTGCTCAGAAGATAACCAAAGGGGGAAATCTCCAGCACAATGTTCAAGTAAAACAGCGACAAATCGTTCCATCGATCCAAATGGAGCACGGTGAATCATAACTGGCCTATGTTTTTGATTATCTGCACCGACATATTCTAATTCAAATCGTTCTGGTAAATTATAATCCACTTGAATTGTTCCGAGTTGCCATTCCCGCCCCAAAGCATCCTGAACCATAAAATCAAGCTTTGGTCCATAAAAAGCCGCCTCTCCGTATTCAACTACTGTCGGCAATTCCTTCTCGGCTGCAGCTTCAATAATTGCCTGCTCAGCTTTTTGCCAATTTTCATCTGAACCAATATATTTAGCACGATTCTCTTTATCTCGCAACGAGATTTGAGCTTTGAAATTTTGAAAATCAAGCGTTTTAAGAACATACAAAACTATGTCAATCACATTTTTAAACTCCTCTTTTACCTGATCTTGCGTACAGAAAATATGTGCATCATCTTGAGTAAATCCCCTAACACGTGTCAAACCATGAAGTTCACCAGATTGTTCATAGCGATATACCGTTCCGAATTCTGCAAATCGAGCGGGTAAATCCTTGTATGACCTAGGGCGAGATTTAAAAATTTCACAATGATGTGGGCAGTTCATCGGTTTTAGGTAAAATTCTTCATTTGGGTCAGGCGTTCGGATTGGCTGAAAGGAATCCGCTCCGTATTTTTCGTAATGCCCTGAACAAACATACAATTCCTTGTTGCCAATATGAGGAGTAATAACTTGTTGATATCCCGCTTTTTTTTGTGCTTTTTTTAAAAAATTCTCCAATCTTTCACGCAATGCCGCACCTTTAGGAAGCCATAAAGGGAGTCCCTGTCCAACTTTTTGAGAAAAAGTAAATAGTTCTAACTCTTTACCCAACTTTCTATGATCCCTTCTTTTCGCCTCCTCTAGTTTAACCAAGTATTCATCTAACTCTGATTGCTTTGGAAAAGTTATTCCATAAATACGAGTCAACTGTTTATTATTCTCGTCGCCACGCCAATATGCTCCAGCAATGGCGGTTAGTTTAACTGCTTTAATGAATCCTGTATCCGGTAGATGAGGTCCACGACACAAATCTGTAAAATTACCTTGGGTATAGAAAGTAATTTTTCCATCTTCTAATTCAGAAATTAATTCTAATTTATACGGATCTCCCTTTTGTTCAAAATAACTAATAGCCTCTTTCTTAGAAATCTCTTTTCGTACAAATTGTAATTTCTGCTTGGCCAATTCCTTCATTTTTAATTCAATCTTTTCCAAGTCTTTTTCACTTATGGAATGATTTTCAAAGTCAATATCGTAATAAAAACCGTTGGTAACCGGAGGTCCAATCGCAAGTTTAATACCCGGGAAATAAAATTCTAGTGCCTCTGCCATTAAATGAGCCGACGAATGCCACATGGTCGATTTACCTTCCACATCATTCCAAGTTAATAGCTGGAGCGTTGAGTCTTCAATTATTGGCCTCGTAGCATCAATAACAACTTCATTAACTTTGGCTGCTAAAACATTTCTTGCAAGTCCTTCCGAAATGGATTTAGCAACATCCAAAGCAGTTGGGAAATTTTCAAATGTTCTTATAGAACCATCAGGCAAAGTGATATTAATCATGATTATTTTTTGAATAAAAGCAAAGATAGTTCAAAGCAATATTTTGTCCAATTTAATTCAAAAAAAAAGGAGGCATAGCCTCCTTTTGCGTAGTAGTGTGGCTGATGATTATTTTGGAACTTTCGTTTCTAAAATTTCATTGTATTTCTCCAAGAGGCGCAAATACTTATTTTTCCAATAATCAACAGACTGAGTATCACCAGTTATTGAACCAGTTTCCTCCAGATTTGTAATTGCCGCAAATGTTCTGTAACGCTTCAATTCCGCTATGTCATCAGAAAAATCATGGTGAATAATTTTACCGATTTCCAAAATGTAGTCAATTGAAACATTCGGATTTTCAAAAGCATTATAAATCCATCTTCGACTCTTACTGAGTTTTTTGGTTAATTTAGTTAGTGGAATACCACTTTCTCTAACCGCTTTTTCCAGTATTTCTCCTTTGTGCTGCATGATACAAAATTGAAAAATTAAATGCGAATTAAAACACTCAATATATTTACCTCAGTGTGTATAAAATTTAATTCGAACGTGTAAATTTAAGAAAATCAATAATAATCCAATAAAATTGGAGAATCAAAGTGTCAAAACACAATTTTAAGTTTGCTTAACTTCCTATTTATCTTGGCAAAGCTCAACCAACAACCCATTAGTTGATTTTGGGTGCAAGAATGCAATTAATTTATTGTCTGCACCGTCTTTTGGCGAATGATTTATCAAATCAAAACCACTACTTTTTAATCGATTAATCTCATCATCAATATCATCTACATCAAACGCTACATGATGAAATCCTTGCCCTCTTTTTTGAAGAAATTTTGCTATAGAACTATCTGGATCTGTTGCCTCTAAGAGTTCAATCTTACTTTCTCCAACTTGAATAAAGGCAGTCTTAACAAATTCTGATTCTACCACTTCGACTTTATAACAATCGACTCCCAACAAAGATTCATAAATTTTCAACGATTCTTCAATACTTGTTACTGCAATCCCTAAGTGTTCAATTTTTTTAATCATATTAATTCTTAATAAACTTTTCCGTAGAGTTATCAAAATTAATGAAATATAGGCCATTCAAAAGATTTCTACAATCTACCTTTGTCGACTTTCCACTTTTTAAAATATTGCCATAGGCATCAAAAATCTCATAGTAGGTTTCTACCTCTTTTCCATTCGACTTAAAAGTAACATAATCATTCACTTTTGTTGGTGATTTGAATACTTTTGATGTAGTTGATATAAAACTGTAAGATTTAGATGACCGTTTTTTTAGCGTGTTATCAATTTGAGATACTCTCACTTCATTTTTACCAGAGTGAGGGAAAAGCTTAAATATATAATTATTCGTTCCAGATTTTCCTTCACCCATTACCTCACCAACTGTCACCCATTTATCCCATTTGTATTGCTCAACGATGAAATTCAATTTTCCGGACTCCCCGGTTGAAGTCCATACCAATTCACCTGAAGGACTAGCTGATATGGATTGTAATTCAAATGTACTTTTTGGAAGTAGAACCTCAGGATTTAGAATAACAGGGGTACAATCATCACCATGATGAATAACTAAGAAAATCGGCTCTCCAATACTAATTTTCATTGACTTTAAATCCACTGATATTGTAGTTGCATTAAAATTAACCGGCACAATATCTCCATTAACATATATTTTTGAAATACAAAATCCAAATCCACCCACGTCACTTGGATTTTGAACAAAAATATTTTTCCCCTGATAAGTTCCTTCTAATGATAATTTTGCAGCTAAAGACAAATTAACCACAAAAAAAATGAATACTATGTTTAAACTTAATTTCATTTATATCAATTCCAAAAATCCCACGTAATTCCTATCTTTATTTGCATTAAAGGAATCGGGTAACCTTTAATTACTTGTAACATACGATTATTCCAAAAATAACCCAAATTATCCGCTCTTACAAAAAATTTAAAGCCTTTCAATTCGATACCTGAAAAAATAGACATATCAAAATAAGACGATTGCTCTGTATTTGAATGGTTTATCAAAAATAGATCCATGGAAGTTCCTAGTGCTACTGGAGAATACCCCCCGATTAATCTAGGCTCAAGCCCAAAGTATGCCTTGAGTTTCTTGTTTTTAAAAATGCCATTTTCCACCGATGCGCGCAAGCTAAGATTGTGAACGGGATAAAAATTCATTTGAGCAGGTAAAACACAAAGAGAATAATTAGGTGATAATCGAAGAAACTTATACTTCGAATTTATCGAAATCGAAAGGTTTAATGCATTGACCTGACTGTAAAAAGTATTCTCCCAAGTTTGACCATTAAAAAAATATGGCCTCCTCAAGTAAACGTAAGAACTAGTAAAATCAATTTTGGAATTTTTTAAATGATAAAAAACACTTAAATCAAGTCTCGACTTAAATTGATTTTCATAAACAGGGAGTTGATAGAAGATATTATTAGAAAAATAATGCCTTTGGAACAACTCAGGTAAAGAATTTTCAATTTTCCAATATGAGTTAACACCCCATAAATCACTTTTTTTATTCACTGAAATTTCACTTACCCAATTACTTGATCTTCCCAGGAAATAGTATTGAAAATTTTGTGTGATCTTTAAATCATTTGATTTAAATTGAAATTTTTCATTCAAGAGTATTTCCAAAGTATCACGATATAAGATTCCATTTCGATAATTCCAGAATATTTGTTCAACTCCAAGATCAAAATCTAGTTTTTTAGATTTCATGAACAAAGAAATATTATTTTTTTGAGTACTTATTTGTAAATGATCTCGTGTTTGAAAACTATCCACTAATATTATTGAATAGATTGATGCTAAATCACCAGTTTCGGTATAAACTCTATTTTTAGAGTCAAATATATTTCGAATAGAAATGCCAACATGTTTCAATGAATCACCATTAAGTTTAAAATTTGTGTTAGAAATTACTGAAACATCTTTACGAACAGAAATAGCATCACTTTTATTTACTGGAATTAATCCAAGTGAAAATGAGAGGGGTAGGCTATCGTTTATTATACCCCCATTCCATTCGTAAGTTCGTTGTAGTGAGTTGACATCCAAATGAAGATTGACTTTCTTCCATTGCTTTAAAAAGTTCAGATGTATTTCCTGATTCTTAAATCCTGAATTTCGAAGAATCCCATTGGATTGACTGCTTTTAAAATCTAAATTAATGAGCAAATTATTTATAAAACATTGCGTGTAGTTGACAACTGCATTTTGAAAACCGGAAGAACCAAAAGAATATAAAAATCCAATGTGAGGCAATGATGTATATCGAATACTTTGATGTTTTTGCTCTGTTTGAAAAGGATTACCTGTATAGATTAAATTTATTGGATCAATTAACCACGGATGATAACTAGACCATCCTACCGAGCTCAAATTATTGCTTGATGATAAATCTGAGTTATATAGTTCTCCTGAAATAGAATAATCAGACTTTAATGTATCGATTGGAATTTTACTATCTAGAGCTGTTTGAGTTACTACAGAACTTTTAAAAACAAAGAATATTAAAATAAAAATGATGAATTTCAGTATCATTCAATTATTATCCAAATTTACAAAGCAAACATAACAAAAAAAGGGGCTTCATTGCCCCTAAATACAATTAATAATCGTATAAATTACAAAGAGTTTAAATGCAATTGAAGACCGGATTTTAAATTCCCTGCCTTGTTTTTGTGAATGATATTCTTCTTAGCTAACTTATCCAACATTGCTGCTACCGTTGGTAAAAGTGCTTGAGCTTCGCTTTTATCTTTTAAACTTCTCAATTTTCTAACCGCATTACGAGCAGTTTTGTGTTGATACTTGTTTAAAAGTCTTTTAGACTCATTCGAACGAATTCTTTTTAATGCAGATTTGTGATTTGCCATTTTTAAACTAATTTTTAATTTTTCTTTCGTAGCCCATAGGAGAATCGAACTCCTGTTTCCAGGATGAAAACCTGGCGTCCTAACCACTAGACGAATGGGCCAAAAACCTTGGTAGCCCATAGGAGAATCGAACTCCTGTTTCCAGGATGAAAACCTGGCGTCCTAACCACTAGACGAATGGGCCAATAAAATTCCCGCAATTTTTGGGATTGCAAATATACGTGATTTTTCTTTTAGAGCAAATATTGACTTTGTTTTTTTAATGAAAACAAAGAAAAAAAGGATTAATTCTCACCACCTTCCGGTTTAAATCCCATCCGTTTACCTGTTTTTATTTTCAAACTATCACTAATCTCTTGAACCTGCGCAACTGTGATTTCCTCTAAAAATTCATAAGGTGGCAAATATAAATCAAACTGCAGCGCAAACGCGAATGACAATTGCACAATTAATTTCATATATGCCTCATTCAAAATAAAACTTTCTGGATCTTTAAAGAGAGCACCTAGTTGACCTCTTCCCTCTATCATGAAATGTTGTTCATGATTGAGCATGAGCCTTGCAATCAAATTTCCTCTATCCTCGAAGCGATTTCTCAAATAGGATTCTGCTAGGAAATTATAAACATGAATAACGGCAAAGTATCCATTGTTTTCATTCGTTGCAAAATACTTTGTCCCCCAGAGCGGATTAGAATCGGGAAGTCTGAAGATGTTGGTATGTAAGTGAAAAACGAGCATGTCACTTCCTACAAATACAATTATTTCAAATTTACCACGATCTTCATAACTCAACCGAACTCTTTCATCGTTGATTTTTTTTCGCAATTCATCCAATTCTGTTTTGATAATTTCTTTAAGTTCATCAAATATTTTTTCTGAATCATCTGCAACATCCTGTTTTAGAGCTGCTTTATTTGTTAATAAATTGATAATCGCGTTTCTATTTTGATCTAACGAACTTTCGTTATCCTTAGAATTCTTTGCTTTCTTCGTCATGTAATTATTATTTAAGAAGATTGATTTCTATATAATCGATCAAACTATGGATAACCTTTATGTGTATCTCTTGAGCTCTGTCGGCATAATTACTAAAAGGTGCTCGAATTTCTACATCACATAATTCAGCCATTTTGCCACCATCTTTTCCAGTTAATCCAATGACCTTGATCCCTTTTAATTTTGCCGCCAGAATCGCATTGATGACATTTTCAGAATTGCCAGAAGTTGAAATAGCAAGCAAAATATCACCTTTTGTTCCAAATCCATCAATAAATCTAGAAAAAACATGAGAATAACCGAAGTCGTTGGAGACACATGATAAATAACCAGGATCAGAAATAGCCAATGCGGGGATTGCCTTTCTATTTTCCCTATATCGACCTGTTAATTCTTCTGCAAAATGCATGGCATCACACATAGATCCACCATTTCCACAGCTCAGTATTTTCCCCCCTTTATTCAAAGAAGAAACCATCAATTTTCCGGCGCTTTCTATTTTTCCAATACTATTAGATTTTCGAAATTCTCGCAGAATTTTTTCAGCCTCTTGAAAGTGTTTTTCAATTGAACTGGACATATCTATATTTTAGTGGTGATGACCATGTTCACCATGAACATGTCCATGGTCAATTTCATCTTGAGTTGCTTCTCTAACATCCAATACCTCAACAGAAAAATGAAGATCCGTTCCAGCTAATGGATGATTGAAGTCCATTTTGATGTGATCATTTGTTATTTCTAGTATTTTTCCCCTAAGGTGATTCCCCTCATTATCAGACATAGGAACCATCGCTCCGATATAAAAAAATTCAGTATCAACTTTTCCATCTTCACCATGAAAAATATTTGCAGGAATCATCGCAACCTGATCTTGTTCATGAATACCGTAGGCATTCTCAGCCTTGATAGAAAAAGCCGCTGTATCACCTTTTTGTTTCCCTTCTAGCTGTTGTTCAAACTCAGGAATCATAGCTTGAGCACCGAATAAGAATACCAAAGGGTTGTTTTGAGTTGTTTCTTCGATTTTCTCACCTGTATTATCATTTTTTAAGATGTAGTTAAGGGAAACAACAGAATTTTCAATAATTCGCATAAAAGTAATTTAAATTTAAACAAAGCTAAGGAAAAAACCTCTGCTAATATCAATTAAATTAACCTTAAATATTAGAGATACTACATTTTGATTATCAAAAACTCAGTTCTTCTATTTTTTTGATGTTCCTCTTCAGTACAAGTTGACTTTACTGTTCCTTCACAAGGACAATCTGAAATCAATTTACTTTCGCCAAAACCTTTTCCATAAATACGTTCAGGATTTGTGATTTTTTTCTTGATATATTCTGCGGATGCTTTAGCACGATTGTCTGAAAGTGTGGCATTTTGCTGAATTGTTCCGCGACAATCGGTGTGTGAACCAAGCTCAATAACCATTGTAGGATATTCATTCATTACTTTGACAATTTTGTCTAATTCAATGATTGCATCTGCGCGAATGTTGTATTTGCTTTTGTCGAAGTAAATCGGCTTTACATCAATTAATTTTGCCAAATCTTGTCCAATTTCAACCTTTTTCAATGAAACATCTAAGTTTTCATGAATATTTACTATACCCGGTTGAGAAATAAGTTTTGAAAAGTCAGCGGTCTTAGTCAAATATCCATCCTTTTTTAAAGTTATAGAATAATTTAGTGTTTGATTTATTTTAAAATCCTCTAAAACCTTCGAGAAATCACCTAAATTCGATGTAGAACCATCAAAAATTGTTTTTCCTGTTGCTTTATCAATAACTGAAACCTTAACATCCGAGAGGATTTCTTTCGTTTTATTATCAGTTATTAATCCATACAGTATTACACCTTGATTTTTATCTAGATTAACTTGTGCTTGAATTGATGACCCGGATAAATTACTAGTTGATACATTAACTATGTTATCCTTATAATCTGATTTACTGGCAGAAATAATATAGTTCTTATTCGGTTCAATATCAAACGAAGTTTGTCCATTTAAATCAACCGTGGTAGACTGAATTACATTTCCATTATTATCTTTAAGATAAACAGTTGAACCGGGTAATATTAAATTGGTTTTATTGTCAACAACTGTTATTTGTAGTTTAACTTTAAAAATAAAGGGCTTAACCATGTTAAATGAATAGATGTCATCATCCCCTTTACCATCTGTTCTATTAGAAGAAAAATAACCTGATTTCCCATCCTTGTTGAATGAAATTGCAAAATCATCATTTTGACTATTCAATGGTTTTCCAACATTTGTTAGATTGTCAAAACTCATCCCATTATCATTCATAGACATCACAAATACGTCTAATCCACCCAATCCAACATGTCCATTTGAGGAAAAGAAAAACAAACCATCCGGACTAATCCAAGGAAACATTTCTTGTCCTTCAGTATTGATATCCTTTCCTAGATTAACCGGAGTATCCACCGTGCCATCTGAATTAATTGTTGCTCTGTATAAATCAGCGCCTCCAAATCCTCCTGGCATATCAGAAGCGAAATACAATGTCTTACCATCTAAAGAAATAATTGGATGACCAACTGAATAATCTTTTGAATTAATATTTAACTCTTTAATATCAGACCAATTACCATTTTTATCTACCTTGGCAAAATAAAGTTTCAAATTTTGAATTCCTTTTTGATCTCTTCTGGATTTTCCTTTGGCAATATTATTTCGTGTGAAATAAACAATTGATTCATCAGTGTTAAAACATAAAGGACCCTCATGAAACGTTGTTGTCACTTTCGAAACCAAATCTGGTGATTCTTTTTCTGTTGGATTTATAGTAAATAAATCTAAAAAGCCTCTACCATTCCACATCCAATTATTCTTTACCAACGTATTGCGTCTGGCGGAAACAAAGTAAACTTCATTTTTCTTTACTGATTGATAACCTCCGAAATCAGAGGCGCTTGAATTAAATCCTGCATTAGAAATCGAAAAATGAATCCCCTCTTTTTCGATTTTTTCTAAATATGATCTATTATTAGCGAAAGAAATTGCTCTTCTATCAGTATTTGATTTTTCGTAAAAAGTATTCATCATTTTATCACTTTCTGCGTATTTACCCAACTGTTTCAAAGTTTGAGAATAATGAAAATAATGCTCAGTTGGAATAGTTCCTATAGCCAGTGCTTCTTGGTAATATTTTTCAGCGTTAAGCAGGTCATTACCGTTGTAATATGAATAAGCAAGACGCGCTATCATCTCCGAATTTGCTAAATCAGTACTCAGTAAGTCTAGATAATTTTCGATAGCAAGCTTGTATGAAAGTTTATCGTAGTAATCATTTGCTTTCTTGAGTTTTCCCGCTTGTGAATACAAGTTAAAAGCACTGATTAAAAAAAGAATTAAAACTATTTTCTTCATTGTATAAATATGATGATACTATTAAAAATAACGTGGAGAACGAATACCTTGTCGATTATATCTGAAATCGTAAGATAGCAATATCTCAAAGGTTCCGTAATTAAACTTTCTAATTTTTGTCGTTGAAAAATCAGATGCCATTCCTAATCGAAATTGTGAATTAATTTGATATTGAGCAAACACCCCACAAGCTGCATTTAAGCGATACATAGATCCTATCCAAATTTTATCACTGTATATACCAGCAACAGATAAATCAATGCTAATGGGCGCTCCTACTGTTGCTTTTACTTGAGAGGTTGGTCGGATTTTCCAATCTTTTGAAACTGGAATTACTGCTCCAACAATAGCAAAATAGTGACGTTTTTCTTTATTGGTAGCTGTTCCATCGATACTCTGCTCAATCAATTTAGGAGTGCTAATTCCCGCGAAGAATCTTGGGGAATGATAATACATTCCAAATCCAAAATTTGGATTGATTCTGTTCCGCATGTTATTTGCTAGATTGATATCCCCAGATTGAGTCGTTTGAAGTGTGCTAGTTGCAGAATTAATCACGTTCAACCCAGCTTTTAATCCAAATGCTAACTTAGACTTTTCAGTCAATTTCAAGCTGTACGAAAAATCTCCATAAAACATGGTCTGCGACAATGGTCCAATTACATCACGGACCGCAGTTAACCCTAGTCCAACAGATTGATATGATAGTGGTGTATGTAAGCTCAATGTTGTAGAACTTGGTCTTCCTTCAAAACCTACCCATTGTTCACGGTGAATACTCGTTGCACTTAACATTCCTGTACTTCCAGCATAGGCAGGATTGACAAACAATGCATTATCAAAATACTGTGTAAATTGAGGGTCTTGTTGTGCTTTTGTTTGCATCGATACTATCAATACAAAAACGGCTAATACTAAATTTATCTTTTTCATAATATCAAGTTTCATCTATTTATCTTTTCAAATAAACATATCCTTTATAAATCGTTTTTCCATCTCCATTGAGATCCAGAATGTAATAATACGTACCTGTTGGTAGTTTTGAATCTCCTATTACAATTCCTCTATTCGCTGTTCCATCCCAAGTATTATTGTAGCCTTCTTCGAAGAAAACCTCATTACCCCAGCGATTAAAGATGCTTAAATTATTGATCGGGTAGTTTTCAATACCTGGAATAACAAATAGGTCATTTGTATTATCCCCATCGGGTGTAAATGCTTCTGGAATAGAAATATCCGCATTACAACCAGGGAAATTCGGATTTGGATCACAAGGGTTAAATGGATCACTTCCGCCATTAACTTCTTCACCATTGGTTATACCATCTCCGTCACAATCTGCATCCAACCACGATTGGCTTGGTGTAACGGTTTGATCTGCTATGTTCAATGAGCATGGATCTGTTGGATCTGTGGCATTCGGTCCAGGGGTTCCATCTCCATCTGGATCTATCTCATTACCATTTGTCACACCATCTCCATCACAGTCTGCATCTAACCATGCTTGATTGGCTGAGGCAAAATCTTGATTGGCTAAATCAAACGAACATGGATCACTTGGATCTGTTCCGTTTGGACCTTGAGTACCGTCTCCATCTGGATCAACTTCTTCCTCATTTGTTACTCCGTCTCCATCGCAATCTGCATCTAACCATGCTTGGCTAACCGTAGCCAAATCTTGGTCTGCTAAATTGAATGAACATGGATCGTTTGGATCTGTTCCATTTGGACCAGGAGTTCCGTCTCCATCAGGGTCAACTTCATCACCATTCGTAACTCCGTCTCCATCACAATCTGCATCTAACCATGCTTGACTTGGTGCTAATGTTTGATCTGCAAGATTCAATGAACATGGATCATTTGGATCTGTTCCGTTTGGACCAGGAGTTCCATCTCCATCTGGGTCAACTTCTACTCCATTAGTTACACCATCTCCATCACAATCTGCATCTAACCACGCCTGAGTTGGTGCTACTGATTGATCAGCTATATTCAATGAACATGGATCATTTGGATCTGTTCCGTTTGGTCCAGGGGTTCCATCTCCATCAGGATCGATTTCATCGCCGTTTGTTACACCATCGCCGTCACAATCCGCATCTAACCACGCCTGAGTTGGTGCTACTGATTGATCAGCTATATTCAATGAACATGGATCATTTGGATCTGTTCCGTTTGGACCAGGGGTTCCATCTCCATCTGGGTCAACTTCATCACCATTGGTAACTCCGTCTCCATCACAATCTGCATCTAACCATGCTTGACTTGATGCTACTGTTTGATCTGAAAGATTCAATGAACATGGATCATTTGGATCTGTTCCGTTTGGACCAGGAGTTCCGTCTCCATCTGGATCGATTTCATCACCGTTTGTAACACCATCTCCATCACAATCCGCTATCAACCATTGTTGACTTGGTGTTAAAGTTTGATCTGTAAGATTAAATGAACATGGATTATTTGGATCAGTTCCATTTGGTCCTAATATTCCATCACCATCAGGATCAATCTCCTCACCATTCGTTACACCGTCTCCATCACAATCTGTATCTAACCATGCTTGACTTACAGATGCCAAATCTTGGTCTGCTTGATTAAAGGAACAAGGATCACTTGGATTCGTTCCGTTTGGCCCAGATGACCCATCTCCATTTGGATCCACCTCTTCTTCATTATTTACACCATCGCCATCGCAATCTAATGACAACCATGTTTGACTAACGACTGCAAAATTTTGATCATCAATATTAAATGAACATGGATCACTTGGATCTGTTCCATTTGGACCTGGATTTCCGTCCCCATCCGGATCGATTTCTTCACCATTCGTTACCCCATCTCCATCGCAATCCGCTGTCAGGTCAGTTCCACATGGTAAAACATTAACGATTACAATTGCTGTATCACAAGCAGCTGGTAAAGGCGTTCCATCATCACAAATTTGATATATCAACGTATCTGTACCTGTAAATCCACTATTAGGACTGTAAGTGATTTGACCTGTGGTAGTATTTACCGAAACATTTCCATTTGTCGGTTGATCCAAAATTATTAATGAGGACTCGTCAATATTACCATCTGAATCAGTATCGTTTCCAACAACGTTTATTATTACTGGAACATCCTCATTTGTAGTTGTATTATCTGCGTTTGCATTCGGCGCATCATTAATTGTTGTCACAGTAATGACTAACGTATCATTTACACATTGCGCAGGAAGAGGTGTTCCACTATCACAAACGCTAACTACAATCGTATCTTGACCATTGAATCCAGCATTTGGTGTGTAACTGTAAGTTCCATCTGCATTAATTGTGATTGTTCCATTATTAGGCCCATCTACTGGTGTAGTATTTACAACCAACGATGTTCCATCTGGATCACTATCGCCCGTATCTGTTAAATCTCCTGTCGCTGGACCTTCATCTTCATTAATTGTATTTACATCATTATCAACTACTGGCGGGTCATTAACAGGATTAACTGTAATTGTAACGGTCGCTTGATCACATTGTGCAGGAAAAGGTGTTCCATTATCACAAACCGAATATACAAATGAATCTGTTCCGTTGTATCCTGGGTTTGGTGTGTAAGTAACTTCTCCTGTTGTTGGATTTACTGTAACTGTTCCGTTTGATGGATTCGTTACAATCGTTACACTCGCATCATTAATCGAACCATCGCTGTCTGTATCGTTATTTGTTACATCAATTGTAACTGGCGAATCTTCATTTGTTGATGCAACATCATCATTTGCCACTGGCGGACAATTAGGAACTGCATTTACAGTTAATGCCGTTGCTGAAGACACACAGCCCGTTGACATATCTTGAGCAGTTACGCTGTAGCTTCCAGGAGCAAGACCACTAAATGTTCCACTCACTTGGTATGTTGTACCGTTAACACTGTATTGAATATTCGCGCCAGTTGGAGCAGTAACTACGATTGTTCCTGTTGGTGTAGTACATGTTGGTTGAGTAGTCACACTTGCAGTTGGCGTAGCTGGAGCACCCGGAACTGCATTTACAGTTAAAGCTGTTGCTGAAGATACACAGCCCGTTGACATATCTTTAGCAGTTACGCTGTAGCTTCCAGGAGCAAGACCACTAAATGTTCCACTCACTTGGTATGTTGTACCGTTAACACTGTATTGAATGTTCGCGCCAGTTGGAGCAGTAACTACGATTGTTCCAGTTGGTGTGGTACATGTTGGTTGAGCAGTCACACTTGCAGTTGGAGCAGCTGGAGCACCAGGAACTGCATTTACAGTTAATGCCGTTGCTGAAGACACACAGCCCGTTGACATATCTTGAGCAGTTACGCTGTAGCTTCCAGGAGCAAGACCACTAAATGTTCCACTCACTTGGTATGTTGTACCGTTAACACTGTATTGAATATTCGCGCCAGTTGGAGCAGTAACTACGATTGTTCCTGTTGGTGTAGTACATGTTGGTTGAGTAGTCACACTTGCAGTTGGCGTAGCTGGAGCACCCGGAACTGCATTTACAGTTAAAGCTGTTGCTGAAGATACACAGCCCGTTGACATATCTTTAGCAGTTACGCTGTAGCTTCCAGGAGCAAGACCACTAAATGTTCCACTCACTTGGTATGTTGTACCGTTAACACTGTATTGAATGTTCGCGCCAGTTGGAGCAGTAACTACGATTGTTCCAGTTGGTGTGGTACATGTTGGTTGAGCAGTCACACTTGCAGTTGGAGCAGCTGGAGCACCAGGAACTGCATTTACAGTTAATGCCGTTGCTGAAGACACACAACCCGTTGACATATCTTGAGCAGTTACGTTGTAGCTTCCAGGAGCAAGACCACTAAATGTTCCACTCACTTGGTATGTTGTACCGTTAACACTGTATTGAATGTTCGCGCCAGTTGGAGCAG
>Ga0315902_10001072_pt1 | contig 44485 bp, 32 predicted proteins | sample LakEriMetagenome_9_FD_203523 | JGI IMG/M metagenome (GOLD analysis project Ga0315902, IMG submission 203523) | Freshwater fungal communities from buoy surface, Lake Erie, Ohio, United States - Buoy 12 MA117 | ecosystem: Environmental > Aquatic > Freshwater > Lake > Lake biofilm | place: USA...
GGTTGTCAAATCAAAACAATAAAGACCATCGTTATTTAAACTGTCATCACAAACAACGTATGGTGTTGGAGTGTTGATTGTTGGCGCTGTGTTTATAGTAATTGCAGCAGAACCACTTTGAGGTTGAGTTATTGTCCCTGCTGCAGTTGTTATTGTGGCACTTACTAAATTGTAAATAGTGCCAGTGACTAATGGTAGTGTAATATCAATATAAATTCCCGAACCATTTAAAGTAATCTGTCTAGGATTTCCATTAACTGTATAATCAACAATTGCATTTGGTGTACCTGTAAAAGTTATAGTTGCTGAACCTCCAATACAAACTGCAGATGTCGATGCAGAAATTGAAACATTTGGTAATGCTAAAACAATCAAATCAAAACTTGTAATCGCAAAATTTGTTGTATCGCTGTTTTGAGATAAAACAGCATAAATCTTTTGAGGATTTGAAGTATTTGGAAATGCATTTATTCCAGTAATTGCATTAATTCCAGCAGTAGCATCTGGTAGATTAAGATAGTAAGTAATGGTATAATCAGAAGGCGGATTCGCTCCATAAATAATTGACGTTTGCGGTGTAAAATCAAATACAGAAGCACCAGAACCAATTATCGTTTCATATTGAAAAAGATTTGGTGGAGTTCCTGGAATAGGTGGAGTTGCACACAAACCAGCATCTATGTGTAGCGTAAACTGGGTTGTAGTTATACAATCTGAAGTAGTGTCTTCTACTGCGACATAAATTATTTCTCCATCAGACCCATTATAATTGGTGGGATTTAAAATTCGAGAATCTAATTGTTGTGCTTGCGACAAGGTATTATAGAAAGATATAGAATTGGTTAAACCATTTAAAATAGAAGCTGAATTATCAGTTAAATTAAAAGGAGCGCTACATTGTGTCAAATCACTTGGTGTACCAATAGAAAGTGATGGTATATTTTCAACAACGATAGAATCGGTTTGTTGACATCCGCCGGGGTAAGTGATTGTTATTCCATATGTCCCTGCTTGAGTAATTGTATAAGAAAATGAATTGGTCCCTGTTGGATCACCATTAAAAGTCCAAGCATAAGTTGCTCCAGTAATTGGAGCCAAACCAGCTTGAGCTACAATGTTTTTAGAACCACAAACTGCGGCACTTCCTGTAAAGTCTGTTATTCCATTAAACTCACCAGTACCTGTTATTTGTGGAGTTCCTATATTAAAACTTCCTCCTCCTAAAAAAACAGCAGAATCAAAATACTCGTCATTTCTATCGGCAATAACAAGTTTAATGTGGTATAAATTACTTGGAATTACTGTAGATGACGCTGTCATTAAAACCGTTTCTCCATTAAAATTTGTTGCTGCGGCAGCAGCTACAGCGGCAGACGAATCATTAAAATTACCAAAAAAAGTTTCATTTGCTGAACCACAATTTGTACCAAAGCCAGAGTAGTATGCTTCATCCCTGATTGTTACTACAGATATTGGTGTTGTTGTACTTGGAACTAAAGCTAAATTTACAGGTGGTGAGCCCGTAGTAACATTTTTCAAGAAAAAGGCAAAGGAATCAGAATATGAACATTGATAGTCTCCATACTCTTCTGAAGCAAAAAGAAAATCAAAACTCATACTTGTGGTTAAAGGTGTAAAATCAAATTCAAGTATGGTTGCATCATTATAATTATTCAAAAGCGGATCAATTCCTAATCCATCAATATAATTAAACAAATCTGCATCTCCTGGCCATGTACCTGCGTCTTGTATTGAATTATTTGGTCCTGGCGCATCTAAGGCATCTCCAGAACTTAAAATAATTCCGGAAGTAAGAGGAAAATTCGGATTTGTATTTTCAAAATACCCAATGCCATTTGAGGAACCAAAACTTGTTCCATTACTTGAACCACTTCCCGTACTCCAAGAAATATTTGAAATAGTCCCTACACAAGAAGAACTTGTACTGCCTGAAGCAAACAAAACATCCCGAACCAGTTGCGGAACTGTATATGTCGTGTTGTTAACAGTTATTGCTTGAGAAAAGGATTTTAATCCTATAATAATTGTTAAAAATAAAAATAAAATTCTTTTCATTAATTGTAAAATTACGTCAGTGCTTTAATTTCAAAGAACACTCAATATGTTAATTAATTGTTTAATTGTCCAAATATAAGTATTCACAGAAAATAACTTTGTTAAATTTGCAGAAAAATATACTTACTCTATGAAAATCAATATAAAAGAAACACAAAATCCAACAATATTAAAATTTGAATTTCCTGACTTTATTACTCAAAATGAAAGCTTTGAATTCAAAAATATTGATGAAGCTAAAAACTCTCCGTTGGCTCAGCAGTTGTTTTATCTTCCTTTTGTTAAAACTGTTTATATCTCAGTAAACTTCATTGCCATAGAACGTTTTAGCATAGTTGAATGGTCAGATGTGCAAGACGCTGTTGCCGAACAAATTGAAAATTTTGTCAATGATGGTGGTGTTATTATGTTACCAAATGAAAATCCGACCAAAAAACAACCTATAAGCGTATATGGTGAAACCACGCCAAATCCAGCGTCACTAAAATTTGTAGTCAATAAAGCGCTGACAAAAACAGCTGCCGAATTCAAAAACATCGATGAAGCGAAACCATCTCCTTTGGCACAAGAATTATTCAAGTTTCATTATGTAAAAGAAATTTTTATCGCCGAAAATTACATCTCAATTACCAAATATGACAGCATTTCCTGGGATGAAATCACTTTAGAATTGCGAACATTCATCAAACAATTTATCGAAAATGGCGGAAATGTAATCGACGAAACCCAAATTGAAAATACCGAAAAACAGGAAAAACAACAAATCAAAAACTTCGATAATCTTGATACTACGTCTCAACAAATAATTAATATTCTCGAAGAATATGTAAAACCAGCGGTGGCTGCCGATGGTGGAAATATCCTCTTCGACTCCTATGACGAAACTGATAAAAGAGTAAAAGTAGTGCTTCAAGGCGCATGCAACGGCTGCCCTTCCTCAACTTTCACGCTTAAAAGCGGTATCGAAAACATGCTTAAAGAAATGCTCAACGATAAAGATATTGTGGTTGAAGCTCTTAACGGATAATACAATTAGCGTTTCTTTTGAGACGCTTTTTTTATTAATTTTAGGAGCTATTTCCGGCTTTCCATTATATCTTTTATAAATTGCCACGGGTTTAAACCCGTGGCAATTTATAAAAGGATGCCATTCCAATCCGGGCTAGAAAAAATCTGCTATGAACGAACTACATCTCGAAACCAGTCCATACTTACTTCAACATGCTAATAATCCTGTACATTGGAAAGGATGGAATGCCAATTCTTTAGCTTTAGCAAAAAAAGAAAACAAACTCATAATTGTTAGCGTTGGCTATTCAGCCTGTCATTGGTGCCACGTTATGGAGCATGAAAGTTTTGAAGATAATGAAGTTGCTGTAGTTATGAACTCTGATTTCATCAGTATAAAAATTGACCGCGAAGAGCGCCCTGATATTGATGCCATATATATGAAAGCCGTTCAAATCATGACGGGTCACGGCGGCTGGCCTATGAATGTAGTTACCTTACCCGACGGAAGACCTATTTGGGGTGGAACCTATTTCAGGAAAAACGATTGGATAAATTCGTTGGAACGTCTTAATGAAATTTACAAAGAGCAACCTCAAACCATTTTGGATTATGCCGAAAAACTAAATGATGGTTTGCAAGCGGTAAGCATTATTTCAAAAAATGATTCTGAAAGCAATTTCAATTTTGAAATACTTGATGCTTTAGTTTCCAAATGGCAAAAAAGTTTTGACTGGGATTTTGGTGGCATGGCGCGTGCTCCCAAATTCATGATGCCAACCAACTATGAATTTCTATTGCGATTTGGATATCAAACAAATAATCAATCGCTGTTGAATTTTGTAAATCTCACTTTAACCAAAATGGCTTATGGTGGATTGTTTGATACTATTGATGGCGGTTTTTCACGCTATTCTGTCGATATGAAATGGCATGTGCCACATTTTGAAAAGATGTTGTACGATAACGGACAATTAGTTTCGCTTTATGCGAATGCCTATAAGTTGACTGGAAACAAATTGTATAAAGAAGTTATTGAAAAGACCTTAACTTTCGTAGAAAAAGAATGGTTAACCAATGAAGGATGCTTTTATTCTGCGCTCGACGCCGATAGTTTAAATTCAGAAAACCATCTCGAAGAAGGCGCATTTTACGTTTGGTCAAAACCCGAATTACAAACCTTACTTCAGGACGATTTTAGATTATTTTCTATTGTTTTTAATGTGAATGAATTCGGTCTTTGGGAACATCAAAATTATGTGTTAATTCAAGATAAATCCATGGAAGTAATAGCCGAAGAACAAAATATTACTTTGAATAATTTGGAACAAAAGAAAAAATCTTGGGAACAATTACTTTACATCGAAAGAGAAAAACGAAGCAAACCGAGATTAGACGATAAATGCCTAACCTCTTGGAATGCCATCATGCTCAAAGGATTTGTAGAAGCCTTTAAAGCTTTGGGCAATCAAAAATATTTAGATATAGCAATACAAAACGCCCATTTTATTCTTAAAAACATTTGGTGTTCAGAAGGAAATTTGAAGCACAGCTACAAAGATGGTAAATCTACCATTAATGGTTTTCTAGAAGATTACGCCCATGTCATTCAAGCATTTATTTCATTATACGAGGTAACATTTGATGAAAATTGGCTGCAAAATGCCAAGCAGTTAACCAATTATACTTTTGATAATTTTTATGATGAAAAACAACAATTTTTCTCATTCACATCAAATCAAGATGAAGCGTTAATCATAAATCATTTTGAAGTAGAAGACAATGTGATTCCGGCTTCAAACTCAGTTATGGCTGATGCTTTGTTTAAATTAAGCATTTATTTTGAAAATAGTTATTATGAAAAAATTTGCCAACAAATGGTACAAAATATTGTTCCAACTGTTGATTATCCTTCGGCTTTTTCAAATTGGTTGAATGTGCTTTTACATTTTTCAGAACAAAATAAAGAATTAGCTGTTTGCGGTAAAACTGCTTTAGAATATTTGGGGAAAATAAACCGAAACTATCTGCCAAATATTATAATTGCCGGAAGTTCTTCTGTTAGTTGTCTTCCTTTTTTGGAAAATCGTTTCTCGGAAAATGAAACACTGTTTTATTTATGTCAAAATAAAACCTGTAATACTCCATCGCCTGATTTTGAAGAAATTATCAAGCAATTCAATTAATAATCAATCGATAAATCGTAATATTGTTATTATTAATCTTTAAAATTTAAAGTCATGGCAATAGGAGATTTTTTTAAAAAATTATTTGGTTCATCACCAAAAGAAGTGGCAGATAAAGCAGAAACTTTTGCTGAAGAGACATTAGAAAAAGCAAAAGTAGCAGCGGCTCCAATGGTAGAAAAAGTAGAAGACTTTATTGATTCAGCCAGAGAAAAAGTGAACGAACACATTCCTGCAGCAAAAGAAACGATAGAAAATGCAGTTGAAACAGTTAAAGAAAAAGCAAGTGAATATGCCGAAAAAGCAGAAGAAATAGCGGGAAATGCTGTAACTAGTGTAAAAAATGCCTTTGCCAACGATGCTTCAGAAGATGCTGAAGAAATTAGAACAAAAGCAGAAGACATTGTAAAACCAGCAGATGAAAATGCTGATTAATTTTTAAAATTACTATTTTTGCCAAAATAATTTATCCCGATTCTTCGGGATTTTTTTATCAAATTATGGAAAAGAAAGAACTACATTATATCCATTCGTTTGCTGAATATGTTGATCAATTTATCAAACTCTTAATTGACTATTCGCCAAAATTAATTTCGGCATTAGTTATTCTTTTCATCGGACTTTATGCAATAAGAATCATCAATCGTTTGGTGAGAAAGATTATGGTTAAGCGTGAATTAGATCCAACATTAGCTGTTTTTTTAGCAGATAGTTTACTATGGGCAATGCGCTTTTTACTTTTCGTAACCTTTATTTCAAAACTCGGAATCGAAACTTCTTCCTTTGTTGCCATTCTAGGCGCAATAGGACTAGCAGTTGGTTTATCATTACAAGGGTCTTTATCCAATTTTGCTGGTGGCGTGTTAATTATTTTATTCAAGCCATTTAAAGTGGGTGATTATATTGAAGCTCAAAACGTAGCGGGTACCGTGAGTGAAATTCAGATTTTTGTGACCAAATTAATCACCGCAAACAACCAAACTATTTTTGTGCCTAATGGGATTTTGTCTAACGGAGTCATTACTAATTTTTCGGTGGGTAAAAACAGAAGAGCCAACTTGCTTCTTAATATTTCGTATGAAACCAATATTAAAACTGCCAAAGATATCTTGATGCAGGTTTTGGAAAATAATTCTAAAGTATTGAAAACCCCTTCACCTACAGTAGCTGTAAATCTTTTTAGCGATTCCCATATTCAATTAGCAATTCGTCCGTGGTCAAAAAATACTGATTTTGGCGAAATGTGTTCGGGAGTTTTAGAGGAGTGTAAAGAAGCCTTTGATAAAGCTGGGATTGGGTTTCAAACGAGTTTGAAGTAGAAATTTTATTTGATTATCAAAAAATCCTTCAAATAAAAAGGCTCAAAATAGGCTACGTCTTCAAAGTCGTTATTAATAAACTTTTCGTAGCTCAGCGCACTCATTTCATTGGCAGATGGATACACAATTTCAGAAAGAAAGTTAAAGTTATTTCCTTTCAAAACAGATTGACATTTTTCCTGACAATCTCCAATAAAATAGAATGTTTCTGGGCTATCTGCATAACTTTTTTCAGTAAGGATTTCTGCCTGTACTCCCTTTATTTTGGAATGCCTTTTATCAAAAACAGCACTGTAAACTTCCATTCGTCTTGCATCTATCATTGGAACTATTAAACCATTTTCAATGACAACTTGTTTGGCTAAAATCTGTAAAGTATCAACTGCTATCAACGGAATCCCAAGTGCATAACACAATCCTTTGGCAGAAGAAACACCTATACGCAAACCAGTGTAAGAACCTGGACCTTTGCTCACAGAAATAGCTTTTAAATCTTGAATTGATACTCCCGTTTCTTTTAGAATTTCTTCTATAAATACATGAAGTTTTTCAGCATGTGAATAACCTAGTTCTGCTATCTCTTTACATAAAACAGTTTCACCATTTTTAGCTAAAGATACTGAGCAGTTTTTGGTTGCCGTTTCTATATTTAAAATGTAAATCAATATGATTTAGGATTAAATAATTTTAATTAGTAGAAACCTTAATAGAAGTTTCCTTTTTATCTTTTGCATCAGACCCTTTTCCCGAAGAAACTTTATCACCAGAGTTCAAGTCTTTTGTAACAGTCGTATAAGGTCCTACTATGACAATGTCGCCTTTCTTCAATCCGGAAGTTATCTCAATATTAGTATCATCTTGGATACCAGTTTTTACAATTCTAATTTTTGCTTTGTTGCCTTCTTTAACAAAAACACATTCAAATTTTTTGTCATTTTTGGTAGAAACCTTTTTGTCTTCACCTTCGTCTTTTATCTCATAGCTTTTGGTAGCAGTTGTATCCGATTTAATGACAACAGCACTTATTGGCACACCAATAACTTTCTCTTTTCTCATGGTAATAATATCAACCGTTGCAGTCATTCCGGGTCTGAATGGCGAATAAGTTGCTGGCTTTCCTTCTAATAAATCTTGGTATGATTCTTTTAAAATTCTAACTTTCACTTTAAAATTTGTTACCTGATCAGCAGTTGTTGCTGCGCTGGCAGAATTTGAAATACTGGTCACAATTCCTTTGAATTCCTTTTTCAAATAGGCATCAACTTGAATTTTAGTACTATCACCTATGTTTATTTTAACAATATCATTTTCATTCACATCCACTTCAACTTCCATATTGTTTAAATTGGCTACACGAAGAATTTCGGTACCTGTCATTTGTTGTGTTCCTAATACGCGTTCTCCTAATTCAACTCCAAGAGAAGAAATAGTTCCATCAGCGGGCGCATAAATAGTTGTTCTACCAAGATTGTCTTTTGCTTCTTTTACAGTGGCATTTGCACTTTGCACATTATAATAGGCTGATTCTTTGCTGGCTTTTGCTCCTTCAAACGTGGCAACAGCTTTATCCCAATCCGATTTAGATATAATTCCTTTATCAAATAAAGTTTTACTTCTATCATAACTTGCTTTGGCTTCTTTAAAAGTTGCATCTGCTTGACTCAAACCTGCTTTAGTCCCTGATAAATTAGATATTGTTCTGTTATAACCCGAAGTGTATAAATCGGGATTTATTTTAACCAATAAATCTCCTTTTTTTACAACTTGTCCTTCTTTTACTGGCAAAGCGATAATTTCTCCTGATACTTCTGAAGATATTTTTACTTCAATTTCAGGTTGGATTTTCCCGGTAGCCGAAACGGTTTCGATGATTGTTATTTCATCAACTTTAGCTGTTTCTACTTGTTTTGAATCATCGTTACCGCCAATAACTCCTTTTGATTTTAAAGTAATAAGCACTAAAATTAATGCAACAACAACTCCTAATAATATATATATTTTCTTTTTTGACATGATTTATTGTTTTTGTATGATTGGGATTCCGAAATAAAATTCTACTATTTTCATTTTAAAAAGCGCATCGTATTTTGCTCTGATAACATCTGATTGTGAATTAATATATAATGTTTGTGATTGATTATAATCAAATGCATTCATCATTCCGACTGCATATCTTTCTTTTGCATAATTAAAAGCTTCTTTTCTAGCTTCCATTGTAGTTATTGAAGATTCATAGGTATTCAATGCGCCTTTAGCATCGGTAATAGAACGATAAACATTCGTTTCTAAATCTAATTTTGCTTGTGTTAAAGCATTATTTGATCTTTCAAAAGAAACCTTGCTTCGCTCTACGTTACCTCTTGCTGAAAAACCATTAAATATAGGAATAGTAAGTTGTAACCCAAAATTGTGTCCTTTGTTATTACTAAACTGATCTAAAAGCGGAGCAGCTTTACTAAAAATAGGTAAAAAATTTTGTTGAAGTACATTTTGTCCTGTTCCTTCTACTTGTCCAATAACCGAAAAAGGATTAGCAGTATTAGTTGTAAATCCTGATATTCTCTCAGAATAACTCGCTCTTGTACTGAAACTATAAAATCCTGTAATACTTGGTTGCAGTGCTCCTTTTGCAATTTTTATGTCTCTTGAAGCTAAGTCTAAATTGGCTTGCGCTATTTTGATTTCTACTCTTGTTTCATTAGCTTTTTGAACTATTGATTCAGGGGTTTGCGCTAATACGGGGCTAATTTTAAAATCTACATCTGTATCGGCTATATCAAAATTTTCAAAATCCTCAAGAGTTAATAATTGAGCTAAACTTAATCTTGAAATAAATAAAGTGTTTTCTGCAGCAACAACCCTTTGTTTATCTGAAGCTACTGTAGCTTTCATGTCTAATAAATCTCCTCTTGGCACCATTCCGACATCTACCATTTCTTGTGATCGAATAAGTTGTTTTTCGTCATTTGCCAATTGGGCTTGTTGCACTTTTAGGTTTTCTTTATTAAAAAGGATATCTAAATAAGAATTGGCAATATTTAACGAAATATCATCTTGCATTTTAGACAATTGATATAATGAAGCCGTTTGTGCCATTTTGGCTCTTCTCAAACGATTTTGATTTTGCAAACCATTATATATAGCAATATTAGAACTTAGATTGGCAGACGTAAATTGTATCGTTTGATTTTCTAAAAGACCTGTTGTAATATTTTGATTTAAACCAATATTCCAAGAATGAGATCCACCAGCATTTATATTTGGCAAGAAATTTCCAACGGCTAATTTTTTATCAATATTCGCTGATTTAGCATCTAATTCAGATTGTTTAATAGAAATGTTGTTTTTTAAAGCATATTCAACACATTCTTGAAGCGTCCATTTTTTTACTTGAGCATTTGACGAAAACACTAAAGCTATGGTAATAAAAAGAGTTATTTTTTGTAAGCTATATTTCATAATAAACCGGATTAGTGCCAGCATTTTTATTATTAACAAAGATATATTTTTTGTCTTTCAAATAATTATTTATTGACATAGAACTTTAGACTTACCTTTTTTAATATTGTTACACTGTTTTATGTTTTTTACTTTTATTTTTGCCAAAAAAAATATACCAATGTCAAAAATTAAAGTATCTCTTTCCATAATATTTTTTACCATCGTTTTGAACAGTTGTTCCACTACTCAAAAAATTGAAGCGCTAAAACCACTTCCTTCTGATGATACTCCGATGGTTTACAATACAAAAACTTCTTTTGTAAGTATGCCTTTAGAAATTTCTTTAAAAGAAATAGAAAACCAGTTGAACAAAACGCTAAACGGTGAAATTTATAACGATTCGAATTTAGAAGATGATAAAACCGAAATGAAAATCACGAAAACTGCACCTATTCGTTTGATTGAGAAAAATGGTAAAATCCAAACAACATTGCCATTAAAAATTTGGTCTCGCTTTAAGTATGGAACCGACTTCATGGGTTTGAACGATAAAAGAGAAATAAATTTGAATGGTACTATCACGCTGATAAGCGATGTGAAATTATCTAATTGGAAAATGTCGACTACTTCAAAAATTGATGATTTTGAATGGTCTGAAAGTCCATCAATACTAGTGGCAGGAAAAAATGTCCCGATTACTTATATTATCAATCCGACACTTTCTATTTTCAAATCTAAAATTGCAAAAAAGATTGATGAAGCTATAGAAAAATCATGTGATTTCAAACCCTATGTCCTTGATGTATTAGAAAAAATGAGTACGCCGTTTTTAACCAGCGAACAATATCAATCTTGGTTTAAACTAATTCCAACTGAGGTATACGTTACCGATGCTGTTTTGGGGAAAAACCAAATCAATATGGATTTAGGATTAAAATGCAATATGCAAACCATGGTTGGTTTAAAACCAAAAAATAGCTTTGATAGAGATGCTGTTCAGTTTAAAGCTGTGACTAAAATTCCAGAAAAACTTACTGCAAACGTTGCCGCAATTTCTACATATGAAAGTGCTTCCCGAATTATTTCTACTAATTTTCAAGGAAAAGAATTCACTGCAGGAAGCAGAAAAATTGTAGTTCAAAATGCAGCACTTTGGCAAAAAGACGGAAAAATTATAATTGCGCTAGATATGACAGGAAGCATCAACGGAACCATATATCTTTCGGGAATTCCAAATTATAATTCCGTGACTAAAGAGATTTATTTTGAACAAATGGATTATGTTTTAAATACAAAAGGGCTACTGACCAGAACTGCAAATTGGTTGTTGCAAGGTGTTATTTTGAAAAAAATACAGGAAAACTGCCGTTATTCTATTAAGGGAAATTTGGATGAGGGCAAGAAAAGTTTACTTCCTTATCTAAATAACTATTCACCTATGAAAGGAGTTTTCGTTAACGGAACCATGAGTGATTTTGATTTTGAAAAAGTAGAAGTAACCAACAAAGCCATTATTGCATTTATAACAACTACTGGAAAAATGAATGTGAAAATTGACGGAATGGATTAATGAAAGTGCTCAGTATTCTGTTTTTAGTTGGCAGTTATTGTGCTTTAGAAACTGATTTATTAAAATACATCCTATAAATCGCGAATCCAATTAAAGCTACAATAATGTAAGGTACCGCCATTAGAAATACTATGCCATCGTTTACAGCTTCAACTTTAGTTTTATTGCCTTCACTTTCAAGAGAAGCACGACACATTGCGCATTGAGCAATTGAAGAAAGAGAATAGAAAAACGAAAATAGAAGAAAAATTATCCTTTTACTAGAAATGAATCTATGTTCTATATTCTTTATTCTTTGTACTTTAATTTGCATAATAAGGTGAAATCATTAAATACACCACAACTCCTGTAACAGCAACATAAAGCCATAATGGAAAAGTAATTTTAGCTATTTTTTTATGTTTGTCAAATCGTGCTGCCAATGCTCTAACATAGGTAATCAAGACCAATGGAATAATTGTTATTGACAATGCGATATGGCTAAGCAAAATGAATAAATACACCGATCTCATTGATCCAGCATATTTCTTTTCTGTAGCATCTAAAATTCCGTTTTTATCAATATCGCCATAAACCGTTGAATCTGATGTCATATGATAAGCCACATACATTACCAAAAAGATTACAGAACAAGCAATAGCTGTAGTCATAAACCTTTCATGCACTTTTTTATTTCCGTTTTTAATTGCCATTACTCCCATTATTAAAAGCAAAGCAGTAAGTGCATTTATTGATGCATATATTGGCGGTAAAAATGAAAGCGGCTCCACTTCTATACCAAAATCTTTTAGCTTCACTGTGAATAAAACAGCAACGGCTATTGGTATTACTATTGAAATTAGAATTATTGGAAATCTAAATCGTTGTTCTATTGTTTTGTTCTCTGACTTATTCATTTAAAAGTTTTTTAATGTCTTGTGTAATTGCTTTTACTCCTTTATTAACTAAACCATCATAGTATAAAATTGGGTTCCCAAAATCATCTTTTCTACAACGTATATTTCCTTTTTTATCTATCAAAGCAAAAAGTCCTGAATGCTCAAATCCGCCTTTTACATTTTTATTTTCACCTGCATAAAGATTAAATCCTTTGTTGGCAATGTTAAAAATGTAGTCCTTATCTCCGGTTAATAAATGCCAATTAGAAGATTTCAATCCTATTGTTTTAGCATATTCTTTCAAAACTTTGGGAGTGTCGTGTTCAGGATCTATAGAAATTGAAACAATTCCAAAATTTGGATTCCCAAAAAATTTATTTTGAATATCTACCATATTTCTATTCATAACAGGACAAATAGAAGGGCAAGTGGTAAAGAAAAATTCTACTATATATACTTTGCCCTTATAAGTTTCGTTATTTATCTTTTGTCCATTTTGATCTGTTAATTCAAATATAGGTGCTGCTCCTATTTTAACCAAACCTGTTTCTCCATTTTTGTGGTTGGACACAGCGTCAATTCTGTCACCTTGAACTATAGTTCCGCTTTTTATTCTACTAATAATTTTCGGAATAAAGATAATTCCAAAAACCAAGACTATAAATGATAATCCGATGTATGATTTATTTTTCATTGAATAAAAAGCTAGAGTTCTTTTGTAGCATTATGATTTTTTTTAAGTGCCGCACGGTATTCATAAATGATAATTTTCATATCATCCATCATCTTATTGTATAGTTCAGAAACCAAAACGGTACTGTAGCCCTCTTTATACTCGGGTGTTCCTTTTTGATCTTCCCCTTTTCTGCCTCTTAGGTTTCTCTTTTTGTCAATAATAAAAACATTTGGTGTTGCTAATGTATTATCAAGTTTTCCAACCAAATTAAGTTTGTCATAAAAAGAATTTATTTCATTTGGCGATGCAAAAACAAAATTCCAACCTTTCTGTGTGCCTAATTTCTTTATATCAAATTTTAGCAACTCTTCAACCTGGCCTTGAGTTCCGTCAGGTAATACCATTACGACTTGAAAATCTTTGAAATCTTTATATTTATCATAGATGGTTTCATAAAGGTTAAAAAAATTGCCTTTGTGTTTCATTACATCAGTTCCAATAAAGCCGAGAATAGTAATTTTATTGGTTAAAGTTACTGGCTTATTGTCTAGTGCTTTCCAAGAACTTACATCGGGAATTTTTTTGGTAATGATTGGTAAAGAAATAAAACTATTTACTCCAGAAGCAAAGAAAAGATAGGCAACAATGGGTAAAACAAACAAGACAAAAAGGACAATATTTTTTTTCATTTAGTTGGCTAAAAACATGTGAACAAAAATAAAAAAAATCCCGCCTTGTTTTGTAACTCGACGGGACATTTTTTGAATTAATATAGTGTTAAAAATTCCACTTAATAGTAGCATTTTTAAAAACCTCGAAAACATAATCAGCTTCAACGAGTAGTATAAATAATAAATACAATACAAGAAAAATAACTGTCCCAACTACGGACCATCTTAAACTGCTCTTTTCACCTTCCATATGCATGAATGCCCATATAATATAATATGCTTTATAAAGAGTTAGTAGGATGAAAACCCAGTTTAGTAAATTCATGCTAATGAAATTATGCATGTATAAAAAGTCAGGTCTAACAATTCCTAAATACACCTCAACTGTAGTTACTACAGACAAAAGTGCAAATACCATCCAGATTCTTTTTGTATTAGATACGTGTTCGTGTGCGTGTGACATGATATATTATTTTCTAAAAAATTAAACTAAGTAGAAGAATGTAAATACGAATACCCAAACTAAATCGACAAAGTGCCAATAAAGTCCAACCTTTTCAACCATTTCATAGTTTCTTCTTTTTTCATAAGTTCCTAAAACAACGTTTAAGAAAATAATGAAGTTAATAACAACACCTGAAAAAACGTGGAAACCGTGGAAACCGGTAATGAAGAAAAAGAAATCAGCAAATAATTTGCTCCCGTATTCGTTGTGCTTTAGATTAGCTCCTTCTACTACAGTAGCCGAATTTGCTACCATTATTTCAGACTCAGCTCTTGTTAGGATTTCTCTTTTTTTGTTATGGTTTAATCCCGATTCTAATTTTTTGTTCGCTCTGTCTTCAGGAGTATCTCTGTAAATTTTCTCGGTTCTGATTAACAATTCAGGATGTGCTTTAAAACTTGCTTGAACTTCGGCAACAGTATAGGTAGGAATCGATTCTTCATCTTTCATGAACCATTTCCCTTTGTCTCTTGTTAGCGCTTCTCTTTGACCAGGAAGATGTTCAACAAAATCGGCTAATTTAACTCTTTTACCTTCTTTGTCAACGAATTGGATAATGCTTCCACCTTTTGTTTCTACTGCACCATATTCACCTTTGATAAAGTTTTTCCATTCCCAAGCTTGTGAACCTACGAAGATTAAACCACCAACAATAGTCAATAGCATATAGAATGCAACTTTCTTCTGTTTCATCTGATGACCAGCATCAACAGCTAAAACCATGGTTACAGAAGAGAAAATTAAGATAAAAGTCATCAAAGCCACATAATACATTGGTGCTTCAACACCATGCATAAAAGGAAAGTGGGTAAAAACTTCGTCGGCAATTGGCCAATTATCAATAAATTTAAATCTAGAAAAACCATACGCAGCAAGAAAACCTGAGAAGGTTAAAGCATCCGATACGATAAAAAACCACATCATCAATTTGCCATAACTTGCTCCCATTGGCTCATTTCCGCCACCCCAAGTATTTTCAGTATTATTTCCAGTAGTAACTGTAGCTCCCATAAAAGTTGTAAGTTAAAAAGTTCCCAAATTTAGATTTTTTTTCTTATTTAAAGAAATATAAAAAGAAAAACAAACAAATCCACAAGAAATCAAGAAAGTGCCAATACATCGCACCTAGCTCAATTCCAAGTGTTTGACTTGAATTGTATTTTTGTTTAAAATGATTATAAATTATGAATAAAAGCGAAATTAATCCACCAGCAAGATGTGCCAGGTGAACAGTCGCAATTACATATAAAAAAGTTGTGGCAATATTACTCTCAGGACCGGTAAAAAAATAACCGCTATCCATCAATTGTCCAAAACCTTTGAATTGACAAAAAACAAATGAAATTCCTAAAACTAAAGTCAGTAAAAGATAATTGGTTGTAAGTAATCTATTGTCTTTTTGAATAGCTTTTTTTGCCAAATGAAATGTAACACTGCATAAAACTATAGTTAATGTACTAAAGAAGAAAGCCGATGGCAATTGAAAATCTTTCATCCAATCTTCTCTTGATTTACTAACTACAATTGCACTCACTATTCCGGCAAACATCATCGTCATGCTACCCATAGCAAACAACAACAATAGCTTGGCAGATCTTGCATTTCTTTCTTTATGTTCTTGAGCAGTCATTGTCATATAAAACTATCTTAAAAATTTATCAATAATATAAACTAGTTGCAGCAAAGATATATAAGAAACACTTACCAACATTAATGTTCGGGCTGCTTTTGAAGTTCTTTCTTGATATAATTTCACTGCATAAAAAATCATCCAAAGGCCGAGAAAAAATACGATTACCGCAGCAATTGGCGAAATAAATAACCGTCCTGTGTAACCCAAACAAGGTAACATAGAAGCAACTAACAGCCAAACACAATATAATATGGTTTGCAATGCCGTTGATGTATCCTTTTTCCCAGTTGGTAACATAAAAAATCCTGCTTTTTCATAGTCTTCAAACAAGAACCAACCAATGGCCCAAAAGTGAGGAAACTGCCAAAAGAATTGTATAAGGAAAAGTGTTCCCGCTTCAATCCCAAAATTATTCGTAGCCGCAACCCAACCCAACATAAACGGAATCGCGCCGGGAAAGGCACCAACAAAAACCGAAAGTGGCGTGTATTGTTTTAACGGTGTGTATAAGCTGGTGTACAAAAAAATAGAAATCGCACCAAACATGGCTGACTTCTGATTGATATTATACAACAAAATCAATCCAACAATAGTTAGTAAACTAGCAATAAACAGCGCTTTGTTTGGAGACATTCTTCCTGAAGCCACCGGACGATTTTTGGTTCTGTCCATCAAGGCATCGAGGTCTTTTTCTATAACTTGGTTATAGGCATTCGAAGCTCCAACCATACAATAACCACCAACGGCTAACATCAATACAGTCGTGATTTTTAAATCGTGAAAATCAAGTACACCAAGCAAATATCCTGCAATGGAAGAAAATACCACACTAACAGCTAAACCTGCTTTGGTGATTTCTTTGAAATCAATCGCAATTTGTTTTGGAGAAAATGTTGAAGCAGTGGCGCTCATTAGTTATTTTTAAACTGGCGCAAAGGTACTTTATAGAAAACGATTTGACAAAAAAATAATGAGGATATATTTCTTGAATTTTTAGTCTCATCAGGAGCGCACGTTTTATCTTTCTTTTACCTATGCTCCCGCTATCCGCGCTACATGGTAGCTCGCTCCTATCGGGGCTAATGACAACGTTTTTTTATCTTTACAACCTGTAAGACCTTAAATACCATATAGGTTTAAAATCCTAATAATTAAAATACCAATTGAAAATATCATATCTTAACCCAACAAAGTAACACGTGTTGCTTTCTTTACTATTAGTTTCAGTCTTGGTCAGCGGGTTAAAGATTAAATAAAAACAACAAACAAAATTTATAAAACAAAAAAAATGACAAAATTATTCACTACAGAAAGTACCTTTTAATAACTTCTGTAGATAGTGGTTTGTTTAAATAATCAATGACGTAAGGATTGTTTTTTGATTTTATAATATCATCTGGATTATTTGAAGAACTTAAAATATACAACTCCAATTTAAATTTTAGGGAGGAATTTAAAGTCTCTAACGCTTCTAAAAAACCCCAACCATCAAGAACTGGCATGTTAATATCTAATAATACAAGCACCGTATTATCCTCATTCAATTGAGTATTTAATTCTGATAATTTATCAATAGCAATTTTTCCATTATAAACAGTAATTATAGGCTCATTAATCCCAGCCTTAATTAATAACTTTTTATGTAAATAATCTATTATAGCATCATCATCAATTAGTAAAATTAGATCTCGACTCTTTAACATGTTATATGTGTTTAGATATTGTGAAATAAAATATACTTCCCTTTTTTAAAGTAGATTCTACCCAAATATTGCCGTTATGAATAGTGATTATTTTTTTACAATGAGCTAAACCTATTCCATCGCCAGGATATTCATTTTCATTATGTAATCTTTTAAAAATAAAGAATATTTCATCAAAATACTTTGGATCAATTCCCAGACCATTGTCTTCTATTTTAAACATCCAGTCCAATTCTCTTTCTACACAAGAAATCTTAACTTGTGGAATTGTATTTTTTGCAGAGAACTTGATTGCGTTACTAATTAAATTTTGAAACAATATTCTAATAAATGTTTGGTAGCAATTTACTATTGGTAAATTTTCCCAAGTCACTTTTGCGTCAGATTCTTTAATTTTAATAGACAAATCTTCTTTTACTTCAAGGAGCAATTCGTTTAAATCTACCTTAACTAATGCTTCCTTTTTTTCAATACGGCTATATTCCATTAAAGCGCTTATTAAATTCCGCATTCTAGTAGCAGACTTATTTATGAAATTAAGATATATTTTGCCTTCTTCATCAAGTTTCTCTTTATAGTCATTATCCAATAAATTTGAATACCCTATTATGGATAAAAGTGGTTCTTGCAAATCATGAGAAGCTATATAAGCAAAACGCTCTAGTTCTTTGTTTTTTTCTATTAGTGTTTGATTTTGAATATAAAGCTCATTTTGAGCTTGTCTTAGTTCTGTTACATCTACACCATACCCAATCATATAAACAAATACATCATCAATAAAAAAAGGATAAAACCTTCTAAAGATATATGTTTTATTTCCATTATTATTAATCTCGTCAACCCAATCTACTTGTTTCCTTGTTTTGAACGCTTCATTAAAATAATTTCTTCTTACTTGAGCTGAACTATTATCAAGCCCTTTTAAAGAACAATAATCAAAATCATTTTTCCCTATTAACCATTCTCTTATTTCTCGATTTTTGACTCCATTTTGATTGATGAATATATAATTATGATCTTTATCAAAAAGAGCTATATCGGCGGGGATATTATTTAAGACTAAATCGTTAAAAATGGTTTTCTTTCTTAAATTATCTTCTAAGATTCTTGCGTTCGTAATGTTCTTTATGGTTCCTTCTAAAATAGTTTTATTTTCTTCATGAATAACAATAGAATTAATTTCAAACCATATGATTTCTTCTTTAGTTATAAATCTTCCGACAAAATTAAATTCGTCTGTTTTTTCATCAATAAGATTTAATTTTTCGTTTAGTGACTTAAAATCATCTTGGTAAAATGATATGAATTTATACCAATTGATGTTATTTAATGTTAATTCTATTGGAAATGTTTTTCTAAATGAGTTGCTTATATAAGTGAAATAATTTGTCCTGTTTTTATTAATTATAAATTGAAATAAGGTTATTGGAATGTTCTTGTGAATTAGTTTTAATTCTTTCTCCTTTAATATAGTTTGTCTGGTTTTTTCTTTAAGTCTTCTTGATGCAGCATCTAATAAAATTCTATTCTTTCTGTTTTCCATTAAATAAACGACTTGATTAGCAAGTGCTTTTAGTAATTTAATCTGATCTTCAGAAAGGTTGTGTTGCTTTTGATGAATTACGCAAAGAGTTCCAAATGGTAAGTTTTGATCGTTTTTTAAAACAACACCCGCATAAAAAACAATATTGGGATCATCGGAAACAAATGGATTGTCATGAAATCGTTCATCTTTCCTAGCATCTTCAATTATCAATAATTCATCTGAGTGATTTATTGCATGGGCACAGAATGAATAATCTTTGGGAGTTTCAGAAACATTTATTCCATGATGTGATTTAAACCATTGTCTATTTTCATCTAAAAGAGTTATCAGAGCAATAGGCGTATTACAAATTTGAGCAGCAATAGAAGTTAGATTTTCAAAATCAGGGTCAGTTATACTGTCTAAAATACAAAATGATTTTAACAATTTTAACCTTTGTGCTTCATTTTTATGAGGTAGGGGCCTAATCATAAATTAAATAGTTTCCCTAAAATTCTATAATTTAAATGAAATTAAAAAATATAAAATAAGTAAAATATTTGATTATAGATTATGTCACAATATTTGTAGACCAAATGACTTATTGTATAGACGAAGTGTTTATTTAATGTAGGTAATTACATTGATTTATTTTATTGCTTAACATTAGTATTGCTTCTTGAATAAAATTCTAAAATGTTATTTATAAAAAAAAGCATTGAAACTTTACAAGATTTATGCTGCTTTTGTAAAACCTATAAAGACAAATATTAATAATCAAAATACCAATTGAAAATATCACATCTTAACCCAACAGAAAACCAAGTGGTGCTTTCTTTAAACGCCGAAGGAGTTTCGGTTGTAGGATTAAAGTCTCTGTAGATAAAACTGCTAAATAGTTTCATGTTCGTTGAAGGATTTATCAAATAACCTACTTGCAAATCGGCTATGAAAATACTGGTTTTATTTCCTTGTCCAATTTTTACACCTGTGTCAAATGGCCTATTATCGTTATAACTCAAATAGATATTACTTCCGTAATTAAACGAATCTGTACCATTATTAAAATCCAAACCACGTTCGCCAACCGTAACTTTAGCATCGGCAAAAATTCTTCCTTTATGATAACGAGCAATGGCAATAAACTCTTTGAAATTTCCGCCCCACTGGTGGCCTAAACTTTGGTTGTTGTGGCCATAGTTGGTAATAGCATTGCTATGGGAATACACATATGGACGCACAAGGTTGTATTCTACCTGCAACAATAAATTATTGATGTTGAGTGCGTTATAATATTTGGCTCCTATTTGGTAACCAAATTTATTTTTCCAGCTTTGGTTCCCAGCTTTAGCATCTTGCAATGAAAACTCATCTAACAAAAACTGTCCGTAAAAATTAATTTGATTGTTCCATTTTACTTTGGTTGTCAAACCCAACATGGCATTACCGGTACGAGCAGATGACGTAAACTCAACTGTACGGTAGAAAATAATAGGATTAACAAAATTCATATCAAAACCACGATTATTGGTATTAGTCCAAATCACCGATTCAAACAATCCAATATTCCAACGATTGGTAATATTTAAACTCAAATAATGACTAGCAGCAAACTTGGTGGCATAAGTTCTTTCAATCGTAGCTTCTGGGCGAACATCTTTGAGCCATGTATAAATGTTTGTATATTTTATTTTCCAAAAAGTAGTGTTTAGTTTTAAATAAGGATATGGACTTGCGCCATCACTTAACAATAAAGAACGATAACCATCACCTATAAAATTCTTTCCATAACCCAAATTCAGATTGATAAATTTACTTGGCGTATAAGACAAATTAGCTTCTGCCAAAGGAAAATCATAAGCATCCGATTTGAAGGGCTTAGCAATTCCAATACCCGGAATAATTGCTGGATCTCCACCATCAGGTTTTATCGATTCTGCATAACGATTAAAATAATCAGCAAATCGCCCTTGACTTTCATATATAGTTGTTGTAAAATTTAACTCTTTTCCCAAACCACCATTAAATTGAATTCCTCTGGTATTTATATAAGTATAATCAGCTACGCTTGGGTCACTTTTACCCATTTGTAAATCAAAAATAGGATTCAATGTAAACCAATAATCCTCTCCTTGAATTTCGACTAAATTTTCATCCCAAAGTTTTCTGCCAATCCAATTTTTCTTAGCTTTTAATAGCTTTTGATTTTCTTCTTTCAAATTATAATATTTGGAAACATCTGCATACGAAAAAGGTTTTGAACCAGTGTGGTTATTAGCTCCAACTTTATTCATTTCATCATCAAATTGAGAATAATAACTATGTGAAAATGGAATGTTGATATGACTTTCAAACTGTGGTTTTTCAAATTTTTTATACTTGATGCTGTCTAATTCTGTTAATTGTTTGTTGTCAGGTTTATAAAATTTTGAGTTTTTTTCTGCCAAAGCATCAGCTTCTTTTTGTGCTTGTAATTCGGCTGCACTTTGTAAAGGAATTGCAATTCTTATAGTGTACTTAGCATAGGTTGGATTTCCATTAAATGTTGGCGGAGCAATCGTTGGCATTTTTGAAAAAACTCTTTTACTTTCAGCTACTAATGATTCATCGATAGCATCTACATATTGCACTTTGAAGTTTCCTTTTTCATTTACTTCAAATAGCACAATAACATTGCCTTTGTAATTATTTTTTTTAAAATTTTCGGGTACTTTAAAATTATTATAAACAAAATCCTGTACTTGATTATAAAAACAAGTTTCTAATGCTTGAAATTGTAAGCTTTCGCAAGATGGAAAAACAGGAAATCTTTCGGTTGCTTTTTGGTTAACTTGAGCATTTATGGCACTCGTTAAAAAAAGTAGTATTAAAAACGATAGTGTTTTTTTCATTTTAATTCAAAATAAAGTTTAGAATTCATGGATAAAAGTAAAAAAAATCCCGTTTCGTATTGATAACGAGACAGGACAATCTTTATTATCTAGTTGTTTACTGTTTTTTGCTTTTTTATTATAACAAATAATCCAAAAGCTACTAATGCTCCTAAAAGATTTGCCATTACATCATATACATCAGCATGTCTTGTTTCCGTAAATGTTTCTTGCAGAATCTCGATCAATATTCCGTAGCAAAGTGATGCTAGTAGAACAAGTACATTTTTTGAAATTTTTATTTCATTATACTTCAGCCAATAATATATCCCCCAAAACATTGTAAAAACAAAATGAAAAGTAAAATGGACATATTTATCAACAACCGAAACTCCAAACGAAGGTAAATCGGTAAACTTGACTAAACACAAAAAAGCAATTAGAATAGTCCAACCAATAGCTAAACTAAATATTGTGTTTTTAAGCGCCAATGAGTTGTCTGTAAGCATCACTGGAAAGCAATTCTTCTATTTCGTCAACATTGGCAATTTTGACTTTGATCATCCAACCTTTTCCATAAGGATCAGTATTAACATCTTCTGGATTTGATTCTAATTCATTATTAAATTCAATAATTTCTCCAGTTAATGGCAAAAATAAATCGGAAACAGTTTTAACGGCTTCAACAGTTCCAAAAACTTCATCTTTATCTAAAGTTTGGTCTAAAGTTTCTACTTCAACATAGACAATGTCACCCAATTCTTTTTGAGCAAAATCGGTGATGCCAATAGTTGCTATATCGCCATCTATTAGTACCCATTCGTGGTCTTTTGTATATTTTAAATTGTTTGGTATATTCATTTGGTTTTAAATTTTAGAGCGTAAAGATAAGATTTGATATTGTAATTAATGTTAGTTTCCAAAATTATATCGCATGGTAAAACCAGCTCTGATATTCGTCAATGGAAATGATGTAGAAATCACTGGTTTTGAGAATGAGTGGTCATAGAAGAAAATTGCCGTTAAGTTTTTACTTAATGAATAATCGGCTGTTAATCTTGCTGACCAAATATTTTGTCCACCACCTAATTGGTTATTGTCATAATCTAAATAACGTACAATAGTTTTATTATTTCTATAAGAGAAATCTATTTTTAGATTGATATCACTTTTGATAATTCCTGTTGGATTATCTGCTAATTGAGATGAGAAAATGACATCTTTGAAACGGTATCCTACACCAACAATGTATTCTCTTCCTTGAACTTCTGTCAATAAATTGTTATCAAAACTCATTGATAAACTTCTATCTTTTTTAATTTCTGCCAATATTTTAAACGCATTTTTCATTTCAAAATCGATACGGATAAGCGGATTGAATTGCTCCACTAAATTGATATTAGAAATAATTGTTTTGTTAAAGAAGTTACCATAACCACTATTGTCCCGAATGGCTACTTTAGGGTCATAATCAAGATTAGAGCGGAACGAGTTTATAGTGAATGAAGCTCTGTAGGCATGTTGAATTGAGAACCTTTTGAATCTCTCTTTAAAAAATTTATAACGCATCAATCCGCTATATTTAATTGTCCAGTTAGGAATTGGAATATTTCGGAAAGCACTTAAGGAAACACCGCTGGCATCACTTCCTTGATAAGCTGAAAGAAAAGACGGAATTAAGACTGCCTGATTGTTTTTCCCATAACCAATTGGGTATCCTTGATTGGCAGTATAAAAAGCAAACTTTCCTGGCTCCAAGGCTTGATCAGGAATTGGGTTGAGACTATCGCCATAACGCCCTAAACCACTTGTACCAGCTTGTAATGCCAATCTATTCGCTACAGTAAGTCGATTTTCCCTAAAATCGTCAAAGGCAGCCGAACCATTTTCATCACTACTGCTAAATGCTGTTTTAATTAAAACGGTAGAGATGGAGAAGTTTCCAAAACTGTATGGGGATTGCGGTTGATAATAATTACCACTTGCATCAGGAATATCAGTTGCGTTGAACTGTTCAGAGAAATTATTGGCATAAGTTCTATCAGCACTTAAATCAATTTTAAAATCTGGAAATAAATCAACATTAGCAGTAAGATTCAGTGTTTTAGTAACAACTTGAGTAAAATTTTGGTTAAACTCTGGATAGGTTGTCAACCATCCTCTTTTAGCTGCTTCATAACGAACATCATCTTGACCTCCAAAAACGAAAGATAGTGATGGTTTTGTTGAACCAAAGAAACCAAGTCCTGGTAAAAACCCAGGAAGTACAGTTCCTTCGTTTTGAGTATAATTAACCTGAATATTTTTAACACTTGTTAAAACACCTTTCAATCCGTCCAAAAACACATTAGTAGTTTTGGCAGGTTGCGCTTTTACGTTGGTAATCTTTTCCCCTGGTTTTGGTAATGCTGCTGGTTTCTGAGCTGGTGGTGCCGGTTTTTTACCCAATCCAATATATTTATAAAAAGTTTCCATATTGAATGCTGTGTTCAAACGATGTGAACCAGCATTTTGAATGGTGTTTCCTAAATTAAAACCATCAACTGATGACATGGCTAATGACGCTCTTTGCCAGCTATAATCACCCGTATAGGAATAAGTCGATTTTACAAATGCCAATAATGGAATTTTGTTTAAAGGCAATTCATAGTTAACAACAATTTGTTGGTTATGTTGGTTTGGTGTTCCAATATTCCAAAAATCTGTCCAAATCGTATTGCTATTATCCGGCACATTATTTTCGTCCAAATAGGTGCGAACAATGTTATTTGATGCGGCAGTAAAGTTTACTTTTAATGCTTTTGTGATATTATAATTAAACCCATATTGATAGTTGAACATATAATTTCTTCTATATAAAGGATCTAAAGCAATTCCTGCAACATCAACTTGTCTAAACTGCTGTTTGTTGAATTGTCTAATAATATTACTGCTAAAAGAAATATTAGCGGGCAAATAGTTAAAGTTAAAATCTTGTAGCATTTTCCAATAAGAGCTTTTCTTAAGGAACTTACTTTTCTTAAATGGTTCAACTGATTTATTTTTGAAGGTATAGGTATAATCAACCGTGGTATTAACTTGCTGATCTATATAATTTTCAATTTCATAGTTGTGTTTTTCAACTTGATTATAAGAATAGGAAAGCGTTAAATTCTCGGGATCGTATATATGTTGCTTTTGTTCTGGAGATCTATCTTTTTTAACACCAATAAAGTTGATGCTCTTTCTTTTTGTATAATCGATTGCTCTGTTTCTCATGTTCGCTCTTTCGGCTGCATCAGTGGTATTGTCAATTAATTGTTGTAAACGAATATCCTGATTGAAAGGGTCATATTCTGGTGTAATTAATTCTTCCCCAACAGCATAATTGAATGGTAAATTTATACCCCATTTTTTTGGTAATAATTTACCCAAACTAAGATTAGTAACTATATTATATTGTTGTGAATCTTCCCTACTTCTTTCTTGAGGTGCTTGCTCTAAAGCTCCAAAACCAATTGTACTCATTCTACCAGTAGCAGAAATTGTAGCAAAATCGGCTAAGTTAGCATCTATGTTTAAAACGGCTGCCATTCCACCTTTGTTATTCAAATCGGCAAGACGCATTTCGTTAAACCAAACCTCACCGCGAACAGGATCGGTATGATTATTTTTAATACCAACCATTAAGGTTCTTACCAAACCAAAATTTGGAGTTCCTTTTATTCCTAGACGTAAATTTGGATCGCCATCTCCATCAGGAAGTGTAATGTCATCATCCGGATAATATACCCCATCTGGAAATGCTGTAAAATCAATCCCCAAAGATCTAACTTTCATCCTGGTTAATAAGGACAAGTTAAGATTAATTTCATTTACATCGGGCCAAATGACATCTGCATCTCTTGCTCCTGCAGGAGTTACTTTAAGTGGAATTTCTACTTGATAAAAATTATTGGTAAAGTCATTTCCAAAACGAATAAACCCTTTCATTTGATTATCTAGCAATGGAGTTGAATCTCCTGGCAAAGCTTCAGCATGCAAAAACATTTTTAGTTTATTGTATTGACGCATATCGACCTCAATGTTTTTAAATACTGCTCTTGAGTCTCCAACTTCCAATCCTCCAGTTCCTGCCGGTGTTCCGTTTACTCTTAACGAAAGTGATTGCTCATTTTGATTAATAACTTGTTGTGCGTTTTGAAGTTGCTCTCTAACAACTCCCGGTGGCGTTACATAAGGTATAGGAACTCGTTGTGCGTTTTCCTGTATATTAACTGACTGTACATCAAAGTTTGTGTTGTCATCTGTTGGGTCAGTATCTGCTGATTGAAAAGAGTTATCATAACGTCTCCATTCGCCACGAACTAAATCTAAAGCACCAAAACGAAGTGTAATTGGTTTGTCAAAGCCTGTCATAAAGATTCTCATGAAACGGATAGAACGAAAATCAGAAATACTACCAACAACTGAAGTTGGCTGTGATACTGGAATTTTAAATTGAATCCATCTTGCTTCGGTTTGAACACCATTAGGAACGTCACCAGCATTGATCACTACTGGAGGTGTTACTATATCAGTAATAAAGTTACTCCCAACTGTCATATTGGGTTTCATATCGACTTTATATTCATAATAAGCATTCGCAGTATTCATCGTGTTATCACGATTGATATCTTCTACATCCGGAAGTGTTGTTGAACCTCTATTATTATTTGAAACTCCAACTGGTGAATTTCCTTCAACTCCATTATAATTTTTATAACGGTCAAAAATAGTTGATCCTGAAGCACTTAAAAAATATTGGTAATCATCTCCTGCAGGATCAGCTAAAGCAGCATAACCTCCAATTCCGGGAAGGTTTTGTTCGGCAGCATTACTGAAACCATCAAAACCTACATCCTGAGCTGCTCTATTGGCTCCGTCAACATCAAAAGCATAGATAAGCGATTGGGATGAAGGGACTTTACCCCAAATTGTTGTGTTGGTTAACGATTGTGAAGCACTATTAGATGGTAATCCATTTTCATATTGTTTTCGTTCATCTTTTAAAACGTCTTCTGATATTTCTCCAAGGTTAAAATAGATTTTCCCTGTGTTTAAAGGGTTGGCAACAGCAGAAGGATTTCCCGGATCAAAATAAGGGTCTAAAATCCAAAATTGAATATATTCTACATTGCTTTGTTCAAAGTTGGTAGAGTTTATGGCGCGCATAATTCCACCAAAATTTTTCCTAGCTTCACCCGTAGGTCCTGAACTAAATCCTGATGGAAGAGCTACTGGATTAAAGTTATAAGGCCCTCTTTCTTCCGGATAATAGGTTAAATCTAAAGTATTAATTACTTGCGTTTGTCCAATCTGAATGTCGGTGTTAGGATATAATTCACGGCTAAAAATCCTTCTTGTATTATTGGCAGAAATTCCGTCCTGACCAATATCTCCTGGTGTTTCCACATAAAGTGTAGGGTCAATACTATACCAGTTTAATTTGGCTCTTCGGTATCCGTATCCTAAATTTACTGGGTTGAATGGTGATGGAGGCGGATCTTGAGGCAAAACAAAATCTTCATAATCAACTCCAGCTGTGTGTTTTGGGGTAGAAGACAAGCTCCATGACAGTGCTGAACGCATATCTATAGTAGTCTGAGAACCTTCAAAATCGTCAACATAAACGGTTGGTTCGCCTTCAAACTGATCTGCGCTTGAAGCATCTGGTTTCAAAAAGGCCATTTCACCCCGAAAGGAGAAATTGGAAGGAACGTCGGTATCAATGTTAGGCAATTTATTAACCATTCGGGTTAAAAAAGGTACTTCGGTAGAATAATTAGCATTGAAACCAAAAATAGTGTTGTTAACTGATTCCTGACCATAATTTGATTTACTCGTAAGCGGTCTTTCTGTCATTTTTATGTAGGTCGCGCCAACCAATAATTTATCCGAGAATTTGTGTTCTACATTTATTCCCATAAACCTTCTGGTTTGTTGCCCAAAAGTGGAGTTGTTTTCTACAGAAACTTGAATTGGTGTATTCGATGCCTGTAATGAAGGATCCAAAATTTGTACTCTTCCCGCCTGATAATTCACACTAAAATCTATTCCTTCTTGCAATACTCTTCCTCCGGCAGTTACCACAACTGAACCTCTTGGAACATTGTAGGCACCAATCGGAATTCCGTCACCACCCGAAGATTTAAATCTTCCTTTTAGTTGGTATTTATTCTTTTCAGCATCTTGTAAAGCTGCTGCTTGTGTACTTGAATACATGCTTCTGAAAACGTACTTTGTTTGATTTCCGTTATAAGTATTCTCATCAAAGTAATCTTCCGCACCTAATTTTAATTTATCAAAAATCAATTTTCCAAAAGGTTCAACAGTAGTAAAGATGATACGTCCGTTTTGTTGGTCAACTGTTAATCCGGGTAAAAAATCGAAAAAACCATCACCTCCAACTTGTGGGTCATTATTATAATTTAATCTATCAACATTTAAAACTTTTAAGAGCGGGGTTTCTGAAACTTCATTTCCTGGAGGTGTAGTTGGACTTGTTGGAAAAGGAGTTCCGGCAACAGGACTTATATAATTAATTGGCGAAGGATCAGTATATAAGATATTGAATCTAAAATCCTCCTGTTGTAATTGGTAACCGCCTTGTATTTGATAAATGTTTTTCATCATCAAATTCCAAATTGGCTTTTGAACATTGGTCAAATTACTCTTCAACATTTTCAGAATCAAACTCTGGGTAGAAACTGATGTATCTGTAGGAGTTGTTTCTGTAATTACTGTAGAATCAACACCATCTGTACCAAACTCTCCAACCTGATAAACATCCTCACCAATGGTGTATTGATAAGCAACCGCTAATACTTCGTCATTGGCTAATCGTTGTTGCAAGGAAATATAACCTAATTGTGGATTAAGCGTATACTCATTAGGCGCTAACTTTCGAGCATTTTCTAATTTTGAATAATCTGTTCCTTCATCAACTGGAACAATATTATTAAAACCAGCACTTGAAGTAACAATATCTCTAATATTTGAGTTTAATAATCCAGTACCAGTTGTAATTAATTCGGGATCATATCGGTTATTATTATTATCTGATGGTGTATCATTTGGAGTTGATAAGAAAAAACTAGTTGGTAAAGGTGAAATTTCTGCAGGATTTACTGCTACTACTTGCTGGTCTGACAATCCTGTTAATCTAGATTCACCTAAATCTTGAAGCGCAATAATATTCCTTAAGTTATTATTGGTTGTGCTCACACGATTTTGTCTATTAGTGACCCAAACTTCAATCCTTGTAATTTGAACTCTACTTCTTATAACCGGATAATCTCTTAAGGCAGCATCATAATTATTTCTAAAATACTGTGATAAAAAAAAGTGTCTGTCGGCATCATAATCTAAACCAAATATTTCAAAATCCTGAATGGTTCCACCCCCTTGTGCGGTAACTGATCTTGTTTGCGATTTTTGTTCAGAGAAAACTCCGGTTACTGTAGTTCTTCCAAATTGTAATTGGGCTTTAACACCAAACAAACTTTGTGCGCCACGAATCAATGAATTGGAAAGAGGCATACTTACGTTTCCGACTTCAATTTTCTGAATGATATCGTCTTCTGTAGGTGCGTATTCTAACTTGATAAGATTTTGAAAAGAAAAAGTTGACTCGGTGTCATAATTGGCATTTACGTTTAAACGCGTTCCTACCTTTCCGTTCAAACTCATGCTAATTCTTTGGTCAAAATCAAAATTGGTTTGAGATCTGTTTCTTGGAGAAAAGGCCGGATTATCTTGTTTAGTGTAACGAACACCCATATCCATTTCAACAGTACCTGTTGGTTTAACATCAATTGTATTGGAACCAAAAATTGTTTCAAAGAAACTTGAGTTTACATAATATCGAGGCAATAGATCTTTTTTCTTTTCAGCGCTACCGTCTTTTTTACCATCAATTGCATCTGATTTTTCTTTATAATATTGACGTATAGATTCACGAAGGACTAAATCTTCGTATTCTTTTCGTGTTAAAATAATTGGATAATTAATATTAAAACCATCAACCGTTTTGGTATAGATGTATCGGTCTGTTGCTACATCATACGTATAAGCGTTTACTATACTATTAGGGTCTTTAATATCAAGTTTTCCTGTTGAATAACCAGTTGGCTCTGGCTCGGTTGGCTTTGGCTCGGTTGGAGTTACTTGGGCAAAAACTCCTGTAGTCAACATCAAAACTAGTCCTAAGATTAGTTTTTTATAGTGTAAAAAAGATTTAGTAAAGTATATTGTTTCCAAGAATTATAAATTTTTTAACGCTTGTTTGATAATTGTTTCAACACTAGCCTCAGGATTCTCCTTAATGATTTTATCCACCACTTTTTCAGCATTTTTTCTAACGTAACCCAAAACCTCCAAAGCAGATAACGATTCTTCTCGACTTATATTGTGTTGTGAGGAAGAAATTTCACTTAAATCATAGATTTTTAACACTTTTTCTTTCAAATCCAGTATCACGCGTTGTGCCGTTTTACTCCCAATTCCTTTTATGGATTGAATTGTAATGACATCTGCGCTGGCAATGGCATGAATTATTTGTTTTGGATCTAATGACGATAGCATCGTTCTTGCAATACTAGCTCCAATTCCTGATACCGATAGTAATAATTTAAATAATTCACGCTCTGATTTTTCAACAAAGCCAAACAAAGAATGCGCATCTTCTTTAATTTGAAGAAACGTAAATAATTTAATAAAATCAGTATTGGGAAGTAAAGAGAAAGTATGCAGAGAAATATTGATGTGGTAACCAACTCCATTGCAGTCAATTACAACTTCTGTGGGTGATTTTTCAATTAATTTTCCTTGAATGTGTGCAATCATTTTTTACTGTAATCTAATTTCAAATATAGCAAAATTCTTTAATTGAAAGAATGTCTTTGCAATATCTCTACAATAATACAAAAACTATTTAGCAGACATCTTTTTTCTTTTCTCTTTTTCTTGAGCGTCAACAACGGCTACCGCAACCATATTAACCATTTCTTCTACACTTGCACCAAGTTGAAATATGTGAACTGCTTTTTCCATTCCTAACATTATTGGTCCAATAGAGTCTACTTTATAAAGTTCTTTTAAAAGTTTATACGTAATATTTGCTGCTTCTAAATTTGGGAAAATTAAGGTATTAACTTTCTTTCCAGCCAATTTTGAAAAAGGAAACTTAGCCTTCAACATCTCAGGGTTTAAAGCAAAATCAGATTGGATTTCACCATCCACAACCAAATCGGGATAATATTTATGTAAATAGGCTACCGCTTCTCTCACTTTGTTTGCACTTTCATGTGATGAAGAGCCAAAATTAGAAAAAGAAACCATCGCTATTACTGGTTCCATTCCAAACATTCGAGTCATTTTTGCTGTCATCAAAGCAATTTTTGCCAATTCATCTGCAGTTGGATTTGGATTGATTGCTGTGTCTGATAAAAACATTGGACCACGATTCGTCATCATCATATTGGCAGTAGCAATTAAAGTAATCCCTGGTGCTTTGCCAATCAATTGCATTAAGGGTTTTACTGTTGATGGATAACTTCTGGAATAGCCCGAAACCATCGCATCTGCATCGCCTTCATTCACCATCATAGCGGCAAAATAGTTGCGTTCTCTCATCCATTTTTGAGCATCGAGTAAGGAAATCCCTCTTCGTTGTCTTGACTTCCAATAATGGTTTGCATAATTAAGTCTTCGTTTGTCTTCCTCTTTGTCTTTTGGATCAAAAATAGGCACATCGGCATCAAAACCTAATTCTTCTTTAAGTTCTAAAATTAATTCTTTATTTCCTAAAAGAATAGGATGCGCAATGCCTTCTTCATATACAATTTGGGCTGCTTTCAATACATCTAAATGATCTGCTTCGGCAAAAACCACTCGTTTTGGTTCTGTCTTCGCACGATTAGTTAGCAAACGAACCATTTTATTATCAGAACCCAAACGCTCTAGTAATTCTTCCTCATATTTCTCCCAATCGGTAATTGGTTGAAGAGAAACTCCAGATTCTATTGCTGCTTTGGCTACGGCAAGTGGAACTCTTGCTATTAATCTTGGATCAAATGGTTTCGGAATAATATACTCTTTTCCAAAAATTAATTTGGTTTCACCATACGCAATATTTACTTGTTCCGGAACCGATTCTTTGGCCAATTCGGCTAAAGCAACAACTGCTGCTTTTTTCATTTGTTCATTTATCTTAGTGGCTCTAACATCTAAAGCGCCTCGAAAAATATAAGGAAAACCAAGTACATTATTCACCTGATTAGGATGGTCAGAACGACCGGTTGCCATAATAATATCTCTTCTGGTTTTGATAGCCAGATCATAATTTATTTCAGGATTTGGATTTGCCATTGCAAAAACTATTGGGTTTTTTGCCATTCCCAATAGCATTTCTGGTGAAACTATATCTCCACTAGACAATCCAACAAAAACATCAATTCCCACCATTGCTTCTAGTAGCGATGGAAATTCTTTATCGGTAGCATATTTTCTTTGTTCCTCTGAAATCTTTGGGTCATCTTTTCTAAGAGCGCCTTTGCTGTTAAACATAACAATGTTTTCCTGCTTTACGCCAAAAGAAACATACAAATTGGCGCAAGCTATAGCTGCAGAACCTGCTCCAGAAATAACCATTTTCACTTCTCCCATTTTCTTTTCAGCCAATTCAACAGCATTTAATAAAGCTGCCGCCGAAATGATCGCTGTTCCGTGTTGGTCATCGTGCATTACCGGTATATTCAGTTCTTCCACTAAACGTCTTTCGATTTCAAAAGATTCCGGCGCTTTAATATCTTCCAGATTGATTCCTCCAAAAGTTGGCGCAATGTTTTTTACCGTTTCTATAAATGCATCTATATCTTTTGTGCCGACTTCAATATCAAAAACATCAATATCGGCAAAGATTTTAAAGAGTAATGCTTTTCCTTCCATCACTGGTTTAGAAGCTTCGGGACCAATATCACCCAATCCTAAAACAGCAGTTCCATTTGTGATTACGGCAACTAAATTTCCTTTGGAAGTATATTTATAAACATTGTTTACGTCCTTGGCAATTTCCAAACAAGGCTCGGCAACACCAGGAGAATAAGCCAATGACAAATCTCTTTGGGTTGCATATTTTTTGGTTGGCACCACTTTAATTTTTCCGGGAGTTGGTTTTGCGTGGTATAAAAGTGCTTCTCTTCTTTTGCTGTCTTTGTGCATGGTCTTTATTTTGATAACTACAAAGGTAGAAGACTGAATGTAAAAAGGAAATTTTTAGGGGTTTTCTTTTTTAATAAACTGAACAATAAGAAAAGCTACAAATTAACATTACAGCTTTATAAAAAAACAAATCAAAAAACTCTACTTATTATTGTATTAATTGCTTTATATTGATATTATCTGGTAAACGCCCTACGTTTTGCAATTTTATAGAGGCTAATTTCTGAGCTACAGTAATACTTTCTTCTAGACTTATTTTATGCAATTGTGCATATAAAAAACCTGTCCAAAAAGCATCTCCGGCACCAGTAGTATCTTTAATTTCTTTAATATCTATAGCTTTTTGGAAAAATAATCCTTGTTCTAAATCAGAAACGACTACACCGTTTTTACCTTTAGTCAAACAAATAGTTTTGGCTCCTAAAGCATGGAAATAATCAAAAATATATTCTTCCGATTTTACTGCCGAAAATAATCTATAGCAATCATCTTCACTTAATTTCACCAATGGATCGTTGGATAAATATTCTTTAAGTACTTTTTTTGCTTCTTCTCTGTCGGGCCAAATACGTTCTGAAAAATTGATATCTATACTCAGTTGCAAACCTAATTCTTTGGCTCTTTTGGCTCGATTTAAAATGGTCTGTCTTGCCGGATTTTTGCTTAATGCAAAACAAGTGGTATGAAATATTTTTGCTACAGAGATGACTTCATCTGGCAATTGACTTTCGAAAATTTCACAATCGGCTTGTCGGTATGGAATAAAATCTGGTGTTTCAGTAGATTTTGAAACAAAAATTATTGAAGTTGGAATAGTCTCTGATTTACCTATGTAAGATGTATTGACATTATTTGCCTTTAATTTTCTAATTACATAATCGCCTAACCCATCTTGTCCGCATGATGCAACCAAAACTGCATTTAATCCTAGTCGAGAAGCATTTACAGCAACATTGGTAGGTGAACCGCCTAAAAAACGATGATAATCTTTTGTTCTGTTGATTGAAGTATTTACTTCATGACCAATAAAATCTATGAGAACTTCACCTATACTTATAATATCTATTGATTTCAAATTAGAGTAACATTTTAAAATTAGAATATATTGATTGATGAACCAAAACCGAAGCTGCAGCACTCCAAGCACAATGTGAAACACCATTTGGCTGAGCAGTTTTAGTATTGAAATTTTCATAAAATGAAAAATCCATTTTTGCATTAGCTTTATTAATTTTATCTAAAAGAACTTCTGCTCTTTTTCCTTCAGATTTAGATAGTAATGCCAATCCATAAAAACCATTAACCATAGGCCAACTTCCTCCATTATGAAATTCATAAGGATAGTTTCGGAATTCATATTTACAATTATTTTTTAGTAAGTTCCAATGCTCCTCTTTTTCAAAAATAGGTGGCCAAAAAGCAGGAAGTAATCCTAAATCTGTCTCTTCAATTAAAGTATTGGCATAGTTCATTATTTTTCTCCTAAAAGTGTCAGAACCAATATTGAGCAATAAAACTAAAGAATTGGCAAAAGCATCAAAATTTGTTTTATATCCTGAAGGCGAGAAAGAACAAGGCATAAAATCTTTAAAATTGACTTCATTATAAGCGCGTTCATGGTATTTTTCCCCGATACTGTATGGCATAAAATTTATTTGTATTTGGGTCGTAATTTTATCAATCTTATCTGTTATTACTTCACTATTTACAAAATAATTATAGGATTTTAAAGCCCAAATTCGTAATAATTGATCATATAAAACATATCCATCGGAGATATATTCATCTGCCCAATTACCAGAGAGCGGGACATACATCAAATGTTTATTATTAAATTCCCATGAATCAAAAAGTTCTAAACATTTATCTATTTTGGAATGATGCTCTTTTAAAAAAGAAGCGTCAGATTTATTATAAGCATATTGACAAACTCCAATTACAAACCAAGTAGCAGCATCAACTCTTCCTGCTAAACCTCCATAACTTACTTCTGCCTTTTGTTGGTTTATCAAAACATTAGATGGGATTGTTCCAATTGGATGTTGATATTTGGCTAATGTCTCTAGCGTGTTTTTGAAAGTTGCAATTAATTTATCATCGTCTGAAGCTAAGGCAGCCAAACCACAGATTACCCCATCTCTAGCCCAAACTCTTTTATAATTGGTTGTGTTTTCAGCACTGGCCAAAAATCCATTTGGAGTGGAAACCTTGTGTAATAATTCGATAGCTTTATGGTAGGCTGTATTATTCACTTATGACTTGCTTTTTTGTTGAAATAAAAAGGGTTAAAACTGCGCTAATTACTAATAACACGCCGGCAAAAGTGATTGCTAATCGGGCATCATTGTGTAAAAAATGCTTCATGATAAATCCAAAAGTTATGGTTTGAATAAACATTGGTATGACAATCATCATATTGATAATTCCCATATAAACTCCGTAACGCTCCTTTGGTATATTGGCTACGACCATCAAATAAGGAATGCCCATCATACTGGCCCAACCAATTCCGAAACCAGTAATCGCAGGGAATAACAAATATTTATTATGAATATGAGGAAATGATAAAAATCCAATAGCGGCTAATAGTAAACATCCAAAATGCACATGCTTAGGCGAATATTTTTTGGCAAAATAAACCAACGAAAAAGCGCATAAAAAAGTGACTATGTTGTACCAACCATTAACTAATCCGGTCCAGCTAACTGCTTCTCCGTATAATTTCATGTCTTTTTCAGGAGTTGTATTCCAAACCGAAAGCGCTATGCTTTTGGAGGAGTTTTGCCAATAGCAAAACAAGGCGTACCATTGAAACAAATAGACTAAGGCTAATTGCCACATTACTTTTGGCATGTCTTTTACTGCTTTGGCTATATCAATGAAAGGCGTAAAAAGACTAATTCGTTCAGATTTTATTTTTTGTAGCTCTTCCTCGGTTGGAGGAATTTCTTTGGTCGTTTTTGAGCTCCACCAAACTGAAGCAATAGAGCATATAGCTCCCAAAAAGAACGAGGCAAAAACCCAAGCAGGAAGTTTACCGGTCGTCCCAATGAAAATTAACGGAAAAATAAAAAGAGAAACATTAGCTAATGTTTGTCCGAATCCTGTAAAAAAACTTTGTGCCTGAAAACCCATTGGTTGTTGCGATTCGTCTAATTTATCGGCGATAAAAGCGCGATAAGGTTCCATGGCTGTGTTGTTTCCGGCATCTAAAATCCAAAGTAAACCGGCTGCCATCCATAAAGAACTACTAAAGGGGAAGGCAAAAAGTGCTAAGCTGCAAATCAAAGCTCCGATTAGGAAAAACGGTTTTCTTCTGCCGCCTAATCTTGGTGACCAAGTTTTGTCACTTAAGGCACCAATAATTGGTTGGATTATCAAACCTGTTAATGGGCCGGCTAAATTTAATAATGGTATTTCATCGGGATGAGCTCCTAAAAAATCATAAATAGGATTAACAGCACTTTGTTGCAAACCAAAGCTATATTGAATGCCAAAAAAACCAACATTCATATTGATGATTTGCCAAAAACTTAAGTGTATTTTTTTGCTCATGTTTTTAATTTAATTTCTTTAGAAACTCTTCAAAAGAAATATTATTGGTAAATATCACACCTTGTTTATCGATTACAGGAATTGACAAATTATTGGTACTGATATTCGCTTTTTTAAGTTTGAAAAGCATTTCTTTTAATGCATCTTGACTTTTATCTATATCGTAAAAGAGGAACTCGATGTTGTTATCCTTTAGGTATTTTTTAGTATCGGTACAGTGATGACATTCATCGCTCCCATAAACAATCATAACTGCTTTTTCTGGTTTAGTTTCAGCTTTGATTTGATTTTGCTGAGCCAAAACACTAGTATTGAAAAACACCATATAAAAGAAAAGAAGACAGACTGATATTTTCATTAGAATAGAATTTGATTAAATATAAAAATTATTTTGCTTTAAAAACAATTCCCATACCATATATAATATGGTATAGGAATTACTAAAATTAAACATGAATTTTTTTTTAGAACTTGTATGACAATGCCATTGAAAGTGTTCTTCCTGGCAAAGGTCTTGCTCTAACAATATTAGTGGTATTGGCTGTGATACTTCCTTCCTCAGCTTCTGTAATGGCTAAAGTGTTTAATAAGTTATTACCAGCAAGGTTTAGTGACAAGCCTTTGGTAATTCCGAATTCAACAAAACCATTTACTATTACAAATCCGTTCATCACTAACTCATTGCTATCTTGTGCATAAGCTTTAGTTTGCCCGATGAAACTCAATCCAAGGGTATTTTTGGCTTTACCAAATTTATAAGTTGGAATGAAATTGTACATCATTTTAGGTTGTCTTCTTGGTTCGTTACCTTTATTTGCTCCTGAAGTTACTTCGGCTTTAGTATACGTAAATCCACCGCGTAAATTCAAATCGTTGTTTACGTTATATGAAGTTTCTAATTCAAGACCCATAGATTTGTAATCGTTTTCAATGATGGTGTTTGAGGTTGCTTCAAACCCGCCTTCTTCTGTAGTCGTTGAGCTGAATAACGTAGCATATACATATCCTTTAGAGAACTTTCTTTTATATCCTAATTCCGCTTGCGCTAAATAGTCTAAAGAGTTGATTTTATCTCCGTCTAAATAGTTTAAGCCTGAGAATAAAATTCTATCCGCTTTAGCAGAAGCGCCTTTACTATAACGAACAAATACTGATTGGTTCGCGTCTAATAAATAATTTCCACCTAAAGTATAAGAAACATAATCGTAGTCATAATCAACAGCGGTTGTATTGGCCGTATTAATAGCTGAAACGCTTGATTCCGGTGCAGAGATTACATTGTCATTGTTGATGTCATATACCGTTTGAGACGAACCTGCAAACGAACCGTTTACTTGTCCCATATCAAAACGAATTCCTCCTTCTAAAGACAACTTATCGTTCGCTTCGAATGACACGTTAGCATAAGGTGCAGAAACATTGTATTGTGTGTCATAATTTCTGGTACAACAGTTACCCCAAGCCGGAACGCCATAAGCGTATAATCCATTTTCTGAAAGTAAATTTCCACCTGCATCAGTTACGTTGATTAATCTTGGATTTTTGTCTGATACTTCTTGTAAATAAGAATTCCACAACCATGACATCGAAATATTTTGAATCGATTTAAAATAACCGGCAGTTACACCTATTTTATCAAAATTTTTAGTGATTCTTAAATCGTTCATGAAGTTATTAAAGTTATTCAATTCTACGTCAAACATATGAATTCTTGAAACCAATCCATTTGGCGTATTAAAAGCTGTTCCGTCATTGGCATAAGTCAACGTTGAGCCAGCTCCGAAAGAGTTTGCAATAGTTGCAGCAGAAGCTACTTCGGCAGGAAATGGTGTGATGAATTGTCCGCTATTAGAAGAAAAACGACCATTGTTGATTACTTTCCAACCTTCGGCCAATTCGAAATTAACAGAAGCTCCGATGGTTTTAGAAACTGGGTTCATTCCATCGGCTACATTACCTCTTCTAACGTTTCCGTTTCCGTCTAAACCAACATTGAACATTAAATAAGGTGATTGTTGTGTTCCTGAAGTAGCATCATAGCCACTAATGCTTTCCCAATTCGGATTTGAATTGCTACCTGTTACCTTTATTGGCATTGGCATATAAGCCGCTGCTCTGTCGTTTAGGAATTTTGTATAAATAGTCACCGAACCATTTTCGAATTCTTTAGTAATGTTCATTTTAAATTGACCTCCGTTATTAGCAGTAAATCCTGCATCTCTAACTCCTTCACCGGTTCTGTAAAAACCACCAGCGTGAAAATACAATCCGTCTCCAATACGAGCACCATATTCTAGATCTGTTCTGAAGTCATTATAATCTAAACCAAAGCTTGTCACCATACTTCCACCTTCTGTTTTCCCTGTTTTGCTGATAAAGTTGATGATACCACCAGGAGAATTTGAAGAAAGTGTAGAAGCAGAACCTCCACGAATTGCTTCAATTTTGGCAATATTTCTGTCGAATCTGGTAAATATATCTGCCGTTGCAAAAGCAATATCACCAAATAAAAGTACAGGCAAACCATCTTCTTGCAGTTGTAAATATTTGGAACCACCAGAAGAAATTGGCACACCACGAACTGAGATATTCGCATTTCCTTCACCTCCAGAAGATTCAGAACGAATACCTGGAATGGTTCTGAAGATTTCGGCAGTTGACCTTGGTGCTGATTGCTCCACTTGCTTCACATCCAAAGTTGTAATAGAAACACTTGATTTTAATTTTGCTCTTGGATTAACAACACCAGTAACAACTACTTCTTCTAACATTTTAGAATCATCTTGTAGTTGAAAATCTAAAGTCGTGTTTCCTTTAACTGTTGTGGAATTTTTTTGGGTTGCAAAACCTATGTAGGAAACAGTAATTGTAGCTTCTCCATCTGACAAGCCTGAGAAAGTGTAAACACCATCAGCATTGGTTGAAGTAGATTTACTTGTGCTGTTTAACATCACATTTGCACCTACGATTGCCTCGCCTTTAGCATCTGTAACTTTTCCAGACACGCTGCTGCTTTGTGAAAAAGAGAGATTAAATAGCATTAATGCTATTATAAACATCAACTTTTTCATAAATAAAGTAGTTTTTTTCATTTTTTGTAAATTGTTTGATTAGTAATTATAGTTGATTTATTTTTCGAAAATATATATTTAGTTAACTTAATTTTATGAAATCATTACCGAAAACGTTTTCGAAAATACCGAAAACGTTTTCGGCAAGATATTGAGAAATTTTTATGATATTTGTTAAATGAGAGATGTTACGCTTAAACAAATTGCTGAAACCTTAGGAATTTCAATAACAACGGTTTCTAAAGCTTTGAAAAACTATCCAGATGTTAGTCCAAAAACTAAAAAGGCTGTTTTAGATTTGGCGAGATCTTTAAGTTATACACCAAATAGTTTTGCAGTAAACCTCAGAACCAAAGAATCAAGAACAATAGGGTTAATAATTCCGGAAGTTGTTCATCATTTTTTTTCAAATGTAATTAATGGAATTATAGATAACGCAGAAAAAAATGGTTATTTAGTAATCATACTTCAATCCAATGAATCTTTGGAATTAGAAAAAAAACAAGTAGAACTTTTAATGAATAAAAGAGTTGATGGGATTATAATGTCATTATCAAACGAATCAAATAATGACGAACATATTAAAGAAATTATTAGAAAGGATGTCCCTTTTGTTATGTTTGATAAAATTTCAAAACTTATACCTTGCTCTAAAGTAATTATAAATGATCAGAAAGCTGCTTTCAATGCAGTTGAACATTTAATACAAAAAGGCTGCAAAAAAATAGCTCATATACGTGGTCCGGTAAATCCACAGAATGCAATTGATAGATTTTTGGGTTATAAAAAAGCGCTTGAAAAAAACAATATTCCATTTGATTCAAAATTAGTTTATACATGTAAAAACGTGACTTTTGAAGAAGGAAAAGAGTTTGCTAAACAAATTATTAATGAACATCCTGATGTAGACGGGGTATTTGTAATAACTGATTTGGTTGCCGTTGGCGTATTAGCCTACTTTAATGAAATTCAAATAAAAATGCCTGAGCAAATTAAAATCATTGGTTTTAGTAATTGGTTTATGTCTCAAGTGATCACACCAAAACTAAGTACTGTTGACCAACCAAGTTTTGAAATGGGAGTTCAATCCTTTGCATTACTATTAGAAGAAATTAATGCAAAAAAAGATTCGATATTATTTCATCCCAAAACAATTGAATTAGAAACTTCAATTATTGAAAGAGATTCTACTTTAAAAATGTAATGTTTCGCTGTAACCCTTCGAACTTTGTCCTCTTTACTGCTGAATTTTTGAAAACTTTTTTAAAAGTGTCCTCTGTTATTTCTTCCCAGTCTTTTTTGGAAAAAGATAAAAGTTCCGGATTCGGATTAAAAAGTGGTTCGCTATGTGATTTTGAAAAACGATTCCACGGACAAACATCTTGACAAACATCACAACCAAACATCCAATCGTTCATTTTACCTTTCATTTCTAACGGAATATTTTCTTTGAGCTCAATTGTGAAATAGGAAATACATTTGCTTCCGTCAACCACATATGGAGAGACAATCGCTTCGGTTGGGCAGGCATCAATACAAGCTGTGCAAGTGCCGCAATGATCAGTCGTGGCGTAATCATATTCCAAATCTAAATCGACTATTAATTCGGCAATAAAATAAAAAGAGCCTACTTGTTGTGTCAATAAATTGCTGTTTTTTCCAATCCAACCCAAACCACTTTTGGCTGCCCAAGCTTTATCTAAAACTGGAGCTGAATCGACAAAAGCTCTTCCTGTAACATCGCCAATTTCGGTTTGAATTGTATGCAAAAATTCCTTAAGCTTTTCCTTGATTACAAAATGATAATCCTGTCCGTAGGCATATTTTGAAATCTTATAACTTTCTGTATTTTGTGTTTCTGATGGATAATAATTTAATAAAAGAGAAATTACACTTTTGGCATCATCAACCAACAAAGTAGGATTCAAACGTTTATCGAAATGATTTTCCATGTATTTCATTTCGCCGTGTTGATTTTTTTTGAGCCACTGTTCCAATCTCGGCGCTTCTTTTTCAAGAAAACCAGCTTTTGAAATACCGCACGACAAAAAACCCAAACGTTTAGCTTCGGATTTTATAAGTTGTGAATATTTTTCTTTGTTGGAATCCATAATGCATTAGGGATTGACGTGAAAATCCTTTTTGGATTACCCGAAGCGCAGCGAAGGGAAATCTTCAATGTAGCGCAGCGAAATTGCAAAAAGATTGGAGCAAAAGCCCGACCCGGAGGGAAATGCCCTAAAAAAGTCCACCTTGAATATTGGTTTTGATTTTACCCAAATGTTTATATGCTTTTTCGGTAGCCTCTCTTCCTCTTGGTGTTCTCATAATAAATCCTTCTTGAATTAAAAATGGTTCGTAAACTTCTTCAATAGTTTCGCCACTTTCAGATACTGCTGTTGCCAAAGTGGTTAATCCGACTGGTCCTCCTTTGAATTTATCAATAATAGTGAACAATATTTTATTATCCATTTCGTCTAAACCATGAGCATCAACATGCAAAGCTTTAAGAGAAAAACGTGCAATTTCAATATCAATTTTTCCGTTCCCTTTTATTTGAGCGAAATCGCGAACTCTTCGTAACAATGCATTAGCAATACGAGGAGTACCTCTACTTCTTCCTGCTATTTCAATGGCCGCTTCCATGGTAATTGGCATTTTTAATATGCTAGAACTACGTTGGACAATTGTGGTTAAAAGTTCGGTATTATAATATTGTAAACGGCTTTGGATCCCGAAACGGGCACGCATTGGTGCTGTCAATAAACCCGAGCGTGTTGTAGCTCCAACTAGTGTAAATGGATTTAAGTTGATTTGAACAGTTCTGGCATTTGGTCCAGATTCAATCATGATATCAATCTTAAAGTCTTCCATGGCAGAATATAAATACTCTTCTACAACTGGACTTAAACGATGAATCTCATCAATAAACAACACATCTCTTTCTTCGAGATTGGTTAGTAATCCGGCTAAATCTCCAGGTTTGTCTAATACAGGTCCGGAAGTAATTTTAATTCCAACACCTAATTCGTTAGCCAAAATATTGGCCAAGGTTGTTTTTCCTAATCCAGGTGGTCCATGAAACAAAGTATGGTCGAGAGCTTCACTTCTTTGGTTGGCAGCTTCAACAAATACTTTTAGATTATCCAGCACCTGTTCTTGTCCTGTAAAATCATCGAAAGACAAAGGTCTTAACTTTTTTTCTAGGTCAAGTTCTTCTGGATTAAAATTAGAATTGGTTGGATCAAGATTTTCGTTCATACTACAAATATATAACAAAGTTAGGTGCAAATAAAAATGCCTTTCGGTTGGGAAAGGCATTTAATATTTTTTTTATTAATTAGTGGTGAAGTTGTTCTTCTCCTTTTTTCATAGGCACATTTTGTGGAACAAAATCATCATCATGACCAGGTTTGCTATAATCATAAGGCCATCTGTGTACGTGAGGAATTTCACCTTCCCAATTTCCATGTATATGTTTAATTGGCGCTGTCCATTCTAATGTAGTCGATTTCCAAGGGTTTTGTACCGTTTTCTTACCGTAGAAAATACTAGTAAAGAAATTCCATAGGAACACTAATTGAAAAGCTCCACCTACCAATGCAAACATTGTGATTATAACATTTACATTTTGCAAGTCGTCAAACAATGGGAAATTTGTATTAGTATAATATCTTCTTGGTAAACCTGCCATTCCAATAAAGTGCATTGGAAAGAATACTCCGTAAGCACAAACAGCTGTTACCCAAAAGTGAATATAACCTAAATTTTTGTTTAACATTCTTCCGAACATTTTTGGGAACCAATGATAGATTCCTGCAAACATTCCGTAAAGCGCAGAAATACCCATTACTAAGTGGAAGTGAGCTACAACAAAATAAGTGTCGTGAACATTAATATCCAACGTACTGTCTCCAAGAATGATACCTGTTAAACCACCAGTGATGAAAGTAGAAACCAATCCGATAGAGAATAACATGGCAGGATTTAATTGCAAATTACCTTTCCACAACGTAGTAATATAGTTGAATGCTTTAACAGCTGAAGGTATCGCAATCAATAAAGTTGTAAAGGTAAACACCGAACCTAAGAACGGATTCATACCTGATATAAACATGTGGTGACCCCAAACGATAGTTGATAGGAAAGCAATAGCAATAATTGACATAATCATGGCTCTGTAACCAAAGATAGGTTTACGAGAATTTGTTGCTAAAACCTCTGATGTAATACCTAGTGCAGGTAATAATATGATATAAACTTCAGGATGTCCTAAGAACCAGAATAAATGTTCGAACAATACTGGAGAACCACCTTGATAATGTAAAACTTCACCAGCTATATAGATGTCAGATAAGAAGAAAGAAGTTCCGAAACTTCTGTCCATAATCAACATTAAAGCGGCAGACAATAAAACGGGGAATGAAATTACACCAATAACAGCTGTGATAAAGAAAGCCCAAATTGTTAGTGGTAATCTTGTAAAAGACATCCCTTTTGTTCTCAAGTTAATTACGGTTACAATGTAATTCAAAGAACCTAATAACGAAGCTGCAA
>Ga0315902_10001074_pt1 | contig 44467 bp, 40 predicted proteins | sample LakEriMetagenome_9_FD_203523 | JGI IMG/M metagenome (GOLD analysis project Ga0315902, IMG submission 203523) | Freshwater fungal communities from buoy surface, Lake Erie, Ohio, United States - Buoy 12 MA117 | ecosystem: Environmental > Aquatic > Freshwater > Lake > Lake biofilm | place: USA...
TTCGGTACATCTGCAGCGTTCAGCAGTTGTAGCAATCGTCAATTGCTCTGTACGCGGCCAGTTTATCGGGTTTCGATCGCTGAAACAAGTTGCGCTGCAGTCGATCTGGCTTTTTCAGGAGTCCCCATGTAAACAAGCTTGCCGGTAAAACCGTCGCAAAGAAAGATTCGTGGTCTTCCGTTCACTGTGATCACGGGAGTATCGCCGCCCTGTTATGTCTTCCCCCGGTACTGGCAGGTTTTGGTCCCGCAGGTCTGGGGCGTGCAGAGATTTTTAGGCTTCGCGATGACCACTTGTGTTGTCAAGGGCCCAATCGCCAGGGTGATCAGCCATGTCGCAACGGCTGGGTGAATCTTTTTAAGTCTAGTCATTGTTTTCTTTTTGCGCTTTTTGGTTGCTTTGAGCTTGGTGGCGGACCCTGGAGTTGTCCGCTGGCTCTGTTCCACTCCAGGGGGTGGCCAGCGACGGATGATGATGGGTGCGACTGTTGATCGTCGGCGATTGCGTCGTCACCGATACGCTTTTGCTCCCATGGGTGCGGCGGTGTGGAACACGGTTCCGCAGTCGGACGAGCGGTGTGTCTTCAGCCCCCCTGCATGCCCTTGATGACCTTGGGTTCCTGCTGGACAAGGCCCGGTGTGGATCACTCCGATCGGCTGCGCTTGGCCGCGGGTTGGCGCAAGGCCGTGACGGGAGGCTCGTCCATGGGCTCAGGACGCTCTGCAAGAGATCATTGCTTCAGGCGTTCCAGGGCTCCCGGGCCCAGGGGCCCGATCGTCGTTCGCGGTGTGTGATCCGGCGGCAGGATGTCGCCCTGCCATCGCTGTTCAGGGTTCTGCGACCTGGCCTGGGAGTCGTCGGTCGGCGGATCGCGGCTGTTCATTGGGGGCTCTGCGGCGTTCTTCGCCGCCCTGATCCTGGCCCTGCTGGCGTGCGGAATGGTCGCCAACGGTGGCCAGAAAGGACACGAAGAACAGGGCTCCCAGGATCAGCGACAGCACCTTGATCCACCGGTTCTGTACCTTGCCGTCAAATTCGGCCAGGCCGAACAGTTTGAAGGAGCTGCCGACGGTGCCAACGGCAAAGAAGAAAACAGAGGCAACCAGGCAAATGAGTGCCACTTTCATGCCGGCCAGAATCTGTTTGTAAGCCGTCTCAGTTTATGTCTGCGTTGATTCCTGTCAATTGAGGCTTTGGATTGTCTGTTGGATGCTTTCGCGCTGTCATTCACGATGCCCAGGTTGCGGGCGGCTGGGATTCGGCCATCGGTTCCGTCCCCTTGATTCGGCCGCCGATCAGTCCATCGGCGCCGATGGACTGATCGGCCCTGATCGTTGAGAGGAATGGGTTGAGAGGAATGGAAAGTGAGCCCGGCCTTGGGGTGAGGGTCGCCGGGGCTCGGGGTCGGCGGCGGTTCCGGCTCGGAGGCTGCCCCATCCCCGCCGTCTCCCGCATCTTCCTACCGTTGCCCTCGTCCGGCCCACGCCTTTCCATGCCCAGTGCGTGCTCCCCTGGGGCGATCGAGATCCGCGGTCTGGCCAAGGACGATCAGGAGGGTGAGCTGCAGCACCGGGTGCTGGCGTCGGTGGATCTGGAGATTCCCGCCGGTTCCTTCGTGGTGCTGATCGGGCCCAGCGGCAGTGGTAAAAGCACGCTGCTCAATCTGCTCGGTGGCATCGATCTGCCCTCGGCCGGTCATGGGGGCATCGGCTGTCCCCCCAGCCCTGATCAGGAGATTCCTGCTGCTCTCCTGATCGCCAACGCCAGCGTGCCGACGTGTCTCGCTTCAAAAAACGTTCCATGGGCACCTGCAATCTCCAGGATTCGAAGTTCGTCCCCGAGATTCTCTTGTAGCGTCCGATCCAGCCAGGAGCCAGAATGGTGCTCAAGATAAATCTCACGGATCCCTGACGTCCTGTTGGCAGTTGTTAAATCCCCGAAAGGATTAAAAATGCTGCGTGCTCCATAGATCAACGTGGTTTTGCCATCCCAGCGGAAGATGCCTGTGCGAATGCGAACGAGACTGGCTTCCATCAGGATCAGGTTTTTGACCTCACAGCCGAGTGCTAACAGCTGCCAGGCGATCGCATTGGCGATAATGGCTGCCTGGCAATTTCCCCCAATCACAAAGGGTTTATTTGCCGGCTGAAGATCAAGAATCTCTTCAACATAAAGACTGGCAATGTGATTGCACAAAGACGGATTGCGGTAGATTGTGCGGTAGTCCTCCAGTTGATTTGCTGACCGCATCCCATGGAGTCGGAGCTCGCCGGTGAGCTCCCTGGCAAGAGCTTCGAATTCGTAGGATCCCTGGAAACACCAGAACAGTCCTGGCAGTGTGGACTCGTTATTGAGTGTCCGCAGATAGCGATGACCGCCAGCGCATTCCCCCGGCCAATGTGCAAGCATCGCCATTTGTTGCGCAGGGAATGATCGGATGTGAGGCGGAATGAGGCGATGGTTTCGATCTGCTTTGTTGTCCATGGCTTCTGCCGTTTCGCTACTGGCATCTGCCTCCACCTCTGGCTCAAAATGGTTGATCAATGACTGAATGGTTCGATGCGTAAAGTGGTGATGCGCCAGATGGTCTTTGTTCAGCAGGCGATTGATGGCGAGATTGGCCTGCATCATCGATAAGGAGTCGCCACCGATCGCAAAGAAATCATCCGTGATGCCGAAGTCCGCGTGGCCAAGAATGGTGCTCCAGATGCCATGCAGTTGCTGTTCGAGCTCTGTGGATGGTGGCATCCGTCGCTGGCTGTCTCCGGCGAAGCGAGGGGGCGGCAGGGCGTTGCGATCAATCTTCCCCCGCGCTGTCAGTGGCAAGCTGTCGACCGCCACAAAGGCCGATGGAACCATGTGGCTGGCCAAACGGCTTTCAATGAAACCGCGTAGATCGATGCTGGCCAGTGGGACATCTTTGATCACGATCCAGGCGACCAGTAGCCGTTCCTTGCCTTGGTCGCCCCACCCACCCACGAAGCACTCCAGAATGTTGGGATGGCTCATCAGAGCCGCCTGAACTTCATTGGTGTCTACAAGCAAGCCTCGAATCTTGATCTGTTCATCTAAACGATCCAGGAACACTAGTGTACCGTCAGGGCATAGATAGCCCATGTCACTACTCAGGAATAGTCGGAGTGTCGGATCCTCGGAATCTTGGCGAAAGGATTGCGCTGTGAGCTCCGGTCTTCTCCAGTAACCCGTGGACAAATATCGACTTCTGATGGCAATTCTGCCAGGGAACCCTGTTGTGGTGGGCTGAGTGTGCTTATCTAGGATTAGAACTTCTTTGCCATCAACAGGGCGGCCAACCGATAAAGTCTGTTCCTCCAGTGGCATCGATGCATCGATCATTTGGGCGCAGATCAGGCCAGTCTCAGAGGAAGAAAGTCCATTCATGAGCGTACAATGGGGTGGAAAAATATCTCGGAAGCGCTTCACATCGTGAGGATAACTCCGATCGCTTGCGATCCTGACCACGCGTAGCTGCGGCACCTCAAATCTGCCTTGAATCGAGTCCATCAAGGCACGCAAAAGCGGCACCGCTATCACCAGAATAGTGATTGCTTTCTGTGACAGCACCTCGACCAATGGGGAGATGCCATCCCGTCGTACCGGGACCGGCACCAGCTGAGCTCCATTGATCAGCGGCAGGAGTAAAGTGGAAATGGCCTGACCTGTTGCCCAGGAGAGCAACACAATGCTGTCGGTGGCGGACACCGCCATGAGCCGGCTTCTGATCAGGGCATCATGCACAAGCTTTTTGTGCGGCAGCATGACACCCTTGGGTTGCCCTGTCGAGCCAGAGGTGAAGATCACGCAGGCCAGAGCATCGGGGTGAATCTTGAGTCCAGGATTCCCACGTGTCTCCGGGAGATTCAGTTCATCGATGTTGATCACATCGGCGTGCGGAGGCAAGGAACGCTGCCATCGGGCGAGGCTGTCCGTGCTGACGATCACCCAGGCTGGTTCAAGCTCGGCGAAGATGCGCTCCACCCGCTCAGCTGGATCTGAGGGGTCCACCGGTACATAGATCTGGCCTGCCTTCAGTGCGGCAAGGGCGGCCGTGATCCCACTGGGTCCCATCTCGAGGAGCACGACCACAGGCTTCTGATCGCTTCCTTCGGAATCATGAGTGCTCGAAGCCTGAGCATCGAGAATTCTCCAGGCAATCTGGTTGGCTGCCCCATTCAGTTCCCCGTAGGTCAGCTTGCGAGTGCCGAAATCCAGAGCTGTTGATCCGGGGTTGGCATGTGCCTGGCGCTCAAAGAGATCACAGACACTCACAAACGGCTCGCAGCAGCCCACGGAGTCATTGGATACCAAACAATATTGTACAGACCTCATGCCCTGTCCTCGGCATGCGCCGTGCGCTCATGGGGAACTGTTCATCCTGAACGCTTGAAGCTTGGCGCCTGCACTGTGTCAGCCGAGAGTCCGTGGATCTCTAACCCATCAGGTGATGATGCTAAGGTCTCGCTATACCAGTATGGTCGTCACATGCTCAGAAACCAGCGAATGCGCAGGATCCTCATGGATCAACCTTACGCTTTCACGACTGGCGTCTACTCGCCGATACAAGCCAGGATCGCTGAGTCTGTTGGTTTGAACTGGATATTTGTCAGCGGTTATTCCTGCTCTCTGGGATATCTCGCCCGCCCGGATCTAGGTTTCGTGTCTATGACAGAAATGGTGGCTTGGTCCCGTTTGATTGCCAAAGCCTGTGGCCTTCCGGTCATTGTCGATGGTGATGATGGTTTCGGGGATGCTCTACAGGTGATGCGCACGGTTGAGGAGTTTGAGCAAGCGGGCGTGAGTGGTCTCACCATCGAAGATCAGCGTCTGCCAAAGCGTTGCGGCCATCTTCCCGGAAGACGCTGTGTACCGATTGGCGATGCTGTCAGAAAACTCAAAGCGGCTCTGGAGGCTCGATCTGATCCTGACTTCCTGATTATTGCACGCACCGACGCCTATGGTGCCGAGGGTGGCGGTGGGATCGACAGCGTCATTGAGAGAGGATTGTGCTATGCCGATGCTGGTGCGGACGTCATCTGGGCCGAGTTCCCCGATGCAAGTCGAGCTGATGCACACTCTTTTGCTCAGGCGATCAAGAAACGGTTTCCCCATCTGCCACTGTTCTTCAACTACTCGTCATCATTCCGATGGAGTCAGCTTGATGACCCGATGACCTTTGCTGACCTCGGTGCCATGGGATATCGCATGATTGTTTTGGGTCTGGGGGCTATTCATGCTGCCATGTATGGCGAGTGGAACTTCATGCTCGATCTAAAAATGTCTGAAGAGAGGGCCCAGTGGAAGCTGGAGGAGATCCTCAAGGGTCACCCGACAGAGGATCATCATGTCATGGGTCAATGGCCGAAATATCAGGCGATTGCGACGCGCCTTGACAATTCCGTCGCTGCACTCGATGGCACCCCTGGGACAGAATGATCCCGGATCAGCGGGGGGAAAGCTAGCTCAGGGGAGTCGTTAGCGGCCGCGTCGCAAGCGATGCTTGATGGTCAGGGGTGGTTGCCTGGTGAGACTGGTTGGTTGTGCTGCCAGAGTGTTGATCATGATGCAGTGCTCTTGCGGGCTCAATCCAAACATCTCTCTTGAGCGCCGTGATCTAAACTGCGGTCACTGCTGACGCTGCATCATTTCATGAGTGATGAATGGCTTCAATTCGACTCGAGTGCCCTTGGCGCTCAGGCAGGGCATGATCTACTCAAGTGCTTGGTGATACCCAGGCCTATCGCGTGGATTACAACATTAAGCGACGATGGTACGGTCAACCTCGCGCCCTACAGTTGCTATGCGATTGCAGGCTTTTCGCCCATGACAGTCGTTGTAGGTTTTGAGTCGGCGTTGGGCAGAAAGCAAAAGAAGAGAACACTCCTTAATATTGAGCGAACGGGTGAGTTCGTGATCCACACAGCAACTGAAAAGCATCTTGAACAGCTCAATGCCACCGGCCGACCTGCACAAGATGGCGAAAGCAAGCTTGAGGCTTGTGGACTCACCCCACTTGCTTCTTCCATCGTCACCCCGCCCCGTATCCAGGAGGCTCCGTTAGCGATGGAATCTCGCGCCAAGCAGATCATCCCTCTTGGAGATGATCATCATCTGGTGATTGCCGAAGGCCTTGTGATACACGCACACAGCAGCATAGTCTGCGAAGGTGTGATTGACGTTGCCCGTCTTGCACCCATCGGTCGCATGAATGATAACTGTTATGTTCGTCTCAGTGACACTATTTCCTTGCCTCGTCCACATTCATGAGCTGCTCTCGTGATTCCCATCTGCGATTCAACGATGGCAAAGTTAGCTTTGATGGTCGCGTTCTGTTTCTGACAGAGGATCCGCAGCCCCTGCGTCAGCAGCTTGCGGGAGAGGACCTCATACTGTCTTCTGACTTGAGATTGCGGTCGGACATTAGCACCGATGAGATCATACCCGTCTATCGTATGTATCAATTCGATGATAAGCTAGGAACCTATGTCTACGAGGCACTATGTTGCAGCCAACAGTTTCCTGTCCACCCCGGTAGTGTCAAGAATGGTGGCTTCATCGTTTCTGTCTCAGGTTCCCGGCGCGGTAAAGGATCCAGCCGTGAGCATGCCCCTCTCGCTGAGTATCACGCTGGTATTCGCCTGATTGTTGCCAAGAGCTTTGAGCGAATCTACCGGGATAACTGTCATAACCTGGGTATCTTCACGTCAACTGACTTTGGTCTGCTCCCCCGCATTCAAGCCGGTGAGACTATCCCCTTTTCGCAACTCGTTGCCGGTCTTGATCCGATCACTGTTGACATTCTCAGACATCGAGGATTATTTCCCTACGCCCTTGGGCGTCTTGGTGCTGATGAAATGGTGGCGCCAGTCTCCAGTGATTACCCGCAGACGCTGGGCGAGAAGATCCTTGCCCGCCATGTGGTCACCCATCCAGCCTCAGACATCACGGGAGTGCCAAGCATCCAGCCGGGGGATCATGCGTTTATGCGAACGGACCTGCGCATTTCGCATGATTACATCACCGGCATGGCTGAAGCGCTTATCAGGGCTCAGCTCGGCGAGGACTATACGGTTAGAGATCCTGAGACAATGATTCTATTCCGTGATCACCTTACCTTTCTTGATGATGTGATGACGCCAAAGCGTCAGGCTATCGGTTTGCTTGATGCTGCACATGCCCTTAACCACGCACAGCAGCAGTTTGCCAATAGACATGGAATTAAATTGCATGGCGAGCAGACAGACCGCAAGGGATCTGAGGGCATTAATCATAATCTGGTGCTTGAGAAATATGCTCTGCCTGGTTCGTTTGTTGTCAGCGCTGATTCGCATGCGCCCCATATGGGTGCAATCGGCTGTCTTGCAGTGGGCGTGGGTTCCACCGCGCTGGCCACCAGTTGGTTGACCCGTGATATTCATCTTGTTGTACCTGAATCAGCCAGAGTTCAATTGGTTGGTGAACTTCCACGCGAGATCACGGCAAAGGATATTATGTTGCATCTGTTGACGCGGCCGGAGGTGAAGTCTGGTCGACTTGTAGGCAAACTCATTGAGTATGGCGGGCCTGTTGTTCGCCAACTCTGCCTCGATGAGCGGGCCACCCTCACCAATATGGCGACTGAGATCGGCGCTTTCTCGGCTCTCATCGCTCCCGACCAGCGTGTCGTGCGCTGGCTTCATCAGCGTGGTCTTACGACCTCCGAAGCAGAGCGACTTTGCCGTGATCTGAGTTCTGATACCGACGCAGTGTACGCTGAGGACTTATGGATTGATGTTTCCACCCTTCGCCCCATGATCGCCCTGCCTGGGGATCCTGGCAACGGCATCTTCTGTGATGAGCTCACTGAGGATGTTGCCATCGATATCGCTTTCTGTGGCTCTTGTACCGGTAGTAAGGCCGCCGACATGGATATGGTCGCAGCGGTGTTTGCTGCAGCCTTGGATGCAGGTAAGAGCATTCACCCAAGGGTTAAGTGCTACATCCAGGCCGGATCCATTGCTGTCCGAGAGTATTGCGATCGCTCTGGTTATCTCGAGGTCTTCAGGAAGGTCGGAGCTTGCTTCCTTGAGCCGGGTTGTGGTGCTTGTTGCAATGCCGGGCCTGGAGTGAGTGAGCGTGAGGATCAAGTGACCATTTCCTCCATCAACCGTAATTTCCCTGGGCGCAGCGGACCGGGTCGGCTTTACCTCGCCAGCCCTTACACTGTCGCTGCTTCCGCCATCGCAGGCAGGGTTACGCTCTATCAGCCCTGAGACTGCATCGGTTCTTCCACTGGCCTGAAGCGCGAACCGCAACTGTCTCATTCAGCGGTTTATTCTTCCTTCATCTGTTCTGCACCCCATGCTCACCATCGATGCAGATGCCCATGTGATTGAGTGCGATCAGACCTGGGACCATCTTGACGTTGCGGATGCAGCCTACCGGCCATTGCAGATCGGGCCTCCTGGGTCGGAGCGCCAGCACTGGTTCCTTGATGGCAAGATCTGCGGTGTTGGCGGGCGGTTGCTGAGTTCCACAAGACTTGCGGAACTCAGCCAGAGCACAGGCCGTGAGCTGCGTCTTCAGGCTTCCGCTCGAGATCTCCATGATGTGCGCGAGCGACTCGATCATATGAGTCGGTTGGCGATTGACATTCAGGTGTTGCTGCCGACATTTTTTATTGAGCAGGTGAGTCCTCGCGCTGATGTTGAACGAGCCCTGTGCACTGCTTACAACCGTTGGTTGGCCCATCTATGGCAGTGCGGTCAGGGACGTTTGCGTTGGGTTGTTGTGCCACCGCTTCTTTCCATGAGTGATGCGATTTCTTCATTGCGAGAGTCTAAGAAGAATGGGGCTTGTGGCGTCTTCGTTCGCCCTATCGAAGGCAATCGTCTGCTTTGTGACCCCTATTTCTTTCCTCTTTATGAAGAAGCCAGCTCTCTTGATCTGCCGATTATCATTCATATCGGCAATGCCAGCCCGGCCTCCTGTGATCTTATGGGTCAATACAATGGCAGGGGGTCCAGCTACTGCAAATACAAACTGCCACTATTGAGCGCCTTTGTCTCACTGGTGACGGCTGGCGTGCCTCAGTTGTTCCCATGCCTGCGTTGGGGTTTTCTGGAAGCTGGAGCTCAGTGGCTGCCCTACGTGTTGCATGAGCTCCGGTACCGTGTTTCGCAGGAAGATCTCACCGGTCTCCTGCAGCGCAACCGTTTCTATGTAGCCTGCGAGGCTGACGATGATCTTGTATCGATCACACGACTTGTCGGCGAGGATAACATCGTTATCGGTACTGACTATGGGCATATTGATCCCTCCAGCGATCTTAATGCTTTTCGAAAGCTCTGCTCTCGCCAGGATCTTCACCGTGATCTGATCGATAAGATTATCAGCTCTAACCCTAGGGCCTTATATGGTCTTTAAGGCATGATTCTTTCGTTTGACTCTCTGTCGACAGCATTGGATCTTCGCTGATGTCTGTTCGCCTTCAGATGTTTATTGCAGGCAGATGGACGGATGCTGCCGACGGGCGAACCCTGTCTGTCACCAACCCTGCCACCGGTCAGTTGCTTGCGGACGTGCCCCTGGCCTCGGCTGTGGATGTCGACCAGATGGCCTTAGCCGCCACGGCTGCCATGGGTGCCTGGCGATCACTCGATCTGAGCGAGCGGATCGATCGCGTTCAGGCGTTGTCTATACGGATCCGCAGTGAGTGCGAGCATCTTGCCCAGCTTGATATGGAGGATCTCGGTAGCCCTTTGCGCGCCATGAGGGCTGATGTTCTTAGTGCAGCGGATCGTATCGACTACTTCTGCTCTCTAGTTCCCCATCTCAAGGGTGAGTCCTTGAGTTCAGAGGAGAGCCGACTTCACTATACACTTCATCAGCCCATTGGTCTGACAGCTTTTTTGCTCGCCTTCAATCATCCGTTCAAATTCTCCGCAGTCAAGGCTGTTCCAGCCCTGTTGATGGGCAATCCTGTCGTTCTCAAGCCTTCTCAGTTGACCCCTCGTTCCACGCTGCATTTGGCCACCCTTGCTGCTGATCTGTTCCCTCCAGGCGTCTTCAACGTGATCACTGGGAATGGTGGGGAAACCGGCACCGCTCTGTGCTCCCATCCTTCTGTCAGAAAGATCACGCTGATCGGAGGGGTAGAGACTGGTCGACAGGTCCTTGCCGCAGCGGCTTCTACGATCAAGTCCGTGAACCTTGAACTTGGAGGCAAGAACCCGATCATTATCTGCCCGGATGCTGATCTCGACAAGGCTACTGATGCGATTGTCAGCGGTATGAACTTCACTCGCAGTCAGGGTCAGTCCTGTGGATCAACATCGCGTCTCTTTTTGCATGATTCTGTGAGAGACGCGGTTCTTCCCCGTCTGATCGAGCGGGTGCGGGCGATTCATCCCGCATCACCGGTGCTCGAATCCACCCAGATGGGTTGCCTCGTCTCGCACTCGCATCGCGATCGGGTGGTGCTGGCGATTGAGGAGGCTGTTGCCCAGGGGGCCATGGTGCTCACCGGTGGGACGCCACCCCTTGATGAGGCCTTGAGCCGAGGGGCTTTTCTGGAGCCTACCGTTCTGGATGCTGTGGATCATCAGATGACCATTGCCCGCCATGAAGTGTTTGGCCCGGTGCTCAGCATTCTTCGCTGGAGCGATGAGGCTGCGATGCTACGGCAGGTCAATGACGTGATCTATGGATTGACAGCCAGTGTGTGGACCCGGGATCTTTCTCGGGCTCATCGCCTTGCCGCCGCTATCGACGCTGGTGTGGTGTGGATCAACGAGGTCGGCCGCCATACGGCCGGTGTTCCTTTCGGTGGCTGCAAGCAGAGTGGTCTAGGCCGTTCCGAATGCATGGAAGAACTCTTGAGCTATAGCCAGACCAAGGCGGTCAGTCTGCAGGTGTGAGGTCTTAGCTCTCCCGTCATTGGCTGATTGTGTTTTCAGATGCACCTTAAAACGCCTCTTGACTCGCACCGGCATCGGCAGCGTTGATCTGCTTCATGATCAACGCCCGCAGCGGGATCTCCGGTTGGAGTTTCCGTTGCTTCAGCCAGAACTCCGTGCTGGTGGCGATTCGCGATTCAACGTGGCGCAGGATGTCCTCGGCTGTGCTGGGCTTCTGGGTTACCAGGGCTTCGACGGCCAGCGATCCCCCGACGCTGGCGATGAGATCCGGCACGACCACGATCCCCCTCTGCGCCAGGGACCATTCGACCGGTTCGGCGATGCCGAGGTTGGCCGCCACCACAATGCCCCGGCATCGCAGCTCAGCCACCATTGATGGGTCGATCGCCTCGGACACGGCGGCAAGGATCAGCAGATCACACGGTTCCCTCAACAGCCGCGCGGAGGGTGTCCTGCTGCCGCGATGGGGCAGTCGGCCGGCGGTGCGTCCACGCATCAGCTCTGGCACGTCGAGCCCTTGGGACTCCACGAGGCATTGTTGATCGTCGGCCCAGGCCGTGACCCGCATTCCACACTGATGCAGCAAGAGGGCGGCGTAGCCGCCCATGTTGCCGGCACCTTGAATGGCGACGCTCGCTTGGCTTTGGTTGATGCCGAGATGGTGCAGCAGTTGCCGCGCCGCTGCCATCACGGCGGTCGGGGCTCTCAGCTGATTGACGGTCCCTAGGGCTGTCGTTTCGCTGAACAACCGGTAGCGCTGAAGAAACAGAGCGTCAGCAATGCCCCGCCGGCGTCCTACAGCGATTTTGAGACTGGGCAGGCCGATGTCTGCAGCAAGCGCTTCCAGCTCCTGCATGGTGGTGTTGACATCTGGCCCGCAGTTGTAGCAGTCGTTGATCAGTGGGGAGATGGCCTTGAGAAAGCGTCGCAGCACCTCGGTCCGCCTCGGATCGGCGGGGTCCATGGCGAGGCCGGCCTTCGCCCCTCCGACGTTGAGTCCAAGCGCTGCCTGTTTGAATGTCATCGCACGGGCAAGTGGCCGAAGCTCCTGGGGGCCGGTCTCCGGCTTGATGCGCAATCCCCCTGCCGCCAGGCCATCCACCAGGCGATCGATCACCAGTGTCCCGCGAATTCCCGTGACGGGATCGATGGTGCTCAGTTCAAGTTCCGGCTCTAGGGGCTGTGTGTAGCCTGACATCGTGATTATTTTGTCCCCATGACGATGCGAAGACCCTGGAAGAATGCATAGGGATCCCGATCTGGACTGAGGGTCTCAACTTTGGCAAATCCTGCCTGGTTCAGTGCCGCATGGTATTGCGCAGCTGTCCGGTACCGGGCTGTGCAGCTCTTCGACAGGAAGTAGACGGCTCGTAAATAGAGGGGTAAGGCGTCTTTTGAAAACTGGTCGGGAATCATCCGCTCAATGATCAGAAACTTTCCGCCAGGTCTCAACGTCTCGGCGACCCGTTCGAACAGGGCTTGAATCTGTGCATCATCCCAGTCGTGAGCTGAGCGGCAGATGGTCATCACATCGGCCTGCTTTGGCAGTTCGCAGCTGAAGACATCGCCTGCGGTCACATCAAGCGGACATGGGGACGTGAGCTGTGCCAGTCTTCTCCTGCCGATGGATGCCACGGCGGGGATGTCGATGAAGCCACCTCTGAGCCCGGGGGTGGCTCTGACGATCGCTTCACAGAATGTGCCGGTGCCACCACAAAGATCGAACAGGTAGTGGTGGTCGGCAAAGGAATATGTCTCGAGGACGACCTTGACGATTTTATCCATCGTGGCGTCCATATATGCCGAGTAGTCGGCAGCGAGTTCAGGTTCGACCTCGCTGACGTCATCCTTGAAGTAATCCCTGAGATTGAACGCCGACGCAGCGCCGTCTGTTTTGACAATCTCTTCGAGATTGACCATATCTGTATACAGCGTGTTGTAGTAATCAATCAGATAGGTGGGCATTCGGAATGGCAGATTTCTGTCCTGGATCAGCAGGTGCGCAATCCCCTCCGGGACGCCAAGCTTTTCGTCCTTCAGCTCAAGCAACCCGAGCCCAAGGCAGGCATTGATCAGAATTGTGCCGGAACGCTCCGGCAGTTCCAGCGTCTTAAGGGCCTCGCCGATGGCCATTGGTTCCCTGGCGAGAAGGGTGAAGACATTCAGTCGGTAGGCCGTCATCAGCACTTTGGATTGGATGAAGGCATCAACAAGGTTCAGGAGGTCTTTCTCGCCCATGGCTCTTTTGCCCATTGATGATTGGCTGTCGGTTGTCATGAGGCTGTCGTTCCTAAACGAGTCTGTTGAGCCGCAGCAGCAGGTCTTCCCGTTTGCTGTGGTCTGGCACCCCGATCCCGCAATGTTCGCCGATGCTTTCTACCCAGGTATCGATCGCCTGGCTGGCGTCGACGTGCATGCTCGGAATCACGCCCTCGGTGTGCCCGCTGAGTCTGCGTACGCCGCCTGTCAGTAGAAACACCACGCCCTCGCCGGAACTGATCCTGTTCTCATCGATGGCTTTCAGAATGCCGACCCCGGTCAGGAGACCGGTTTTTTCCAGGTAGTCACCGTTGGGTCGCCGCGTCAGCTCGATGCCCGCCCGATTCAGCATGTCAACCGTGTCTCCGCTGTACCTCTCGTAGTCTTTGTTGTCGATTCCGCCCAGGTAGCCACCATAATATTTGATCAGGTTGAATAGCCTGGTGTAGTTATGTCCAGGATTGGTGTTGTAAAGCCCTGGCTCCAGATACGCTTCGGGGTGGGCATCGACATGCGTGGCTCTGATCTCGCGTCTTCCCTCGTTCCATGCGTTGACCATCGGTGCGTTGGCTATCTGCTGAAAGCCAATGAATGCCGGGATCTGGCTGTCCTGGATGAGGCCTTCACTCGCGAGTGCGGAGAGGCATTTGAAGATGCCCACCGGCCCATACCCTGCGCATACGGTCTGGGCCAGGTAACGAACCTGGGGGTCGCACCGGAGGATGTTTTCCAGCAGAAACATCGCTCGTGCTGATGATGCTGCAAACCGCCAACGAGGGTCGGGCACCTGCAGCAGGGCGTAGCGTTCGGCGAATTTCAAGGCAAGATCTTTGACCTCCCTTTCGGGAAGATCCACGGAGATCAGCCTGATCCTGTCGTTGGCATACGCGCTGCCATCCAGCTTGTAAAGCGTTGTTGCCGGCTGAAAGGCGATCACCTCCAGTCCGACGCGACTGGCATACCGGGCCAGGCTGTAGCCAAGATTTCCCCCTGATGACAGCACCAGGCGTTCGACGCCATTGGCCAGTGCGATCGCCACGATCAGGCAGGCATCCAGATCTTTGTAGGTGCCCGTCTCCATCCCGGAGGTTTCATCGCAGATATAGATGGGTGGTCCAAAACCTGTCTCCACATGCGCGACTCGCGAGCCTTCCTGGATGGAGCAGCACTTCAGCTCATCAGCGGTCAACGGGACATCCGGCAGAAGTTTTTTGAGCGCCGGAAGGTAGCGCTGCAAAATGCTTGTTTCGGTTGCTACCGCGTGGTCAACCAGCTGAGCCCACGCCTGCATTGCCTGAAGTTTCAAGGGTCCATGAAAACTATCATCAAATACGCTGGGCCTATCGGGCTCCAGGACCGCCCCGCGCGGTGATCTGCTCGCCGGCGCTCTGCCCACGAGTCTGTGTGCTGGCCTCGGCCGTCGAACGTGCTGCCAGCGCCCTGCAGCATCGCCCCGATGCCCCCCCCCCGCCCCGCCTTGATCGGCCTCGTTCCGCTGCCGGGCGCCGGCTCCCGAGGAAGTGGTGCGGCCCAGACCTCCGCCGGTTCCGGTCGGGAGTGCGTTGCCTTCCTCCCGGACCGACGGCACCGGCCAGCATCAGAATCTGGCGAATCATGACCCCCTGCACGGCCGCGACCTCTGTGTGGCCCTGCCTCTGGCCCTGGGCCGGAGTCGGGGTCTGCCGTTGGCGTTGCTCTGCCAGCCCCTCGCCGGTGGCGACGCTGTCTTGGGGCTCCCAGGCGCAGCGCTCCGTTTCTGCTCGGTTTTCGGTTGGCGCAGCACCGCCCGGATCTGGCGTTGGCCTTTTAGAGCGCCGCCGCATCCGGCCTGGAGCTTCCGCTGATCGCCCAGGCCGCCGCGATTGCGATGCCCCGCATCGGCCTGAGTACCGGCGACGACAACGTCCCGGCTCCTGCGTGCCGGCTTCCGTCGCCGCCAGGCGACGACCCTTAGCGTGTCGTGAATCTGTTGTTGCTGCCCCCATGCCCCAGCCGGCTCCGGAGGCTGCAATCGCATTGCAGGGCGTGACCAAGCGCTACCAAGAGGGTGAGGTCGAGCACACGGTGCTGGCCTCGGTGGATCTGAGCATTCCCGCCGGTTCCTTCGTGGTCCTGCTGGGTCCGAGCGGCAGTGGCAAGAGCACGTTGCTCAATCTGCTCGGCGGCATTGATGTGCCCTCGGCCGGCAGTGTGCGGATCGGTGGCGTCGAGCTCACCAGCCTGGCGGAGCCGGCCCGCAGCCTGTTCCGACGCGATCAGATCGGATTCGTGTTCCAGGCGTTCCAGCTGATCCCCACCCTCTCGGTGCTGGAGAACGTCACCCTGCCGGCGGAGCTGGCCGGGATTCCTCTGGCCCGGGTGGAGCCCCTGGCCCTCGGCCTGCTGGAGCGGGTGGGGCTGGTGGATCGGGCCGCCAGCCGCCCCGATCGCCTCTCCGGCGGGCAGCAGCAGCGGGTGGCGATCGCCCGGGCCCTGGTGCGGCAGCCCGCGGTGGTGCTGGCCGATGAACCCACCGGCAACCTCGATGAGCAGACCGGCGAGCGGGTGCTGGAGCTGCTGATCGAACTGACCTGTCGCCAGGGCCGCACCCTGGTGATGGCCACCCACAACCCGGCGATCGCCGTGCGGGCCGATCGGGTGCTCGAGGTTCACGACGGCCACGTCCGCAGCCGCGGCCCGGTGACGGCATGAGGGCCGGTTCCGGCGATAGTTCGGTCGCGACCGTCAGCAGCCGCCCCCTCTGGCGCCTCGCCGCCCGCCGCCTGCTGCAGCAGCCGTTGCCCTACCTGCTGTGCATTCTCGGCATCGCCCTCGGTGTGGCGATGGTCGTCTCGATCGACCTGGCCTCGGGCTCGGCCCAGCGTGCCTTCGCCCTCTCCACCGACGCCATCACCGGTCGCACCAGCCATCGCATCCTGGCCATCGGGCCCGGGGGGCTGCCAGATGCGCAGGTGGTGGCCTTCCGTCGCCGCTTCCCGGCGATCCCGGCGGCCCCGGTTCTGGAGGGCTTCGCCCAGGTCGAGGAGCTCGGCGATCAGCCGTTGCGGCTGGTGGGCGTCGATCCGTTCGCCGAGGGGCCCTTCCGCGACAGCCTCGGCTCCAGCGATACCCGCAGCGGCGACACCCGCACTGGCAAGACCTCCAGCCGTGAGACCCGCAGCGGTGATCCCGGCCGCGGTTTCGTCGCCTTCCTGACCGAGCCGGCCACGGGAGTGCTCGCCGCCGAAACAGCCGCGGCCCATGGCCTGGCCCCCGGTTCTTCCCTGCACCTCGACCTGGCCGGTCGGCGCGAGCGGCTGCGGCTGGTCGGCACCGTCAGCAGCGACGCCACGCTGGAGCGCCGCTCCCTGGCTGATCTGCTGCTGGTCGATCTTGCGACCGCCCAGGAACTGCTGGGCCAGGTCGGCAGCGTCAGCCAGCTCGATCTGATCGTGGAGCGGCCGGCCGATCTGGAGGCGATCCGCGCCTGGCTGCCCGACGGTCTGCGCCTGGAAACGGCCGCCGCCCGCCGCAACGCCGCGCGCCAGATGACGGCCGCCTTCAACCTCAACCTCACCGCCATGAGCCTGTTGGCGCTGGTGGTCGGGGTCTTTCTGATCTACAACACCGTCACCTTCTCGGTGGTCCAGCGCCGCGGCCTGTTCGGCAGCCTGCGCTGTCTGGGCGTGACCCGGCGCCAGCTGTTCGGCCTGATCCTGAGCGAGGCGCTGCTGTTCAGCCTGGTGGGTTCCCTGCTGGGCCTGCTGCTGGGGGTGGTGCTCGGTCGCTCGATCGTCGGCCTGATCACCAGCACGATCAACGACTTCTATTTCGTGGTGTCAGTGCGGCAGCTCAGCCTCTCCGGCCTCAGCCTGGCCAAGGGGCTGGTGGTGGGCATTCTCTCGGCGCTGCTGGCCTCGGCGGTGCCGGCCCTCGAGGCGATGGCCACCACCCCCCGGCTGAGCCTGCAGCGCTCCAGCCTGGAGGCTGGCTGGACGCGGCTGCTGCCCTGGTTTGTGCTGGTCGCGGCCATGCTGGCGGGCCTCGGTGCCCTGCTGCTGGCCTGGCGCGCCGGCGGGCTGGTGGCCGCCTTCGCCGGGCTGTTTCTGGTGCTGATGGCCGCCGCCCTGCTCGCCCCACCGCTCACCGCCGCCCTGATGGCGGGCCTGGGCCGCTGCACGGGTGGTCTCGGGGTCGTGGCCCGCCTTGCCCCGCGCGATGTCCTGCGCTCCCTGAGCCGAACCGGCGTCGCTGTCGCCGCCCTGATGGTGGCGGTATCGGTGATCGTGGGTCTCTCGATCATGATCGGCTCCTTCCGCGGCACGGTGGTGAGCTGGCTCGACCAGACCCTGCAGGCGGATCTGTTCATCTCGCCGCCCAGCACCACCGCCAACCGGGTGATCGGCAAGCTGGATCCGCAGGTGGTCCGCGAGATTCAGGCGCGGCCGGAGCTCGATGCCGTCGTCACTTACGACAACATGGACGTGCGCCTGCCGGAGCTCGATCGCAGCGTGACCCTGATCGCGGCCGGTGGCGACGTCTCGGCCGGTCGGCGCCCCTTCGCCTGGATCCACCCGGACCTTGATGATCCCTGGGCGGCGATGGAGGCCGGCCGGGGTGTGATCATCTCCGAGGCCCTATACCTGCGCGAGCGCGGTGATGCGATCCCGGTCGATGTGGCGATCGAAACGCCCGCCGGCATCCGGCGCTTTCCGGTGCTGGCGGTGATCTACGACTATTCCTCCGACCAGGGCACCGTGCTGATGGACAGCCACCGGGCCGCGGCCGTCTGGGGGCCCGAGCAGGTGGCCTCCCTGGGCCTGTTCCTCGCCCCCGGCATCGACGCCGACGCCCTGGCGGCGGATCTGCGCCAGAGCCTCGCTGGCCGCCAGCAGCTGCTGATCCAGACCAATGCCGCCCTGCGCCAGGGCTCCCTGGAGATCTTCGATCGCACCTTCGCGATCACCGGCGCCCTGCAGCTGCTCACCGTGGTGGTGGCGTTCATCGGCATCCTCAGCACCCTGATGAGCCTGCAGCTGGAGCGGGCCCGCGAGTTCGCCCTGCTGCGGGCCGTGGGCATGACGCCCCTGCAGCTCGGCCGCCTCACCCTGCTGCAGACCGGGCTGATGGGGGGGCTCGCCGGCCTGCTGGCCCTGCCGCTCGGCTGGCTGCTGGCCTGGGTGCTGGTGCACGTGATCAACGTGCGCTCCTTCGGCTGGACGCTGCAGATCGCTCTGGAACCCCGCATGTTCTGGCAGTCGCTGCTGATCGCGGTGGGGGCGGCGTTGCTGGCCGGGGTGCCTCCGGCCCTGCGCCTGGGTCGGATTCCCCTGGCGGAGGGCATGCGCCAGGAATGAGCCACGTCCTTGCCCCCTGCACCGTGGCCTCGGCCTCCTCGGCCCGATTGGCGTCCTCGGCCTGGTCGCGCTGGTCCGGGTTCCGGTCGCTGATGGGGCTGGCGCTGGTGGGGCTGCTGCTGCTGGCCGGGGCGGCGCCGGCCGCGGCGACCACCCGCATGACCTGGGCTGACCTGCCGCAGAGCACCACGGGCAGCTTCGCCCGCGCCCTGGCGCCGCCGCAGTTCCGGTTCCCCGAGGATTTCGGACCCCACACCGACTTCCAGACCGAGTGGTGGTACACCACCGGCAACCTGGAGACGGCGGAGGGTCGACCCTTCGGCTTTCAGTTCACGGTCTTTCGCCAGGCCCTGGCGGCGCCGAGCGCCACAGCGTCGTCGTCGTCGTCGTCGTCGTCGTCGGCTGCTGGTTCTGCGGCTGGTGGTTCTGCTGCGGCTTCGCCTGAGGCTGCCTCGTCCGGCTCCGCCTCTCCAGCCGGCGAGTCGCCGGCAGCGGCGACCGGGCCCCGCTCCCCCTGGCGCACCCCGCAGATCTACTCGGCCCATGTCACCGTCAGTGACATTGCCGAGAACCGCTTTCATCACAGAGAGCGCTTCGCCCGCGGCGCCCTGGGCCTGGCCGGGGCAGAGCCCGCTCCGCTGCGGGTCTGGCTCAACGACTGGGAGCTGCGCGCCCTCGACCCCCAGGCCCGCCGGCTGCGACTCGCGGCCGACGCTGGGGAGATGGCGATCAACCTTGAGATCGGCACCAGCCGGGCTCCGGTGCTGCAGGGGGAGAGGGGGCTCAGCCGCAAGGGGCCCGAGCCCGGCAACGCCAGCTTCTACTACTCGCTGATTCAGCAGCCGACCAGCGGCAGCCTGCGGATCGGTGATCGCACGTACACCGTGACCGGTGTCAGCTGGACCGATCACGAGATCTTCACCAATTCCCTGAGCCCCGGCACGGTCGGTTGGGACTGGTTTTCGGCCCAGTTCGACGATGGTTCGGCCCTGATGCTCTACGACCTGCGCCACGAGGGTGGCGGCCGCGAGGCCGAGAGCTCGGGCCTGTGGATCCCGGCCGGCGACGGGGCGCCGGTGCCGCTTTCGGCCGATGATCTTGGACTGACCGTCAGCGCCAGCTGGCGCAGTCCCCACAGCGCTGCCACCTACCCCGCCGGCTGGCGCCTGCAGATCCCCCGCCTCGATCTGGCCCTGGCGATCGAGCCGGCGATGGCTGACCAGGAGCTCAGCACCACCTCGGCCACCTACTGGGAGGGGGCGGTGCGGTACCGGGGGCACCAGGGCGCCACGGCCCTGCGCGGCCGGGGGTATGTCGAGCTCACCGGTTATGCCGACCGGCTCGATCAGCGCCTGGCGGCACGCCCCGCTCCGGCGGATCGGGGAGAATGAGCGCAGCGTGACTCCCTCTGCCATGAGCCCGTCCCCCGAAGCGGCCTCCCCCGCCCCGACCGACGGCCCCGGGGCCCATCCCCACAACTTCGACGCCCAGAAGGAGGTCCACCGCCAGATCCGCAACGATCCCGACTACGACGACTGGGAGTACGGCACCGAACCGCTGCCCCACGAGGCCTGGGTGCGCCGGGGCGGCGAGGGACTCGACCCGGCCCCGGCCTCCGGCGGCTGATCCGCCCTCGTCCATCGGCTTCGGTCGCGGACCCGGGGGCCGGTCGGAGCTGTCCTGACCGGGCCAGCCCGCCCGTCAGCCCCGCCTGTAGGTCGTCCGTCAGCCCATCCGCAGCCCCAGCCGCGGGCGTTCCACGGCCCATCGATGGCTCACCCTGGCCGTTCGGAGCCTCTTTCGCGGCCGTTCTCCCAGCTGCGCCCGTGTCGCCGGCGATTTCGGGCCGTCTCCAAAGCCGTCATGGCCCTGATCGGCGGGGATCCGGCTCGGGGGGCTCCGGCAGGCGGTAGAGCACGTCCAGACCGGCGCCATCGCCCCGACCGCTCAGCACCTCCAGCAGCTGGCGGCGCTGCTGCCGCTCCAGCCGGTTCACCGGCACCAGGGCCAGCAGCAGCAGGCCCGCCATCAGCAGCCAGAGCCCGATGCCGTGGCCCTGCACATCCAGCAGCCAGCCCGCCAGCAGCGGCGCCGCCAGGGCGCTGATCGCGAAGCACTGGGAGAACAGGGCCAGGGCCAGACCCTGGTGGGCCGGCGGCGTCAGCTCGACGATCGCTTCAGTGGCCGTGGGCAAGAAGGCCGCTTCCGCCAGGGCCAGGGGCAGCTGGGCGGCCACCAGCACCGCCGCGCCGACGGCCGCCCCGAAGGGCAGCAGGGCCGACAGGGCCAGCAGCAGGCTGCCGACGGCAAAGGACCCGAGGCCGAGGGTGAGGCCATCGCGGACCGGCCGCCGCGCCAGGGCCTGCCCCACCGGCCACTGCAGCGCCAGCAGCAGACAGAGCTGCAATCCGATCAGCAGGGCCCCGAGGCTTTCCGGCAGGGCCGGCCGCAGCGGCGCCCCGCGCACCAGATCGAGGGGCAGGGCGCTCTGCAGCAGCGCCTGCATGCCGGTGGCCACCAGGGCCACCGCCAGCACTGGCAGCAGCGGTCCCAGCCAACCCCACCCCTCGGCCTGGCCGGGCTCCGCCCTGCGGCGGCGCGGGGCGGTGGGCAGTGGGGTGCGCAGCAGCACCAGGGCCAGCAGGGCCTGGGCGGCCATGTCGAGCACGTAGATGCCGCGGATCCGGCCCAGGGCCGCCAGCAGCCCGCCGAGCAGGGCACCGGTGGCGATGCCGGCCGCATCGGCGGTGCGTGCCAGGGCGAAGGCCCGGGCCGAGGGCACGGGAGGGCAGGCCAGGGTCACCGCCAGCTCGATCGCCGGCCAGTAGAGGCCCATGGCGATGCCGAGCAGCAGCTGGCCGATCAGGTAACCGCCGAAGCCCCGGGCGCCGAGCAGCACCGCATCTCCGAGGAAGCCGGAGGCCAGGGCCAGCAGCACCGGCACCGAGACCGCCAGACCGCGGTCGAGCAGCACCCCGCTGGCCAGCCGGCCGGCCGTGCCGGCCAGGGCGGCCGCCGCCAGCCCCTGGGTGACGCTGCGGGCACTGAAGGCCTCCAGATGGAACACCATCGGGGTGAGGTAGAGCACGCCGCCGGCGCCGAGGGAGGCCAGCAGCCGCACCCCTGCCAGTTCCCGCAGCGGCGCGGGAAACTGGAGCAACCAGGACTGTGCCCTGGACGTCCGTTGTGCCTGTTTCAAGCTGCTGTCGTCGCCTGGGTGCCGTCACCGCCAGTCTGCTGGTGGCCCTGTCCCCGGCCTGGGGCCTGGGGGCGTCGGCCGCCGAACTGCTGGAACTCCGACTCGACGGACTGCAGATCCCGATCCGCCTGGATCAGCTTGAGGTCTGGAGTCGCCGGGGACCGGCCGCCGCCCCCGACCTGGACGTCTGGCTGGGGTTGCTGGAGGCCGGCAGCCGCGATGATCTGCGCGCTCTGCTCAACGCCCCCCTGCTGCGGGACCGCAGCTTCGGGCGCCAGCTGCTCGACAGCTGGGCGGGCAGCCAGATGCTGGCGGCCGTCGGCGATCTGCTGACCACGGCCGATGGCCGCAGCACCACCCCGCTGCTGCCGGTGACCCTGCGGGAGCTGCTGGCCCGGCGGCGCGAGGTGACCGCGCTCGAGCTGCTGCGGGCTCTGCCGCCCCGCCAGCTGGTGCTGGAGCTCGACAGCCTGCTGGCCCTCGCCGACGGCTGGCGGCGGCAGCTGCGGCGCCAGGGGGACGCCCTTGCCCAGCTGCGGCGTCTGCCGCTGCCGCTGCGCACGGATCCGCAGCCCGGCGCTCCCCTGCCGGCTGCGGGCGCTCCGCCGGCCTCCAGGCCGGCTCCGTCCCTGCCGCCGGGCATGGCGCTCACCCCCCGCCGCCAGCGGCTGAGCGTGCCGCACCGGCCGGAGCCGCTGCCGCTCGAGATCTGGCTACCCGCCAGCAGCCGACCGGCCGCCGGGGCCAGGCCTTCTGCCGCCGCCTCCCCCGCCACTGCCCCCGCCTCTGCAGCGGCAGCGGCCCCCGCCGGCGATGCCGGCCCCGCTGGGTCGAGCCGCCCCTGGCTGCTGCTGATGCCGGGCCTGGGCGGCACCGCCGACCAGCTGGGCTGGCTGGCGGCCGATCTGGCAGGCCGCGGTTGGGCAGTGGTAGCGCTGCAGCATCCGGGCAGCGATGCCGAGGCGGTCCGGGCGGCCCTGGTGGGGCAGCGGCCCCCTCCCGGCGCCGAAACCCTGGCGGTGCGCCTGGCGGATGTGGAGGCGGTGCTGCAGGCCCGCCGCACCGGTCGCCTGGCGGTGCCCGGCGAGGGGGTGGTGCTGATGGGCCATTCCCTGGGGGGGCTCACCGCCCTGCTGGCCGCCGGACTGGTGCCGGAGCCCGGGCTGGAGCACCGCTGCCGGCAGGCCCTGCGGCGCCTGCCGATTTCCAATCCGTCGCGGCTGCTGCAGTGCCAGCTGCCCGCCACCGGACTGCCTGCCCCCCGGAGCCGGCCCGCCGAGCTGCGGGGCGCGGTCGTCTACAACGGCTTCGGCAGCCTGCTCTGGCCCAGCCGCGGCCTGGCGCCCCTGCCGTTGCCGGTGCTGCTGGTCGGAGGGGGGCGCGATCTGGTCACCCCGCCGATCGATGAACAGCTCGGCCTGTTTCTGCCCGCCGGCCACCGCCGCAGTCGCCTGGTGCTGGTGGACGGCGGCAGCCACTTTTCCCCGGTCCGGGTGTCGGGCCAGGAGGAGGTTCTGTTCCGGCTCGGGGGCGATCTGGTGGGGGATGATCCGCTGCGGGTGCAGGAGCTCCTGGCCGCGCTCACGAGCGACTTCCTGCTCAGCCTGGAGCGGCCGGGGCGGTTGCCCGCCCAGTTCCGACGCCAGCAGGGCGTGAGCGCCTGGGTGCTCGATCGGGCCTCGGCCCGCCGCTGGTCGCGGGCGATCGGTGCCAGGGGCGACTGAGCCGATCCGGCCGGATCCGGTGCCAGCACGAGCGGGCGCGGCTCAGAAGCGGATGCGTGGATCGAGCAGGGCCACCAGCAGATCCACCACCACCGTCACCAGCACCACCAGGGCCGCCACCACCACCACGATCCCCTGGACCAGGGGGTAGTCGCGCTGGGCGATCGCCTCCTGCAGCCGGGCGGCGATGCCGGGCCAGGAGAAGGTGACCTCGATCAGCAGGGCGCCGCCGATCAGCGAGGCCACGGTGATGCCAGTGATCGTCAGCACTGGCAGCAGGGCATTGGGCAGGGCGTGGTGCAGCACCACCCGCCGCTCGCTCAGGCCCCGGCTGCGGGCCGCCTCCACGTAGTCGGAGTCGAGGGCGCGGCGCAGGTTGAGGCGCAGGGCGTTGGTGAAGATGCCGCTCAGCAGCAGGCCGAGGGTGGCGGCCGGCAGGGCCAGGTGGCGCAGGCTGCCCAGCAGCTGGTCCAGGTTGCCCGCCCGCAGGCTGTCGAGCAGATAGAAGCCGGTGCCATCAGGAGGCACCAGGGTGGCCGGAAAGCGCCCGCCCACCGGTAGCCAGCCCAGCCAGACGGCGAACACCAGCTGGATCACCATCGCCGCCCAGAAGGGCGGCAGGGCATAGGTGCCGATGCCGAACAGGCGGCCCGCCAGGTCGATCTTGCCCTCGGGGCGGGCGATGCCGCTGAACCCGACCGCCAGCCCCAGCAGCGCCGCCAGCAGCAGCGCCACCAGAGCGAGCTCCAGGCTCGCGGGCAGGGTGTCGCGCACGATCGCCGTCACCGGTTCCTGGGCGGCCTGGGAGCTGCCCAGATCTCCACGCAGCAGCTGGCCGAGGAAATGGCCGTACTGCTCCAGCAGCGGCCGGTCGAGACCGAGCTGCTGACGCAGGGCGGCCCGGGCGGCCGCCGGCGCCTTCGGACCCAGCAGGGCATCGATCGGATCCCCCGGCGCCACCCGCAGCAGCAGGAACACCAGGCTAGCCAGCAGCCAGAGCATCAGCGGCGCCAGGGCCAGGCGGGCGCCGACGTAGCGCAGCAGCTCGCGGCGGCGGCTCATCGGCCGGCCTCCTGGCGCAGTGCCTCCAGCTGGAGCCGTCCGGAGCCGTCGTAGCGCGGGCGGCTCAGGTCGGGCCGCGCCCAGGCCACCGGCGCCATCAGCCACACCGGCAGGTATGGGGCGGCGGCGGCGGTGCGCCGCTGGATCGCCTGGAGCAGGGCGATGCGCCCGGCCCCATCCACCCGGCTGCTGCGCTGCAGGTCGTCCTCCAGGCCCGGGCTGGTCCAGAAGCTGCCGCTCAGGGCGCTGTTGCCTTCGAGGCAGCGATCGCCTTTGGCCTTGGTGCAGCCGAGCAGCGGCACCAGGAAATTCTCGGCGTCGGGGTAGTCGCCGCTCCAGTCGTAGAGGAACAGAGGCAGGGAGCCCTTGCCGAGCTGGTCGTAGGCGGTGGTCGATTCCATGCCGCTCACCTCGAGGGTCACGCAGTCGCCCAGATCACGTCGCAGCTGAGCCTGCCAGGTGAGGGCGAACAGGCGGTCGGTGGGGATGTCGGAGCGGAAGGTGAGGGGCAGCGACAGGCGGCGGCCGTTGCAGTAGCCCGCCTGGCGGAACAGGGCCCGGGCGCGCCCGGGGTCGTGGGCGGGCCAGGTCCGGGGGGCGGAACCCGGCAGGCTGGGGGGGATCAGCTGGCGCAGGGGCGGGCGGATGCCCAGGCTCACCCGGCGGCTGATCAGGTCCCGGTCGAGGCTGTGGGCCACCGCGAGGCGCAGGCGTGGATCCTGCAGCGGCGGCTGGTCGGTGAGCAGGGAGAGCAGGCCGATCTCCATCGCCGGCCCCACCGCCTCCTTCAGCCGGCCGGCGCGGGCGTGCTGATGCAGGGCCTGCTGGTGGTCGATCTCCAGGCCGTTGCTCAGCAGCACATCGACCTCGCCGCTGCGCAGGGCCCCGTAGAGGGCCGTGGAGTTGCCCAGGGTCACCAGGGCGATACCGCCGTTGGCGGGCCGGCGGCCCCAGTAGCGCTCCCAGGGCACCAGCCGCTGCTGCTGGGGCGAGTAGGACGCGAGCCGGTAGGGCCCGGTGCCCACGAAGCGATCGGCGAGCGGGGCGTCGCGGTGGGCCCGGTAGGCAGTGGGGGAGAGGGGGGTGAGGAAGATCGCGCTCAGCAGCCGCGGCAGGGGGCTGAAGGGCTGCTTGAGCTCCAGTTCGATCTCATGGGAGCCGGTGGCCCGCACCGCCGCCACCCGGTCGGAGAACTGATAACCGAGGGTGCCGATCCGCCCGAAGCGCACGAGCGAGAACACCATGGCTGCGGCGTCGAAGGGGGTGCCGTCGTGGAACAGCACGCCACGGCGCAGGGGGATGCGCGCCCGCAGGCCGTCGGCGCTGAGCAGGGGCAGGGCCGTGGCCAGGCGCGGTTCCAGCCGGCCGTCGGCCGCGATCCCATAAAGCGGATCGCCGAGGGCGCTGAGCAGCTGCATCACGCCGATGCGCGAGGCCTTGGCGGGATCGAGGGAATCGATGCGGCTCTTGGTGGCCACGATCACGGTGCCGCTCGGCCGCCGGGGCTGGCAGCCGCCCAGCGGACTCGCCAGCACGGCCAGTGCCACCAGGCCGACTAGGGTCGATGGCCGGCGGCGCCCAGGGCGCCGTCGCTGCGCTGTGCCGGTGTCCGGACCTGCGGGTGCGGCCAAGCCTCTGCGTCGGATCACGCCCTATTCAAGACGGCGATGCGCTGTCGGCCAATCCCCCGGTGCCGGTTCAGGACGGGCCGCGCAGGTGGGGACGATGGGGCTGGCGGCTCTGCAGCTGGCGCAGGGAGAGCTCGAACACCGGGGAGCCGTGGCGGGCCAGGGGCCAGCGCCGCAGCCAGCAGCGATCACCAGGGGCATCGACGCTCACCACCTGATACAGCTGCCCGTCCGGGCTCTCGCCGCCCGGCGCCAGCTCGCTGGAGGCGGCTGTGGCGGCCTCCACGGGCGCTGCCGTGGCTGCACCGGGCAGGTTATCGGGCGGGAGGTTGAGGGCGGGGAGGCGGATGCAGTCGCCCTGCTGGAGGTCCATGGAAGGGCCGGAGCGCGGGCGCGCCGGACGGGGGGATGGCTTCATCATTTCTACCGGATCGCAGCGCGGTGTGTCGGTCGCGACCGAACCCCGGCCGGTCAGCAACCCGGCACCGACTCCACCAGCCGCTCCTGCAGCCGAAGCACGGCGGGCTCATCGGCGTTGTCGGCCAGCACCGCCAGCCGCTCCACGTAGCGGTAGGGCTCGATCGACTCCTCCACCTGCCAGGGATGCTGCTGGACCTGCCGCATCTCCGGTGTGAGAAAGGCCACATTGAGCTGGCTCGACGTCGCTGCTCTCCGGCCGCTGCTGCCGTCGCCGACGCAGACCAGGCTGGAGAACCAGTCGCTGCTGCGCTGGCAGCAACTGCGGGGCAGGAATGGCATCAGCTTCAGCTGCAGGCTGCCCTGCTCCCGCTCCCGCAGGAAGGTGGTGCGAAGGTCGGCTGTGCACTTCTGGTGGAACAGGGTCAGCTCGATTGGCCGCTGCACCAGATCCAGCAGCACGAGGTCGCTGCACGCAGCCGGAAGCTGGGTCGGTGTCAGCAGGCAGGCATCGATCACCCGCTGGCGCAGCAGCCGCACCGGGTCTTCACACACCGCGCAGTCGATCGCCGGATTTTCGCTCCAGCCCTCCGGCAGGCCCCGCCGCCGTGTCCGCTGAGTCCAGTAGGGCACCTGCAGCCGCAGGGGCGCGTGGCCCAGGAAGCGGGCGCGCTGATGCACCTGCCGCTCCAGCGAGAGCAGATAGGTGTCGCCATCGAGGCACCAGCCGGCCCAGTCGCGCCGGAGGGTCAGATCGAAACGCTCCAGCGCTGCCCGGCTGCGGCGGCTGATCGTGCTCTGGTTGGCGCCGGTCACCAGGGCAGCACGCTCGGTCGTGCTCAGCCAGAGCACCAGATCCAGCGCTTCAAGCTTGTCCAGGCTGAGCATCAACCTGTACTGCGAGGGGAAGTATTACAGCATTATCCCTGCGATTTTTTGGCTCTGTGTACCGGGCGTCGGTCCGGCTAGCGCTCCGCTCCGGGCTCAGAGGGTGCGCAGGCAGGCCGCCACGGTGAGCACTTCCGGGTGGGCCTCGATCGCGGCGAGGGCCTGACGGAAGCGCGATTCCTGCACCTCGTGGGTGATCACCACGATCTCGGCGGCGCCGCCATCGCTCTCCAGCTGCACGATCGACTGAATCGACACCCCCGCCTGGCCGAAGGCGGTGCCGATCTGGCCGATCACCCCGGGCTGGTCGTGGGTGCGGAAGCGCACGTAGTTGCGATGGCTGGTGAGGGCTCCCTCCACCAGGGCGCAGCGGCGCCAGCTGCTGGCCGCCAGCAGCGGATCGAGTCCGGCCTCCGGGCCGCCCACCTGGCGGATGCCGGCGATGTTCAGGATGTCGGCCACCACGGCGGATGCCGTGGGCCCGGCTCCGGCTCCGGGCCCGTAGAACATCACCCGTCCCACAGGGTCGCCTTCCACCAGGATCGCGTTGTTCACCCCATTGACCCCCGCCAGCGGGTGGTCCACCGGCAGCAGGGTGGGATGCACCCGCACATCGAGGGCCTGAACCCCCGTGGCGTCGGCATCACCGATGCGCTGGGCCACCGCCAGCAGCTTGACCACGAAGCCCAGCTGGGCGGCGTAGGCCACGTCGCGGGCCTCCAGGCGATTGATCCCCTCGGTGGGAATGGCGGCGCGGGATACCGGTCCGCCGTAGGCCAGGCCCGCCAGGATCGCGATCTTGTCGGCGGCGTCGTGCCCCTCGACATCGGCGGCGGGATCGGCCTCGGCGTAGCCCAGCCGCTGGGCATCGGCCAGCACGGCCTCGTAGGCCGCGCCCTCATCGGCCATCCGGCTGAGGATGTAGTTGGTGGTGCCGTTGATGATCCCGCTCACCCGCTGGATGCGGTTGCCGCCCAGCGACTGCTTCAGCGGTTCGATGATCGGGATGCCGCCGCCCACCGCCGCCTCGATCAGCACGTAAACGCCCCGGGCGGCGGCGGCGGCGGCGATCTCCTCGCCGTGGCGGGCGATCACCGCCTTGTTGGCCGTGACCACCGGCTTGCCGGCGGCGATCGCCCGCAGGATCAGGCTGCGGGCCGGCTCCAGGCCGCCCATCACCTCCACCACGATCTCCACCGCGGGGTCGTCGACCACCGCCTCGGGATCGGCGCAGATCAGCTCCGCCGGCAGCTCCACCGGCCGGGGCCGGCCCGGATCGCGCACCGCCACCTTCCGCAGCTGCAGGCCGCCCACCAGGGGATGGCGCCCCTCCGGCGTGGTCAGGATCGCGGCGACGCCGGCCCCCACCGTGCCCAGTCCGAGCAAGCCGACGCCGATCGCCATGGACTGCAGTCCCGCAAACCACCGATCCTAGAAATGCAGCGGCGCTGCGGCCGGGCCTGCCGCCTCGGCCGTCTGCCGGCGCTCAGGACCCGGCGTCGGCGCCGCCCTCGCCGGCGGGGTGGGCGGCGCCGACGGCGGCAAGAGCCTGGGCCTGGGCCTGCATCATCCGGAAGATGTTCAGAAACCCGTTGGCCCGCGACGGGGTCAGGCTCGCCTGCAGGCCGGTGGCCGCCAGGAAGGCGCTGTCGAGGGCCGTCACCTGCTCGGGCGTCAGCCCCTCCAGCCCCTCGATCAGCAGGGCCAGGAGCCCCTTGGTGATCGCCGCATCCGAATCGCCCAGCCAGTGGAGATGGCCGTCCTGCAGCTGGCCCACCACGTACACCTGGGAGACGCAGCCCCGCACCTTGAACACCTCCTGGCGTAGCTCCTCCGGGAAGGGGGCCAGCTTCTTGGCCAGCCAGAGCACGTATTCGTAGCGGCGTCTGGGATCGGCGGTGCTCCCGAGGCGCTCGACGATCCGATCGAGGGCAGGGCTGCCGGTGGCCATCAGGGAGATGCTCTCAGGGGCTGGGTGTGTGGGCTGGTCCGGGGCCGGACTTCAGGGGCGGCGCCGCAGCCGCGGCAACGCAATCACCAGACCCAGAACGGCCAGAGCCGAGAGCGGGGCGGCCCCGGCGGGCAGCCGGGTCAGGGGAAGGGAGCGGCTGGCACGGGCCTGGGGGCCGGCGCTGGCGCTGGGGAGCTCCAGGTAGTCGCGGTGGCCGGGGCCGGCGTCCACCTGCAGCTCCCAGTCGGGCCGGGCCGCACTGGGCAGGGCGAAGGTGAGGCGGCCCTGGTCGTCGGTGCGGCCCACGGTGATGCCGTCGCCGCCGTCCGGGGGCACCAGCCGCACCAGGGCGTCGCTGGCGGGGACACCGGTGGAGAAGCGGCTCTCCAGCTGCAGATCGCGGCTGCTCGGCTGACTGCTCCGGAAGGCTCGCTCATCGGTGAGGGGGGCCAGCCGCTCCAGGCTGGACTCAATCCCGTGGGCCTGGACGGCGGGGGGGCTCGCCAGGATCAGGCCGCCGGCCAGCAGCCAGGTCAGGGTGGGTCTCATGACGGCTCGGGGGTGCTCAGGAGGCTTTCCAACGACTGTCGCGCGTTTTGCCCGCCTGGACCATCCGGGCGATCGAGGCCACCATCATCGAGAGGGCATCGTTGCTCTCGGCCCGGCCGGCCATCTCGGCCGCCAGGATCCGCTCCGCTGCCGTCGGACCGACGGAGCTCCGGTGCGGCGCCACCGCGGCGCGGGGCCGGCAGGGCTCGACGCCCCCGATGTTGTCGGCCAGCTGACGGGCGGTGCGATCCAGGGGGGACAGATCCAAGGGCGTCAGATCCAGGGCATGAGCACTGGGCCCATCCTTGCAAAACCTTGTGGCTGCCGCGTGGGTGCCGCCTGGCGCTTAGGAGCTTGCAACGTTTGCGGCGGCGAAGGGCAGGCGGCAGGAGCCTTGGCCTGCTGCCGGGGTGGCTGCGGTTGCGGGCGCGGTCCCGGCACGCGGTCCCGGCCTTGCTGCTGCTGTCGTTGCGGGTGTGCTCAGGAGGCCGTGGCGGCCGTGGCGCGGTGGAGGCCCTGCTCATCGATCCAGCCGTCAAAGGGGATGTCCCAGGGTTCCGCGGCCAGGGCGGGCAGCAGGCAGGCCGCCGGCAGCACCGCCAGCGCCGGCACGGCGCGCCAGGCGGGATCGGCCCGGAGGCGGTCGTACCAGCCACCGCCGGATCCCAGGCGCAGCCCATGGCGGTCGATCGCCAGGGCCGGCACCAGCAGCAGACCCAGGTCGTCGGCGGCCAAGGGGGGGGCCGCCGGTGGCGCCGGGATGCCGCAGCCATCGGGGGCGAGGGGTTGGCCCGGTCTCCAGGGCAGGTACACCAGTCGCTGCCCCCCGTTCACCCCGGGGGCGCTGCCGCCGTCCCAGGGGTGGATCGCCGGCAGGGCCAGGGGCACGCTCAGGCCCGCCGCCAGCGGGCGCAGATCCGGCTCGCCGCCCAGCGGCCAGAAGAGCCCCAGATGCCGGCCTGCGGGCAGTCGCGGCGGCAGCTCCCGCCGCAGGATCTGCAGCAGCGGGCCATGGGCCGCCGCCATGGCCTCCCGGCGTCGCTGCCGCAGGCTGCGGCGCAGCTCCGGGCGCCCGGCCGCGCCGGGAGGGGTTCCGCTCATCGCTGGAACCAGCCGGTGAGGGCCACCGCCAGGGCATCGGCGGCATCGTCGGGCCGCGGCGGATCGCTGAGCTCGAGTTCCCGCATCACCGCCGCCAGCACCTCGGCCTTTTCGGCATGACCATGGCCGGCCAGGGCCAGCTTGATCTGCATCGGCGGGTATTCCACCAGCGGGATCCCGAAGCGGGCCAGGGTCATCAGCACCACCCCGCGGGCCTGCACGACGGCGATGGTGGTGCTGGAGCGATAGAAGAAGAATTTCTCCACCGCCGCCAGATCGGGCCTCCAGATCCGGATCAGGCGGCGCAGATCGGCGGCGATCTCCACCATCCGTTCCCCTTCGCTCCGGCCGGGATCGGTGCGGATGATGCCGCAGTCCAGCAGCTGTTGGCTGCCGGGCCGGGGCTGAACCAGTCCCGGACGCCAGGGCTCTGGCTCCTCCACTGCGATCACGCCGTAGCCGACGCGCGCCAGTCCGGGATCGATGCCGAGGATCACCATGGCGCGCAGGCTATGGGGGAATCGGCAGCGCCGATGGCGGTCCTGGGGGGCAGCCGCTGGGTCGCTCCGGGTGCGGTGGCGAGGGGCTGTGGTCTGGCGCCAGCAGGTCCGCTGAAGCCGAGCCGGCTGAGCACGGCTTCAGCGGACCTGTGGGAGCGTTGCAAGTTGCCGGGGAGAGCCTGGGTGCCCCTCGGGCTGTCAGGGATCCCCAGGCGCTGCGCTGGTGGCCGTGCCGTGGTGAGAACCCGTGCGACGGCCAACAGTGGCAGCCACGGCAGGGAGTCCGACGACAAAAGCGCTGCCCCCGGGGGGACAGCGCCATGGGATGAACTGGCCCGAGAAACCGGCGATTACTGCTGAATCGTCGAGAACTCCGGGTAGGCCTCCATGCCGTGTTCACCGAGATCAAGACCCTCGATCTCTTCCTTCTCGGACACCCGGATGCCGGAGAAGAGGGCGCCGATCACGGTCCAGACGATCCAACTGGTGACGATCGCGAAGACCCCGTAAACGAGGATGCCGAGCAGCTGGAGGCCGAGCTGACCGAAGCCATGGCCGTAGAGCAGACCCTTGTCCTGGTTGAACAGGGCGACGGCCAGGGTGCCCCAGATGCCGCAGGTGCCATGAACCGAGAAGGCACCCACGGGATCGTCGATGCCGAGGCTGTCGATCACGCTGACGGAGATCACGACCAGGGCACCGGCGATGAAGCCGACCACCCAGGCACCGACCATCGAGAAACCGTCGCAGCCGGCGGTGATACCGACAAGGCCGGCCAGGATGCCGTTGATGGTCATCGTCAGGTCGGGCTTGCCGCCGCGGATCTGGGAGAGCAGCGTGCCGGAGATGGCGCCACCGGCGGCGCCGAGGGTGGTGGTGACCGCCACGTAGGGGACGGTTTCATTCATCACCAGAACCGAACCCGGGTTGAAGCCGTACCAGCCGATCCAGAGGATGAGGCAACCCAGGGTGGCGATGGCCAGGTTGTGGCCGGGGATGGCCTGCGGTTTGCCGGAGACGAACTTGCCGATGCGGGGGCCGAGCATCATGGCGCCCACTAGACCGGCCCAGGCACCAACAGAGTGGACCAGGGTGGAGCCGGCGAAATCGATGAAGCCCAGTTTGTTCAGCCAACCCTCGGCGTTCCACTTCCAGGCGCCGGCAATCGGATAGATCAATCCAGTGAGAACGATCGAGAAAATCACGAACTCGCCGAATTTGATGCGTTCGGCAACCAGGCCGGAGACGATCGTGGCCGAGGTGCCGGCGAAGGCCACCTGGAACAGGAAGTCGACACTGGGAACCAGTGATCCGTCCTTGACCATGTCGGCCGTGACGGTCGGATCGAAGAAGAAAACTGTATTCTTGAGGAAGAACCAGCCGGCAACGATCGGATCGCCATACATCAGCGAGAAACCGATCAGCCAGTAGGCGCTGGCGGCGAGGGCGAAGACGATCAGATTCTTGAGTAGAATGTTGACGGCGTTCTTCTGTCGGCACATGCCCGCCTCAACCATGGCGAAGCCGGCGTTCATGAAGATCACCAGCACCGCGCAGATGAGAATAAAGAAGTTATTGCTCAGGAAGGCTGGAGTCAGTTCGGGGAGTTCTGCCGCCTTGGCGGACAGGTTGAACAGACCAAGGCCGAACAGGGCGATTGGGACACAGGCTAACCAGGTCACTCGTCGAGATCCCAGGTAGCGGCTCAGCCGCAGGCGGCTGGGCGACCCCATGGCCGTGCTGCTCTCAGGACTGGAATTCATCCCTGTGGATGTTGGTGGGGGGCTGGAGTGACTCAGCATGCGCTTGGCAGCGAACAGCGCGATCGTATACAGCCGCTGCAGCGTTTGACCAGAAATCGGCAACAAACGGCGCGATCTGGTAGCTGTTGCTACGTTTTCATAGTCGTGCTGGTCGGGCCTGCGTCGATCGGTTCCCACAACCTGTTCTGGCTGGCTAAGGTCGGCGAGATGGTTTGCCGCGGCAGGCCGTCTTTCAGCGTTCCTGATCAAGGGCTGCCCCCGATGAAGCAGATTCAGATCATTCTTCGCCCTGAAAAGGTTGAGGCTCTCAAGGAAACTCTTGTCGGCCTCGGCATCAAGGGCATGACCGTGATCCCTGTCGAGGGGTTCGGCAACCAGCTCGGCCACAGCGAGGTTTACCGCGGCGTCAAGATCGAGGCCCGGCTCCTGCGCAAGACGCTGGTGATGCTCCTGGTCCCTGATTCCATGGTGGCCAGCCTGATTCCAGCCATCCGCAGCGCCGCCGCCACCGGAGAGATCGGTGACGGCAAGATCGTGATCTCCGATCTGAACGAGGTGGTGCGGATCCGGACTGGCGAATCCGGCGACGACAGCCTGATCTGAGCCGGCGCTGGAACCCGTCCCGGGACCATCCAAGTCCCGGCACGGGATCCCTCAGCCCTGACGCACCTCTTGGCCGGGAATGACCAGGGGCCGGCGGTGGGGCAGGTTTCCAAAATGTTCGCGGGCCACGGCGAGCAGCTCGGCGTGGCTCATGCCGGCATCGTCGAGGGTCTCGATCCCCACGATTCGCTCCAGCAGATCCCGCCGGTGGGTCTTCAGGTAGTGCAGCAGCACCAAGCGCATGTCGCTCTCGCCGCTGCCGTGTCCCAGCATCAACACCGCATCCGCCTCAGCGATGGCGGCAGTGATCCGCGCCAGATAGTCGTTGTCCCTGGGCGCCCGCTGGCCGGCGACGTCTCGATCATGGCGATGGGTCAGGTTTTCCCCCGAGCCCCAGATCCCGAGCGGCCTGAGCTCAGCGTGTTCCACCGCATCCCCTTCCAGCCGGAAGGCATCCGTGCTGTGGTGGCTGAGGTGGAGCACCAGCCGCCGGGCCACATCGCCCCGCTCTGAGGCGGCGCCGGCTTCCGGGGTCTGCGGCGTGATCCCCGCTGCCTCCAGCAGTCGCCGCAGGCGCAGCACGGCCTCAGCATCGAGGTCGGGGCTGACGGGGCCGCGGCCCTTGGCCAGCCAGGTCTGCGCCCCGTCCGGGAGCTGCACCTGCAGACGCCGATCGCCGCTCTCGCTCACCTCGGCCCCGAGCGTCCGCAGCAGCGCCTCGACCCGGCTGACGCGGATCCCGTGCTGCAGGGGGTGGGCGTACAGCGCTTCGAGGGTGCGCTGGTGATGACGTGGCAGAGGGTGGTGCATCGGATCGTTCGCCTCGCTTCCCCGAACCTATCGACGTCGGGCCGGCCAGGCGCGCTCCGCTCACTCGAGCTTGAGCACGTCCACCGATCCCAGCCCCAGCTTGTGCAGTTCGCCCGCCGCGCGCAGGGCGGCCTCGTGGGTGTGGAACCCGTGGGCCTGCTCGGGGTTGTCCACATCCAGCAGGCTCTGGTCGCCGGGGTTGATGGCGAGATAGCAGCCGTTGGTGAGTCGACGCAGCACGTAACGCTCCGGCTGGGTGCAGGCCAGCGGATGGTCGGGGTCGATCTCGGGGGACCAGAAGTGCATGGTGCTCGGCGTGCGCCGCGGGCGAGGAGCCATCTCCAGGGTGGCACCGCTCCGGGGTGAGGGGAATGGGACGCTCTCGGCACCGGCGGGCCGGGGGCTCAGGTCTGGTTGCCGCCGAACTCGTCCTCGAATCCCTCGTAGGGATCGAATTCGCTCCAGCCGGGACTGGCGTTCTGGAGCAGCCCGAAACGTGCCGATTCGTCGTCCATCAGGGTGTCGCCGGTCGGCACCGTGTCGCAGGTGATCGAGCCGTCGCTGCCGTGAATGCAGTTCTCGAACTGGACGCCAGCCCGCACCGCCAGCGGATGCAGGCTGCTCAGCAGCAGGCCGATCGCGGCGAGGGCCAGACCGGGGTGGCGGCGGTGCGCAGGCCTCGCCAGGGAGCGCCCGACTGGGATGATGGCAGCGCTTCTCAGCATCGAACGGATGTACACCGACTGGACCGCCGTCATCCTGCTCCTGCTCACCGCGGTACCGCTGGCTGCGGTGGTGGCCGTCACCGCCTTCTTCATCGTGCGCCAGAAGCAGAAGCCGACACGCTGATCGGCCGGAAGACGAGATCCCGCAGCGGTTCCGCCAGCAGCTGGCCCTGGCCGAGGCAATCGAGGCAGGTGCGGAATCGCTGATCGCCATGGCGCAGCATGCCGCTGCCGCCGCAGCGTGGGCAGCAGCCACCTGCGGCGCTGCCCGTGGAGGCGGAGGGGGGAGGCGAGTGACTGGTGGTGGAGCCCATGGCCGACGCGTCGTGCTGGGCTCACTGTGATCGCTTTCCCGGGTCCTGATCCCGAAACCTTCCTTAAATCTGGGGCAGTGGCGGCGGCCCGCTGCCAAGGGCCCGATCCAGGTTCGCCCCCGCGACGCCGGCCGCCAGCTCGGCGGCGCTCAGCCGCGTGCCGGGCGGGACCAGATCCAGGCTGGCGGCCAGTTCGCCGATCACAGCCGCCGCATCCAGCCCCCGCTGCCGGTAGCTGGCGAGTCCCTCGGCGCCATCCCGTTTGCTGAGCCGCTGTCCGGTGGCGTCCCGCCACAGGGGCACGTGCAGATAGTTGGGGGGGGAGGCCGCCAGGGTCGCCATCACCGCCACCTGGGCGGCGGTGGACTCCCGCAGATCCTCGCCGCGCACCACCTCGCTGATCCCCAGGGTCAGCTCGTCCACGGCCGTGGCCAGGTGATAGGCCACGAAGCCGTCGGCGCGGCGCAGCACCACATCGCCCACATCCAGCGCCGCATCCCGCCGTTCCGGTCTGCCATCACCCTCGTTCCAGTGCAGTGTTGCCGACTCCAGGCGCAGTCGCCAGCTGGGCAGCCGACCAGCGATCGGACCCCATAGCGGAGGAACCCCGCGGCAGTGGCCGGGGTAGACGGGCGGCGCCCCGTGGGGCGCTGAAATATCGGCCAGCATGCGCCGACTGCAGCGGCAGGGATAGAGAGCCCCGGAGCGGCGCAGGGCCGACAGCACACCGCTGTAGAGGCCGCGTCGCTCGCTCTGGCGGATCAGCGGACCATCCCAGCTCAGGCCGAGCCAGCGCAGGTCGTCGAGGATCAGTTCCTCGGCCCCCGCCCGGTTGCGCGGTGTGTCGAGATCATCGAGGCGCAGCAGCCACTCGCCGCGGTGGCGGCGGGCCTGCAGCCAGCTCAGCAGCGCTGTGCGCAGATTGCCGCGATGCAGGGGCCCGGTGGGGGAAGGGGCGAAGCGCCCCCGATACCCATTAGACCGCCGGGACAGCCCCAGCGCGAGCTGGCGGCGGATGCTGTCCGGCAGAAACGGCGATCGGTCGCGAAGCGGCAGCGATCAGCCCTGAACCTTGTCCTTGAACAGCTTGCCTGCGGTGAAGGCCGGCACCCGCTTGGCTTCGATCTTGATCTTTTCGCCGGTCTTGGGGTTCAGACCCTGACGGGCGGAACGCTCCCGGGGCTCGAAGGAGCCGAAACCGAGGATCGAGACCTTCTTGCCATCGACCACCGAGTCGATGATCGTGTCGATCAGGGCGTCGACCACCGAGGCGACGTCGGTCTTGGTCAGCTCGGTGCGGGCGGCAACGACGTTGACGAGATCAGCTTTGTTCATCGGACAGGACTCTGGGATCGGCGGCTGTAGAGGACACTCCGCGACACGGAGGGTGCGGGGAGCAGGAGCGGACCGGTCGGATCCGGCCGCCTTGGGGTGAAGCGCGCCAATCGTATGGGGGGGCAACGGCGGCGGCAACCGGAAAAGTCTGCTTCCACGGACGTTTTCACTGAATCGGAACCGGATCGCCATCGATTCGGTGGGAACCGGACCCCGTTCGGGGCGCCCGGCCGGCCCTGGGGCGCTCCGGGGTCCTGAGGCCGGCAGGATCTCGGCAAACCTCAGGCCAGGGGCGGGTTCTCGTCCATCGCCGCCAGGGCCGCCGTGTCGAGACCGGCCAGCAGCGCGGCTCCATCGCCCACCACTTTCTGGCCGCGCAGGGCCCCGAGTCCGCCGCCGCTGGCGATCCAGTCCGGTGATCCGGCCGGCAGCCAGGCCCGCAACCGGTCGATCGAACGCAGCTGGCGCGGCCAGTGGAAGCTGCGGCGCCGGCGCAGGGGCGCCAGCCGTCCTTCGGCGACCGGCAGCAGCAGCCGCCCGCAGAACAATCCGTCGAGGCCCGCCTCGCGCACATGCAGCACGCAGGCCCCCGGGCTCGGCCCCGGGGTCCACAGCAGCGCCAGGCCGGGGGCCGGCCGCAGCTCGTCGGCGAAGGTCTGCAGCTGCTGCACCCCGGGCAGCAGGTAGGCCTCCTGCTCCTGCACCAGCACGGGCCAGCCGAGGGCCTGCTGCAGGCGGCGGCAGCGCCCGTGCCCGTCCCGGCCGGTGAGCACGATCCGCCCGGGTCCGCGTTCCTCCAGCCAGAGCAGATTGGCCGCAGTGAGGGCCGGTATATCGATCAGCAGGTTGCCGTGGCTGCTCTCCAGCAGCCAGGCGCTGCCGCCGGCGCTGTCCCGGTTCGGGGCGAACAGCCAGAGGCCGGGCCGCACCGCCTGGGGTGGGCGCCCCGGCTCGAGGGTTGCCGGATCGAAACCCGCGCCAGGGGCGGCGGGGACAGACGGGAGGTCGGAGTCCAGGGCGCCGCCGCCGCGGGAATCTCCATTGAACCCCGTCCCCGGTCCGCGCGCCTCCCGCTGGTTTCAAGGGGACGTCTTCCGAGAGGTCGCCAACACCTGAACAGTTCGTCACCCGGCTGCGGCCCTAGGTTGTGGCCCCCTGGTCAGCCGGTTCCTTGGCGGCAGCAATCCGCATCGGGCAGCCCTGGCCCCTGGGCGCGTCCTGTACCGCCCGCGGTGTGAACTTCTCCTTGGTGGCTCCACTGGCCACCCGGGTCGAACTGCTGCTGTTCGCCGATGGCCGCGCCCCCGATCCACGGCGGGTGATCGAGCTTGACGGCCAGCACCGCTCCGGTGACCACTGGCATGTGGAAGTGGAGGGGGAGGGCATCGGTTGCTGCTACGGCTACCGGGTGTTCGGCCCGCTCCAGCCCGGCGGCCATGGCTTCAACCCCTCGAAGGTGCTGCTCGATCCCTGCGCCCGGGCGATCACCGGCTGGGACATCTACGAGCGTGGCGCCGCCGTGGGCGCTATCCCCAACACCGCCTCCTGCCTGCGCGGGGTCGTCACCGAACGGGATCGCTTCGATTTCGACGCCGCCCCCCGCCCGCGCCACCGCTGGGGCCAGAGCGTGATCTACGAGCTGCACGTCGGTGGCTTCACCCAGGGCCCCGGCTGCCCGGTGCCCCAGGAGCGGCAGGGCACCCTGCTCGGTCTGATCGATGCGCTCCCCGGCCTGGTCGAACTGGGGGTGACGGCGATCGAGCTGTTGCCGGTGATGGCTTTCGATCCACAGGACGCTCCGGCCGGCCGCTTCAACCACTGGGGCTACAGCCCCCTGAGCTGGATGGCGCCCCATCCGGACTATCTGGTGAGCAACGATCCGCTGCAGTCCCGCGCAGAGGTGCGCGCCCTGGTGGCGGCCTGCCATCGGGCGGGGCTGGAGGTGATTCTCGACGTGGTCTACAACCACACCACCGAAGGCAACCAGGCCGGGCCCACCCTCAGCTGGCGTGGCCTGGCCGACACCACCTACTACCAGCAGAACGCCAGGGGTGACTACCTGGATGTGAGCGGCTGCGGCAACACGATTGCCGCCAACCGCGCCCTGTGTCGCCGGCTGATTCTCGAGTCGCTGCGCTGCTGGGCCCTGGAGCTGGGCATCGATGGCTTCCGCTTCGACCTGGGCATCGCCCTCAGCCGCGGCGATCAGCTCGCTCCCCTCGACGAGCCGCCCCTGTTCGAGGCGATCGAGGCCGATCCAGAGCTGGCGGATCTGAAGATGATCAGCGAACCCTGGGACTGCGGCGGCCTCTATCGGCTGGCCGACTTTCCGGCCCGGCGGGTGGCGGGCTGGAACGGGCGCTTCCGCGATGACCTGCGCCGCTTCTGGAAGGGCGATGAGAAGTGCGTCTGGAACCTCGGCCAGCGGCTGGCCGGCAACCCCGATCTGTTCGGCGGCCTGGCGGCGCCGATCGGGCGCACGATCACCTTCCTCACCGCCCACGACGGTTTCACCCTCGCCGATCTGGTCAGCTACGACCGCAAGCACAACCTGGCCAACGGCGAGAACGACCGCGACGGCGACAACCACAACAACAGCTGGAACCATGGCGTCGAAGGCCCCTCCACCGACCCGGCGGTGGAGGCGTTGCGCAACCGCCAGATGCGCAACCTGCTGACGTCGCTGATGCTGGCTCCCGGGGTGCCGATGCTGCTGATGGGCGATGAGGTCCGCCGCAGCCAGGGGGGCAACAACAACACCTGGTGCCAGAACAATCCGCTGGGCTGGATGCACTGGCGGCCCGATGCCGCGGATCTGGCCCTGCGGCGGTTCCTGCGCCGGCTGATCGCCCTGCGTCGGGGCTTGGTGGGGCTGATCAACCCCGACATCCCGCCCGGCGACGAACTGCTGACGCTGCGGCCGCCGGAGCCCGGCCATCCCTGGCGTGAGTGGCACGGTGTCGAGCTGCACCGTCCCGACTGGGCGGCCTGGTCCCACTGCCTGGCCTGGAGCCTGGTCGATCCGGAGGCCGGCCCCCTGCTGTGGTGCGGCATGAACGCCTATCACCGGGCGATGCACTTCGATCTGCCGCCCACGCCCCACGGCTGGCTGCGGCTGATCGACACCTCCCTGCCGCCCGATGAGGACCTGCCGCGCCAGGGCCTGGCCTGGAGTCCGCCGGGGGTGCCTCTCGAGAGCCGCAGTCTGGTGCTGATGCTGGCGGCCCCATTGATGGCGCGCCTCCAGCTGCCCTGAGGCCGGAGGGGCGCCTGGCAAGGGTGTCCTTCAGAGCAACAACGGGACAACCCCCAACGAAAAACCCCGGGCCAGGGCCCGGGGTTTCTGTTCACGCCTGTGGACGTGGGACCGTTGCTTGCGGCGATCAGCCGAGGCCCAGCTGGGAGAGGATGCCCTGGCCGGTCAGCAGCTCGGTGCCGAGGCCGATCACGAAGCCGAGCATGGCCAGGCGGCCGTTCCAGGTCTCGGCGAAGGCGACGAAACCGAAGCGGGAGGTGGAGTCGGACATGGATGTTTCCAAGTGTTTCGACAACTGTAACAGATCTTGAAGGCACCGTTGGCGGTGGGGCGTCTCGGGGCTCATCGGCCTGCACCGCCGGAGCGGGCCGCCGCCCCCACTGCACCACTGCCCCGGGGCCGCTGCCCTTACCATGCCGGCAACCGAAGATCCGCCAGCCGATGGCCGTCACCTATCCCCGCAAGATCCTGAACACGATCGGGCCCCGGCAGGTGATGGCCGAAGTGGTGAAGGAGCGCCGGCTGCAGGTGCTGTTCCTCAACAGCTATCGCTTCAACGAGCAGCGCTCCTGTCTGGAGCTCACGGCCTTGATGGAGGCCCTTGACGGCAAGCCCCGCGAGCTGGTGCGCGAGCTGTCGCATCACATCAGCGACGAGGCCCGCCATGCCGTTTGGTTGACGGATCTTCTTTACGACATGGGTGAGGAGATCGGGAATCCCGAAAATGGCTCTTATATCGATGAGCTCAACCGCCTGTTTGACAAAAGCGGTGATGCGGTGCAGAGCGAAGACGGCCTGATCGCGGTGCTCGCCTCGATCAATGCCACCGAAAAGCGCGGTTGCCAGGCCTTCTCGGCGCATATCGCGGCACTGAGTGCCGCTCCGGCCAGTGATGAGAATACCGCCATCCGCCTGACGCTGGAGAAGATCCTGCCGGAGGAGGCGGCCCACGTGAGCTGGGGCAGCCGCTGGCTGGGCCGTATCGCCAGCCGCAGCGCCGATCATCGGGCCCGGGTGAACGCCGCCAAGCGCAAGTACGCGATGATCGAACACGCCGCCTTCGAGGCCGGCATGGACATTACGGCCGGGGCCGAATTGCGCCGTCTGGGCAACCTGGTGGAGATCGCCAACACCCTGCCGGTGTGGGAGCGCCCCTCCTACGTGCTCGAGCGCCTGCCCCAGGCCCTCCTCTCGGCCGATCTGCAGAAATCACGAGTGCTGGCCTTCCGCCGCGTGCTGGAGGACAAGCCCGAACAGCTGGTGCAGCAGTTCATCCCGATGTTCCTGAAGGGCCTTCAGAATCTGCAGCCGTCACTGGCCAACAGCCGCTGAGATTCAGATCCCTGGGTCGCCCAGATGCCCATCGCGGGATGCCTGGGCATCCGGGGTCTGCGCGGAGGCCAGCGGATCCATCCCCGTCGTTATCGCCCACCGGGCTCAGCACAACGGAGGCCGTCTCAGGCTGCGAGAGTGTGACGAGAGCTCCCGGAGCTCTGGCGCTCCGGATTCGTCGGCCGGCTTGCCGGTGTTCTTTCCGCCGATGCTGGCTGGCTGGTTTCCGAGCAATCTTTTCGTTCAACTCTGTTGCGATCAAGGCTGGAATGCTACCCGGGAGTGAACACGCATCGGGCCTTACGGCTCGCGCGCGTTGCCTCTGAAATCGGGTGCAGTAGGGGCTGAGAATGTTGACAGGACGAGACTGCGGATGCTGAGGGAACGTGTTGCAGGAGAACGTCAAAACAGGTTCCGCCCACCGTTGAGAGTCTCTTGACAAAACGCGTCGATTTTGCTATAAATTAGGGTCATTGCTCGTATCTGGCGCATGTCTCGCATCTTGGTTCAGGGTGATTTTCTCCCAGACTTTGAATTCCAAGACGCGCAGGATACGCGGCACACGGCTTCACTGGCTGGCAAGGGTGGTCTGCTGATCTTTCTCGGAACTGGTATGCCGATGCAGTCCCTGGGTGGGCTGATGTCGGCCGTCAAGGACGTCGACAAAATCGGAACCGTTGTTCTCGCGCCTGGGTCCAGCTCAGGTCTCGATCATGGAGCTATCGCGCCTGCAGAGGGAATCTCTTCTCTTGATAATCCGCAGGTTTGGGGTCTGGTCTATGGAGACGAGGTCGATGCGTCCCTGGCTTGTGTGTTTGCCTATGACATCGATCTCAAGATTCTAAAGCGTGTTCACTGCGGGGCGGATCGGCTTGAATCGGTTGTCAGAACTCTGGCGGCCGAATGTCAGGCTCAGTTGTCTGCCGCTCGTGCGCCGGTCGTTCCGGTTCTCAAGATTCGGTCGGCGCTCTCGCCGGATTTCTGCAAAGAATTGATTCAGTACCATCAAGATAGCGAAAACAAAATTCAGGGGCGTGCCGGGCTCTACAGTCCAGTGATCAATACAGCTGTCAAGCGGGCTGTTCATGTCAACGCTCACCGTGAGTTGTGTCAGGCCATTGATCGAGCCTTTATTTTCAGCCTGCTGCCTGCAGTCGAGCGCGTTTACGATTACCGCATCACGCATCGCGTTTCCTACAAAATCAGTCACTACTCGGCGAGTGATCAAGGCTTCTTTGCAGCGCATCGCGACAATACGGATGCCGGTTCGCTCTTTCGCAAGTTTGCCCTGAGTGTTTGCCTGAACGAAGACTGGGAAGGTGGAGGGCTTTGTTTCCCTGAGTATTCCTCCGAGCCAGTGAGCTTGGCCACTGGAGATGCTCTGGTTTTCCCTGTTTCTCTCATGCACCGCGTCGAACCGATTCAGTCCGGTGAGCGTTATGTGCTGCTGTCGTTCATGTATGACGATCAAGGCGCGATTGACAGGCGCGCCAGCATGGACAATCCGTCGATCCTGGATGATAAGTATATTGACGCAATCGACAGGGGCATGCTCGATTCTTATCATGCTTTTGCTCCCTCATCCCGTTACAGCCCTCAATACAAAGGCGGCTACTGAGTGCTGAATCTGCGGAGGATCAGGACGCTGTCTTCTGCAGAGTTGAGTGGGGTTAGTCGCGGCTGATCGTGCAGATCTTGATGATCAGCCATCTTGTTCTGCCCGGCTCGTAACGGTGCCAGAAAAAAACTTGCCATAAAAAAAAGGAGGGCCATTGTGCCCTCCCCGTGATGCGCGGTGAAGAAAGGATCGGGATTGACCCGCTTCGTTCCTGGTCGCGGTGACGATCAGTAGTCGAAGTCGCCGCCGCCCATGCCGCCGCCGGCGGGAGCCGCTTCCTTCTTCTCGGGCAGGTCGGCCACGATGCACTCGGTGGTCAGCACCATGCCGGCAATCGAGGCGGCATTCTGCAGGCCGGAGCGGGTCACCTTGGCGGGATCGACGATGCCGGCGGCCAGCATGTCGACGTACTCGCCGGTGGCGGCGTTGTAGCCCTCGTTGAAGGGCTTGTTGCGCACGTGCTCAGCCACGACGGAACCATTGGCACCGGCGTTCTCAGCGATGCGCTTGAGGGGAGCGGTGAGGGCGGACGCCACGATCGTGGCGCCGATCAGCTCTTCGCCGGAGAGGTTGGCCGCGGCCCACTCCTCGAGGGCGGGAGCAAGGTGGGCCAGGGTGGTGCCACCGCCAGGAACGATGCCTTCTTCAACGGCCGCCTTGGTGGCGTTGATGGCGTCTTCCAGGCGCAGCTTCTTGTCCTTCATCTCGGTCTCGGTGGCGGCACCCACCTTGACCACGGCCACACCGCCGCTCAGCTTGGCGAGGCGCTCCTGCAGCTTCTCCTTGTCATAGGAGGAATCGGTCTCCTCCATCTGCATGCGGATCTGCTCGCAGCGGGCCTTCACCGCGGCTTCGTTGCCTTCGGCCACGATCGTGGTGGTGTCCTTGGTGATCGTGATCCGGCGGGCGGTGCCCAGGGATTCGATCTTGGCGTTCTCGAGCTTGAGGCCGGCGTCTTCGGTGATCAGCTGTCCGTTGGTGAGAACAGCGATGTCCTCGAGCATGGCCTTGCGGCGGTCACCGAAGCCGGGGGCCTTGACGGCGGCCACGTTCAGAACGCCGCGCAGGCGGTTCACCACCAGGGTGGCGAGGGCTTCCTTCTCGATGTCCTCGGCGATGATCAGCAGGGGCTTGCCGGTGCGGGCGATCTGCTCGAGCACGGGCACCAGGTCCTGCACCAG
>Ga0315902_10001075_pt1 | contig 44460 bp, 32 predicted proteins | sample LakEriMetagenome_9_FD_203523 | JGI IMG/M metagenome (GOLD analysis project Ga0315902, IMG submission 203523) | Freshwater fungal communities from buoy surface, Lake Erie, Ohio, United States - Buoy 12 MA117 | ecosystem: Environmental > Aquatic > Freshwater > Lake > Lake biofilm | place: USA...
CGCGCGGTGTTGTCATAACTTGCCGTGAGAACCAGTTTCCCATCCGGGCTAAAGACGGCGGAGTTTACATAACTTGTATGACCACTTAATACCTGCAGTTCTTTTCCACTGATTACTTCGTAAATTCGCGCGGTGTTGTCATAACTTGCCGTGAGAACCAGTTTAACATCCGGGGCTAAAGACGGCGGAGGATACCCAATCTGTATGACCCACTGGCAGAACCAATCTCGGTTCTTGGGTTTGGGCGAGGAGGATGGAGCTAGGAACAAGGAGTAAAGAGCAAAGAGCAAGGAGCAAAGAACGAGGAGCAAAGAACAAGGAGCTAAGAGATGAGATCTGAGCACCTAGAGCTGAGATCGGAGATCGGAGAGCAGAGATGAAAGGAAAATTCATTCTTTGGACAACAAGCATATCGCGGCTTACTTACTATTAAAATAGATTAATAAACTTAGGGCTACAGCAATAAAGACAAGTACACCACAACCTGATTGCAAGGTATCTAGAAAGGAATCGCCTTTATTTCGGAAAAGCAAACCAAACAACAAGGCGAGACCAAGAAGAACAATAATGATGTGCATAGTTTAAATGTTAGTTCATATTCCTACTAAATGGGGAGCTACGTTGATGCATACGTATCGCCTTGAACGATAAATAGATCGCCAGTACAAACACGATCAACCAATACAACAGGAAGGAAAGATCCAATTTGGCATTGATCGCAAAAAAATCATATAAGCCATGAGCGACAGCGGTTAAACCCAAACCTATCAAGCCATAATAGCTCTTATTCATGATCTTTTGTAACCCCAAAAAGAAGCCGATAAAAACGCCATCCGTTGCATGTCCGGGTACAGCTGTAAACATGCGGATCCATGCTGTTTGTTCACCGCCATCTGATACATATAGGAAATTTTCCAACGTAGCGAAACCCATAGCCACCATGACTGAATAGGTTATCCCATCAAAAGGCTCATTAAACGCTTCTTTGCGGTAAGAATGAAAACGTACAAAAAAGAATTTACAATACTCCTCTACCAAACCAATACCTACGATGCAACTGATCAAAGACCACCACATAATATGACTTTCAGGATGAAAACCAAGGTACTGACCAATCATAGATATGATGATGGTAGGCACCGTTGAAAACACGCCAAGGAAAAAACTTGCAATCAGCAATTTTCGGGGTTCTTTTTCAAATTTATCCTGCCAGTAGATGTAGATACAAATGGCAAGAGCAGGGGCGATGGTTAAAAGAATGAGATGTAATGACATGTTAATTCAGTTTAAAAAATATTCGGTTTTTCCGATTGCTCACAAAAAGAAGGAAAGATATGACGAAACTATTATAAATTAAAATTTTTCGCACTTAATAGACAACAATTTCTCCAAAAATAATTTATAAACAACATGAATTTTGAAGAAAATTAAAAACGAAAAACAATAATTGAAACGATATTTAATGTAACTCTTACAATCATTCATTTTGTAAAAGTTTTGTTGTTCAATGAAATAATCAATTCGTTCTCAGTTTCAAAAATTGACAACGATAATTTTCCGCAGTTATCCTCAGGTATGACAAAGGAATCATTTTGTGACCAACACCCTATTTATCATCTAAATCTCGTTGATAAAATGGAATTTTACCCAACAAAAAAGGGCATGTTTTCCCAGAAATACCTTGTAATAACTGGAGTTCCGCGGAAATCACCTGTCAAAACCGTATTTAACTTGCTTTTCAATGGCGTGCAAAGAACACTTACAGCTCAGCCGAAATAGTTCGCCGTCTGAACCACCTTGGAATGAAGATCGACGAAAGGAGAATGTTAGAGATTTTCAGAAACCCATTCTACTGCGGAATTCTCATTACCAGAATGCTCCCGGGGGAGATTATTGTGGGCCAGCACGAACCCATCGTTTCACAGGAGGATTTTTTGAAGATCAACTCACCAGATAATGAGGTTGCCAATAAAACCTACGAAACCATGTCGGAGGATCTTCCTCTTAAGAAATCTCTTCGCTGTAAGGCCTGCGGTCACCTGATGACCGGTTTTCTGGTCCAAACGAAAGGGTTGCACTATTACAAGTGCCAGAAGAAATGTCCTGGAGGAAACATTAGCGCCATTCAGCTTCACAAATCATTCGAAGAATTACTGAATGAATATCAATTAGACTTGAAGGGAATTGAAGCAGATGCATTTCCGGAAATCATGCAGGATAAACTGATTGAGATTTCCAAATCAGATGTCAATGCAATTTCTGCTGCTAAAACCAAACTTACACAAACTCGGAAAGAGCTCGATCTCATCGAAGAGCGATTTGCAACAGGTAAGATTGATGCACTGTTGTACTCGAAATTCAATGAAAAATACAAAGCGGAAATTTTCGAATTGGAGGAAAAACTGCTGAACCCCAACCTGAGTAGTTCTAACCTTGAAAAGTGTATAAAAACAGGACTAAAAATAGCCCGAAAACTCAGTAAAATATGGGTTTCTGGAGATCTGTTCAACAAGCATAAATTACAACACCTGTTGTTTCCAGATGGATTTGCTTACGACAAGCAAAACAAGCGAGTTCTAACTTTTCGAACGAATGTATTTTTTGAGTTAATCCGTTCAATATCAACGGTTTTATCGGAAATAAAAAACGGAGATTCGATCAAAATTGATCAAATCTCCGCTAGAGTGACCCCGTAAGGATTCTAACCTTAAACCTCCACAGCCGTAATGTGGTGCTCTATACAGTTGAGCTACGGAGCCGAAATGTTTCTATAATTAGAAACAATATTTATTTATCTTAACCCCTCACCCGCATCCACATTCGTTCATGTGGTGCTTCCGCCGCGGCGGATTGAGCTACGGAGCCGAAATGTTTCTATAATTAGAAACAATATTTATTTATCTTAACCCCTTACTCACATCCACATTCGTTCATGTGGTGCTTCCGCCGCGGCGGATTGAGCTACGGAGCCGAAATGTTTCTATAATTAGAAACAATATTTATATATCTTAACCCCTAACCTGCATCCACATTCGTTCATGTGGTGCTTCCGCCGCGGCGGATTGAGCTACGGAGCCGAAATGTTTCTATATTTAGAAACAATATTTATTTATCTTAACCCCTCACCCGCATCCACATTCGTTCATGTGGTGCTTCCGCCGCGGCGGATTGAGCTACGGAGCCGAAATGTTTCTATAATTAGAAACAATATTATTTAATTAACCTCTCACTCGCATCCACATTCGTATATGTGGTGCTTCCGCCGCGGCGGATTGAGCTACAAAGCCATTTGTGGCTGCAAATATACTTCGTTTTTTCTTTTTTACAATAGAAATGAATGAATTTATTCAATCATAGCGGAGATCCCCCTGTCGAGGAGTCCCACACACATGGGTTTTAAAACTTCGTATTCACCTCGTTTAACCTGGCATTTACCGTTGTGATGAATTATCCAGGTACATTGCTCTGCTTGAACTGGGTGATGACCGCAAACTTCAATTAACGAAGTAATCACATGATCAAATGTATTCACATCATCATTGTAAACGATCAAATCCTTAGAATCAACCAACAACTCCAATACCTCCTCTTCAAATTGTTCTTGTGTCCCCATTTTTTAATTGCAATTTATGTCAAATATACGCTCAAAACAAATTTTTATTACTCGACTATTCAATCGTTCCTTTTAATCCAAACTCTTCTAATTTAGTCAACAAAACAGTAACTTTCTCTTCTGGAACATCAAAGATACGCAATTCAGTTTTCAAATCGTTTCGCTTAAATTCTCGTCGGTAATTAAACCGCAATAGCCAATCTCCAAAATCACCAGGCATAGATGAACCCATAAATTCAACTTTGACAACCTTCGCAGTCATCGAAACATTCTTTTGCACAATCACCGTATCAATATCATCCTTAAAATAAAATACCTGCGGCAATGATTCCCTAGAATCTGCAATTGCTGATTTCACTTTTTTATCATTCTCATCATAGTAGAAACTTCCGTGACTGTTGTATCGATTCAATATTTCTCTCGGAAACTCGTCGAATGTCTTTTTGGTTACAATTTGCACTGCTTCAATCGTCTTTGTTTCAGATATCAACAATGAAGGATCAATTTTTATTTCACTTTTTATTGAAGGAACAACACCAGCGTTAGGAGAACTTACTTGTGTATTATTCGTTTCAGATTTTTGCACTTGCTTGCTTTCAAGAATAGCTTCTCCATTCTCTTTTAGAAGTTGTTCAGCCTCTGCTAAAGTTATTCTTTGAGATTTGTAATAAGCGGTAATGAATGCGTCCTTAATTCCTTTATCAATAGCTTCTTGTTTCTTCGGACGAGCCTCATCAATTGAATTAAACATGCCTGAAGAATAACGAATTTGACCGTTCGGCAATCGATTGCTGATTAACGGCGCCATGTTGCTTACAACCTTGGCATTTATAGGATTATTGAACACACCCACTTGAACAGTATAAAACAAGCCTAAATGATTTTCAACTGGATCAGCTTTAACTCCACCAGGAACATTGTTGTAATCGGTCTCTGTAATAATTGGCATTGCTTCAACTGCAGGTGTCAAGCTATCAGAAATAGTCAGTCCCATTTTTTCGGCGGTATTTGCTGCCATTTCAAGCACAAGCTCGTTCTCCCCTTTTGGCAAACATTGCTTACTTAATTCAAGGGCACGTGCCTCAGCAAGTGAAATCCGTTTACCATCACAATAAGCGATTGCGAATGCGTCAGCGTAACCGATTGCTCGAATTTTATTTCTTGCATCCAACACATTTTTAGAACTATTGAAATATCCAGCCATGTATCTGGTAATTCCGTTGTTCAACGTCTCCCCTGAAACAGGATTAAACTCACGGAATCTATCCTGTGGTATTGGCTTCGAAAATGCTCCAACTTGAACACGGTATACAAGACCAGATGCACTTTTCACATCAACAGGAATAGGTTTTGCCATAGATGTTGTAACAGCCGCCTTGTTAATTTCCAATCCACTCGCAGGCATAGGAACAAGGGCCGCAATCAATACAGCACGCTGAATTGGTTCCACACCTCGTTTCAATAAATTCTGCATTTTCATGGCTTCAGTTTTATCCTCTGGCAAAGCTGTATTCGCCAACGCTTGACTGTTGACCAATTGTTGCTTCGTTGCATTTAATTCTTTTTCCAATTCAGCAATACGCCCCGCATTTGCCTGCATCTTTGCATTATTCTCTTCTGTCGGTTGATCAATAGATGCTGCAATCAACTGCTTTGATAGTGAGCGCTCCTGCTGAAGTTGGTTGTCTAAAGTAGTAAATTGTTTTTCAAGTTGCAATGCAGGAAGCGCCTTCTCTACATAGTTTTTGTAAACTTCTGTAGTAGCTATTTCCTTCTCTTCTGCATACCCTACATTCTGTTTCATTGCTTCGCCAGAAAGAGTTTGATTCACTGTGGACTTGCTTGCCAATTGCTTGTCTAACAATGTTATTTGCTGCTCAACAAGATTTTTCTGCTGAATTTTCAGTTCTTTTTCCTGAATTAAAACTGCCGCTTGTTTTGGCTTTGCAGCAGCAATTTGTTGGTCGAGTTCATTTATCACTTTGGATAATTCTCCAACCTGGATCATGTATCTTCGTTTTTTAGCCTCTAATGCTTGTTCTGTCTCCAATGATTCTATGCCATTTTCTTTTTGAAGTTGCTGAATCTTGTTTTCTACAAGCGACTCTTTCAGTTGAATATTTAACGCCTCTTGTTTCTCTATAATCTCATTTAGAATGTATTTTTTCTCCTCCGGATTTTTGGTCTGTGCCACTTTCTCATTTAGGACGGCTATTTCTTTCTGCGCAGACTCATTTGACAATATCGTCGCACGCGCATTCAACGACGCTGCCTCATTAACACCCTTTTCATCCTTCAATTCTTTCGCAATCGCCTCGTTTGTATTTTTTTGATCGACAATTTCATTTGCCATCAACTCATTTTCACGCATTGCTTGCTTTTGTTGCACTGTTGCTAGTTCTTTCTGAATTGCCTGTCTTTCCTTTTTCGTTATGGAATTATCGGTAAGATTATTAGTGAGTTGAGCTTCTTGTGAATTCAATTGATTCAATGAGGGGTCATTGTATCGCTGATCAGTATTGTTTTCTGCAATAACTTCAACTTTCTCGAGCTCTCCAATTGATATCTTAATACTTCTGCGCTTGTTCTGAACTAATGACAATTCAGATTTCAACCAGTCCATCTTTTCTTTTTCAGCTGTATTCGAAGGATTACTTCGTAAAATTTCATCTTGCTTTGATACAGCTAAATTCAATTGATTCTCGTAAATAGCCAATTGAGCATCTTGATTTACCAATTCTGATTTTTCAGTGTAATTGGCATCTACAACTCCAAACTGCTCCTTCAATTGCTCCTTGCGGAAATTTTCTACAAATACATCTTGCTTAGCTGAAACTGCTTGTTCCTCAGTTTTCAGTTTTTCTTCGCGCTGTTGACTCGCTTGAAGTTCATTTCTAAGGGCATCTGTCTCTGATTTTAATTGATTGTTCGAACTTGTCGCCAACTTCGCTTCGTTTTCAATAATCTGCTTGCTAATCAGTTCCTGGTGCTTCTTCTCACGCTCAGTCATTTCCGTATTACGACTGTTTCCGCCTGCTGATAGTTGCTCCATCTCCTTCTCATAGCCTACATCAACCTTCGCTATTGCATCAGCAATTTTTCTTTGTTCGGCAACATTCACTTGCTGCTGCTGCAATGAAGAAATTGCAGTCTTTTGAGTTGAAATAGTCTCACTCAATAGATTTGATTGCTTTTGTAAGGCTGTATTGGACGGATCTTTTTGCAATGATTTTTCGACACTTGCTTTTTCTGCCTCTAATTTGGAAAGCAACCCTTGTTCTAGTTTCAATTGCTCAGTTATTTTTTTGGATTCTTCCATTTTGGAATTGCGCAACGTTTCCTTCTGTGCAGCATAATCTGGTTGAACGGATGCAATCAAATTGGTTTTATCTATCTCAGAATTTTTATCGTCAGGTGCATTTAAATTGGTCTGACGTGAAGAAATGCTTGAAGTCAAATCGTTCTCAACAGCAGTCAGAACCGCAAGTCTTTGTTTTAACGCATCATTCGTTGGAGCTTTTTGCAGTTGTTGGCTCGTTGCTTGCTTCTCTGCTTTCAACTCATTCAACAGACGGGATTCTCTTTCCAACAACTGTTCTTGTTTCTGTTTTTCAGTCAATGACTGATTTTGATTTACAGCCTTCAAATCTGCTTCAAACGAAGCATCGACGCGCGCAATTTCAGCCGATTTCGACTCTGCATTTACAGGTTGACTCACAACATTTGCAGCAGCTTCTTTTTCGCTAATTGACTTTTCAAGATCTTGTTTAATTGCACTCAAAGTCAACAATTCTTTTTTCAATTCAGGACTTTCCGCCTGTTGCTGTTGCATAGATTTATTTTGAACCGCTGCCTCTACTTTCGCAAGTAATTCTTTTTCCAAAATCAAAATAGATGCGTTTTTCTCAGCTTCTGATTTGTTCGAATTTACGATTGCTGAAATGCTTTCTCTGTATGCTGCATCCACGGTTTTAATTGTAGCTTCTTTGACAGGTGCAGTTGTTGCGCTGATTTCTGATAAACGATTGACCTCTTCTTGTCGCAATTCGATTTTACTCTCAAGATTTCGACTTAGAACGGACAATTGATTCTGTTCCTCTTTCAATTTAGCATCGCTCGGATTGCGCGCCAATTGTTGATCGATTTCCTCCTGACGATTGTATGTGCGTGACAGCAATTGTTGATCCGCAGCTAAAAGTTCCTGTTGTTTCTGCTCCTCTGAAAGTTCTGTGTTTTCCGTTAATGAAGTTGTTTTTTGATTGAATGTAGGATCTAGTTTTTCGACGATGCTTCTTTCTTGTTCTGGAGAAAGCTCTGAAATAACCTTGTTACCAAGCGATCTATCTAACTCATCAATTCGCTTCTCATTATCCGATTTCAACTCTTCCAAAACTTTTAATTCCTTCTGAATCTCGCGGTCATTTGGTTTTGACTTCAGTTCTTCTTGCAATAATTCTGTCCTGGCAACGAGTACGAGTCGAAGGTCTTGCTCTTGCTCCATCAATGCAGTGTTTTTCTCCTCCTGACTCATACCGGAAGACAAAATTTCTTTTTGCTTTTCTGAATATTCAGGATTAAGGTCCTTTACTTCTTGTGTTTTATCTGTCTCATTAACAGAAATCAAAGGCTTACCTGCCTTAAGATTTGTAACATCTTGATTCAACAACGAAATTCGGCCATTATTTTCTGCCTTTAATTCTGATAGTGCCTGTTTTTTAATTAGCAATTCCGCATTCGTTGGATCCTTATCCAATAATTTGTTCAAACTAAGTTGCTCTGATGTAATTTTCTTCTGAAGATCCTGCTCTACTTTCAATTCGCGCATGCTACGGTCTAATTCTGAACCAACTTGATTTTTTGATGCAGCTATATTTTGCTCATACTGGGGATCTACCGCTTTTATAGTTTCAAGTTTTGATTTCTCTACTAATTCCGGAGTCACTTTTTCATTCAGTTTACTTGCAATTAACTGCTCCCGCTCATCTGAACGCGCTTCAACAGATGCTCCTAAAGTTTGTAATTGCTCTTGCTCCTTTTTAAGTTGTTCGTTCGTAGGATTTTTCGCTAATGATTTTTCAATTTCAGCTTTTTGCTTGTTTATCTCCAGTAAAAGAAGCTTATCTTTTTCCTGTAACTGAATCAACTTTTGGTCATCCGTCAATGCCTTGTTATTCTCGATTGATTTAATTTCTTCATTGTACTTTGGACTCAACTTAGAAATCTGCTGTTCCTCAGATTGAGCTATATTATTTGACTGTTCCGTCTGTTTGTTCTGAATAGCTGTATTCGCCGCAATCTCTTTCTCGCGCTGTACAATGGCAGATTGTTTCTCTGTTTTAATCTCTGTCAACGCTGATTTGCGTTCCAGAAGTATTTTATCGTTTGGAGACGCCGCTAATTGGTTAGTTACTTTTTTCAGTTCAGCTTCGACTGAAGTCAATAACTTTTGATCTTCCGCATTTAAGGCTGCTAATTTCTGTTCTGCATTCAATGAATTGTTTGCATTGATTGTTGCCGCACGATTCTCGTAAGTCGGATCAACTTGTGCTGTAATTTGTGCCGCACTCAATGGCTTCATAGGATTCTGTTGTTCAGTTGCATTTTTATCCTCGACAACTTGTTCCGCTTGTTTGTTTTGGTCAGCAGTATTCGCTGCAATTTCCCTCGCTGCTGCAATCTCTTTCTCGCGCTGCGCTATGGCAGATTGTTTCTCTGTTTTAATCTCTGTCAACGTTGATTTGCGCTCCAGAAGTGTTTTATCGTTTGGAGTGGCTGCTAATTGATTCGTTACTTTTTTCAGTTCAGCTTCGACTGACGTCAATAACTTTTGATCTTCCGCATTTAAGGCTGTTAATTTCTGTTCCGCACTCAATGATTTATTTGCATTGATTGTAGCCGTGCGATTTTCATATGTCGGATCTACTTGTGAAGTAACTTGTGCTGCGGTCAATGGCTTGACAGTATTCTGCTGTTCAATTTCATTTTTATCCTGGGCAACTTGTTCCTGTTGCTTGTTTTGAGCGGCTTGATTGGCTGCAATTTCCTTAGACGCTGCGATCTCTTTCTCTCGCTGCGCTAGTACCGTTTGTTTTTCTGTTCGTATTTCACTTAATGTTGATTTTCGATCCAAAAGCAACTTATCATTTGGTGTTGCTGCCAATTGATTGTTTACTTTTTTCAATTCAGCTTCTACTGAAGACAGTAACTTTTGATCTTCAGTATTGAAGGCTGTTAATTTCTGTTCCGCACTCAATGATTTATTCGCATTGATTGTAGCCGTGCGATTTTCATATGTCGGATCTACTTGTGAAGTAACTTGTTCCGCAGTCAATGGCTTGGAAGTATTCTGCTGTTCAATTTCATTTTTATCCTCTACAACTTGTTCTTGTTCCTTGTTTTGAGCGGCTTGATTGGTTAATGATTTATTTTCTGCAATTAACTGTTCATCTCTTAATTTAATGGCCAATTCAGTTTTAGATTTCAAGTCTTCAAGCAATTCTTTTTTTGCCAGAATAGTTTCATCAGATGGATTTTGTGCAGCATCATTGTTCACCTTGACAAGCTCATTTTTGATTGTTGTCAAAAGTTTATTGTCCTGAGCATTAAGGTATTCTACTTTTTGAGCAGCTGTCATCCCTTGATTAGAAGTAATTTTTTGAGTTCTATTAGCGTATTCTGGATCTAACTGAGCCATTAATTCCGTCTCATTTTTCGCAGTAATTGTACTTTGAGGACCTTGTTTTTGTTGACTGATAGGAATTTGACTTGCAGCTACTTGCTTCGCAGCATCAATTTCTCTGTTTCTTTGCTGAACGATTTCTTCTGTTGATTTTTGAACTTGCTGTAAGGCTTTTTGCTTGTTTTGAAGTGAAATATCATTAGGCGTCTTTTTTAACTGTTCATTTACTGCCGATATTTCTGAATTTACTGCCGCCAACATGCGAGAATCTTCCTTGTTCAAGGCTTCTAATTTTTGTTGATTCGTCAACCCTTTCGTATTATTTACAGCATCTTTTCTTGATTGATAGCCAGGATCAACTTGCGCAATAGCCTCTTGTGGACTCAAAATAGCGATTGGCTTTGAAATAGTGTTAGTTTGAGAGGGATTTCCTTGTTTGTTTTCAGCCAACGCTTCTTTACTCACAACCGTTCGGATGTCTAACTCATGTTGCTGAACCAATGCATTTAACTCTCTACGGTAATTCTCCAAACTTTCTTTTTCAGCAGATAACTGAGCATTTAATCCCTTACTTGAAGACTGAATTACAGCAATATCTTCTAATCGTTTGTTGATCATACGTAATGCCTTTCGCTCATTCGATAGCATTTTATACAATCGTTCCTCTGCATTTAGGTTCGGATCATCTTTTATGCCCTGGTCTGAACTTTTGTATTCATTGTAAATATTCTGCGCTGATAAGTTATTTACAACAACAACTCGCTCCTTTATCGCAGGATCTTTTTTCTCTATTTCAGCTACTTGCTGTTCAACAAAAGAATTGAGCGAATTTGTATTGGGTTTTTCTGTTTCCTTTAGGCGGGTATTTGACTGTTCAGACGATACCGCAACGAGTGATTTATTTGAAATAGCGTCTTTCAAGAGCTCCATTTGCTCGGTAACAATGTATTTTTCTTGACGAATCTTGTTAATTGATTTTTGAATCAACTCTCTTTCCTCTTCAATCAACATAATTTCCTCTTCTTTGGAAGCAATTTTAGATTTGATATCCTCAGCCTCCTTTGATTTAGCGGCCTCAAGACTGTTTTGAAGCGTTTGGATTTGTAATTGAAGCGTATTTATATCGCGGTTAAATGCATCCACTTTCGCATTCAATCCTACAATTTGATTATCATAAACCACAGCTTTATCAACCAAATTCTCCATCAAATTTGCCGCAGTATCTTTCAAAATACCTTGCAACATAATGCGGTTCGACGCTAGCAAACTAAGTGCATCCGCCTCGTTTCCTTCTGCCAACAATTTATCAAACTGACCACTTAAAATTTTCAACTTGTCTAAATCTCGAATAGAATTGGCACTATTCAACACATTGGAAATCGAATCTCTTAACCCTATTAATTCAGCAGAATAATCTTTAAGTTCTTGTTGCTGCTCCATCAATAGTTTTGCCTCTTTTAGCAACTTATACTTCTGATCTGCTTCCGCTACATTATTGGATGCCGCGACTTTCTGTTTGATCTGCTCTTCAAGGTTTAAAAATTCACTGGTGTTTTCAACAACAAGATTATTGATGTTATTCGAAAGACTTTCAATATTGGATTTATTCTCAATTCCTTTTTTTATCTGGTCTTGCAAGCTATAAGCAACCTCAACGTTGTTAAGTTTACCATAACCAAGCTCGGAAAGTATAGAATTCGTTTGTTTTGATTCTTCAATCTTTTTCATGTCAAACTCATTGACATTGACGTTTAATTCGCCGCGTTTCTGAATCACTTCTGCCATTACATCCGCTGGTTCATCAACCACTTGATCGAATTGATTGACAATCTTTACATTCTCTACGCCATTTTCGGCAACATGCATGATCATTTGTTTCAATGGCTTGAATTCCTTCATGAATGGTATTGTCACAATTGACCTGAATTCTTGTGGACCATCATTCACGGTCATCACATATTCGTACTTCCCTCCTTTTGGAAATGTGATTAAGTAGGTTCCTTTCTCGTTTGAATTGAATTTCCCAATAAAATCTCCATTCGAATAATCACGAATTGTAAAATCAATGTCTTTGTAGGCGGTATCAACCATTGATTTAAAATCTCCTTTCACCACTGCCATTTGCAATGGAACTCGATCGACTTTAACCTTGTAAACATGTAAAAATCCTTCCTGACTTTGACGAGATGAGGCAAATACTGCATCCTTGTTTAGAGAATCTACAACATAAAAAACATCATCATCTGGAGATGAAATGGCAAAATCCATATTTTCTGGTTTACCAAACGTATTGCTCTCTTTATCATATTTAGATCGGAACACATCATATCCCCCCATTGTATTATGGCCCTTGGATGAAAAATACAAGTAATCACCATCTGGATGCATATAAGGAAAGTCTTCGTCATAGGATGTATTCACCTCTCCTGGTAATTCCTGAGGCTGCCCCCAAGAATTGTCTGGTAATTTTCTTCGAACATAAATGTCCTTGCCATTTTCTCCCTTATCTCCATAACTTGAATAATAAATCACTTTAGGATTAGCTGGAAAATGAATTAATGGTGTATGATTGAATTTTTTATCCAATTTGGTTTGAAATTCAGCAGTTACCAGTAGACTTCCACCAATATTGCTTAAATCATAAATTCTAAAGAATTTGTCGTTAGAAATTTCCTTCTTATCAGTAACAATAATATCAGTAATTGTGGTCATCAAACGCTTTCCATTCTCGCACATCTCGATTTCTCTATTCACCTCATAAACAGGCGTCTCTTTTAATTTCGTTTGATTGTAAAGTTTATATTCTTTTATTGCATCATTGAATAAATAAGATAAGTGCAACGATTTACCATAGAAATAATGAAATTCGGGAGGTAGTGCGCTCGGATCTATTGCAGCAACTCTCAAATATTTCAACGATTCTAATTTTCTATTGGAATTGTAAATCAAGCAAGCGCCGTATCGGAAGTTGTATTCATAACTTCTCGGTTTAACTGAAAGAAGCCTAAGGTACAAAGGAGTTGCATCCAGATACTTTCCCTCATAGAAAAGTTTGTCTGCGTCTACTTTCAATGCCTCTTCGCTTTGCGAAAACAAACCTTTCGCAAAGAAGAGAAGCACTAGAAATAGCAATTTATGCCGATGGAACAATATCTTCAACAATACAAACCTTTAAACCGAACTTATCAGTACGTTTATTTTCTAGAAAAGTTCATTTTGCTTTCCTCTCCTCGCAATAGGCGTTGGATATTTTTTCTGTGAGCAATTATCACTAGTGAACTAACTAGCACACCAAAAGACATTAGCCAAACTGAATCTGTTTGTATTATAAACTTCAAAACAAATGGAAAAGTGAACGCAGTAACTATTGCTCCCAAGGACACAAAACGAGAAAGCAAGAAAACGATTAGAAATACAACCAAACAAATTCCCGCCGCAATGGGTTGAATTCCTATTATTACTCCTAGTGAAGTTGCCACACCTTTCCCACCTCTGAATCCGGCAAAAACCGGGAATAAGTGTCCAAGAATCGCTAAAAAGGCACAGCTGATCTGCAATTGTATAATGTAATCAGAATCAGATAAAAACAAAAGTGGTAACATCGTTGCCAATGAACCTTTCAAAATATCCACAGAGAGGACAAAAACACCAGGTTTTTTACCCAATACCCTAAACGTGTTTGTAGCACCGGCATTCTTACTCCCGTGCTCCCGGACGTCGATACCATATTTTAATTTACCTGTCCAAACCGCGGTTGGAATGGATCCCAATAAATAAGCTATTAAACAAAATATAATTTCCATAAAATGTTATTCAAAAAATCTTAAAAATTTACTAAGGTAAATTCGTTGTGTTGATGTTTCGTATTTAAAATTTTTCGTTTTACGTTTCTCCTCCTTAATCGCGTCAATGGCAGCTGTAAAATCTGTATCACCTGAAATAATTCTCATTTCACCATCTTTTTTCACCATTGAATAATCAAAATAATAATCCCTTCCACCTGGAATATCGATTTGTAAACCAAATTTATCCGGCGCAGCTTCCGAATAATTTTGTTGGAAGAATACCTTTAATGGAACATACTTTACAATAGGTTTTTCATAAATATTCAAAAGTACAGCAGTAGGAGAAACAGACAAGAGACCTCTTTCCTGATTAGAAATCTTATCAAATGAAATCAATTTAAGACCAGTGATTGTCAACGTTTTTTCTATTGCCTCAGGCATTTTTTTAATTTCACCCTTGATAGTGTAATCTGATTTTATTCGGTCAGCAGTGCGTTGATCTGTCCACTCCACTAAAGCCTGTTCAAAGGTTGTTGCTGCTAAATCCATTGGTTTAAGTCCTTCAACAACATTGATCCTGTTAGCAACCTCTTCCATTAACCCCTTATCAATTGGAAAATTAAATCGTGCCGTTAAATTCATAGCTGTTTTTCCGGAGGTTTGATCATAGTCTGCTGTGCCTACTGCATCAACTGTCACGTCGCCAAAATCCATTCCCATGTTGATTTTACCTTCTCCGTGTAAAGAACATGTTTCCGTATGCAAGGAAAGGAAATCTCCTTTTTCACCTCTGTTAAGTAATTTCTCTTTCGATCCAATTTGAAATTCCTTCGCATCCGGATTATACTGAAGCAATCCACTCACAGACATTGAGGACTGGTCATCAATTTTTGCCTTTGGTGATAAGAAAACAGGATAAAGTCGGATACTGTCTGTTTGCGGAGAATTTCGCCAAACTATACCCGAAGAAATTGGGTTGCCTTCAAAGTCAACCATATCTGAAACAATTGGAATCTGAATGTTATTAGGGTCAATTTTCGCACTAAATGAAATCCATTTTCTAGGAAATTTCTCACACGTGTGATTTATTCTTGTCGCTCCTGTGAAGATAATTGTAGGTAAGGATGCTTTTACCGTCACATCTCCGTAATAATCGAATTGCTTACTGAGGTAAAACTGCGCATCTTGAGCTATTTTCCCTACAGCTTCGGTTTGATGACTACTATCCACAAAAATCCTTTCCATGAAGAAATTTGTCAAAGTACTATCTCGGTCATAGTAAGGATATGTTCCAGTTCCCTGAAAATTCAATCTTGCCAGGATATCAATTTCACATTGAACAAATTTATGGTACTGAGTAATGTAGTTCGCAACAATTTCAGAATTCTTCAATGGATCTATTTTTGCTTTTCTACGAATCACCATCTTCATGGAATCTGGAAATATACGGGCATCTGCTACATCAAGGTATTTTACTTGTTCACAGAAAATAGAGCGCTGTCTCAAATCATATTTAGCTTTTGGCACTCGGAATGACAAGGAATCTTGATCCGGATGCAAAGAATAAAAATTCGGTCCAACCATATCCATATCAGTTTCGATGGTGATGTCTTTTTCACCTGCTTTATCGAGCTGCAGTTCTGCGTAATCCATGAACCAAGAGAAGCGGTCCATGCGACACATGTATTGGTTGACTGGGAAATTTACTTGTGATGTTCCCTTGTTGGATTTAAATTCTCCATTTCGTTCTTTAAACGAAATTTTTGCCTGCACATTGTCTGCTTGAAATGCAACATTCCCTTCCCCTTCCTCAGCAAAGGTGTTCTTCAAACTGAAACTAGATGTATCGGCATTGATCTCCCATCTACTAAATCTGTATTTGTCTGAGATAGTTGTCGCAGTCTTAAATGAAAACATTCCTCTTCCGGTCATCCCATTTGGTCGCACAAGCGCTGTTCCACGCAATTTAGCTTCTCCTTTGAAGAAATTCAGATCCATAGTAGGAGTTGACGATGCTTTCAAGAGATTATCCCTTGGAACATAGCAGATATATGCTTCTTTCGATTCTACGTCCGGAAATTGGACGCCTGCTTCAATTGGTTTATTTACAAAAGAAGCATACCCAACTGTCGAATCTGGCATGAAATACAAGGCTTTCGAAATTGAAGTTGACTCAACAAAGTTGATGGTTCCAGCTCCTTGTAGACCATTGTTTGAGAGCAATATTTTGTTTTCATATTTTGCACCAGTGCCGTAAAAATCATAGCCGCCTTGTGGTGCTTTCGTTGAAAACCCGAAAGAATAATCTGGCATAATCACAAGGTCTTCCATGATTTTCGGGAAAATTCCTGCAGAGGTAAGTTCTCCTTTGAGATGAAATGACAACTCATTAAAATTATCCATACTATCTATTTCAAATGGAAATACGGTATAATAAAAACGAGAGCTATCATAGACACCTCTAGAAATGGTTTTTGAATTGTAGTAAACAAAACAATTTTTTGCAATGATTAATTTTGGATAGGTACTAATATCCGCATTGTTTCCAGAGCGGTTTTTTGGATCATCCACTAATAATTCCCCTGTGATCCCATTTATAGTTCCCCTCATTGCGATAACCTTGTTGCCATCCTCAGGTTTGAGTGGTCTAACTCGCAAAAGGGATTTATAGGTCTTCAACAAATTAATTTTATTGTCATTGTAATTGAAATTTGCGCTTAGTGCCTGCACTTCTATTTTTCCTGAATTAACCCATCCACTGAACTCAAAATTTCTATTCTGTTTTACAACTACACGACTCCCTTGCGGGAATACCTTTGTAAATTGTTTGTCAGAAAGCGTAACGGCATCAACAGCATTTAAATCCAGTTCCAGTGTTCCCAAGTTCATCTTACCGAAATAGGTCATCAACCGTCGTTCCTCCGCTTGTTTTGCATAAAGTTCGATCATTGCCTGAAGATTTTTATCTTCTTTGATTTGATCTTCAGTGTAGCCCTTCAACTCTTTTGGTCTGAAATCTGAAACGAATGTCAAATAGTCATAATCCTTTCGCTTTGCTTTCCCTTGAACAAAATGATCAAGTTTAGGATTTATAGTAACTGTTTGGGCCTCTAAGTCATAGTTTATAAATCCGTATGTAGATAGATCAATTAAAATTGGTCGCGCTTGTTCAATCGTTTTACTCAAAGCAGAAGCCGCCTTTCCTTCATTGATAGTAAACTCATCGTACTTGTAACAATATTTCCAAAGTGATTGAAGCGGATGCACAGATTCAAGTCCTTGTAAGCGATCATACAAGCGCTCATCAAAGTATGCCTTCGATTCAAAACTTGCCATTCGCTGTTCCTGGGAAGTTCCGAAATCATAGGTGAAGTAAACGTCTTGATCTTCTGTCCTCCAAGTCATTTTTGCAACATACATGTCTAACTGATGATAACTATCACCAAAAGGAGCCATTCCATTTCCGGTTTTCGTCCTTGTGAATTCTATGATTTTCTTTTCCAAGTCATACCCAAAATGACAGCCAGGATGAGTTATTGAATCGCCTGAATTTAAATACAAAGCAGTCGAAGAATTATTACTGGAAATACGCGTTGGATAGATATAGATAATTTGAGCCGCTGCTTTCACAAAGACTTTTCCATTTCGATACAAAAGCATTTTTGCAGGTTCTTTGGGAGTACCCATCCCCACAAAGCTTGCGCCCTGCATGGAGAATCCACCATCATAATCTACATCTGGTTTTATATTCTTAATGATCAATCGCTTTTCATAGGAAAGGAATTGAGGGTAAATTCTGTCCTCTTCTCTATTAATAGTGAACGCTCTGTCCGATATGGCCCCCATGATTGGATTGGCAAAATATTTCGTTTTCAAAAGGACTGAATCAGCATTGAAATTGGGTGTTTTACAAGATACATCATAGCTTTTCAATGAGGCATTCGTTTCATCTTTCGACAGCCCAACCTTTTGCCATGTAACGATACCACCATTTCCATCCCATCTTTTTAGAACGGGATCATATGTCCCACTTGTATTAAAAACAACAACACTATCACTATATGGATGTTCGTCTTTGGTTTTAGTATTTCTATTTACAACACGGCAAATCAAATTACCGCCTTTGCAGTTAATAAACGGTTTATCTGTAAACTCAAACGCATACTCTCCACCTTCATAGAACCAAATAAAATTAGATGCATCTGAGATTTTTCGTTCAGAAAAGAATCCGGCAGATAATTCTATGAAATCCTCAAATTTCTTTATGTTTTTTCCATCAAGTAATTTATCTACTGAACTATGCCACGCCTTGTAACTATTCACCGATTGCCTTCCCTTTACAAAAGAATAAACTGAAAAAACATATTGATAAATTTCAGGGTAAGGCTTCAGATTTTTCGTCGTCATTAGGTTGCAAGTCTCAACCATTTTCGTAAAATAACTTTCAGGAAAATCGCTGGTTTCAAGCAGCATTTGTGGAAGGTTCTTTTTTGCGAAATCTGAAAACTCTCCTTTTCCAAAATCAGTCAGTGATTTTTCAAATTCTTTCACAAATTTCTCTCTGTTATTGGTGAATACTTGTGAAAAAAGAGTTGACGCACTAAGTGTAATCAACAAAAGGAGTATGTTCTTCAACTTCATAATCTATCACTTTTTAAATTCTATGGCAGCCCAATTATCTTTGTTCAAGATACGATTTTTTCTAAAACCAAACGACTCTGCACACGCTGTCAATTCATCACAATCGGAAATAAAGAATCCACTTAAAAATAGCTTTCCATTGGGATTCAGTCGATCATAATAACCTTGCATGTGTGCTTTCAACACATTTTTATTGATGTTTGCAAGAATTAATCCAAAATCACCTTCCTCTATTTTATCAATGTCACCGCACAATGTTCTAATTTTCCGACAGGCATTTCGTACCGCATTCTCTTCCGTATTTTCAACAGACCAGTCTTCAATGTCTACGGCTAAAACATCTTTAGCTCCAAGTTTTTCAGCAATAATTGCAAGTACACCTGTACCTGTGCCCATATCCAACACTTTCTCAGGAAATTCATCCAGTTCAAAAAGTGCTTTAGACATCATCCATGTGGTTTGATGGTGCCCTGTTCCAAAAGACATTTTTGGAAGTATTTCAACGATCATTCCTTTGTGCGTTTTACGATCGTGAAAAGGCGCTAGAATAGATAAATACTCCTCAACATAAACAGGTTGAAAATCAGCTTCCCATTGTGCATTCCAATTTTGTTGAGCAATGATTTTTTGTGACCAGTTGACTGATAACCCTTCAGGCACATCCTCTAAAAAGGTGTTTGATTCCGGCTTAGCCACATCAATTTGACCCACCTGAGCATATGCTACAATACCATCTTCTGTGTCTACAAAACTTTCAAATCCGTTTTCTGCCAATTGACAAATCAATACTTCAGCCCAAGGTTCTCTTGGCTGAAGTTGAACGGTTAATTCTAAGTAATCCATTAAAATGAATGTATAATCGTCAAAAATGAATCCGACTTCAGTGAAGCGCCACCAATTAATCCCCCATCAACATTCGGACAAGAAAATAACTCTTTAGCATTGGAAGCGTTACAACTTCCTCCATATAAAATTGAGATTGAATCTGCACATTCTTGATCATACTGCTTTGCAATCCATGATCGAATGGCTCTGTGCATGTCTTCAGCCTGCTCTGTTGATGCTGTTAAACCTGTTCCAATTGCCCAGACCGGCTCATAAGCAATCACGCACTTTTGAATTGCTCTTTTGTCTAAATGGAATAGACTTTCTTCCAATTGTTTCAAGACATAAGCTCTTTCTTCTCCTGCATTTCGCACTTCAAAAGGTTCACCACAACAAAATACTGGTGTTATGCCAGCACCAAGGGCAGCATCTACTTTTTTCTTTAAAAACGAATGTGTTTCATTAAAAATACTTCTGCGCTCCGAATGACCAATTAAAGCAAGTTCAGCACCTATATCTTTTACTTGAATGACAGAAACCTCTCCTGTAAACGCACCATTTTCTTGAGGATAAAAATTTTGAACACCAACAGAATACCGGCTTGCATTTTCTGAGACCTGCCCAACGTATGGAAAACTAGGAAAAACTGCTACCTTAACATCTGAAGTCTTTAGACCTTCATTCAGTTCTTTGCTTAAAATATCAGCTTCTTTTTTGTTCAGGTTCATTTTCCAATTACCGAACACCATTTTTTGTCTGTTACCCATTGCTTTTAAAAGCTAATTAATGAAGGATGAAATTAGCAAAAAAGCTAGAAATAAACTTAAAACATCGCTACTTTATTGAAGTTTTACCCTGAATTAAAATTGAAAGAATTGGAAGAAATTTCAACTATCAATTTGAGACTTTAACTAAGTCCTTGTTTGTGGAGGTTTCCAACATATCCATTAAGACTTGTGGATTAAATGGCTTTTGGATTAGCTCACAGCGACCACTCTCGAACCCTAACATGCATGACTTACATTTTTCACTTCCAGAAATAACTATTACTCGAAAATTATTGTCATAGAGATTCAACTTATCCCTGAACTCTTCGCACGACAAGTCATTTAATTCTCCGCCTAACACAATAATTTGAGGCTGTAATTTCCTTGCTAAATAAACCCCTTCTTCACCTGAATTGCATTCTCCGATTACCTCGTAACTGTCATTGCAATTAAAAATTGTTTTGATCATTTTTCGGATGAAAAGTGATTGATCTACAATCATTACTTTAGTCTTGCTTGCTTCACCCATTTTCAGTTGAATTTCGTTTGTTTCTACAAAATTGAATGAATTAAACTATAGTTAATGTATAGTTAATGTATTATTAACTGAATTAAGTGTTTCTACTTAGATGAGACTACTTAAAAATCTATTTCCTTTTTAAAGCGTTCTATTGAAGGGGTTTGTAAATGAGCAAATTTGGCTTTTACAATTCCATTTTCGACCACTAGCAAACATGGATTAGAGCGTGAAATGGCTTTTAATTCGGTTTCATCGTTTACGAAAGATGCAACGCTCCAATTATTAGATTTTCTAAAATAATTGATTGAAGCTGGAGATGAACTTGTTATTAAAACAAATGGGATTTTATTTAGGGCACAAAATGTTTGCAAATCCTTGAATCGTTGCAACCTAGTCCAATTGGCGGTTTTCAGATCGCGCGCGCTGACAATTACAATCCTATTTGTTTTCACTATAAATTCCCTAATTGAAATTTCTTTCAAACTAGGCAACATGTTTTCTTTTATTCCTTGAACATAATCGAGCCCCAATTCTGCTTCAGTCAAGTCTTTAACTTTCACTTCAGGGTTAAATTGCTCAGTAATAGATGGCAACTTTGCAGCGATTATCACTTTTTGCTCCGAACGCACAAACTTGAAAAATTTATCATTCCAGAGCAATTCATCATCCATGTAGTCCTTCTCTGAATAAGCCTTTTCTTGTCCAGTCTTTCTATTTTTTAAGATAAACGTATTCTCGTATTTGCCATTTATTCCATTGTTCATTTGCCACTTTAAATTGTTTCCAACGGCATATGGTCGAAAATCTTTTACGGGATCAAAGTTCATGACATACAGAATAAAAATTCCAGCAATGAATGTAACGGACAAAATACTTCCCCAATAATTAGAGAAGAATGCACCGCCGACTCGCAATACCCACAAAGCCCCAATAAAAACCATTATGGTAAAAAGCAAAGGAAAATACCAGCTAAAAAGAATACTCAAGAACCCAACTATACCTAAACTCCAAAGCAAAAACTTTATATTCTGTCGTGCTTTATTGGGCTGTATAATCCATTGTGCAAGAAAAATCCATACGACCAAATACAAAAGGAAGAAATCCTTAGCAAGTGATTCAGAAGGTGTCAAAGATCGTCCTGCCGAACCTTTGAAAGCATCTCCAAAACAACCACAATCACTTACACATTGTGGATGTGCCTGCTCATCAACCACAATTGAAGTGGCATTTTTTTCAACGATTACAACCTCCTTGTTTTTCTTAGCAACTTTCAATAACTCTTTAGCAGTATCACTATTAACATCGTAAACATTTCTATCGGTAAAAGATTTTGTTGGATCACAAGTTGCGGTATGCCATGTAAGGAAGGTAAAAAAAAGCATCATGACCATGGCAGACCATGCCGTCAATTTAATTTTTCCACCTATTAAAAGTAAAACACCAATGATGATTTCTAAAATGCAAATGACAATTCCAATTCCCAATGCCGAACCTATCAAATTTTCAAATGAAAAGTCTGGCGCACCCATTATTTCTTTCAACCTGTATGCTAAAGCACCATCTTCAAAATATTCTTCGAGCTTGTATGCAAATCCAATTGGATCATTCGCTTTTATTAACCCAGAAACAATAAAAATACTCCCAACCAATGCACGCGAAACGTTCGCCATCATCATTCTTCCTTTGAAGATAATAATCCCTGCGATACCGGCTAAAAAGAATAATACACCAAAAAGATTAAATGAAAGTTGACTACTTGCAAATAATTCGAGATTACCAAGAATGACTAAAAGTACGCCTGTTATATTGGCTGCAACAAACAGAATATTAAATATAAAGGAGCGCCCTTTGACTGTTTTTAACTCTTTCATGCGAATGGTTTCAAGCTTTTACTTAGAAAGATGAATCAATGAAAAGACAGCGTAATTCAACATGTCAAAATAATTCGCATCGATTCCTTCACTTATCAATGTTCGACCTGCATTATCTTCAATTTGTTTTACTCTTAAAATCTTCATTAAAATCAAATCAGTCAATGAACTGACACGCATATCTCTCCATGCTTCACCATAATCATGGTTTTTCTTTTGCATCAAGTTAAATGCCTCGTCTTTGTATTTATCATAAAGTGCAGTGGCAGTTAACTCATCCAATTCCATCTCGCTTAATTGCGTTTCGCAAAGTTGAATAATTGCCATAATACAGTAATTTACAATGGCGACAAATTCACCTTCGATATCTTCACCAACCTTATTCTCACCTGTTTCCTGAATCGTTCGAATTCGTTGTGCTTTTATAAAAATCTGATCGGTTAAAGAACTTGGTCTCAGAATCCTCCAAGCCGTTCCGTAATCTTTTGTTTTCTTCAAAAATATATCTCTGCAAACATTGATTACATTTGTATATTCCGACGCTGTTCGATCCATTTCTATTGACATGAGCATTTCAGGGGCTGAAATTACACATTTTCCTAAAAAGAGTTCCTTGAGAATCAAGGATAAATTGATCGACTTGGGTTCTCCCAAGATTATGGGCATTATAAATGCCACTCCTGATTCCTTTTTTGCAAGTAGCAGAAAAACAACTGTCAAAGATGTTTTGAAAAGTGCAGAAAAAATGATTCTCGAAGGAGCTGACATTATTGACTTAGGAGCTTATTCCAGCAGACCTGGCGCTGATTTTGTTGATGAAAAAACAGAACTAGATCGCATCCTCGAACCACTACAAGAACTTAGGAAAGAATTCCCGAACACACTTATTTCATTGGATACATTTCGGTCAGAAGTTGCAAAACAAGGCATTCATCTTGGAGCAGATATAATAAACGACATTGGCGCCTTCGATTTAGACAAAAAAATGATTGATATTATTGCCGAAACCGGCATTGCCTATATTATAATGCATGGTGCAAGCAATCTAAAAAAAATGCATAAAACTGCTTTAAACGAAGATCTTTTCCGGGATATCTGCTACTTTTTCTCAAACAAGATTAATCAACTTAAAGAAAAAGGAATTACAGAAATAATCATAGATCCAGGATTTGGATTTGGAAAAACAATTGAGCAAAACCACCAAATAATCAACCAATTGGAAATGTTGGAGATTTTAAATCTTCCAATTTTAGTGGGAATATCGAGAAAGTCAATGATTTACAAGAAACTAGGAATTAATTCAGATGAATCCCTAAATGGAACAACCATTCTGAATACGATCGCAATTCAAAGAGGCGCCTCAATTCTTCGAGTCCATGATGTGAAGGAAGCAAAACAGATTATTGATCTTCTTTCTTAAATTAATTCTAGTAATTTATAGTAATAGTTACATCTTAATTTCTTATTATTGGAGTAAAGAAAACTAACTAAATTCAAAATGGTTCTATTTCGCATTCTGGTTATACTTCTGTTATTTCCAAGTTTTCTATTTGCTCAAACTGTTGTTTGGCAAGAGGATTTTTCCAATGGCTGCTCAGTTGGCTGCTTGGGAAACACTTACAACGGTGTGAATGGTTTTTGGACAGAAACTTCTTTGGGGACGCAAGGATCTACAGCAAATCTCTGGTATATATCCTGTGCGGAGAACAATACTGGTGTTAATAATTGCAGTGGTAATTGCGGCACTACACAAAATGAGACCTTGCACATAGGGATTTTGAATGGCAATCCATCTTGCACGACAGGTGATTGCGGTGCCAGCTTTGAAGGAGGTGTTTGTCCCCCACTGTGTTCTGCAACCGACATGCGCATAGAGTCACCCACAATCAATCTAACAGGAAATAATGGTATAACATTGAATTTTACCTATATCGAGGGAGGTGATGGTTTAAACGACAATGCTACTTTGTGGTATTACGATGGCACTACGTGGATGGAATTGGCAGATCCTGCCTCAACTAACAATGGTTCATGTAGCTCAGGAGATGGTCAATGGACAGCATACTCCATTGGTCTACCTTCATCAGCCAATAACAATCCAAATGTTAAGATTGGATTTCGCTGGAAAAATAATTCTGATGGTGTTGCTGCCCCAGTTTCGTTTGCAGTAGACGACCTTTCTTTAAGCTTAATCCCTCCAACTGCAAGTTTCACTGCTTCATCTACAACGATATGTCAAAACAATTGCATTACATTCAATAACTCAAGTACCTTCCAACCAGGTGCAACTTTTGCCTGGAACTTTGGAAATGGACAAAATTCAACCAGTCAAAATCCTGGAAGTATTTGTTACCCAACAGCAGGAACCTACACAGTAAGTTTAACTGTTACAGATGCAAATGGCACGGATACTCAAACTTCAACAAACTACATAACGGTTAATGCCGGACCGAATGCTGGCACTAATAATAGTACTACTCTATGTAACAATACGATAATTAATTTAAATGCTTTACTTGTTGGCGCTAATCCGGGTGGAACTTGGTCTGAAACAACGGCCAGTCCGAGTGGAAATTTCAATGCAACTACTGCAGTTTTTGATGCCAACTGTTTATCACCCGGAAACTATACTTTTAATTATGTAGTAAGCTCAGGATCATGCACTGATACGGCTTCTTTCACAATTTCAGTTGCGGCATGCGGTGGCCCGAGTGCAGGTATTCTTGCATCGTCCATAAACGGGTGTATAGGTCAAGCAATAATTTTCGCAGATAATAGTTGCGGATCCAATATAAATTCGTGGCTTTGGAGTTTTGGAGGAGGATCACCAGGGACGGCGAATACGCAAGGTCCACATTCAATTGTATTCAATAATCCGGGTGTATACAATATCTTTTTGCAGATTACTGATGACAATGGAACGGATAACCAAACGATTCAAGTAACTATTAGTGGTTGTGGCGCGCCTATAGCTGCGTTTAATCCATCAACTGACACAATCTGCAATCAAGCGTGTTTAACATTTGACAACAACTCGACAACTGTTGGCACTACGACCTATTTGTGGTCTTTCCCGGGTGCTATAGAAGACACTTCATTTCTTGCTAATCCAGGGGAAATATGTTTTGATACACTTATAACGAGTCCAATTACAGTGCCAATAGAATTAACAGTAACAAATTCATTTGGCACAAGTAACTTTATCCAATATCTAACTATTATGCCGCCTCCAACAATTACAACCTGCTGTGGAGCAATTGTAGAGATGGGAACGCCAATTGGTTTAAGTGCAAACGAATCTGAGGGTACTGTTTCGTGGTCATGGTTGCCAGATGATCAAGGGGACATTGTTGAATGTGTAACTGCAAACTGCGACTCCGTAAATGTTACCCCATTCATAACTACCGATTTCATTGCAACAACAACAACTGAAAACGGATGCGTTGCATTATCAATCGTGAAAGTTTTAGTTGACTTCGATGCAGTAATAGGTGTTCCGAACAGTTTTTCACCAAATAATAATGGATTTAACGATCGCTTGCGTGTAAGGGGTTCAGGCATCGCAGAAATGACGTTCAGAATTTACAATAGATATGGACAATTAATATATGAAACAACCGAAAAAGATGATCCAGGTTGGGACGGCACAGTGAATGGAAAAGAAGAAAAAACTGGAACTTTTCTTTACACACTTGAATACACACTTCTTGATGGGGTAAGCGGCACAAAGAGTGGCAATGTAACTTTAATCCGATAACATATGAAGACGAAACATTTTCTAGTATTTTCTTTCTTGTTTGCGGTTAAAGTTTTTGCTCAACAGGACAAACATCTAAGTATGTGGAACGAAAATCCATCTAGCTTAAATGCAGGTGCTGTAGGAGTTATGGATGAAGACCTTCGACTTTTGGCTAATTATCGCATGCAATGGTTAACCATGGAAGGACAACCTTTTACGACAGCTAACTTTTCATTTGACACAAAAGTCAAAATTAAAAATTCATTCAACACTGTTGGATTTGGTGTTAATTTCGCAAACGACCAGACCGGCGATGCACGTATTGTTTCGAATGTTGTATCTGTGCCGATCGCATTTTCATTGGCCCTTGACAGACAAAATTTTATCTCAGTGGGTATGTCGCCTGGATTTTACATGCAAAGTTTAACACAAGGGGCACAAACGTGGGATACCCAATGGGACGGATCCGCTTTTGACCAAGGAATTGACAACCAAGAATTTGAATATTATCCATACAGCACTAGCTCTTTTGATTTAGGCGCGGGAATTCATTACAAATACATCGCGGATGAAAATGGTTATGTGAAAGCTGGTATTTCAATGAATCATTTGAATTCACCGAATTTGACATATTTTGGATCAAATGGTGCATTGTTCAAGACAGTTAATGTCATGGTTAGCGGGAGTAAATTCTACCCTATGAGAAAACTGGCTATTTCACCACAAGCATTATTTTCATTCATGGGGCCAAATCATTATTATTTAATTGGATCATACGTAGAACATGAACTTTTCGAAAGTTCAGAAAGAACTGACTACGTGCAACGTTCATTCTTTTCTTATGGCTTGTTCATGCGTTGGAATGATGCAGTAATAGCCTCACTTTCTTATAAAAGAGGTGGCTTTAAAATTGGTATGAGTTACGATGTTAATTACTCTGCATTGAGAGCATATACCAAAACCGTAGGTGCTGCCGAGGTATTCTTAAAATATTCCCTGATCGCCGATAAAAGAGGAACGATTCATGACCGAAAATTCTTCCGTTGGAAAGGAACAGGCACGCTTTAGTGGCTAATAGATTTTGTTAACGAATAATTTCAGTTAAACACATATCCTTCACTTAGTGAGATTTGCCGTCCACCTGAAATGCCTCCTGTGTGTATAATTAATATTTTCTCTTCAATTTCTGAAGTTGTTAAACAATATTCATAAAGTGCATGGATCAATTTCCCTGTATAAACTGGATCAAGCGGAATACTTGTTTCTTTGTAAAAACTTTCCATCAGTTCAAGTAAAGTAGAATTGTATTTGCCATATCCGCCAAAATGACTTTCACTGTGCACATCTACTAAAGTCAATAGGTCATTTACCCAATCCTGCTCAAATCCTGAATAATTCAGCAGTTTCTTCATTTCACCCAACGAATCATATCCCTTTAGGACAGGGATAACTGAAAGCCGCATTCCATTTTTTAGTGAAGTCAATATTCCACAACTTGTTGTAGTAGTTCCTTGTGCAATGAAAACTCGGTCAAAATCAAATCCTGCTTCACGCATTATTTCTTGACAACCTATTATTCCATAATAATTAGCACCTCCTTCAGGCACCAAATAAAATTCCGGGAATTCAGCTTTGTAATACTGTATGAAATTATTTTCAGTTCGATTTGAATATTCATTCCTTGAAACAAATACTAAGTGCATTCCTAATTCACTGCATTTTTTTAGCATTTCATTCGAGTCCAGTGTTAGTTCTTCACCACGAACAATACCTATTGAATTTAATCCATATTCCTTACAAGCGGCAGCTGATGCGAGAAGATGATTTGAGTAGGCTCCTCCAAAGGTTAAAATGCCTTTTTTTCCTAACTGAAGAGCATGCTCAATGTTATATTTCAGCTTTCGCCATTTATTTCCAGAAACAAACTCATCGATTAAATCATCTCTTTTAATGAACAATTTTTTATTCGTCTTGTTAAGAAAACTGATACGTACTTCTTGCACAACTGATTTCTTTGAATCAAACATACTTTAACTGAAAGAGCAATTACATTTTTACTATGGACAACGAATTATCAGGATTCTCAAAAAGATCCAACCTTTCTGAAGAGGATTATTATTTAAGTCCTGAAGGATACATCATTTTTACTGAAAAATACCATTTAAAAAGAGGTTATTGTTGTAAAAGCGGCTGCAAACATTGTCCCTACGGTTTCGATAAGAAAACAGGACAAAACAAAAAGCCTCAATAAACGCCGTTTTCCGGAAATTTTCCCTTGAATTTTCCCATAACCGACTTGATATGTTCAATGTCTTTCTCTACATCTCCAGTCGGTTGAAACAAACTGTGAAAACCTCCTGTTTTTGTGCTGTAATCAACATAAGCAATATAAATTGGCACCTTGGCTTTCTGCGCGATGTAGTAGAACCCTTTTTTCCAATTTGGATTATAACTTCTCGTACCTTCTGGGGTAAAAATCATAAACAATTCATCTCTTTCTTCGAAAATACGAACCGCTAGGTCGGTAATATTATTGTTTTTCTTGCGATCAACAGGAATACCTCCCAATGCTCTTAGAACCCAGCCCATCGGAGGGAAAAATAGCTCTTTTTTTATGAGAATTTTTGGTTTCACACCATACATAATGAATGCAAGTCGACCTAGAATAAAATCCCAATTGGAGGTATGAGGCCCAACCACCACAACACACTTTTTGATGCCATTTGGGGTTTCTTTATCGATTTTCCAACCACATACCCAAAAAATAAACCTTGCCAAATATTTCATGATTCAAAGTTAGCTATTAAACATTTAAGTCTAATTTTGTTCTATGAGGAAAGGAAAGATTTTCATTTCAGTATTGACGGGAATATTTACACTGTTAATAGCATGGATGTTATTATTCACTACAAAGACCTTACTTGAATCAAATAAAAATAACAACCTTAACTACCTTCCGGAGAAAGCCAACTTTGCCGTTCGATTAGATGGACGAGAACTTGCTGAGAAAACACTTTTTTCCGTTTTCATAGAATCCAAAGACGAGGCACTTCTGAAAATGATTCGTGAAACAATCGAAAAACAAACTGAAAAAGAAAGTGAATTACAAAATTTTGGAATCGACTACATGTCGGATCTCGTGTATTTTCAAATAAATCTTGAAGGTTCGCCAATCAATGGACTTTTGGTTAACATCAATAATGTAGGTCTATTTAAAAAAGGCTTTAAGGATACAGCTGTTCCATTTGCAGTGAAAGATGATGTTGGTGTCATTCTTTTCAAACCAGATGGAATTGGCCCTTCGCATGAACTCTTAACAAAAACAGCAGAAAAAATTCTTCAAAAGGAGAACAATTCAATAGATCAATACGACATTATTCATCCTCGCTCAGGAACCTTCTTTGAAACTTATTCAAGCGGTATTCCTTTCGGTGATAAAAAAGATTTTGGAAAAACTAACATCCACTTTGGACTTGATGATCAAAGCTTGTTCATCGATGGAAAGATGGAAATTCTCCCTGCTACTTCGAGCAAATTAAAAACGTTGAAAAAATGTTTAAAGCAAAAAGGATTTCATTTTTCTGGAACAGAGGTACCAACTATGTTGAATGACACCCTGAATTCTTGGTTGGAGCAATTTGGTGTTAAGATTCCTGCTATTCAATCCTTCTCATTGAATTATTTTGGTACAAAAATCCTCAATCACTCATCTGGCTTCTTCGTCGTTCCTCAAATGGAACTCTATATTGAAACGAAACACCCTTTCGATATTCTAAAATTGGTTGGACGTGAATCATTGCAATCTTATTTTGACTTTGAATTAGACAGCAATATTGTCCGAATACAGGAGGAAGAATTGTTTGTAGAACAAATCACTCCAAACTCTTTCTACATTGGAATATCACCTCATCCTTCGATCATCACAATGACGGGAAATGAGTTTATTATCATTAATGGTAATTTAAGACCATTTATGAATATTGAAGGTGGTGGTCTAATGACTTCTTTTCTTGAAATGATTCCTGAATTCAGTGCCAGTAAAACCTTAAGCAATCACATCGATGAATTAACCATTCGGTTCAGAAAAGTTTCAGCTAAAAAGGCCCGTTTGCAAGGCCGCGTTTTATTTGGAGAGGATTACCGACCAATGAACGAATTAATCACATTTCTTATCAATGGCGAGTTCATTCGCTAAACGCCGGAAATAAGCCGGTGCCATGAGCATTCGTGAACCATACCAGGAAAACATTTCTCCATCTACAAAAACTATTTTTGCATTGGGAAAAATGGCTTTGAAATAATCTTTGTGTTCCTCTTTAAATGGATAAGGCTCTGAACTCAAAAAAATGAAGTCAGGATGGATTGTTTCAATATCTGCTAATGCAGGATAACGCTCAAGCCGACAGCAATTCGCAAAACCTACAGCCTCAAGCATTGCATCTATGAACGTATTTTTTCCTGCTAGAAATTCAGGATCTTTCCAGATGAAATAGAGAACTTTTCTTCTTGATGGAGTCTTTTTAATGCGGTTAAATTCCTCTTGAATCTTTTTAACCATAAGTTCAGATTCCCTCTTCTTCGAGACAATTTCGCCAATCGAAACAATCATTTTAAGTGCATCCTCGAGCGCATAAATATCACTCATCCATACTGGAGCAATACCTTCTAGATTTGAAATATCCTCGGCTGTATTTTCCTCTTTGTTACCAATAATCAGGTCCGGTTTGAGGCTTCTGATTAATTCTATGTTCAGTTGTTTCGTGCCTCCTACCCTCGTTTTAGATCGAAACCATTTCTCAGGATAGATACAAAATTTGGTGATCCCAATGACTTCCTCTTCCAAGCCTAAATCAGCCAGTAATTCAGTTTGAGACGGAACAAGTGAGATGATCCTTTTGGGACGGTCATTCAATTGAACCACTCTCTGCATTTGATCAGTGAAGATCATCGGCAAATTATGACATTGAAGATATCACATCGTAACGCGTCACAATATGATGATTGCCATTCGGCATTTCAACCAAGGCAGCAGGTGTATTTTTATTGATGAGCTTGCACAACTCATCGAGATGTGTTGCTGCTTTCACCACTGGAAATGCTTCTTGCATCACAGAAGAAATTGCTGCGTCTCGCAATTCAGGTTGATCAACCAACAATTGGTACACATGACTATCGTCCAATGAACCAACAAATTGATTGTCTTTCAATACCGGAATCTGAGAAATACCGAATTTGCGCATTTTGGCAATTGCATGAGAAACAAGTTCTTCTGCATACAAAGTAACGAGCGGCATATCTTGATGTTTTGCTATAAGATCTCCTGCTGTCTTAATTTCTTCTTCAAGAAATCCTCTTTCGCGCATCCAATCATCATTGAATATTTTTCCAACGTATCGGCTTCCATGATCGTGAAATAAAACTACTACAACATCGTCTTCTTTTATTTCACCTGATAATTGAAGTAATCCTTTGATAGCTGCACCTGCAGAGTTCCCAACAAAGATTCCTTCTTCGCGTGCTAATCTTCTTGTGTAAACTGCGGCGTCCTTATCTGTTACTTTTTCAAAAAGATCTATAATGTCGAAATCTACATTTGCCGGCAGGATATCTTCACCAATTCCTTCTGTTATGTAAGGGTAAATTTCATTCTCATCAAAAATGCCTGTTTCCTTGTATTTTTTGAATACAGAACCATAGGTATCAATTCCCCAAATTTTAATATTTGGATTCTTTTCTTTCAAATACTTACCTACACCTGAGATAGTCCCCCCTGTACCTACACCAACAATAAAATGTGTAATCTTTCCTTCCGTTTGCTCCCAAATTTCTGGTCCAGTTTGTTCGTAATGCGCCTGGCGGTTTGACAAGTTATCGTATTGATTTACATACCAAGAATTTGGTGTTTCTTCAGCCAATCTTCGAGAGACAGAATAGTAAGACCGAGGATCAGTTGGTTCAACAGCCGTTGGACAAACCACCACCTCTGCACCTACAGCGCGTAGAATATCCATTTTTTCTTTTGATTGCTTGTCGTTCAGCACACAAATCAACTTGTAACCTTTAATGATACAAGCAAGTGCCAATCCCATCCCAGTATTTCCTGAAGTGCCTTCAATGATTGTACCTCCTGGCTTAATCAATCCTGCTTTTTCAGCATCCTCGATCATTTTAACGGCCATCCTATCTTTTACTGAGTTTCCAGGATTTGTTGTCTCCACTTTCGCTAAAATAGTGCCTTTCATACCTTTCGTTACGCGGTTTAATTTAACCAGCGGGGTATTTCCAATTGTTTCAAGAATATTGTTGTAAATTTTCATACTTCAGTTCAAGTTTGGGCAAAGATACCAATTGGTTTTGGAAAGCTTTCGGATCAAAACTATTTTGTGACATTTCAACCTAGGATTGACCTCTTAATAAATCACCCTTCAATAAGGCGAGATTTATTATTTCTTAGAAGTTATCCTGGCAGAAAGAATTGGGAGTGCAAAAATGAGTAACGTCAACACAGAAATAAATAAGTCAAATGCTTCAGATTCAATCCACTCGAATTGCTCTTTATTGAAGTGTACCAGCATGGCAAAACACAATTTAACACCCAAAATACCAATCACAATAAAAGCTGATTTCTCTAAGTATGGATATTTTTCCATCAACACAACGAAGTATTTCGCCACATATCTCATCGCCAAAATCCCAATGAATACACCTGCACAAATTAGAAAAATGTTTGGCGTATAGGCAACAACGGCAAAAATGTTGTCAATTGAAAAAACAATATCCATAAATTCCACTGCAATGACGGTTGACCAAAAGACACCAATCCATCCAACGGTTGTTCTGTAAAGAAGATTTTTCTTTACTTCCTGAACTTCTTCACTGGCCTCATCCTTTGATTTTTGAAGAAAATGACTAAATGCCATCCATAACAAATAAAGTCCACCTATTGGTTTTAGCCACCAGATCGAAAGAATCTGTTCTACCAATATTAACGCAATACCTCTAAAAACGTAAGCCCCAATAATTCCATATCGCAACGCTTGGGATTGTTGTTTTTCGGGAAGATCCTTTACCATCGTTGCCAATACGGCAGCATTGTCGAAGGAGAGAATTATTTCCAACAATAATATTCCAAGAACTAAAAAGATAGCGTGTAAAGGATTTGCGCTTAACATTTCAACAAGGTCGTTCCACTGATCTGCCATTTTTTGTTATTGAATTCGACACAAAGATAGTTTTACTTCACTAGAAAACGAAGATGCAATGATAATTCGTTAGTTTTGTATAAACAGCATGGATTTTCAACTTGTTTCAGATTTTCAACCAACAGGAGACCAGCCGGAAGCGATCCGACAATTGGTCGAAGGATTGAATGCAGACATCCCGGGACAGACACTTCTGGGCGTTACTGGAAGTGGAAAAACGTTCACTGTCGCCAATGTTATCAAAGAGGTTAATCGACCTACACTCATACTTTCGCACAACAAAACATTAGCAGCACAGCTTTATGGAGAATTCAAACAGTTCTTTCCCAATAATGCCGTTGAATATTTTGTTTCATATTACGATTACTACCAACCAGAGGCCTATCTTCCTGTTACCAATACCTACATTGAAAAGGACCTTCAGATAAATGATGAAATTGAAAAGTTGCGCTTGTCTGCAACTTCCTCCCTGCTTTCAGGCCGAAGAGATGTAATTGTTATCGCTTCTGTTTCGTGCATCTATGGTATCGGAAATCCAAATGAATTTGCAAATAGTATTATTTCAATCAAAGTTGGACAAAATGTGTCAAGAAATAAATTCCTCTTCAAATTAGTTGAAAATCTATACTCTAGGGCGAATCAGGAATTTAAGCGAGGCATGTTTCGGGTGAAAGGCGATACGATAGACATTTACCTTGCCTATGCAGATTATGCGCTCCGAATCGAATTCTGGGGAGATGAAATTGAAGCAATTAGCGCCATTGACCCCCTCAACAACAGTCGAATTGAACAATTTCAAGAGATAAATATTTTCCCAGCAAACATCTTTGTGTCGAGTCCAGAAAACACGAAGCAGGCACTAGATCAAATCGGTGAAGACATGGTTGTTCAGGTTGAAAACTTCAGAAAAGAAGGAAAAATTGAAGAATCAAAACGCCTCGAGGAACGCGTAAACTATGACATGGAAATGATTCGAGAGTTAGGCTATTGTTCAGGGATAGAGAATTATTCGCGTTATTTTGATCAACGAAAACCTGGTGAACGTCCTTTCTGCTTGTTAGATTATTTTCCAAATGATTTTTTAATGGTCATAGATGAAAGTCATGTGACCATGCCACAGATACGGGCAATGTACGGTGGCGATCGCGCACGAAAAATCAATCTAGTAGATTATGGTTTTCGATTACAAGCTGCAATTGACAATCGTCCTTTGAAATTTGAAGAGTTCGAATCACTTTTGAATCAAGCAATCTATGTTTCCGCAACACCAGCAGATTATGAAATTGAAAAATCCGAAGGAGTTGTCGTCGAACAAGTTATTCGTCCAACTGGATTGCTCGACCCAATCATTGATGTTCGTCCAAGTTTGCACCAAATTGATAACCTCATCGAGGAAATCCACCTGCGCATTAACAGAGATGAACGAACATTAGTCACCACTTTGACTAAAAGAATGGCAGAGGAGTTGCAAAAATACCTTGATAAACTTGGGATTCTTTGTCGATACATCCATAGTGATATTGATACAATTGAGCGCGTTGAAATATTAAGACAATTGCGACTCGGGGAATTTCATGTATTGATTGGTGTCAATTTACTTCGTGAAGGACTGGATTTGCCCGAAGTTTCGCTGGTGGCCATTTTAGACGCTGACAAAGAAGGTTTTTTACGCAATGAAAGATCACTGGTACAAACTGTTGGTCGAGCGGCACGCAATGTCAACGGTACAGTCATCATGTATGCCGATAAAATGACGAAATCCATGCAAAAAACAATAGATGAAACAGCTCGTCGTCGAGCACTTCAAATAAAGTACAATGAAGATCATGGATTAGTTCCAACTGCTTTGAAGAAATCTAAAGAGAAAATCCTTGAATCGACGAAGGTGGCAGATGGAGATCCTTCGGTGCGTTATGCAAAATATGAACATTCTCAAGACCTTCCTCTAGCTGCAGACCCGGTTGTTGCTTATATGTCAATTGAACAATTGGAAAAATCAATCACATACACCCGCAAGCAAATGGAAAAAGCCGCAAAAGAACTGGACTTCATTGAAGCTGCGCGATTGAGGGATGAATTATTTGCGCTGGAAACACGAAAAAAAGAATTTAAATAAAACCTTATGAATCTCAACTCAAAACTCGGACAACTGCAACTTCTAGCCATTTTGGAAGGTGTTTCCTATATCTCATTCGGCTTGACCATGCCCTTAAAATATATGATGGATATAAAAGGTCCCAATTACATAGTTGGTATGGCCCACGGACTGCTATTCATAGCCTATTGCTTGTGGGTACTGTTGGTTCACTTTGATCGTAAACTGCCAGTTAAAACCACTGGCCTACTTCTGATCTCCTCACTTGTACCTTTCATGACATTCTGGGCAGAGAAAAAAATTCTCAAACCAATGAACTGAATTTAAAATTTAACAATTGATTATCAAGAGAGAACAAGTTGAAATGAGCAAAAAAGGCTACCTTTGACAGCAATTATGGATACGCGTAAACACATTGAAGTTTGCTTCACACCCGGCGAATATGCCTATTACAAGGATGAATTTGAAATCGTTGTTGTTATTGATGTATTAAGGGCTACCTCGGCCATTTGTGCTGCATTTGACAATGGAATCGAAGCAATTATCCCTGTACCTACGGTTGAGGAGGCTTGGGAATACAAACAAAAGGGCTACCTCGCAGGTGCTGAGCGCAAAGGTCAAATCGTAGAAGGGTTCGACTTTGGCAATTCACCTTTCTCCTATATGAAAGAAGAATTCAGAGGAAAAGAAGTTGTTTTAACGACTACAAATGGCACCAAATCTTTAGATGTAGCTAAAGATGCTGAAATTGTTGTGGTGGGTTCATTTCTAAATCTGGATATTCTTTCTAAATGGCTTGCTGAACAAAATAAAAATGTTTTGTGTCTTTGTTCTGGTTGGCAGGATAAATTCAATTTGGAAGATACAATTTGTGCCGGTGCCATCTCAGATTACCTTATTTCAACGGGCCAATTCACTTCAGTAGAGGATTCATCGATTGCTGCCAAATATTTGTACCTTTCAGCAAAGGATAATTATTTAGGATATTTAAAATCTAGTTCACACAGAAGAAGATTAAAAAATTTAAATTTGAACGAAGACATTAAATATTGTTTAACACCCAACCAAACGGATGTTATTCCTATTTTAAAAAATGGCAAACTGGTCAAACTATAAAGTACTCTTGTTCTTACTCGCTCCCCTTCTTTTAGCTTGGGGAAGTCGTGAAATTCATATTGAAAAAAAATGGGGTTTTTACGGTCATAAGCGCATCAATAGAATTGCCGTTTTCACCCTTCCTTCTGAGATGTTTGGCTTTTACAAAGAACACTTGGAATATTTAACAGAGCACGCTGTAGACCCAGACAAAAGACGCTATGCCGTTGAAGGGGAAGCCCAATGCCATTACATCGATTTAGACCATTATTACAAACTCGGAGAAGACCCGTTTCAAATTGTACCAAAGCGCTGGAATGATGCTGTTGCCAAGTTCAGTGAGGACACATTGCAAGCATATGGTATTGTGCCCTGGCACATCAATATCATGAAGATGAAGTTGCAGAAGGCTTTTGAAACAAAAAATGTTGATCTAATTCTAAAATATTCAGCTGACATTGGTCATTACATCGGTGATGCTCATGTTCCTTTACATACGACCGAAAACTACAATGGACAGCTTTCAGGTCAAAAAGGCATTCACGGATTGTGGGAAAGTAGATTGGTGGAAATCAATGCTGAGTCTTACGATTATTTTGTTGGAAAGAGCAAATACCTCAAAAGTACCCTGGAATTAGCTTGGGATGCAGTCAAAGGTTCTCACCGTGCACTTGATTCTGTTTTACGCATTGAAAAAGAGTTGACTGCTGAATTTCCGAGTGACAAAAAGTACAGTTTCGAACAACGAGGAAACACCACCATCCCTGTCTATTCCTACGAGTTTTCCCAAGAATACCATAAACGCATGAACGGCATGGTTGAAAGAAGAATGCGTGCAGCAATTGTTGCAGTTGGATCAATCTGGTATACAGCATGGGTCGATGCCGGGCAACCCGATTTGGGATCCCTTCAAAATGTGCCGCCATCTGCTGAATTACTCGAAGAAATGAAAAGTGTTGACGAACAATTTCACAACGACCGACACAAAGGTAGAATCTGCGACTAAAATCATTTTCGCCTTTGTTAAAAAATGAATTCGAATGAAAAAACTATCTCTGCTCGTAATTTTGGTACTGATATGTTCAATAGGCAAATCCCAATTACTTGATCATAAATTCCATGTTTATGGTCGCTACAGCATGGGGACTGTTCAGAGTGTTAGCTACAATAATTATTCTTTGAATGGTGAGATTCTTTTGAAAAAGAATTTTGGATTGAATTACAATTTCGATTATCAAATGCGAAAAGATTCCATCAATCAATTTCACACAAGTATGGGAATCCTTGGAGCTCCCGTTCTATTTGGAATTGGAATCAGCAATGCAGTTGACGGCGACACAACGAGTTCAGGTGCTTTTGGAATCCTTGGAGGACTTATCTTATTGGTACTTCCTGATGGATTGAGTTACCATTATTCTCCTGCCTACAGATGGGATATTTCACCTTATGCCAATATTCTTGGTCTTGATTTTATAAAAGACAAAAAAACTTCTGACTTTTACCTGAAATATGCCTGTTCTTTTGGTATAAAATCAACTTATTTATTCAATGATTTAATTACAGCAACAGCATTTATTGAAACACGTCAAGCTGCCCGATTTGGTTGGGGTTTTGGCGGTGGATTAGGGCTCGGTGTTGTTTTAGGACGTCACGATTCAGGGGAAATTCCAATAGCAGAATGATACAAGTAGAAAACCTATACAAAGAATTTGAGTTAACGCGTCAGCAGCGCAAAGAACTCAATACAACAGATAAAAAAACAATTCCTGTAAATGGTATTCAATTTACTTGCGAACCAGGAAAGATATTTTCATTGTTAGGCCCGAATGGTGCTGGAAAGACAACCACACTTCGGATGTTAGCCACAATATTCAAACCAACCAAAGGAAGTGTTCATATAGCAGGAATTGACGCTGTCAAACATCCAGGTGAAGCAAGAAAAAAGATTGGATTCTTAACCGGTTCAACAGGCTTGTATGCGCGATTGACACCCAATGAGTTAATTCAATATTTCGCTGATCTTTATGCTGTTTCACCCTCTGACTTCATTCAGCGCAAAGAACGACTTTACACACTTCTTGACATGCATGATTTTCAGAACAAACGCATTGGAAAATTAAGCACAGGAATGAAACAGAAAGTTTCTATATGTCGCACCATGATACATGATCCGGAAGTATTGATTTTTGATGAACCAACAAGTGGATTAGATGTCATCACAGCAGAAAACATCATTGAATTGATCAAGGATTGTAAAAACCAGGGTAAAACGGTAATCTTCTCAAGTCACATCATGAGTGAAGTAGATTTACTTTGTGACGAACTTGCTATCATTCACAAAGGAAATTTATTGTTTGATGGTAGCATGGCTAATTTCAGATCGCAAATGCAAGCTCCTAATCTTACCGCTGAATTCATTCGTATTGTACAACAATCAACAACACCTATAGCATGATCCTAAAGATTTTCTTAAAAGAATTAAAAGATACCCTCAGGGATCGCCGCACAATGATGACAATGCTTGTCATTCCTTTGTTGCTTTTTCCAGTCATCATGAATGTTTTTATCTCCGTTTCTGAAGATTTTCAAGTGGAAGCAGCAACAAAGAAAATCAAGATTGGTATGGTAGGAACGAAGGATAATTTAATCTATCAAGAATTAAAAGATATTCCTGAAGTCATTGGTAAAAAAGAAATCATCTTTTATGCGGACACTTTGGCAATGTTGAAAGACCTCAAAAAAGATTCTATTCAACTTGCTGTATTTGTGCCGATAAACAGTACATCCATATTGAAATCAATGGGCACATTACCCATTCGTTTTTACCACAATGCAACTGATATGGGAATGGAAGAACGCGCTAAAGGCTACATGAGCATCATTGAAGAAAAGCAACGCTACAAGCGCTATGATGAGCTGCACGTTGATGTTTCTAAAATTAATCCTATTCAAACGTCCTATATAAATATTGCTTCAGACAAAGAAATGATTGGAAAACTTGCAGGAGGTATTTTACCTTATATTTTCATTGCATTTGGCTTTATTGGTTGTATGTATCCAGCCATTGATTTGTTCACAGGCGAGAAAGAGCGAGGAACTATGGAAACACTGCTTACAACGCCTGTTACACGTTGGCAAATATTGCTCGGAAAAATGGGTGTAGTTGTTCTTTCTGGATTAACTGCCGCATCCTGCGCATTGCTTGGGTTATTTGTCTCTATAGAAGTTATGGATATGATTCCAAACAAAGAACTATTGGGAATTGTGCATAGTATTTTAAGTCCGGGATTCATCGTAATGATGTACAGCCTTCTGATTCCACTTACTGTATTTTTTGCTGGCGTTATGATTCCAATTTGTATTCATGCCAAAAGTTTCAAGGAAGCACAGAGCATTATAACACCTTTGAATATTGTAATGGTGCTTCCAGCAATGGTTGGTTTTTTTCCGGGAATTGAATTAAATGCACTCACAGCAGCCATTCCTGTAGTGAATGTTGTATTGTCAACCAAAGAGTTGATTGCAGGAACACTTGAAATTGGTCATGTTGTAATAAGTGTAACAGTAATGGTAACGTTAGCTTTGTTGGCAGTCTTTGTTTCTTACAAGCGATTTGACAACGAGACGAATATCATCGTTTAAGAATCACCAGCTTCCGCCTGCGCCACCACCACCGGAACTTCCGCCGCCAAATCCACCGAAGCCGCCGAAGCCACCACCGGAACTTCCGTGATGTCCACCAAATCCGCCGCCAAAGAAAATTCCTCCACGGCCCATTGTGAAGCCATCTCCTCCACCTCTGTTCTTCATGGAGATAATCAATACAATGGCAATAACTAAAAGTGCAATAAGTGCTCCTGGCAATTCCGAAGATTGATTCGATTTAGAATATTCTTTTGAGTTGTACTCCCCAATTGAAAGTGATTCGATTGTGCGGACAGCCGAAACAATTCCATCAAAATACTGCTCGTTTTTAAAATGAGGCACGATTTCATTTTCAACGATCTCCTTACATGTTAAATCTGGAATTGCACCCTCGAGTCCACGACCCGTGCCAATGAATATTTTACGCTCATTTTTACCTCCAGTAGGCTTGATTAAAAGCACAACACCATTGTCTTCTTTCTTCTGACCTATACCCCATTTATCAATTATTCGAGCAGCAAATTCCCAAGGCTCTAATCCTCCTAAGTCATCAACAATGACAACTGCAATTTGGTTGGAAGTTGAATCAGCAAAATATTGCAATTCTGTTTCTAATTGCTTTACCTGTTGCTGAGATATAAAATTTGGAAACTCTTTCGATAAATTGTTCACCAAGCGATTTGGCTGCGGTCGTTCGGGCAATATATCCTGTGCTAAAGATGCATTGAAGATCCCAAAAAAGGAAACTGCCGTTAAGAAAAAAATATGGAGAAACCCTTTCATTCGAATGATATATCGTTTGTTAATTCATTGACATCATCATTTGCATAGGGGAAATGAAATTTCAATTGTTGGCCCGCTGCCAGTATTCCTTTTACTAAACCATCCGTGAAATTTTCTTGTTGAAAATCAATTACCATTTGATTTTTAATGGAAAGCCAAAAATTTTCAGGCACCAACTCGTGTATTCCTTTGTCTCCTATAATTGCCAATTTCTTATCTGAAACTGCAACATAGAAAAGCACACCGTTGCGTAAATTCGTTTTTTCCATGCCCAATTTCTTGAACACTCGAAAAGCACGTTGAACAGGATCAACTTTACATTTACCTTCCAAATGAACACGAATTTCACCTGAAGTATGCTTTTCTGCCTGAGTAATTGCATCAAGGATTAGTTCCTTTTGAGCTTCTGAAAACAATGTTATAGTCATCGATAAAATAAAAAAGCGACCGAAGTCGCTCAATAATACTATTCTCTCATACTTTTTATGTCTGGAGCAACCTCCGCTCCTTCTTGAGCTTGGAAATAAGCCTTTTTCTCAAAGCCAAACATTCCTGCCCACACATTTTTTGGAAAACGTCTGATGTACGAATTATAATCTCCAACTACATCGTTGAAATCAGTTCTAGCCTTCGCAATGCGATTTTCCATTCCCTCATATTGTGCTTGGAATCCAATGAACGCTTCACTTGCTTTTAAATCAGGATAGTTTTCCGATACAGCTAATAAGCGTCCCAATGCTTGACCAAATTGATCCTGCGCTTTTTGAAATTTATCAAGATTTTCCTGGGTCATATCATCTATGTTAACGGTCACTCTTGTTGCATTTGCGCGCGCTTCAACGATGTCCTTTAACGTTGATTTTTCATAATCCGCATTTGCCATTACTATTTCAAAAAGGTTTTTCGTCTTGTCCATTCTCGCTTGGTACTGGACCTCAACTTGCTGCCAACTTTTATTCACTCCATTTTCTTCTTTGTCAACCATAGAATTGTAAGTTGAACAACCATTGAAGAAAATTAATAAAACGACGCCCAGTATTGAAAAAAGGACTATTCTAGATGTACTCATATTGCTTTTAAATTAATGGAATAAAAGTAGAATTAAAATTAAATCTTGAAGATGAATTAACAAAAAATGGGAAGTCCATTCAACTGCTAAATAAAACAACAACTTTTAGATTAACAGAAACCATTTTAGTCTATTCCATTATTAAAAATGGAAATTTCGGTTGAACTTGACTTGAACTCTTTTAACTACTTAACAGAACGTTCTGTTATTGTATCAATCCAGTGGTAATAATCGAAGTAATTCAATACTTTTCGTTCGTAACTGGATTCGAATATGCCATCAAGATCCATTCTGAATTTTTCAAAATTCTTCTTCCGTTCTTGTTTTGACTTTTGCTGAAAAGTCGTTAATTCTCTGATAATGAATCGAAGTATTTTCTTTTCAAACCTGAAAAACACAGTATTTCTCTTCATGAATTCTGTAACGGAATTTACTGTGGATATCATCAGATCAATCTCTCCTATCTCGAAACATGTTAAGGCATAGAGAATTCTTGAATGGATGTAGAAGTCTACCGTATAATCTTTGGTATAGAACTTTTGATAGATCTCATTGAAAATTTCAAATGCCTTTCGGTAATCATTAAGGTAGAAATAGGATTTTGCAAGGTCGAAATAGAAATTGTTTAATCGTATGACGGAAAAGCTTTGTTTATTTTGTTCGATAAATGATTGTGCTTCCAAAACCACTTTGATACCGGAATTACTCGCTCTGTTTCTGTTCAGCTGAATGAGTTTTGATAGATTTAAATAAAAGAGTCCATCTTGTTTAAAACGTTTATTGTCTTGATTAACAATAAGTTCTGATAATTTTTTTGAAGCACTCACATACCCTCCTTTTCCAGCGATACTTGTTGCATTTAAGTAGTTGTATAATATTTGGATGGATAGCTCAGGGAATAACTTGATCTTCTCAGGATTTTCCTGTATTAGTTTGTAATTATGAAGAGCATATCTGTGTGCTTTCTCCCAATCGTTCTCTGAACCAAATTTCCAATAATAGAGGGTGTTGTATTGCACACTCAACAAAAAACTACTGGTGTAAGTATTCTTGCGAAGAATTTTGTCTTTGAAGAGTTCTTCGATTTGTTTTTGCTGCGTTTCTGTTCTAGATAACATGTTTTTATCCAAAATATTCCTAAATTTTTCTTTTGCAGCTTCAAACGATTTTAGGGTTGCATACTTGTTTGAATAATAGATTAACTCTTCAATTATATTTTGGGAATTCCTTTCATTGTTATATCTCTGAAGAATTAACTCTTTTTCCAGTAATGACAGCAGTTCAAGGTAATTCTCAGATTTTATTACCCTGGATTTAATATCGGAAATCAGTTGTTCTGCTTGTGTTACCAGTGATCGATTGAGTAAAACTTGAATATTGCGAATATCATTTTGTGTGGCATAAGAAGATGCGTTGTAATCAGCCAGGTGTTTTAATATCCAATAGTAGAGATAGTGTTTCTTGACATCTAACTTATTCGATCTTGATAAGGATGAAAATGTACTTTTTAACTCTTGTTCATTATATGTGTCCATTCGGTAGATCAATTCGATCATCTTACCATATGCAGTTTGTTGATCGCCAGCTTTTTTAGTCAAAGTGATTAAGTACCTTTTTTCATGAATATTTAGTGTTTTAATCAATCTAAAAAGATCATTATTTCGTAACATATTTTATATAATTATTTATTTATCAATAGTATATACAAATATAGACTAAATAATTATTTGTGTAATAAAATACATCTGATTAGGTTTATTTTTGCTAAACAGATACAAACAAACTTTGGGGAATTCTTACAAGAAGAGAATCTTCAGAATTAAAAATGTTGATGTATAAAAATTGAAATTACTGCCCATGCCAAACAAGATCTTTTTAATCATTGCACTGATAATCTGCAGGTTAAGTATTGCACAGACTTGCAATCCAAATGGAAATCTGATTATTTACTCCAATTATGACGGTGGTATTCTCACAATCAATGTGGATCAGAACATACCAAACTTGAAAGTTGGAATTTGCACCTATGAACCAATTCAAGTTGCTTTTACAGGACCCTTCGTTGGGAATATTACCGAAGTGATTTATGCTGGTATGAACTCCAATCAGAATAATAATAACTGTGGACTTG